>Ga0256406_1000639_pt1 | contig 62695 bp, 61 predicted proteins | sample RumenRJG_03DNA_FD_185986 | JGI IMG/M metagenome (GOLD analysis project Ga0256406, IMG submission 185986) | Bovine rumen microbial communities from Lethbridge, Alberta, Canada - RJG_03 | ecosystem: Host-associated > Mammals > Digestive system > Stomach > Rumen | place: Canada: Alberta | collected... | reverse complement strand
GAAAGTCAGAAGATGGAAGGACAGGAAAAGCTGGCTGAAGCATATCAGAAATTGACGGATGCCAGGGCAGAGATTGATGCCATGGAGGAGAATCAATGGACTGTGCTGACCCGTAAACAGCATTATGCCTCTGCTTCCTATGAAGCCAGTGTGGATCAGATGGCCGCCATCGGCTTCCTGTTTCCGATCTTCTTCATTCTGGTGGCAGCCCTTGTCTGTATGACAACAATGTCCCGTACAGTCAGTGAAGAAAGAGGCGAGATCGGCATTCTCAGAGCCTTGGGCTACAGCCGCAGCGACTGCATGAAGAAGTATCTGCTGTATGCATTGATTGCCTGTGTAAGCGGTGAAGTCGGCGGGGTCATTGTCGGTATGGCGGTATTTCCGGCTGTTGTCTATAACACCTGGAAGCTGATGTACACTCTGCCGGATATGGTGCTGGCCATGGATTGGAAGCTGTATTTCCTGATGGATGCTGTCTTTCTAAGCGTCATGCTTGTTACTACGGCAATTGCGGCCGGCAGTGAAATGAAAGAAGTGCCGGCGCAGCTGCTGCGGCCCAAAGCACCGAAGGCCGGAAAGAGAATGTTTCTGGAGAGATTCCCATCTTTATGGAAGAAGATCTCGTTCAGCTGGAAGGTGACGATCCGCAATATTGTCCGTGATCCCAAACGCTTCTGGATGACCATTACCGGGGTGGCCGGCTGTACGGCTCTATTAGTGACGGGATTTGGTGTGCGTGATTCTCTGAGCAAAATGGTGAACATCCAGTATGATGAAATCTATCAGTATCAGATCCGGGCGCAGGTATCTTCTCTTTTAACGGACCGTGAGGTAAAGACCCTGGCGGAAAAGATCGGAAAGATGGATGGAGTAAAAGGTGTGGAAATCATCCATGGCTTTAGCTCCAGTGCCCAAGAGAATGATGGAACAGAACATTCTTTCAATGTGGAACTGTTTGAAGATGATGCAACGATGAAACAGGCGGTCCGTCCCCGCACCCGTGTCGGCCGCCAGGCATTATCCATTGAAGACGGGGCTGTTATTGATGAAAAACTGGCGGAGATGCTTGGACTTTCCGCAGGAGATACAATGACTCTGCAGGATGAAGAAGGCACGTCCATGAAAGTCAGGGTGGCCGGTATTACGGAAATGTATATCGGACACGCCTGCTTCATGCGGGAAAGCACCTATGAGAAAGCAGCGGGAAAGAAGGCATCTGAAGTCTGGCTGTTATTAAAGAGCAAGGATGATACCGATCATCTCAAGGATACACTGATGCAGGAGAAGGATCTGGTTTCATTGACCTTTGCGGACAGTGAAAGAGCGTCGTTTGATACGATGATTGCGTCGATCGGCCTGATTATAGTGGTTATTATTCTGGCTTCCATGACCCTTGCCTTTGTTGTGCTTGGCAATCTGATTGATGTGAACATTGCTGAAAGGGAGCGGGAGATCGCCACTTTGAAGGTGCTGGGCTTCCGGAAGAAGGAAGTTGAGAATTATATCTTCCGGGAGAATAATGTGCTGACACTCTTCGGGGCAGTATGCGGGGTTCCGCTCGGTATTGCTCTGCACCATCAGATCATGAAGATGGTGGAAACCGAACAGATGATGCTTGGCCGAACGGTAAAGCCGCTGTCCATGGTGATATCGGTATGTCTGACCGTGGGGTTCGGGATTCTTGTGAATCTGTTCATGCGCTCCAGGATTCACCGAGTCCGGATGGTAGAAAGCCTGAAGAGTGTGGAATGAACTGGGTTTATATCATCAGGTGTAAAGATGGATCGTATTATACCGGCTGGAGTACGGATCCGGTACACCGCTTCCATGTGCACAAAGCGGGAAAAGGGGCGAAATATACGCGCTCACACCATCCGATTGCATTAGTTTACGCACAATGCTATGATACAAAAAAGAAAGCGATGGCACAGGAATATGCCGTCAAACAGAAAACACATAAAGAAAAGGAAAAGCTCATGGAGTCAATGCCTGACGATGTGGAACAGTATGTCAGAACATTGGAAAGAAGGAGGAAATTTATGGAAGAGCTTAAGATTTACAGATGCCGGAAGTGCGGCAAGATCGTCATCATGGTACATCCGTCCGGATGTCCGACCATGTGCTGCGGTGAGGAGATGGAGCTGCTGAAGCCCAATACCGTTGATGCGGCTGTCGAGAAGCATGTACCGGTGGTTACCCGTGAGAATAATATGGTAACGGTATCGATCGGCAGCACACCGCATCCGATGATCCCGGAACATTACATTGAGTTTATTGTTCTGCAGTCTGCCAAGGGATTCCGGGTTGCCTATCTCAATCCGGGGGATGCGCCCTGTGTGGACTTCCTGGATGATGAACCGGCCACAGCCGTGTATGCCTACTGCAATCTGCACGGACTCTGGAAGACAGAATCATAATGCATCAGAGCCTGCCTCCGCGGCAGGTTTTTCTTTCTGTTTTCCTGTCTTTTGCATGCGGTATTGTTGTGTTATGATTAACGAGTTGAAAATATTACGTTAAGACGAAGACGAGAAAGAGAAAAAGTACAGAAAAATGGAAAAGTACAAAAAAAGTTGGCAGTTTCACGGCCGTACGATCACTGTAGAAAACGGTGAAATCGCTAAGCAGGCCGGCGGATCCGTTTTGGTCCGCTACGATGATACCGTTGTATTATCAACCGCAACGGCATCCCATGAGGCAAAGGATACGGATTTTTTCCCGCTGACCGTTGTCTATCAGGAAAAGATGTATGCGGCCGGAAAGATTCCGGGCGGCTTTCTGAGAAGAGAGGGCAGACCGACTGAACACGCAACCCTGACGGCACGTCTGATTGACCGTCCGATCCGTCCGCTGTTTGCGGAGGGTTTCCGCAATGAGGTACAGGTAGTTAATACTGTATTCTCCAGCGATCCGGACTGCTCCAATGAGATGGCATCTCTGTTCGGCTCTTCCCTGGCACTCTGCGTGTCCGACATTCCGTTCAATGGACCGGTAGCCGGAGTCAAGGTAGGCAAGATCGGGGATGAGTACATCATCAACCCGACGGTAGAGCAGATGGAACAGGCAGAGATCGATCTGACCGTTGCCGGTACAAAACAGGCCATCAATATGGTTGAAGCCGGGGCGAAGGAAGTTTCCGAAGATGATATGCTGAAGGCTCTGATGGCAGGACATGAGGCAATCAAGGAACTGTGTGCCATTCAGGAAGAAGTCATTGCGGCATGCGCCAAGCCGAAAATGGAAGTTGTGCTCTATGAGATCAATCCTGTGGTCAGAGAGTATATTGACAAGAATGGAGCAGAGCGCATCAGAGAAGCTGTTTCGATCAAGGGAAAGCTTGAAAGATACAATACCATTGATGAAATCATCAATGAGATGGCTGACGGAGTAGCTGAACTGGAATGGGAAGATGACAGAGCCCGTGACAAGGCGGTCAAGCAGGCCCATGAATATGGTGTTGAGATTGAAGCGGGTGAAGTCAGAAGACTGATCTCAGAAGAAAAGATCAGACCGGACGGCAGAGCACTGGATGAATTGAGACCTCTGGATTCCCAGGTGGATCTGTTGCCGCGGGTACATGGTTCTGCCATGTTTACAAGAGGTGAGACACAGGTCATGTCCATCACTACCCTTGGTCCGTTAAGCGACGCCCAGGAAGTGGATGATCTGACCCCGGTCAAGGAAAAGAGATTCATGCACCAGTACAACTTCCCGCCGTTCTCTGTTGGTGAAGTCGGCCGTATGGGCTCTCCGGGCAGACGTGAAATCGGTCATGGCGCTCTTGGTGAAAGAGCCCTGAAGCAGGTGCTGCCGAGTGTGGAGGAATTCCCGTATGCTATCCGTACCTGTGCAGAAGTACTGGAATCCAACGGTTCTTCTTCCCAGGCTTCCATCTGTGCCGGTACCATGTCATTGATGGCTGCCGGTGTGCCGATCAAGGCCATGGTAGCCGGTGTTGCCATGGGGCTGATCACGGTTGGTGATACCTATTCCATCCTGACGGATATCCAGGGTATGGAAGACCATTATGGCGATATGGACTTCAAGGTAGCCGGTACAAGAGAAGGCATTACGGCTTTGCAGATGGATATCAAGGTAACCGGTATTTCCTATGAGATTCTCAAGGAAGCACTGGCCCAGGCACATAAAGGCAGAATGGAAATTCTCGATAACATGGAAACAGCCATCAGCGCGCCGCGTGATCATGTCTCCAAGTGGGCGCCGAAGTATGGCCGCATGACCATTCCGACGGATAAGATCCGTATTGTCATCGGCAAGGGCGGCGAACAGATTGATAAGATCATCGAAGAATGCGATGACATCAAGATCGATATCGATGATGATGGAAATGTTGTGCTGTACCATACAGATCAGGAAATGATCGACAAGGCGATGGGCATTATCAATGATCTGGTCAGAGAAGCCAAGGTCGGCGATGTCTTTGATGCAGAAGTCATCGAAGTACGTGATTCCTATGCCTTTGTCAATCTGTTCGGTTCCACGGATGCTCTGCTGCATGTATCGGATCTGTCGTGGGAGAGAGTAGAAGACATCAAGTCTGTGCTCCATGTCGGCGATACGGTCAAGGTCAAGGTTACCAATGTGGATGAGTCCGGCAAGGTCAAGGTTTCCATGAAAGCACTCATGGAAAAGCCGGAAGGCTATGTTGAACCCAAGAAGCCGCTGCGTCCTCAGCATGGGGCAAGAGGCGACAGACGCCATTTCTCCGGTGAGCATAAAGACCAGGGCAATGTCGAAAAGAGAGTCTTCCGTAAGAAGAGTGAAGAGTAAAAAGAAAGAAGGCTGAGGCCTTCTTTTTTGAAAAGAGGATAAAAATGCGGATGCGTAAGAAGAAATGGGCAGAACCGTACCTGGAAGCTCATCCGGAGCTGGTCCTGGCGGATCCTTCTGTCTATAAAGGAAAATGGAAAGAACTGCTGCAGTGTGATGTTCTGCATGTGGAAATCGGCATGGGCAAGGGCGGCTATATCGCAGCCATGGCAGAACAGTATCCTGAGGAAGGCTGGATCGGTATTGAACGGGATCGCAGTGCCGCTGCGGTAGCAGCCAGGCATATCATTGATCAGGGCATATCCCGGCAGCATCTGAAACTGATTGCCATTGAAGCGGAAAATATGGAAGAATGGTTTGCCCCGCAGGAAATTGATATCATTCATCTCAACTTCTCTGATCCCTGGCCGAAAAAGAAAACCCATAAGAGAAGACTGTCCAGTGAAAGGTTCCTCGGCATCTACCGAAAGGTTCTGAATGAGAATGGAGAAGTGCGGATGAAGACGGATAATAAGGATCTGTTTGAAGACAGCGTTACCTGTTTTTCAAATGATGGGTGGATCTTTGATACATTCTCAGTTGACTACCGCAGGATAGAACACCCGGAAGACGCCATTACGGAATATGAAGCAAAGTTCATGGAAGCAGGCCAGCCCATCTACCGTTTTACAGCCGTGAAGGAAAGACGTGCTAAAATCAGAGAATGAAACGGAAGACAGCAGTCTCTCTCAGTCTTGTACTTCTGCTGGGAGGATGCGGCAGCACAGAAGATGTACTGGATCAGCATATTGCTTCGGCAACGGTACGTGAGATACGTAAAGCCAATCAGAAAGACAGATTTGTTTCCTACTATCTGCAGAAGGAAGACGGCATCCTGAAACAGGAAGGTACATGTACACAGTTTTCCATCCAGGGAAAGTGCATGTGGATGAATCTCAGGGTGGAAGATATTGTACGAAGTGTCTATTATACTGATGTGAAAGCAGATGACCTGCCAGCAAAGCCATACCGGCATGAATCCGGCAGCTATACGGATGTATCTGATGATACATATGACTACAGCCTGTATGTCTATGGATCAGGCAGAATAAAGGTGATGCTGGTCCGTACGGCCTATGAGGATTTCATATGTGTGGGAACACTGGATGAAATTGCGGACTGCGGGGAAGAAGCCATCGCCATTGCCCGCAGCCTGAAAGCAGACAGGGATGCTGTCATCAAAGCATACAGTAAGCGCAATGACATCACTTACACCACAGACAGCCTGGAGCTTTTTCAAACCCTGGTGCCGGAAGAAGGCGGCATTGATGAAATTCTGATTCAGGACAGCAGTGCCACTGCTTCGCCGGGTACAGGGGAAGAAGGCTGAAATCACCAAAAGCAACTTAACATTCTTATGAAAATAGCTTAAAATCTAAGTATATAGGCAAGAAAGGAATTGAATATGCTGAAGAAACTGCAGAATCTCCTCTTTGAAGATGAGGATGATGATTATATTGATGATGAAGAAGAGGAAGAAGAAGTGAAGAAGCCGGAACCGGTCAAGGCAAAGCCTGTACGGGAAGAACCGGCACCGGAACCTGTTCATAAAGCAGAACCGGCTGCGGTTGAACCAGCAGTACCTAAAGCTGAACAGCCTCATATCAACCGGATCGATGTGACAACGGAAGTTCCGGCACAGAAAGTATCTGCCCCGGAAGTGAAGTTCCCGGAACCACCGGCCCAGAAAAAGGAAGAGAAGAAGTCTTCTTTCAACATTACGGTAGATGATCCGTATAAGAAGACAGTGGAAAAGAAGACTGTAAAGCCTGCCAAGCCTGTTCGTAAGGAAAAGAAGGAAAAGGTACCTGAAACAAACGGCTATACCTTCCAGCCGGTCATTTCTCCGATCTTCGGTGTGGATGAAAAAGACATGAATGCCTTGAAGACAACAACGCAGAAAGTCGCTTCCATCCAGCATGAGGAAGAAGAGGATGACGGCAATATCACACCGGTTCTTTCCCCGATTTACGGTTCTACCGCATCCATGCGTACCGTAACTGCAGAAGAAGAGAAAACAGGTATTGTCCAGGAAGCGGCACCGGCCAGTGAACCTGCCAATCCGACTGTCAAGACACCGGAAGAAGAACTCAATGATTTCTCCCTGGATGACATTCTGAAAGTCAGAGATCAGGAGTACAGTGATTCCCTCAGCAAGGATGATGATCTGTTCCCGGATCTGGACTTCGACGATGAACCGGAAGAAAAGAAAGACAATGTCAGGCCGGAAGATGAAGTCGATCAGACCATGGTCATTGACAAGAAGAGTCTGAAAAAGTAAGCAGTCAGATGAGACATCTGTGTGAATCAGATGTCTTTTTTGTACAATTTCACTTTTTTATGCTGAAAGGGCTATCAACTTAATTGAAAAGTTTTCATTAAAAGGTTATTATAAAACAAGAGACCAAAGGAGTGTAACTATGGATGCTTTACTTCAGGATCTGCAGATTGTATGCAGTGAGCTGCTGCCGATTGTCGGTACAGTCGCACTGATCTTTCTGTGTATACTGCTGAAAAAATGCTGGAAACTGATTGAACAGCTGACGGATACGGTGAACGGCCTGGATCCTACCTTAAAGAAAGTGGATACCAGCATGGAGAAAATCCAGGCACCTCTCGATACGGTTGTCCGCCTTTCTCATTCCGTAGACAAGGTACAGGATAAGACAGAAGAAGCATTGGGAAAGGTATCTGATTTTACGACAGAAAGCCTGAATAATCTGAAGGATTTTGCCGCAAAACATGATGCTGAAAAGAAAGATGCCGAAGGAAAAGAGGAATGAGTATGAGTGAAAAGAAGGATGATGTCAGAGAAAACATCGATGACATTGAAAAGACGGTGGAGGATCTGAAAAAGAAGATTCAGGAAATCAGCGAAGAAAGCCGGGAAGAAAAGGACATGGATGAGTCTGTTCCGCGGTTTGCCGAAGCAAAGAAGAAGATCAGAGAAATCCGTGAGAATACGGTCAGATCGGTCAATCAGTCCATCGCTGATGTAAAAGAAGCAGCGGAGAAACCGCATGATTTAGAGGAGTTCAGCAAGACGATGAGCTATATTAAAGACAATGCACAGAAGGCTGTTGAATCAGCCAGGATCAGGATTGATGAGATCAAAAATGATCCCAAGGTGAAGTCGGGCCTGCAGGATGTACAGGACAAAGGAAAAGAAGCACTGGATAAGACAAAGAACTATATTGATTCCAAGCTGAGCGATAAGCAGAAGGAAGATCTGAAGAATACTTCTGAAAAGGCCGGTAAAGTACTGAATGATACGGCCAGAAGTGCCGCCAAGGCAATGGATGACTTTGTGAACAAGCCGGAAGTACAGGAGTTCAACCGCAAGGCGGGAGACCTGGCGGAAAAAGGTGTGAATAAAGTAAAAGACTTCTTCAATAAGAAAAACTGAAGATTAGAAAGGATCGCGGTATGAAAAGAGTAACGATCTATGATGTAGCAACAGAAGCCGGTGTATCACTGGCAACTGTATCACGTGTCATTAATGGTTCCGATGTAGTCAAGGAGCCGACCAAGCAGAGAGTACAGGCCGCAATTGAAAAGCTGGGCTATAAGCCCAATGCCATTGCCCAGGGACTGGCTCTGCAGAAGACCACTTCCATCGGTCTTGTTGTACCGGAAGCCAGCTTTACCTATACAGGACAGATTATCAACGGTCTGATTGATGTAGCCAAGATCTATAACTACAACATCATGCTGCATACCATCACAGCCGGTATTACCGACCTGAAGGATGTTATTGAGGATATCATCAAGTCAAGAGTAGACGGGGTAATTCTCTACAATGACAAGCTTGTCATGCCGGAAATGGATGAGCTGTCGCGCTATAACATTCCGATTGTTGTGATCGGCAATAAGCTCAAGGGTGAGAACGTATGTTCTGTCTTTGTGGATATTGAAAAGGCAGTGTTTGAACTGACCGCCAAGTATCTGGAAGAAGGCAGACAGAATATTGCCATTCTGGAAGACCGCAAGAACCCGTATGCCACAAAGATGATGCTGCAGGGAGCTTCCCGTGCTTATGAAGCACGCGGCCTGAAGTTTGAAAATTATCTTGAAATTCCCCAGACAGCCCGTACCAGCTATGCCTTCCTGGCCGACTGGTTCAAGGAACACAAGTATGATCTTGTTGTTGCCAACCGTGATTCCCAGGCCATGGCAGTTGTCAATGCGGCCCGTGAAAACAGCATTGCCATTCCGGATGAAATGGAGGTCGTATGCATCATCGATACAAAGTACAATGCCATGATGCGTCCGCAGATTTCTTCTTTCTCCATTCCTTCCTATGACCTTGGTGCTGTTGCCATGCGGGTCATGACCAAGATGCTGCAGCCGGAGCCGGAATCCAATAAGATCATTGAGCTGAGCTATCTGTTTACCCCGCGCAAGACAACAAAGGATTGACGAAAACAGGATACAGGTTTTAAAATCGAATCGCTGAGAACGGAAAGAGTAGTTCTGCATACCATGCAGCAGAGACGTCCCGTACAGGTGAAAGGGAACATGTGTATCAGGATGAATACAGCCGGGAGCTTCCGATAGGAAATGATCGGACGTAGATCTGCGTTAAAGAGTAATGAGGGCTCGTAAGAGAACTAAGGTGGTACCGCGCAAAAGGCGTCCTTAGATTGGAACGCCTTTTTTATATGGCGTTAGTGAAGGAGAAAACATGGATTTTATTGAAGAGCTGAAGTGGAGAGGTTTAGTCAAGGACTGTACGGATTATGATGGTCTTGTGGAAAGACTGAAGAAGCCGACTGTTGTTTACTGCGGGTTTGACCCGACAGCGGATTCTCTGCATGTAGGACATCTGCAGCAGATTCTGCTGTTGAGAAGATACCAGCTGGCCGGCCATACACCGATTGCCTTATGCGGCGGTTTTACCGGCATGATCGGTGATCCCCGCCCGACAACAGAACGCAAGCTGCTGAGCCACGAAGAAGTACTGCACAATGCCGCGTGCATCAAAGACCAGCTGGCCAAGTTCCTTTCCTTTGAAGGAGAGAACGCAGCCATCATGGAAAACAACAATAACTGGCTTGGAAACCTGTCTTTACTGGATTTCCTGAGAGACTACGGCAAACTGTTCAATGTGGCTTACATGCTGCAGAAAGATACGATCAGGAAGAGACTGGATACAGGTCTTTCCTACACGGAATTCACCTATACCATTCTGCAGGCCATCGACTTCCTGTCCCTGCATAAGCTGCATGGCTGTGATGTGCAGATCGGCGGCTCCGACCAATGGGGCAATCTCACATCCGGTATTGAATTGATCCGCAAGGTATGCGGGGCAGATGAGCAGGTATTCGGCATTACTTCACCGCTGATTACAAGAAGTGACGGTACCAAGTTCGGCAAGTCTGAAGGAAAGAACATCTGGCTGGATCCGGAACGTACCAATGCCTATGAGTTCTATCAGTTCTGGCTGAATACACCGGACAGCGATATCATTGACTATCTCAAGAGACTGTCCCTGCGTTCTCCGGAAGAGATCATGGATCTTGAAAGGCGGATGCAGGAAGCACCGGAAAAGCGTGAAGCACAGAAAGCCCTGGCTTCAGAACTGACTGAAATTGTCCATGGCAAAGATGGTCTTGCGACAGCGGAAAAGATCACGGAAACATTCTTCCATGGCTCCATCAAAGATCTGAGTGCAGATGAACTGAGACAGGGGCTCAGTGATGCTCCGAAGACTGCCATTGAAGATGGCATGCCGCTGATTGATGCATTGGTTGCCTGTGGTATTGCCAAGTCCAAAGGCAATGCCAGAACACTGATCCAGCAGGGCTCTGTTCAGGTCAATGGCGATAAGGTAACAGATCTGAGCTATGCTCTGAAGCAGGCCGATGCCTATGACGGTTCTTTCTCCATCCTGAAAAAGGGCAAGAAGAACTGGTACATTGTTACATTCTGAGTTTTACTGAGAAGATGGCTGAAAAAGTCATCTTTTTCTGACTGAAAGCGTGAAGATGAAAAGGCGTGGAACTGTGCAAAGATCCGGCGGTAACAGACATGCGTGATTTCTTTGAAAAGAAACAGGGCCGGGCATGTATGAGTGAGAGGGCAAGGTCTGCCAATGTGATACTTGCCATGCTGAAGGATATGCACTGCAGGTATTAGAAAAAACAGGCTTTCGAGCCTGTTTTCATATGCTTCAGTCTTTGAGAATATCTTCTTCAATCTTTACCGCACTGCCGGCATTCATGGAAATGACAATGTCATTCTTCTGACCGTTGGCTCTGATCCAGTCTTCAACAGCCCTGAAGCTGTCAAAGCAGTGTACCTCTGTGCCCAGAGCCTGAATGCGTGTTTCAAGATCATGGGAGGAAATGCCGAGATTGTCTGTTTCTCTTGCCGCATAGATCGGGGTCAGCAGTACAATGTCAGCCTTGGCAAGGGCATGGGCGAATTCGTCCAGGAAGGCTTTGGTACGGCTGTAGGTATGCGGCTGGAATAAGGCGATGACACGGTTGTGGGGAATGTTCATGGCCGCATCAATGTTGAGGGAAACCTGGGTGGGATGATGGGCATAGTCTTCAACAAAGCGTACGCCGTTCTTTGTGCCTTTGTATTCAAACCGTCTTGCGGTTCCCTTGTAGTCGTACAGAGCATCATGGATGGCATCTTTAGAAGCACCGCATAAGTCCGCGGCTGCGATCGCTGCAAGAGCATCCAGAATATACTGTCTGCCCGGCACCTGCAGGGTGATCTTTTCCGACGCACCGTTTCTTCTGACAGCGGTAAAGGAAGGGTGGGCAAATTCATTGAAGGTGATGTCTTCAGGATAATAGTCGGCGATATCTCTGTTCATGCCGAAGGTGATGATGTGGCATTTGAGATCTCTGATGATTTCCTCAAGATGCGGGATTTCCGTATTGATAATGAGATAGCCTGCTTCCGGAATGCTTTCGGCATAAGTGCGGAAGGAATGGCGGATATCATCAATATCTTTGAAGAAGTCCAGATGATCTGCTTCAATGTTCATGATGATCCCGATGAAAGGTTTAAGAGATAGGAAACTGTTGGTATATTCACAGGCTTCCGCAATAAACAGATCCGAAGTGCCGAGATGATACGAAGAGCCGAGGCTTTTGAGAATATCACCGCATTGTACAGTGGGATCCATATGATCTCTGATCAGAATTTCAGAGAGGAAGGATGTCGTGGTTGTCTTGCCATGGCTGCCGGCAATGCCGATGGACATCGGATACTGGGCCATCATCTGACCCAGCAGCTGCGCCCGGGTCAGATGAGGAATGTGTTTTTCCTCTACGGCTCTGTATTCCGGGTTGTCATGGGAGATAGCGGCAGTAAATACAGCTACATCAATGTCATCTGTAACATTTTCGCTTTTCTGAGGAATCAGTACGCGGATACCTTCTGTTTCCACCTGTTTTGTATGTGCACTTTCGGCAATATCACTGCCCCATACCACAAAGCCTAAACGCTTCAGCATGCCGGCAAGACCGGACATGCTTGAACCGCCTATACCGCAGAAATAGATGCGGGCATTATGTTTTCTGAAATCAATCTGATACATATAGCGTTCCTTCTTTCGCATTGCTATTATACCGGATAAACCGGGAAAAACACATGATATGCTTTATTCCTGTGTGCAGAGGTACGATACAGCTGTACCCATGGCACAATACAGAGAGTTTTGTTTATAATGTAACGGTATTGAGGTGGATTATGCGCAGATGGATTGTATTGCTGGCAAGTATGGCAATGCTGTGTGGATGCAGTAATAAAAAAACAGCATCAAAACAGATGATGCAGTATGAAGAAGATTATGAGAAAGTTCTTGCCAATCAGAACTGGATCAGTGAAAGTGCGTGCTACAGCCTGAGCGGAGAAATGAGCAGGGGGGATGATGGCAGCTATAACTATGTACTGGTGATTGATGAAGCCAGAACGGCCATGTATCATGTGTCATTGATTGCCGTGGAGAATGATACGCCTTATAAAGATGCAGATAAGATGATGCCTTCCATCGGTATTTTTGATGGACCTTTTGCTTTGATTCCCAATCAGGTCAACAGTGATGAAGGCTATGTCAAAGGCATGGCAGCCAGCGGACAGACGGATCAAAGCAGTGTGGATCTGAAGATCATGGTTTCCTGGACGAATGAAGACAGCAGTCAGACCAGTGAAGAATTTTTCCATGTAATACTGGATGAAAGCGGGATGAAGAATGCCTAGAAGAACGGACGTAAAATCTTTTGCCTCAGGCGGTGCAGTCTTTGTGTGGCTGGAAAGACTGTGTGATACCTGTATTATTCTGGCCTTATGTGCCTATGCACACAGCCGGATTTATCTGATTGCCCCGGCCTTCATTCTGTGGCGGCTGGTTTATGAAATCAGCATGCAGGCCGTGACGTTTTCTACTTCTGCCGTGATCTCCTATTTTACGCGGCATAAAGATACAAAAAGTGTCATGCGGGTACATTACATCATGACGGTGCTGTGCATTCTCTGGGGGATTATCATCGGGGCTGCCTGTGCCATAGCGGCTCCTTATCTTTCTAAACTGATCCTTGGCAGTCAGGCAGCGGCAGAAGATGTATCAGGCATGCGCAATCTGCTGTTCTGTCTCTGTCCTCTGTGGGCGCTGAACTTTGCGTGCGGGGCCTATCGGGGCTGTGAAATCGGCATGCGCAGACAGAATCAGGCCCTGCGCTCTGTCTTCAATGAACAGGCAGGAAGGGCGATCGGGGTAATTATTCTGAGTGTGCTCTGTTATTTCTTCTTTCATACCGGAAAGAAAGTCATGCTGTATCTGGCGGTGCTGATGGCATCCATCGCAGCCGCATGGCAGCTCAGGAAGTATCTGGATTCTTCCAATGGTCTGCATCAGATCAGGGGAAAGGGCACGGCTGAGCTGGAAAAGAAGCTGAGCGATGCTTTTCTGCCTTACTTCGGTACAGTCATCTCGGAAAACCTGTGGATGGCCGCTGACCTTGCGGCCATGGCCGTATTCAATGTGCTGGGAAAATATTCCTATGTCAGATATACGGATCTGCTTGGCATTATCATGGTTGAAGGGATTGCTCTTCTGCAGATTCCGCTGCTTGTCAGTTTCAATGTGACGGCCGGAACTCTGCCGGCGGTGGAAGAGGACTATAAATATCACCGGCTGGACCGGATGGAAAGAAGAATTGATGCGGATCTTTCACGGGTACTGGTACTGATCATGCCCATTGCGGCCTTTACGGCATTTCATGGTAATGCGGTATGGCGGGTGCTGTTTCATGAAACAGGGGCGTATGATGCCTACTTTACAGCACTTGGCATTGAAGCGGCAGTATACTGTTTCTCTTTTGAAACAACCTATATCCTGGCAAGCATGCACCAGGAAAAGGCTGCCAGGTTCTATCAGCTGTTCGGTCTGATTATCAAGGCGGCACTGCTTTATCCGATGTATCGGCAGTGGGGGATGATGAGCATTCCGCTCTCCGGCATCATCGCCTTTGCCAGCATCAGCTTCCTGGATCTCTCCAAGATACGTAATAAGACGGATATTTCCTATATGAAGCTCGGCATTACGTTTATCCGTACCTGCATTGCATGCATTGCCATGCATGGGGCAGCAGCTGCTCTTTCTTACTTTGCCGCGATTAAGGCAACTGCTGATGGCTATAGTACGGCATTATGGCAGTTTATTGTCATGTGTGTATGCTGCGGGGCAGTCTATTATATGGCAGGCTCCATTCTGCGCCTGTTTCCGAAAAGGAGAAGAAGATGAGTATACGGCTGGATAAGGCACTTGTACACATGGGTGTATGTACACGGTCTGAAACAAAAAAGCTGATCCGTCAGAAAAAGATCAGAGTCAATGGGGAAACAGCTTTGAAAGCAGAACAGAAGATAGAAGAGGGCAGTGTCATCGATGTGGATGGTTTTGCGTGTGTCTACCAGGATCTTGTGTATCTGATGCTGAATAAACCTGACGGGGTGATCAGTGCCACGGAAGGAAATGAAGAGACCGTGATTGATCTGATTGATATGCCGGTCAAAGATCTGTTTCCAATAGGACGTCTGGATAAGGATACGACAGGGTTATTGCTGCTGAGCAATGATGGACCGCTGGCGCATATGCTGCTGTCGCCCGCTCATCATGTGGAAAAGGAATATGAAGTAACCCTGAAAAAACCGGTCAGAGAAAAAGACATTGAAAGAATTGCCTCCGGCATCAGAGATGGTGAAGATACCTTCCTTCCGGCAAAGTACATTCCTCAGGATGAAACCCATGGCAATATCATTCTTTCCGAAGGAAAGTACCATGAAATCAAACGGATGTTTGAACAGTGTCACAATGAAGTCATCGGCCTGAAACGCATCCGCATGAAAAACCTGGTGCTGGATGAAAGCCTGGCACCAGGTGAATACAGACCATTGACAGAAGAGGAAATCACAGAACTGAAACGTCCGCTTTAAGGGCGTGAAAGATTCCGGTACGGGCATATTCCTGCAGGAAGGATATGACCTGGGATGTCAGTACATTGGGCGTAGAAGAACCGCTTGTCACCGCAATGCGGTTCTTTTCTTTTATGTCTTCTTCTTTGAGATCTTCAATGGATGAAATCAGAATGGCATGGGGAATGCCTGCTTTTTCCCCGGTATGGGCAAGCATGCGGGAGTTATTGGATCTTGGATCGCCGACTACGATGAGCAGATCCACATCTTTCAGCTTCTGTACCGCTTCCTGGCGGATGCGGGTGGCATTGCATATTTCTGCCTGCACCTGTGCATGCGGGAAGCGTTTCTGGCAGGCTTCGATCAGTTCCTTTGTATCAAGAAGTGAAAGAGTGGTCTGGGAAGTGATGAGCACATCATGCAGCAGGGGCAGGGCATCAATATCTTCTTTACATGAGACAAGATGGATATGGTCGGAAAGTGAGACGGTGCCTTCGGCTTCGGGATGATTGCGGCGGCCGATGTAAATGACATCTCCGCCTCTTTTACAGTGTTCTTTGACCAGTATATGGGTGCGTTCCACATCCTTGCATGTGGCATCCACGATTGTCAGTCCTTTTGCTTCAGCCTTGGCATAGACGGCATCGGAAACGCCATGGGCGGTGAAGATGACAATGCCATCGTCAATTTCATCCAGCAGCTGCAGTCTTGTCTTTCCTGTATCTTCGACAAAGCAGATGCCAAGCTTCTGACAGGCATCCACGACATACTGGTTGTGTACAATCATGCCGAGCATTGTAATCTTTTCATGCGGGTGGGCAGCGGCAGTTTTCTTTGCGGTTTCGATTGCCCGGACAACCCCCTGGCAATAGCCTCTTGGTATGACGGATATGATCTCCATATTTCGGTTTTCTCCTGAAATCGTATATAATACGAATGCAAAAATATTATAGGTGATAATGTATGAAAAAGTTTGAAGAGTTCAACTTGAGCGCAGATACACTTGCGTTCATCCATAAAAACGGTTTTACAGAACCGACCCCCATCCAGGAACAGGTGATTCCCTATGTCCTCAAAGGCAAGGATGTCATCGGACTGTCAAAAACAGGTTCCGGCAAGAGCCATGCTTATCTGATTCCGATCATGGAAAAGACAGAACCGTCAAGACACGAAGTACAGGCAGTTGTCACTGCCCCGACCCGTGAACTTGCCGTACAGATTTATGAAAAGGCAAAGGTTATGCAGGAAATCCGGCCGGATCTTGATATCCGCCTGTTTACCGGCGGACGGGAAAAGTCGCGTGATCTTGATTCTCTGCGCCATGGCCAGCCGCAGATTGTCATCGGTACCCCGGGCAGAATCAGAGACCTTTTCCTGAATGAAGGACAGCTGCGTCTGGATAAGGCGGATCTTCTGGTTGTGGATGAAGCGGATATGACGCTGGAATACGGATTTCTTGATGAAATCGATGCCTTTGCCGGCAGAATGGGAGAGAACCTGCAGATGCTTGCTTTCTCCGCTACCATGCCGGATCAGCTCAAGCCGTTCATCCGCAAATACATGCACCATCCACTGACCATCCAGATGGGTGAGAAAGTACGCTTCAATCCAGAGATTCATCATGTGCTGGTACCGTGCTATCACCATACCTATGCGGAAACCATCCGCAGCATCCTGCCGGGCTTTCAGCCGTATGTCTGCCTGATCTTCTGCAATACACGTGAAGAGGCATCTTCACTTGCCGAAGAACTCAGAGGCTATGGCATGAAGATCAATGAACTGCATGGCGATCTGCCTTCCCGTAAGAGAAAGCAGGCCCTGAAGGACCTTGAAGCTTCCAACCATACCTTTGTAGTATGTACGGATCTTGCCGCAAGAGGCATCGATATCGATACGGTTACCCATGTTATCTCCTGTGGGTTTCCGGATGATCTGGAATACTATGTGCACCGGGCCGGCCGTACCGGCAGAGCCGGCGCAAGCGGAACATGCTATGCGCTGTATCATGAAAGCGATGATGCCAGTATCCGTTCTCTTATGAAACAGGGCATTCACTTTGACCACATGCGCTATCACAACGATGAATGGCAGCCCCTGCGACCGTATGGACAGAAGTATCAGAAAAAGGATGATGAGCTTGCCAAGAAGATTGCCATGATCTATACCGGCAAGAATAAGAAAGTCAAGCCGGGCTATAAGAAGAAGCGTCAGAAACAGGTCGAAATGATCCACAGACATAAGAAGAGAGATCTCATCCGTCAGAAGATCAGAGAAGAAAAGAAGGCCATGTACAAGGAACGTCAGATTGCCAAAAACAGAGGTGAACTGAAGTGATTTTAGGATGTCATGTACAGATGAAGGCGCCCCTGTTTCTGCAGGGCAGTGTACAGGAAGCTCTTTCCTATGGATGCAATGCCCTGATGCTGTATACCGGAGCGCCTCAGAATACAAGAAGAAGACCGGTGGAAGATCTTCATGTCAAAGAAGCACAGCAGCTCATGAAGGAAAATGAGATGCCGATGGATCGCATGATTGTTCATGCGCCTTATATCATCAATCTGGCCAATTCCGTCAAACCGGAAGTTGCTGAGCTGGCCGAGGAATTTCTGCAGAAGGAACTGGAAAGAACCCATGCCATCGGGGCGAAGTACCTTGTGCTGCACCCGGGCTCCTATACCACAACAGATCCTGAAACAGGTATCCGTACGATTGTTTCCAATCTCAACCGCATCAAAAGCTTTCCGGATGATGTCATTATCTGTCTTGAGACGATGGCCGGCAAAGGGTCGGAAGTCGGGAGAACTTTTGAAGAGCTGGAAGAAATCCTGGCGGGACTGGATCATCCGGAACATTTCGGAGTCTGCCTTGATACCTGCCATATCTCCGATGCAGGGTATGATGTCAGTGACTTTGACCATGTACTGGATGAATTCGGCCATGTCATCGGTCTGAAGCAGATTCATGTGGTTCATCTCAATGATTCCAAGAATCCGAAAGGGTCCCACAAGGACAGACATGCCAATATCGGCATGGGAGAAATCGGCTTTGAAATCCTGCATGGCATTGCGGAAAATGAAAGACTGAAGGATGTGCCCAAGATTCTGGAAACGCCTTATATCAGCAAAAAGCCGCCGTATCAAAAAGAAATAGAAATGCTCAGAAGCGGAAAGTACGATCCGGAATGGACAAAGCAGTATGAGGCATCCTGAGAAGGATGTCTTTTCTATATGTAAGAACTTTCAGAAAATATTCTTTGAAAGATGCCGGAAACAACGTATAATACTTCCAAAGCGATGAAGGAGAGGACACTTTCCATAAGCAGAGACAGCGAACGGCAGAGGGTGAAAGGCCGGATGTGAAAGAAAGATGTCTATGACTCCGGAGCTGTCAGTTCGATAGGTAGGACTGGTCCGCCAGCGGGATGCGTTACAGCCCGGCATAAGCGGCGTGAAAGCGCAATTTGAGTGGTACCGCGGATCTATTTCGTCTCAAAGCAGAATGCTTTGAGGCGCTTTTGTTTTTCAGGAGTAATGAAATGCCCATCAAGATAGCCAATGATCTTCCAGCAGCCCGGACGCTGGAAAAAGAAAACATCTTCTACATGAGTGAGACAAGGGCGCTGACCCAGAATATCCGTCCTCTCCATGTCCTTCTGCTGAATCTGATGCCGACCAAGATTGAAACAGAAACCCAGTTTGCCAGAGTCCTCGGCAATACGCCGATCCAGATCGAGCTGGATCTGATTGCCCCGGCAACCCATATTTCTTCCCATATCTCCGAAGAACATATGCTTTCGTTCTATCGTACGTTTGCGGATGTGAAACAGGATTACTTCGACGGCATGATCATCACCGGCGCCCCGGTGGAACAGATGGCATTTGAAGAAGTGGACTACTGGGATGAGCTATGTGAGATCATGGCCTGGTCAAAGACCCATGTCCATTCCACTCTGCACTTATGCTGGGGCGCGCAGGCCGGCCTTTATTTCCACTACGGCATCCCCAAGCGTCCCCTGGACCATAAGGTGTTCGGCGTTTTTCCCCATCATACGGAACGCGATAACTTCATTCTGTTCCGCGGATTTGATGATATCTTCTACATTCCGCATTCAAGACATACCGAAACCGCCCGGGAAGATGTGGAAGCTGTACCGGAACTGACCATCATGGCTTCTTCCAAAGAAGCCGGCATCTATGCCATCAAAACCGAAAACGGCCGGCAGATCTATCTGATGGGACATGCGGAATATGACCGCGATACTTTGAAACATGAATACGAAAGAGATGTAAAGGCAGGAAAGCCGATTGATCTGCCGAAGCACTACTTCCCGGATGATGATCCCGCCCGTCCTCCCATCAACAACTGGCGTTCCAGCGGCCATATGATCTATGCCAACTGGGTCAACTACATCCTGTATCAGACCACCCCATACGACATCACTGCCATCGGCAGATAACTGAAGGAGAAAAAGAAAATGAAACAGAACACAAAATGCATTCATGCCGGCTATGAACCGGCCAATGGTGAACCAAGACTCTTCCCGATCGTACAGGCAACTACCTTCAAATACGATACCAGTGAAGACATGGGAAAGCTGTTTGATCTGGAAGCAGATGGCTATTTCTATACAAGACTGCAGAATCCGACCAATGACCATACCGCTGCCAAGATCGCAGCGCTGGAAGGCGGCAGTGCCGGCATGTTAACCAGTTCCGGCCAGGCGGCCAATTTCTTTGCCGTCTTCAACATCGCCAATGCCGGTGATCATGTGGTCGCATCCACAGCCATCTACGGCGGTACGTTCAATCTGTTCAATGTGACCATGCGCAAGATGGGCATCGATTTCACGTTTGTGGATCCGGACTGTACAGAGGAAGAACTGGAAGCGGCATTCCGTCCCAATACAAAATGTGTATTCGGTGAGACCATTGCCAATCCTTCGCTGGTTGTATTCGACTTTGACAAGTTTGCGTCTGCTGCCCACCGCCATGGCGTACCGCTGATTGTGGATAATACATTTGCGACCCCGATCAACTGCCGTCCGTTTGAGTGGGGTGCTGATATTGTTACCCACAGTACCACCAAGTATATGGATGGGCATGATGCAACGGTAGGCGGTGCGATTATAGATTCTGGTAAGTTTGACTGGATGGCCCATGCGGACAAATTCCCGGGCTTATGTACGCGGGATGATTCATATCACGGCATAACTTATGCTGAGAAGTTCGGAAAGGAAGGTGCCTTCATTACCAAGGCTACGGCCCAGCTCATGCGGGACTTCGGTTCCATTCAGTCACCGATGAATGCCTATATTCTCAATCTTGGTCTTGAATCGCTGGCGGTACGGATGAAGCGTCATTGTGAAAACGGCCAGGCGGTTGCGGAATTTCTGGAAAAACAGCCCAATGTCGCCTGGATCAACTATCCCGGCCTGCCTTCCAGCAGATACTATGAAAGAGCGAAGAAATATATGCCGGAGGGCACCTGCGGGGTTGTTTCTTTTGGGGTAAAAGGAGGCCGTAAGGCAGCAGAGGAGTTCATGAAACATCTGCACATTGCCGGTATTGAAACCCATGTGGCAGATGCCCGTACCTGTGTTCTGCATCCGGCTTCTTCCACCCACAGACAGCTTACTGATGATGAACTGAGGGCATGCGGCGTAGAACCGGATATGGTAAGACTGTCCGTAGGGCTTGAAGACAAGGATGATATCATTGCCGATCTGAAGCAGGCACTGGAAGCTATCTGATCCATATGGATTAAAGGGGATGATGTTTATGTTTCTTTCCGTATTGACCGGCATTTCCGATTTCATGTGGGGCACATGGATGACGGTGCTTCTGATTGCGACCGGTCTGATCCTGTCCATCCGTTTCGGCTTCCGCTATAACTTCCGCAAGATCAGATTCAATTTCCAGAATACCTTTGGAAAGATGTTCAAAAAGGGAGAAGGTACCGGGACCGTATCCGGATTTGCGGCAGCCTGTACTGCCATGGCTAACACCATCGGTGTCGGCAATATCGGCGGGGTGGCAACTGCAATTGTCTCAGGCGGTCCCGGGGCTGTGTTCTGGATGTGGATTTCAGGGCTTCTTGGCATGTCTACCAAAGCGTGTGAGATCATTCTCGGCCAGAGGTACCGGGTCAGATATTCCAAGTCCATGGATGAATATATGTGTGATCGCTCATTTGTTATGAAAAATGCGCTTGGCTGGAAGAAAGGGGCATTTATCCTTGGCATTGCCTGCTTTGTCCTTGGTCCGTGGACGGATTGTGTGCAGACGGAAAGTGTGACAAGTTCACTGCAGGAAGGCTTCGGCATTCCACCCATTATTTCGGTCACGATCCTTGGCATTACATGCTTTGTGACAATCTGGGGCGGTCTGAAAAGAATTTCTTCGATCATGGAGAAAGTTGTGCCGCTGATGGCCATGTTGTATATCGGCGGAGGATTGGCTATTCTGCTGATGAACATAAAAGCAGTTCCTGCCGCCTTCCTGCTGATCTTCAGATCCGCTTTTACCCCGATGGCCGGGATCGGCGGCTTTGCCGGGGCAACGGTCAGAGATGCGGTGCGCTATGGGGTGGCAAGAGGCCTCTATTCCAATGATGCGGGTACAGGATACGGTATCATTGCCCATGCTTCAGCTAAAACCGACCATCCGGTCCGCCAGGCTTCCTGGGGCTGGGGTGAAGTATTCCTGGATACAATTGTGGTATGTTCTGTGACAGCATTGACTCTGATTCTGACCAATGTCTATATCGATTATCCCGGGGTGAGCAGTGCCAGACTGACTACTGTAGCCTTTGAAAGAGTCTTTGGCAAAGCTGGCGGCTGGTTCATGGCCGCAGCCATTGCGGTATTTGCCTGGACCACGATCATCGGCATGTATTACAGCTGTGAGAAGTCCGTCAACTATGTGTTCGGTGATTCAAGGAAGAACAGAATTGCAACCAGAATCTACATGGTGTACTACATGATGCCGTGCGTTCTGTTCTACAGCATCGATGCCCAGTCCCTCTGGGCCATGACGGATATTCTTTCCGCCATCTATATTCTGATTACGATTACCTTCATTGTGACCCAGCAGAAAGAGATCATGCGTCTGTTCTGTGATTTCTGGTTCCGCTACATACCGGCTCTGGACAGGGGAGAACATCCTGCCCCGGTTGTATACGGCAGCTATGATGAAGATGCTCACCCATCTGTTGAGTAAGGGAGAACAATATGCGTTATACACTGGAAGATACATTGAAACATGCCGGCGGCGTCATGGTCATTGACGGCTCCATGTCAACTGCACTTGAGAAAATGGGATGTGATCTGAACAATAAGCTCTGGACCGCTAAAATTCTGGCAGAGCATCCGGCCAAGATCAAAGCCGTTCATACCGGCTATTTCAATGCCGGGGCAGACAGCGGCATTACCGCAAGCTACCAGGCTTCTTTCAAAGGACTCATGGAAAACGGGTACAGCGAAGACGAAGCAGAGGCTGTGATCCAAAGATCGGTAGAGCTGTTTCTTGAGGCAAGAGAGGAATGGATGCCTCTGCATAAAGACCGTACCGCTCCGCTGTGTCTGGCCGGGATCGGTCCTTATGGGGCGTATCTGGCTGATGGCAGTGAATACAGAGGACATTATGGCGTCAGTGATGAAGTGCTTTATGCCTTCCATCAGAAAAGAGCGGAAGTGCTCTGGAATGCTGGGGCGGATCTGCTGCTGTTTGAAACACAGCCTTCTTTGCATGAAGCGTTGATTGAAGCAGAGATTGCTGAAAAGCTTCAGGCGGATTACATGATCAGCTTCTCCTGTGCGGACGGCATTCATACCAATGAAGGCCAGAAAGTTTCAGAGTGCGCTGCCGTTCTTTCCAAAGATCATCCGCATCTGCACATGATAAGTGTCAACTGCACCAAGCCGAAATACATCAGCAGTCTGATTCATGAACTAAAAAAAGGCACGGATCTGCCGATTGCGGTATATCCTAACAGCGGGGAAATCTATGATCCTGCGACCAAGACGTGGGCAAAGGATGATGAAGATACAACATCCTTTAAAGACTATGCTTTCAGATGGATGTGCGATGGGGCATCAGCCGTTGGAGGCTGCTGTACTACCGTGGAAAAACACGTCAGACAGATCGTCTCAGCACGTCAGAAGTTCTATGAAGCAGGCTGTCCCAAAACCATTGTGAGATAAGTCAGGCAGGTATGTTTGATCAGCATATCTGCTTTTTCTCTCTTTCTGTTAGAATAGGAAAATGAATGAGACAGAACATAAACTGAATGTATTAAGTACAATTGCCGAAAAACTCAATGAAGCGGGAGTGACATGGGATATCGGGGCTTCTTTGAGCCTGTATCTCAGAGGCATCACCGATATTTTCCATGATATTGATATCACCACAACCACAGAAGATGCCTTGAAGGTAAAAGAAATTTTCGATCAGATGGGAACATGTGATCCTTCCTATGAAAATGCAAGATATCATACAAAGGTATTTCTGGAATATCAGGTGGACGGGGGATCTTGATGTCATGGCCGGCATGATCATCGTAAAGGATGGAAAGGAGTATGACTGCTCACTGCGGAAAGAAGATATCACTGACCATGTTCAGGTAAACGGGCAGGATATACCGCTTCACTCCCTTGAAAAATGGAAGTTCTATTATGAATTGATCGGAAGGGATGCCAAGGTGCAGATGATCGATGCGTATCAGCGGCAGACAAATATTATTTCTGCCCTGCAGAGGAAATACCATCCCTGCGGCATGATCGTATATGAATCCTTTCAGGATGGCAGTGAAGGAAAGAACAGTGATTTTGATGCTCTGCTTCTAACGGATACGAAACAGCTGTTTCATGATGCTTCAATCATACAGAAAACAGAGATGGATGTCTGAGTCTATCCGGAGGACTATTTTCATGAGAAACGGAACATGGAAGATTATGTTCAGCTTTATGATGGAAAGATCCTGATGGATCGGGATGGCAGTCTGCAGAAGCTGAAGGAAGAAGTAAAGCAGTATATTGAATCCATTCCCCTGAAAACAGAAGAAGAGAAGAAACAGCACTTGTCTGGTGTGAGAAGATGCTGAAAAGAACGGAAAGAGAAGATACGGAAGGATATTTCAGATGGCACTGGGTGCTGACAGAATTCCTTGCCATTTATTGTGAAATCACGGACCAGCGCTGCTTTGGCGTGAAGAAGGCTTTGAAGCTGTTAGAAAAGAAAGATGCACAGGGTTATGATCTGTATCGAAAAGCCCTGCAGGAATTCAATCGGGAAAGTACGGGAAGGTGGATCACCTATCTGAAACAACTGTAACTGTAAAACAGACACTGCGGCAGTCATCTTATGGAATCAGACGTCTGTCGCTTTTCATATGGCCTGTCTGTCCAAAAATCCAGGGGATAATTCTGCTCATCCAGGACAAGAATAAACCGTTAACGATGCATACAGACAGAACGTTTTCCAAGGTACTGTGAACCCTGCACAGGATCACAGATCTCAATCTGACTGCGGACAATGATGTATCAGCCTGGGATCTTTCTTTGTTCCCGGAAGCAGCCGGGATACACCTTGAAATGAGTCAGAAGCTGTTGAGCAGCAATACTGATATAGACAAAATACTCAGAACCTATGATGAGGTACTGGCAGGAAACAATTGATGAAGGTAAAGAATGCAGAGGATCTGACAGGTTTGTCAGAATGTAAAACAGCCGGCATGATGTGCCGGCTGTTATCTGTTTATCCGTTCTTCTTTTCTTTGATGCAGGCCTGTATTTCGGCAATCAAAGCATCTTTGATCTCTGCCTGCGGGACAGTTCTGATGATTTTGCCATGGCGGAAGAGAATACCGGAATCATAGGAACCTGCAATGCCGATATCTGCTCTTGACGCCTCCTGGATGCCGTTGACCGGACATCCCATCACGGCAATGGTGACATCTTCATTGAGGGTGGAGATGTACTGCTCCATCTCTTTGACTAACGGCAGCATATCATACTGGATTCTGCCGCAGGTCGGGCAGGCAATCAGATCCGGCACATGATCCGTCAGGTTGAATGCTTTCAATAGCTGTTTACCGATAATGAGCTCCTGCTCCGGGGGAGCAGAGACAGAAACACGGATGGTATCGCCGATGCCTTCATGAAGCAGGGTGCCTAAAGCGGCAGAAGACTTGACGGCGCTTTCTGTAAAGCCGCCGGCTTCCGTTACCCCAAGGTGCAGCGGATAGGGATAATGTTCTGCCGCTGCTTCATAGGCTGCGATGGTTAATGGTACATTGGAACTCTTGAAGGAAAGGCAGATATCATGGAAATCAAGATCTTCCAGAATCTTAACATGTCTGTCGGCACTTTCGATCATGGCTTCAGCACACGGTTTTCCATACTTTTCAAGGAACTGTTTTTCAAGTGAACCTGAATTGATGCCGATGCGGATCGGGATATGCTTTTCTCTGCATTTACTGACTACAGCTGCGGTATGTTCCTTTGAACCGATGTTGCCGGGATTGATGCGGATGGCATCAGCGCCCGCATCGGCAGCTTTCAAAGCTAAAAGGTAATTGAAATGGATGTCAGCGACAATCGGGAGATTGACCTGTTTTTTAATGGCGGCAATGGCTTCTGCATCCTTTTCATCCAGGACAGCCAGACGGGCGATTTCACAGCCTCCTTTTTCCAGTGTATTGATCTGGACGACGGTCTTTTCAACATCCTTTGCCGGTACATTGGTCATGGACTGCAGGACACATCTGTTCTGTCCGCCGATCTGTACCTTTCCGACATGAATGGGTCTTGTTTCTGTACGTTTCATGGAAAATTCCTCCAATTTCAATTATGTCACAAAAAGATTTGGAAAAGATGTATGATTCTGATATAATCAATTCGCTGTTAATATAAATCAGGAGGTTTCAACATGGCAAGAGAGAATATTACGTTCAAATGTACCGAATGCGGTGAAGAAAACTACATTGGCACAAGAAACAAGCGTAAGCATACAGAAAAGATGGAAATCAAGAAGTACTGCCCGCGCTGCAAGAAGATGACTCTGCACAAGGAGAAGAAGTAATAAAATTACCTTCGGGTAATTTTTTTTACTTTTACGGCTATGAATATCGATATACTGCCGATCGGCATGTACGGTGAGAACAGCTATGTCGTACATGAAAAGAATGAAGTGCTGCTGATTGATCCCGGTGCCTATCCCAAGGAAATTCTGAAGCGGATCAGACCGGAAGAGAAGGTCGATGCCATTGTGCTGACCCATGGACATGAGGATCATACCGGTGCGGTGGATGACATAGTGGATGTACTGCACTGTCCGGTCTATCTTCATCCGGATGATTTCCTGCTGGTTGCCCATGATAACGGCAGGGATGTCAGAGCATTTGCCAGGCCAGTCTACAGCGATATCACCCCTTTAGGGGATACGCTGGATACCGGTGTCTTTCATCTGAAAATCTATCATACGCCGGGTCATACGCCGGGATCTGTCTGTATTCAGTATAAAGATGCGCTGTTCAGCGGCGATACGCTGTTTGCCGGCAGTGTCGGCCGGACGGATCTGCCGGGTGGAAGTGAAAAGGAAATGATCGCTTCTCTCAGGTTTCTGAGAACACTGCCGGGTTATCTGAAAGTGTTTCCGGGGCATGGGGATGCCACTACAATCAATATTGAAGACAGCAATAATCCTTTCATGGCAATGATTTAGGAATATTGCTGTCTTTTTGATGGTAAACTTAAAGGCAAGGAGGCATTGCTATGAGAATTGCCCTGGCGCAGATGTCCATGCGCAATCATTTCAACGAAAACTATAAAACCACCCAGCAGATGATCGATGAAGCCGCCGGCTGCCAGCTGCTTGTCTTTCCTCTGCTGCAGTTATGTCCTTATTTCCCGCAGTTAAAAGGACTCAAGGCAGATGCTGCCCTGTCCCATGAAACCGATGCCCGCATGAGCGGCATTGCCTTTCAGGCCCAGAAGAACAACATGTATATCGCTCCCAATGTATATCTGGAGACAAATCATAAGAAATACTGTGCCACGCTGTTCTATGACAAACATGGTGCAGCCCAGCCCAGTGCCCGTCAGATGCATGTCGAGGATCAGCCGGATGCCTTTGAGAAAGGCTACTTTGATGAAGGCAACAGCGGCTTTATTGTCCATGAAACATCCATGGGCAAGGTAGGCATTGTCGTCGGCAATGACCTGCATTATCCTGAAAGTGCAAGGATCTGTGCCTTAAAGGGAGCGGATCTGATTATCGTACCGGCAGCGATTGCCGATGAGAATCTTCTGAGTGTCTCCATTGCGGAAGTCAGAGCACAGGCATATGAGAACCATGTATTCATGGCGTTATGCAATCGGACGGGAAGAGAAGGAAGGCTGACGTTCAAAGGTCATTCTGTTATTGTCGGACCGGATGGAAAGATCATTCTGGAAGCAGATGAAAAGCCCCAGGTATTAAGAGCTGATCTTGATCTGACTGTATTGAAAGACAAGGAAACACGCTTTGCGGCAAGACGGCCGGATCAGTACGGTCTGCTTGTGAAAACAGAGCAGGAGAGTGTTAAGTAATGGCGCTGGATGCCTTTTCCAGGCTGGAGATGCTGATCGGGCATGATGCTGTTGAAACCCTGCATCATAAACATGTCGCCGTATTCGGCGTCGGCGGGGTGGGCGGCTATGCCGTTGAGGCATTAGTGAGAAGCGGGATCGGCAGCCTGGATCTGATTGATAATGATCAGGTAGCTCTGACCAATCTCAACCGCCAGATCATCGCTACGGCTGATACCATCGGTATGGATAAAGTTGATGTGGCAGAAAGAAGAGTGAAGTCCATTAATCCCGACTGCCATGTGAAGACGTATAAATGTTTCTATCTGCCGGAAAAGAGAGATGAATTCGATTTCCAGCAGTATGACTACATCATTGATGCCATTGATACCGTATCTGCCAAGCTGGATCTGATTGAAACAGCAAGAGATATGCATACTCCGATCATCTGTGCCATGGGATGCGGCAATCGTCTGGATCCTTCCTATGTCAGATGTATGGATCTGTATGAAACAAGCAATGATCCCTTATGCCGGATCATGCGGCATGAATGCCGTAAACGCCATATTGATCATCTGAAGGTTGTCTATTCCATTGAAAAACCGATGACACCGCGGTATGACGGTCCCAATGGTCCTTCGTTCCTGAAGGAAAAGCAGGAAAGCGGCCGGCGGGCACTGCCGGGTTCCAGTGCCTTTGTACCGGCTGAGGCAGGCCTGATGATAGCCTATGAAACAGTACATGATCTGTTAGGATGATGTACTGTTTTATGATTTCAGCCCACATGTCCTTTCAGACAGCATTGCTCTGATGCACAATAATCAGAGTCGGAGGTATTTATGATGAATGATGATGAAACATATATGCGGATGGCAATTGAACTATCCAAAAAGGCAGTTGAACATGGGAATGAACCGTTTGGATCAGTTCTTGTCAAAGACAATGCAGTGGTATATACCAATGAGAACCAGATTCATACCCAGACAGATCCCACATTCCATGGAGAAACCGGCCTGATTCGTTCCTTCTGTCACAAAACCGGCATTACGGATCTGCATGAGTATACGCTGTACACAAACTGCGAACCGTGCTTCATGTGCGCCGGGGCAATTGTCTGGGCAAAGGTCGGAAGACTGGTCTATGGAGCAAGCAATATTGAGCTGGAGCGGATTCTTGGCAGCAGCGGATCTGCCTGCTCTTCCATTGTTTTCAGACATTCCTGCTGGCGTCCTCAGGTAACGCCGGGAGTCTGTAAAGAAGAAGCACTTGAAGTGCTGAAAGCGTATTTCGCCAGATCCTGAAGGCATGCGTGTATAATCAAGGCATGGCATATGTATTTCTTCTGATCGGCAGCTTTCTTTTATTCTGGAGTATTCTGCCAGTGTTCTATGGGACATATCATATCGGCACCCTGATCGGCATCCTCTGTGCTCTTCTGTATCTCGCCGGTTTCTTTCTGTCCTGCCGTCTTTTCTACAGGATTGTGATACTGATTCTGACCGTATATCTATTACTGATCAGTATCCGCATGATACTGGCATGTTTTCGAAAACCGGAAGAAGATGATATTCTGCTGGTTCTTGGTGCTCACTTTACAAAAGATCATCCAAGTACCATCATGCAGGAAAGAATCCATCAGGCGGAAGTATATCTGAAAGAACATCCGCAGGCTGAAGCTGTGCTTTCCGGAGGAAAGACAACTGATGAACCATGGGCTGAGGCAATTGAGATGGAAAAGATGCTGAAGAAAAGAGGAATTGACAGCAGCCGCCTCATCAAAGAAGAAAAGTCGCTGACAACAGCAGATAACATGCGCTTCAGCGCATCCCTTCTGCGGGGAAGAAAAGCGGCAGTTGTAACCAATGAATTTCATATGTACCGGGCATTGAAGCTGGCGGAAAGGGAAGGCATCAAAGCTGATGCTGTACCATGCCGCACTGCATTCAGGTATCTTGGTATTTACTGGCTACGTGAAATCGCGGCCATGCTTGTCAGGCAGTAAGACAGCGTTCTGATCATCTGAAAGATCAGGACGTTTTTTTATTGCAAAGCGTGGAGGCGGGAAAGGAATTGCGAATATATAGGGTGAAAGGGAGGAGAAGAAGATGGAGGAAAGATTAAGAGAAATTCTTGCTGTTGCCCTGGCTTATGATGTGACGGATATACACTTTGATGTCAACCGGATTGATAAGACAATACAGATCGATATGCGCGTAAATGGAAAGATCTGCCGGCTTAAACCTGCCTCAGATGACTATGCTTTATTCCATTATCTCTGTTATCGATCAAATCTGGACATTACAAGCATGTTTGATCCCCAGACTGGTTCCTTTGAAGAAAACATCAATGGGGAAGCGCTCTCCCTTCGCTTTGCCATTGTGACCAGCGCACATAACACCAGCGGAGTACTTCGTATTCTGAACAATCATTCCTCTCTTTCTGTTTCGGCGCTCAGTCATGATCCGGACACTGTTTCATGGCTGAGTCATATTACTTCACACCGGGATGGACTGTATATTCTGTCCGGTCCGACCGGCTCGGGCAAGACAACAGCGCTCTATACCATTCTCAATGCCTGTGCAGGAAAGAAGATCTTCACAATCGAAGATCCCATTGAAGTCTATTCCAACAGATACATCCAGCTGCAGGTCAATGAAAAGCAGCACTTGTCCTATGGCGAAGGCATCAAACAGCTGATGCGCCATGATCCTGACATTGTCATGATCGGTGAGATCCGGGATAGTGAAGCTGCCAGGATGGCAGTGCGGTGTGCTTTGACCGGACATCTTGTGGTATCAAGCCTGCATGCCTCATCCTGCGTTTCGGCCATCCTGCGTCTGGAAGAGTTAGGGGTGCCGGGCTATCAGCTGATGGATGTGCTTCATGGTATTTCCAATCAGCGGCTTTATCGCATGAAGGATGGAAAGATGGCCGGTATCTATGAGTACATGACACGAAAGGAGGTGCAGTACTACTTTGCAGAAAAACAACCAGATAGAAACTTCCGATCACTTCAGGAAAGGATCAGAGACGCGGTTGCCCAGGGGATTCTTGATGAAAAGGAAGCAGAAGCGGATCTGTTTGACTGATGAGGCGTGCACGGATCTTTTGATGCTGCTGAACAGCGGTTTCAGCTTTCAGGAAAGCATGGATCTATTGGAAGAAGAGGGGAAACAGCAGGTCTGGCAGAAGATCCGCAGACATCTGATCAATGGCGAAGAGGCAGGCCGGTTCATGGGAAAATATCTGCCATCTGACAAAGCATTCTACTTTACGTGCTTTGCATCCTTCCTGCCGTTTCGGGAAAGTCTCAAGGTGACGATGGATATTGTAAGGAAAAGAAAGGCAGCGGCAGATGCCATACGCAAAGCACTGTTCTATCCGCTGACCCTGTTATGTGCGGCAATCTCAGGCGTATTTCTGTTTGATCGTACCATTCTGCCCAATATGATGTCGCTTATGAAGACGTTTTCTGTCAAGACTGGCAGTCAGATGATCCTGCCGTACATTTTTGAAATATGTTCCATCATTCTGATTGTGCTTTGCGTGCTGGGGACAGGGGGAGCGGCGGTATTTCTCTCAAAGAAAAGAATCGTGGATACATACCGTTATCTGGCGGTGAAACTGCCGGACTGTCTGCTGGTACAGTATGCGTCCCTGGATTTTGCTCGTATCTTCTGTGAGTGCAGCGGTGTCAGCCTTTCCACCCGCAGCTCGATTGCCATCATGAAGAAACTGAAAGACAGACCATTGATTCCCTTCATCGCTTCGGAAATGGAAAAAAGCTTCCTGATGGGGGAAGCAATGAAGGATGCTGTTCAGTCTCCCTACATAGAGAAAAAACTGGCAAGATTCTTCCATCTTGCCATCTATGCCGGAGATACCGAGAACATGCTTAAGGGATATCAGGAAATGAGCCAGAAAAGAACAGAAAGACGAATTAAGATCCTGACATCCGCCATCCAGCTGACAGCGTATACATGGATCGGCATCATGCTGGTGATTGTATATCAGGTATTGATGATGCCGTTAGGCATGCTCAGACAGATTGGATAAGAAGAAAGGAGTATGTATGAAAAGAAGAAGAAAAACAGGATTTACGCTTCTTGAAATGATTGTTGTAGTCCTGATTGTTTCCGTACTGTTTCTTTTAACCGTACCGAATATCAAAGACACCATCGGCATTGTCAATAACCGCGGCTGCAAGGCTCTGGAAAAGGTGGCTGACAGTGCGATTGTGGAATACAAGATGAAATATGATGAGTATCCCGGCAGTATCGGTGATCTTGTCAATGCCGGCTTATTGACCGAGGATCAGACCACATGTGACGGCAATAAGACACTTACCATATCAGATGGCACAGCGCACATCAGCGGCTGATGGATTCACGCTGCTGGAGATGATGATTGTCATGGCGTGTCTGTCCGTCATGGCACTCATTGCCATTCCCGCAGTTACATTTGAAGCTGATGAAATGGTATGGCCCTACCGGTATCTTGCCGCACAGGCTGAAGCGATACGGAACAGTGAAAGTACGGAAATGGAGGATGAAGAAGGATATGCAGGAGCGTGCATCAGTTTTGATGAAAAAGGCTATATTCCTCAGGCCGGTACAATTCATTTTGAAAAGGATGACATCATTATGGAACTCGGGGGCGGCCGTCTTGTCTTCCGTAAGGGGGCTTCTCATCCTTGAAGCTCTGGCGGCAGCTGCGATCTGTTCCATAATGGCAGTGGTAGTCACTGCGGCGGTGATGAGTACATATCATGGAAGGGAAAACCGCCGCCAGGCCGCCATGGAAATGGATGAGAACTATGCTTCAGCCATGGAAGGAGAACGTGCATGTATCGTAACATGTGCACCGACAGAAGAGGCTTTGCCTTAAGTGATCTATTGACCACCATGATCTGTACGGCTGCACTTGTTCCGATTGCCGTCAGCTGTATTGTACTATTGCCGCAGCTCAGTACATTCCATGAAGATGTCCAGGATGAAACAGCGCTTTATCAGCTGCGCAGAATAGGCATGATGGCATATGATCCTGCGGTTTCTTCTGATACATTGAGCTTCAGCTACAAAGACCAGGATTGGCAGCTTAGTATGGTCAACCGCCGGCTGATCCTGCAGCCGGGCACCCAGATCTTTCTGTCTGAGATTGACTCAGCTTCCTTTACGATAGAAAACGGAGTGATTTACTGTGTGTACGAAAGAGAGGGAAAAACCCGTTCAACGCCGCTTATGCACGAATAAAGGCATCATCAGTTCGTATTTCCTGGGGATCATGCTGTTTGTGACAGGTTTTGTCACAGCTTCAGCATTCACCCAGAAAAAACAGTTTGAAGCAATCATCCATCTCAGGAAAGCGGAAAAATACCAGGAAGCCGAGTCCATTGTCATAAGTGAATTGAAATGCGGGCTGCTCAATGAGAATCTGAAAGACGGTTCCTATACAGTACAGGGTGTCTATTACCAGCTTTCCGTTTATGATGCATCCCTGTATGTTATCATCATGGATCCTGTTCAGGAGACAATGGATATCAGCTTCAATCCGGATACAAAGCACATCACAGCTTTCTCAGCAGACCGCTGATTCAGACGGCGGCAGGCTGAATATGGAAATGCCATCCTGCGGGTGGCATTTTCTGATTCATCGTGCTTTTGGCAGATTCTTAAGGGAGCACAAGGTTGACAGGTTTCTGTATTTTCCTAAAATTAAAAGGTAACGATTGGATGGTGTTAAAAAATATATGGTGATTGTAAATGATCTGAAACCGGGAAGTTCTTTTATTTCCAATGGCAATATTTATCAGGTAATCAACACACAGCTGAATAAAACAGCCATGCGGCAGATGATTGTCAAAGTAAAGGTCAAGAATCTGCGTACAGGTGTTATTAATGAAATGTCCTTTACCGGCGGTGACAAGGTGGAACAGGCTGTCATTGACAGAAAGCAGATGCAGTATCTGTATGATGACGGTACAAGTCTTGTCTTCATGGATAATGAGACATATGATCAGATTGAAATTCCCAAGGATAAGCTGCAGTGGGAAATGCAGTTCATGAAACCGAATTCGGATGTCACAGTGATTGAGCATGAGAATGAGATTCTCGGTGTTGTGCTGCCGGATAAGGTAACGCTGCAGATTGTGGAATGCGAACAGGCTGTCAAAGGTGATACGGCAACAGCTGCTGAAAAGTATGCGGTACTGGAAACAGGGCTGCAGATCAAGGTGCCGCTGTTCATTCAGAATGGCGAGAATGTTGTCATTTCAACCGCTGACGGCAAGTATTCCGGCAGGGCAAAGTAAGCAATCTTAAGGGAAATGCGCTGTACAGTGCATTTTTCTTTCTACGGGGAAGTACATCAGGAGTTAGAATATGGTAAACAGAGTGAATTACAGAAAGAGAATTGCACACCCGTCTGACCGGCACGACCGTGACCCGGAAGTCAGGAAGAGACGGAAGTACTGGAATACTGAGGTGGTTAAGATGGCTGAAGACAGGCACAGTCTGAACCAGGTCAGTCAGATTGACAGAGAACCGGAGAGCTTTGACTGGACGGATATTGATGAAACGCTGGAAAGAACAGCTGCGCAGGAAACACTGGATGAAAAGACAGTGCAGGATCTTTTCAATGAAGAAAGAAATAATGGGAAGAAACAGGAGAACACTTCAACCCGGCGTATTCTGAGTGCAAGGCAGAAGAAGAAGGAAAGAAAGTGGCAGGCCAGAGAGGCGGAGATTGATGCTCTGATCAGCCGCAAGCAGTATGGCTTCAAGGGACTGCTTCTGCATCCATATAAGTGCATGGTCAATGAGTTCTATGAGGAGATTCCGGGCAGCTTTGCGGGAAGTCTGATCAGAATGATAGTGAAATGGATCATCTGTGCAGCTTTCTTCTCAGAAGAAATCAAGAAGATGATTGATGCCGGCTCATTCAGCTATCTGCGCATGAACTTCAATACAACCGCTGCGATGGGACTCAGAGTGGCACTGCTGTTATGTGCGGCGGAGCTTGTTCTGTATGCTCTGCATTGTATTCTGTCGCTGTTTTCGCATCGCAGAATCAGTTTTCATCGGGTGTTGAGCTCTGGTACGATGTGCTGGCTGCTGGAAGCGATCGGCTATCTGATTGCCGGTATATGCGGTATGAAGGGGGATCCGGTGATTGGTCTGTTACTGCTGTTTGCCGTGATGTTAGTCGGATTGATGCTGAAGAATCAGGCTTTGATTGATGGGACAGGACTGAGCCATGAACTGGTTACCATTATTTCCGTGCTGGTGGTATTCCTGTGCGGTGTGCTGATTGTTAGGATCATCGGCCTGACGGAAACAGAGATCATTCAGATGCTTGTGGAAATGTACAGCTGAAGGCACTGCCTTCAGCTTTTTGATTCTGCTAATGTAATACAAAGCTTGACAATATGAATACAGCTGTTTACTATAATAATCGATAAAACTCAGGGCAGGGTGCAATTCCCGACCGGCGGTAAACCCCGCGACTCCGTGCATACGGAAATGAACTGGTGCGATTCCAGTGGCGACAGTAAAGTCTGGATGGAAGAGTTATGAAAAGTTTTTATCTTTCATATGCAGGTCATACCCCGAGGTTTTTATCTTAGAAGCCCCGGTTTTTTATTGCCGGGAAGAGAGGAGAAAAAACCACATGACTACTTTAGAAAAATCCCGTTCACGGGTCACAACCAGAACCATTGCACGCATTGCCATTCTTGGCGCCATCGCCTTTGTGCTGATGCTGTTTGAATTCCCGCTGCCGTTTGCCCCGTCCTTCTATCAGATCGATCTGTCAGAAGTTGCAGTTCTCATCGGTACATTTGCCATGGGACCGGTGGAAGGCGTGATTATTGAGGCGCTGAAGATCGTTCTGCATATTCTGTTCCACGGTACGACAACAGCTTATGTCGGTGAACTGGCAAACTTCATCATCGGCTGTGCCTTCATCGTTCCGGCCGGTATTATCTACCGTCATCATAAGACAAGAAAGACAGCCATGATCGGTATGATTACCGGTACCTTATGCATGGCTCTGGCCGGTTCTTTGATCAATTACTTTGTTCTTCTGCCGATGTACAGCACACTCTACGGCATGCCGATGGATACGATCATCGCCATGGGTACAGCCATCTTCCCGGCGGTGAAGAACATGTTCAGCTTTGTCTGCCTGTGCGTTGTACCGTTCAACCTGTTTAAGGGTGCGGTTGTATCCGTACTGACCGGCATCCTCTACAAGCACGTATCTCCGATCCTGCATCGCTGATTTGTTCAGAGTGACAGGGACATCCGCTATTTCCGGATGTCTTTTTTTCATACCTGTATGTAAAATGAAGTATATGAAAAAGACTTCTCTTATCATTTCAATGTGTCTGTGTCTATGGGGATGCGGACCAGGCAGTACTGCGATGCAGAGCAGTGGGCCAGTCGAAACATCAGAACCTGCTCCGTCCGTAAAGACATACCGTGCTTCTCTTTTTATGGTCGGCGATGCACTTCTGCATGATGGGGTTTATGAGAAAGGCATGCAGGCAGATGGCAGCTATGATTTCACATCCATGATTCATCGGATCAAAGACATTGCGGAACCGTATGATCTTGCCTATTACAATCAGGAATCAATTCTTGGCGGAACAGAACTCGGCTTAAGCAGCTATCCCTGTTTCAATTCTCCGAAAGAGTGGGGAAGGGATATGGTGAGTGCTGGCTTCAATCTTGTTTCAATGGCCAACAACCACGCCCTGGACAAAGGAGCGGAAGGCATTCAGAGTTCTCTGTCCTTCTGGAAACAGCAGAAGGGTGTTGTGGAAGACGGCACTTATACCAATCATATGGACCAGGAAGCCATTCCCATCCATGAGATCAACGGCATCAGCTATGCTTTCATCTCCTATACCTATGGCACTAACGGTATTCCGCTGCCTCAAAATCAGCCGTATCTTGTAAATACCTTTGAAACCGATACACAGCCGTTTCTTGATAAAGTAAAAGCGGCAGACAGTCTGGCGGATGTAGTGATTGCGGCCGTGCACTGGGGCACGGAGTATGTGAATGAGCCGACGGAAGCACAGAAGACACTGGCACAGCAGCTTTCAGACTGCGGTGCTGATATCATTATCGGCTCGCATCCCCATGTCATTGAACCATTTGCCCGGATTGGTGATGCGGTCTGTTTCTACTCACTGGGCAATTTCATCAGCTCCCAGCAGGGAACAGAAATGAATATCGGCATGGATGCAGCGCTGGATATTGTCAAGACTGTAGAGGATGGTGTGACAACCATCTCCATACAGAATGTAAGAGCAGACCTTCTGTATTGTACCGGCTATGGCAATGCCTATGAGATTTATCCCTTTGAACAGCTGGATGACAGCCTGCTGAACGGGTATCAGGATCTGTATGCGCAATACAGCGGCATCATCACGGAAATGGACGATTCCATCGGGATCGGCGGCATCTGAGATGCCGGTCTGAGGGCGGTTGGACTATGCTATAATGGTAACTGATTTGATGGAGACAGAACATGGCGAAACTATCCCGCGTAGAAAAACATAGAAAAGAAGCAGATTATACAACTGAAGACATCGGCAGGGAAATCAGTTCAGATGAACTGCTGAAGTTTCAGGACAGACTGAATAAAATCAATTCGGATAACTTTGAAGCACCGAAGCAGACACCATCCCGGGCAGCGGATTATGATCCCATTCATGCCCGCCGCGTCGAAGAGCCGGAAAAGAAGGAAGAAAAGCCGGAAGAGGACTTTGATGACTCCGTGCCGGATGATTCTGATTTCGATCTGCACTTCACGGATGCTCTCAAGCCTGAGGATGATAACGAACTGACCAATGACTACCTCAGCCGCTATATCAATGAGGTCAAGCAGTACAACATCGATCAGGGCAATGCGGCTTCCGGCAATACCCAGCTCAACATTCTCAAAGGCCTTGATGCCGGTCAGCAGAAAAAGGCACCGGAAACACCTTATCCAAGTAATCGCAAGAAGGAAACACCGGCCTTTGAACGTAAAAACAGGGCTGCCCGTACTACGGAAGTCCCGTTTATCAACAGCCGGGTGACACCGGCCAGCCATCGTCCGGCTGAACCGGTTCAGGATGATATGAGTGTGGATGATATTGCGTCCAAAGTGCAGGACATGGCTTCAGACAACAATGATAACTATGAAGCCAATACCCGCTCGATGCATATGAATACAGATGAATTCACGCGTCAGTTGGAAATGGAAAGAACGACAAACCAGAAGCTGCTGGATCAGACAACACAGATGCAGGCCAGAATGGATGATGTCGGTGAGAACCTGAATGATGTATCCAACAAGATGCGCCATACCAATCAGATTCTCAATATCGTACTGATTGTTGTGATTGTAGCGCTGGTGATTGTATTCGGTATTCTGATCTACTGGATTGTACTGGCAGGAGGGGCAAGATGAGAATCAATATTGCCATAGACGGACCGAGTGCGGCCGGCAAGAGCACCATTGCGAAGAAAGCTGCCGCAAGACTCGGCTATGTTCATCTGGACACAGGTGCCATGTACAGATGTACGGCATATAAGGCACTGGAACAAGGGATTTCCCTGGAAGATGAAGATGCGATATGCCATATGCTGGAAAATACGGATATTGTTCTGACGCCGCAGGGAAATGTGCTGCTGGATGGAAAGGATGTCAGTGATGTCATCCGGGAAGAAAAGACTTCCATGGCAGCTTCAAAGGTTTCAAAACTCGGCAGAGTCAGAAAGGAACTGGTGAAGCGTCAGCAGAAGATGGCTGAAGCCAAGGGGTTCATCATGGATGGCAGAGACATCGGTACGGTTGTTCTGCCGCATGCGGAAGTGAAGATCTTCATGACGGCAAGTCCTGAAGCCCGTGCGAAAAGAAGATATGATCAGGATCAGCTGAAAGGCATTGAAAGCGGAAGTCTTGAAGAGATTGCTTCAGAGATCCGCGCGCGCGATGAACAGGATATGAACCGGAAGGAATCACCGCTTAGAAAAGCGGATGATGCAGTTCTACTTGATACAAGTGATATGAGTATTGATGAAGTGGTGGATGCGGTTGTGAAAATGGCGCAAGAGCGCATCGGGGAGCAGGCATGAGCGGCACCATTGCGATTGTCGGCCGTCCCAATGTCGGCAAATCCACGATCTTCAACCGGATTGCCGGCAGCCGTGTTTCCATTGTTGAAGATATGCCGGGCGTTACCCGGGACAGAATCTATGCAAGCGGAGAATGGACCGGCCATACGTTCCATCTGATCGATACCGGCGGCATTCAGCTGGCGGATCAGCCTTATCAGGAAGAAATCCGGGCCCAGGTACAGATTGCCATTGAAGAAGCGGATGTTATCATCATGGTATGCAATGGCAAGGAAGGCATGAGTGAGGATGACAGATATATTGCCGGCATGCTGCAGAGAAGCAGAAAGCCGGTAGTTCTGGCAGTTAATCAGATCGATGATGACTCACGGCTGATGAACATCTATGAGTTCTATGCCCTGGGGCTTGGCGATCCGATTGCCGTATCCGGTGTACACGGCATCGGTATCGGTGATGTGCTGGATGCATGTCTTGCGGCCATGCCCGAAGAGAAAGCCGCTGAAGAAACAGAGGGTATTCATATTGCCGTCATCGGCCAGCCGAATGTCGGCAAGTCGTCTCTGGTGAATAAGATTCTGCATGAGGAGCGTTCCATTGTTTCCAATATCCAGGGAACAACCCGTGATGCCATCGATACACCGTTTGAATACGATGGAAAGAAGTATGTCATTGTGGATACAGCCGGCATCCGCAAGCGCGGCAAGGTATGGGAATCGGTTGAAAAATACAGCGTATTAAGAGCCATGCGTGCCATTGAACGGTGCGACTGTGCTTTATTCCTGATCGATGCACAGGCAGGGATCAGGGAACAGGATAAGCATGTGGCAGGCTATGCGGCCGAAGCCGGCAAGCCGATTGTCATTGTTGTCAACAAGTGGGATGCGGTTGAGAAGAATGAGAAGTCCATGCAGGAGTTTACGGAAAAAGTCAGAAATGAATTTGTCTATCTGAGCTATGCTCCAGCTGTCTTTGTCTCGGCCAAGACCGGCCAGCGGGTGGATACCATCCTGCCGGTAGTCGATCATGTGGTTGAAAATGCCAGCCGGCGCATTCCGACAAACATCCTCAACCAGGTCATTGCCGATACCCAGGTGACCACTCCGGCCCCGGCCCGCAACGGCAAACGTTTCAGAATTTACTACGCTACCCAGACATCCGTTGCCCCGCCTACCTTTGTTCTTTCCTGCAATGAGCCCAAGCTCATGCATTTCACCTATCAGCGTTTCATTGAAAATTCACTGCGGAATGCCTTTGATTTTGAAGGCACGCCGATCCGTATCATCGCAAGGAGGAAAATATCAGAATGAAAACTGCAGTACTCGGTACAGGAAGCTGGGGGACAGCGCTTGCCCAGATTCTCTGTGATAATGGACAGGATGTCATCCTGTGGGGCATCGATCCAGAACAGGTCGAAGACATCAACGTCAACCATCATAATTCCGTATATTATGATGACCCGATCAATCCGGATCTGAAAGCTTCCATCGATATGAACTGCATTGAGGATGCCGATATTATCCTGGCAGCTGTACCGACCATGGCTCTGGAAGATGTATTGACAAAGGCGGCTGCCATTGTGGATCACCCGGTGATCGTCATCAATGTAGCCAAAGGTTTCCATCCGGTGACCCATGATCGTCTGAGCAATGTCATCCGTCATATTATGCCGGCGGATAAGCTGAGAGCAGTTGTATCATTGATCGGTCCAAGCCATGCGGAAGAAGTGATCAAGCGCAGGCTGACCGCTGTCAATGCCGTATCTCTGGATGAAGAGGCAGCTAAGGCAGTGCAGGAACTATTCTCCAACAGCTATTTCCGGGTCTATCGCAATACGGATGAAGCCGGGGCGGAGATCGGTGTTGCCGTCAAGAATATCATGGCTATTGCTTCCGGCATTCTGGCCGGGATCGGCCAGGGCGCCAATGCCAGAGCTGCTCTTGTGACAAGAGGTCTTGCTGAGATGGTACGCTTCGGTACTGCCAATGGCGGCAAGGCGGAAACCTATCTCGGTCTGGATGGGGTAGGAGATCTTGTCGTTACATGTACTTCCACACTGTCCCGCAACTTCATGGCCGGCTATCAGATCGGTCAGGATGGTTCTGCTGCCAATTTCTGGAAGAATAATAAGAAGACCGTTGAAGGCGTCTTTGCCTGCAAGGTCGTCTATGAAGAAGCACAGAAGCAGCACATAGATATGCCGATTACAAGTGCAGTCTATGCTGTCCTGTATAAAGATGCGGATCCCCGTGATGCCATCACGGCTCTGATGTCCCGCGATCTCAAATCCGAAGAACAGAAATAAAAGAGGCGCATGCCTCTTTTTCTTCTGGCCGATATGAAAAATGCACAGGCTTTCCTGTGCATTTTTTACATAGCTTTACTGAGCTGTCTGATCCGTTCCATCATCTGAGGAATCATCACCGGGTGTGGATCCATCTGTGATTGTACCCGAATTGTTTATGCTGTTAGGATCAACTGCAGGCTCCTGCTCTGTACCGCCGGTATCCGTGTTGGAATTATCGGTGATGGTCTGATCTGTTGTACTGTTATCATTTGTCGTAGTGCTGCTGGAATAGTCATCACCGCTGTAATCACTGTAGCTGTAGCTTTCATAGCTCTGTCCCTTGACATAGCCGCTGGCGGTGACACGGTAGGCATCGCTCATGGAATCAACCATAGGCGTATTCTTGAGACCGGCAGCAGAAACAGTGGAAGTAACGGTAGAACCATATGTCTTGCCTGCCTTGACGTGCGGCCAGGTGTTCTGGACATAGGTTACTTCTTCCAGATCATCCGGTCTGGTCAGAGACTGGGAAGCATCGGATGTGATTGCTGCTTCCTTATCGATGAGCAGAGAGTTGATATTGCCTGATGTATTGACACTGTACTTATAGCCTGTGAAGTAGGTCTGGGCACCGGCTACCGCTTCATCCCAGCCGGTCCATACGGCATTGGTGTACTTGGAATTGGAAGCGATCATCCATTCATCCTTGCCGCTTCCGGCCGGGATGCCATAGGACTCAAGTGAGTCATCATAGTCGGATGTACCGGTCTTGGCAAAGACATCATAATCTCTGTCGAGAATCTTCATGTAGTTGTAGTACTTGGTCTGATCGACGTTGTTGCGCATCAGTTCGGTAGAGAGCCATGCGGATCCGGAAGAGAGAACTCTGACATTCTGGCTGTCCGGATAATAGGTATCACCCGAAGAGGTTTCCACGGAACGGATGGTATGCGGTTGATTGTAGACACCGAGGTTCATGATTGCACCATGGGCAGCAGCCATCTGGGTGACCGTAGCCGTGAATGTTTCCGAACCGATGGCACAGCATAAGTGGAAGTTGCTGGCATCCATGGAATCAAAGCCGATGGAGTGCATGTAATTGACGATGACATCCGTACCGAACTTGTCCTGTACATTCTGAAGAGTGACGATGGCCGGGATGTTGCGGGAATCCGCTACCGCGTCCTTGATATCCATAACGCCTTTGTAGGTACGGTCATAGTCGGCTACGGTACGGGATTCACCCGGATAGGAATATTTGTAATCCGGGACATGTTCATCAATGGAGAAACCGAGATACTCAAAGCCCAGAGCATAGGGGAGAATCGGCTTCATGGTGGAGCCTGGATTCTTATACATATCCGTTGCCCGGTTCATCAGTCTCGCGCCGCCTTCTGAGCCATAGTTGCGTCCGCCGCCCAGGGCAACGATCTCACCGTTGGTATGATCCAGTACAGTAATGGCTGACTGCATCAGATCATCACCGTATGTAACGCCGGCACTGCCGTTTTCAATGGACATGATCAGATCCTGCAGATTCGTATCCAGGGCGGTATAGATATTCATGCCGACATTGTAGGGATCAAGGCCGGTCAGCTGCTGGGCTTCGGTCAGAACGACATCAATGTATTCCTGATATGTATTGTTCTGTACTTCAATATCGGCATATTCACCGACAAGCTGATCTTCAATCTTGATGGACTTGGCCAGATCACATTCATCCTGGGTGATATAGCCGTGATATACCATCATATTCAGCACTTCATTGCGCCGGTCGGTTGCGTAGTCGAGATAATAGTAAGGGTTATAGGTGTTTGGCATATTGACGATGCCGGCCAGCAGGGCACTTTCAGAAAGGTTGAGCTGGGAGGCATTCTTGCCGAAATAGTAGCGGGCGGCCATTTCAACACCTCTGATGTTCTGGCCGAAGTTGAGGCGGTTGACATACAGTTCAAAGATCTGTTCCTTGTTCAGCTTCTTTTCCAGCTGCATCGCAAGCAGAATCTGCTGGACTTTGTACTTGATGCCCTTACCGGCACTGTAGCTGGTCGACTGGTCGCCGTCATCAACGGAGAAGTAGCTGTTCTTGACTAACTGCATGGTGAAGGTGGAGCCGCCCTGACCGGTCAGATCGCCGCTGGTCACATTGGAGATGGCGGCCGCGGTAAAACGGGGCAGGTCGAATCCGTTATGGGCGAAGAAGCGGGAGTCCTCAATGGATAGGAAGGCATCAATCAGCGATTCAGGCATCTGGCTGTAATCCACGTTCTCACGGTAGTATGTACCGACTTCAATGAGCAGATTGCCATTGCCGTCATAGATATTGGAACTTTCATCACCGATGAAGTCATCTACGTTCAGCTTCGGCATATCCCTGGTCATATCCTTGATCATATAGGCGCCTACACTGCCTAAGACCACATAGAAGCCGAGGATGATCACAAAGAAGATCGTCCAGCCGCGCATTCTTCTCTGCTGGCGGATGAATTTCCTTCTTTTCTTCCTCTGTTCCAGTTCTTTCGGTGTCAGTTCTGCGGTATATTCATTCCGATTCCGTTTGTCAGACATGTTATTCCGGTTCATAAACAAATCCTTTCAGCAACGTTTCTATTCTAGCATAAGCGCTTCTGCTTTGCGTGAATTATACGTGCCTGCCCAAATGAAAAAAGCCCTGCCGATCTGACAGAGCATTTGCTTATAAAGCCTTGAAATACTGCACGCAGATGCAGTCCCGGCCGGTATGAACCGCGACTGGATTGCACAGTTCAACGACTTCAATATTAAGATTGGGGAACCTGTCTTCCATTTTATGATACAGATCCATGGCCATGTCGATACAGCCGGAGTGGGCGATGTAGACCTGATAGCTTTCATCCGGATGATCTTCTTCGATGATATCAAGTATCCTGCCTGCTGCCTTGCGGTAGGTACGAACATTGGCCAGGCTGTCAATGCGGCCGCCGGTAGACTTGTTGATGCGCAGGATCGGAACAATCCGCAGCAGCTTGGCAAAGCCTGCCGCAAGCGGGGTCAGACGGCCGCCTCTGACTAAGGCATCCAGGTTGCGGGGAACAATCAGGGTATTGCAGGAAGTGATGATCTCATCTGTGATGAGCTTGACTTCCATATCGGACTTTCCTTCTTCATACAGCTGCCTGATTCTGTGAATCAGATAGTTCTGCAGTTCACTTGTGACATACGTATCAATACAGATGATCTTCATGTCAAGACTCTGGGCAATGGCCGTCATGGTGCTGATGGTACCGGAAAGACCATTGCAGATGGGAACTGCGATGATCAGATCTGTTCCCTGTTCCTTGAGACTTTCAAAGCACTCTTCAATCAGGCCGGCAGAAGGCTGAGATGTCTTCAGCACATGTCCCTGGTCTACCAGTTCAATACATGTATTGCGGTCAATCGTTTCAAGATCCTGATATGTATCATTTCCATCGGTGATCTGCAGCGGTACAGAAATGATGCCGTCAGCGGCAAGTTCGGATATGGAACGTCCTGTGCCTGAATCTGTTACATAAGCAATTTTCATAAAACACACATCCTTTTTCACTATTTTACAACAAATACATGGATCTGATGCATGACATTGTCAACGATATCCCTGCATCGTATCCTGATGCCAAGTGCGTTATAATGTTGACATGACAGTTTCCTTATTCATGCGCAGTGACGCAACCATAGGCCGCTCCTCTATCCACATCAGCCAGATCATGCCGCTGGCGGCAGAGCGCGGCTATTCTGCTCTAGCTTTGACGGACCGCTCCCTGATGATCGGTGTACCTTCTTTCCTGAAGGAATGCCGTCGATACGGCATCAAACCGCTGATCGGCCTGGAAGTGATGTGTCTTTATGAAGCGGATCATGTGCCCTTTGTATTATTAGCAAAGGATGATACGGGCCTGGAAGCACTGATGCGGCTTTCTTCTTCTCTGCTGAGCCATGAGGAATATGATCCGGCCAGTGAGCAGACAGGAACGGTGGATGATATTCTGCAGGCAAAAGATCATTGTATTCTGATCGCCCGCAGTGAAGGCGGCGCTGCCCATTCTGCTCTTGAAATGAAGGATAAAGAGGGCATCCAGGCTGTATACCGGCGTATGAAAGAGGTGTTCGGTGATTTTGTCATCGGCATCAGCGGGTGTGAGAAGAAGGCATGGCGGCAGAGCTGTGATCTGCTGGATGAAATCGCAGACGGGCTTCATATTCCCTGTGCTGCCATGCCGGAAGTCATGTATGAAAGAAAAGGGGAGGAGAATCTCTATACCCTGGTGAATGCGATCCGGCTGAAGACAGATGTGAATGATGCGTTCATGGATCTGGATGCGGCCAGCTGGCTCGAATCAGCGGATGAACTGCATGCGTTCTATCATGAAAATGAGATTGAAACGGCAGAAAGGATTGCGGCCGGCTGCAGCATCAGTGACGCAGCGCCTTCTGTTTCTCTGCCGGTTTATTATTCCGACGCAAAAGGACATACTTCAGCAGATTATCTGAAGTCGCTGTGCCGCACCGGCTTAAGCCGCAGGCTTGAGCAGAATCATATTCCTCTGGAAAGGCAGAATGCCTACCGGCAGCGGCTTTCCTATGAACTGTCGGTGATCATTCAGATGCATTTTGAAGACTATTTTCTGATTGTCTTTGACTATGTGCGCTATGCCAAAAAACATGATATCTGGGTGGGACCGGGAAGAGGATCAGCGGTCGCTTCTTTGACGGCGTATGCCATCGGCATTACCGACATAGATCCGCTTGCCTATCATCTCTTGTTTGAACGCTTTCTCAATACCGGACGCAAAGGCATGCCCGATATTGATGTGGACTTTGCGGAAGACGGCAGAAAGCAGGTCATTGCCTATGTACAGCAGAAGTATGGGAAAGAGAATACGGCCGGGGTTGTGGCGGTATCCTGCTATAAGACAAAGAATCTGTTAGGCGCTGTTTCTAGGGCCATGGGCATTGGCGGCTCTGCAGACTTCAGACGCCTGTACAAAGCTGTTTCAGATATTCTGAAAAAAAGAGAAAACAGCAGTATGAGCCTGGTGGAACTGCGGCCGCGGATTCAGAATCTTCTGACCCCGCTGAGCGAGCCGTGTTATGCGGCCTGTGAAAAGCTGGCCGGCATCCCGGCCATGTACACCCGTCATCCTTCCGGCATTGTGGTGGCGGATCAGCCGATTGTCCACGCGGAGCCGCTGATGTGTCTTGATGAAAACGGACCGCTTACTGCATTCGGCCAGTACGAAGAAGGGGATCTTGAAGAAAGGGGCCTCATCAAGATGGACTTCCTGTCTTTACCAAGCGCCAAGCCATTGGAAGAGATGGTGAAACAGGTCAGAAAGAAGAATCCTTCCTTCGATCTGCATCATATCAGCTATGATGATCCCCTGCTGTATGAAACATTCAACCGCCGGCTGACCCTGGGCTATTTTCAGTTTGATGCCTGGTCGATGAAGAACAACATCCTGCCGGCCGTACATATTGAAAACTTCAATGACCTGGTGGTGTGCAATGCCATCGGAAGGGCCAATCTGTCACAGCTGGTAAGGCAGTATGGCTATCTCAGAAGCAATCCGCAGCGGGCAGTCTACTTTTCCCGGGAACTTTATGATATTCTGCATGAAACATGCGGTATCATGCTGTATCAGGAACAGGTGATCCTGACGGCCCATGTATGTGCCGATTACAGTATGGCGCAGGCAGATGAACTGAGGCGGGGCATCAAGAAGAAGGACAGAAAGGTGCTGGCGGCAAATGAACATGCGTTTGTTTCCCGCTGCATGGCCCATCCTGCCCATCCTTATGCGCAGAAGGAAGCAGAGAGCCTGTGGCAGGACATTCTGCGCTTTGCGGATTACGGTTTCAACAAGTCCCACAGCGTCGCCTATACGACGATTGCCATGTGGCAGGCCTATATGAAAGTACATGAAACGGATCTGTATTATGCCTGTATGGTACAGTATGGAAATGTGAGACAGAGCGATGCGGATCAGGAGAAACAGGCCATACTGGCGATGATCAGGGGAAAGGAGTAATTTTATGGCACGTTTATTAATCGCAGATGATGAAGCGGATATCAGAGAAGTAGTCAGAGAATATGCCGAGATCAGCGGCTATGAGATCGATGAAGCCGATGACGGCATGAAAGCGGTGGAAATGGTACAGAATCAGCATTATGACTGTGTGATTCTGGATGTCATGATGCCTCATCTGGATGGATTCTCCGCCTGCCGGCGCATCAAGGAAATACAGGATGTGCCGATTATCATTCTTTCCGCCCGGACGGAGGAATATGACAAGCTTTTCGGTTTTGAGCTGGGCGTGGATGATTATGTCGTCAAGCCCTTTTCACCCAAGGAGCTGATGGCAAGAGTCAGGGTGGTGCTGGACAGAAGAAAGCCGAAGGAAAAGAAAATTCTGCAGTATGACGGGCTGCACATTGATATTGCCGGCCGCAGTGTCTCGGTAGACGGCAGACAGGTGTCTTTGACGCCGAAGGAGATTGACCTACTGATCTGTCTTGCCTCTCATCCGGATGTGGCTTTTTCCCGCCAGCAGCTGTTAAGCGATGTGTGGGATACGGAATACTATGGGGATGATCGTACCGTGGACTCCCATGTCAAGATGCTGAGGGCACATCTTGGCCCGTACCGGAATAAGATCGTAACGGTACGCGGCATGGGGTATAAGTTTGAATCCTGACCGCCACGGCATCAGATTCAGGCTGATGCTTTCCTTTATCGGACTGTCGGCCGGTGCCGTTCTTCTGCTTGGTATTCTGCAGACAGGTCTGATCAAGCCCTATTACCGCAATTCAAAGATCAAGACCATTCAGGTTCTGGCGGATCAGGTCATTGATGATCTGCTGGGTGAGGATGGTTCGGATACATCTCATATTGAAGACGCGTTTGCTTCAACCGTGGATAATAATGCCTGCGTAGTGCTCTACAACAGTGAAGGCAGACGCATCTACCGGGCGGATCAGCTGGGGGAGGGATGCGTGTTCAATGACGGGGTCAGTGTGAGCAGTGCCTCCGACTATCACAGCTTTGCAAGTCTGAAGGCATTTGTCGAAGATAACGGCGGGGAGTATTCCGCGGATGTGACCAACCAGGAAACTTCCCAGAACATGCTGGTATATGGAAAGAAGCTCAAGGAAAACCTCGGCACGTATTATCTTTTCATGAATACGCCGCTGGAACCGGTGGACAGCCTGATCACGGCTTTCTCACGGCAGTATATCTCATTGATGCTGATTATCATTGCCGTTGCCGGGGTGTTTTCGATCTGGCTTTCCGGCAAGATTGTCCGTCCGATTACCAATATGCAGAAAGAAGCGGTCCGTCTTTCCAAAGCGGATTATGATGTTCAATTTGACGGCGGCAGTTTTACCGAGACCAAGGATCTGGCCGGGGCATTGAACAATGCGGCCAGCCAGCTTGGCCAGATCGAGGAAATGCGCCGCAGCCTCATGGCCAATCTGTCGCATGACATCCGTACGCCGCTGACCAACATCCGTGCCTATGCGGAAATGATCCGTGATATCTCCGGCAATGATCCTGACAAGCGGGAAAAGCATCTGAATGTCATCATCCGGGAAACAGAATACATGAACCGCCTCATTACGGATATGAGTGAGCTTTCGCAGATGCAGACAGGCAGCTATGTGCTCAAGCGCACCAACGTCGATCTGACCCAGGTCATTCATGATGTGTTGGTCATTGACAGTGCACTGATTTCCACCCGCAGTCTGAAAGTCGTGACGGATCTGCCGGAATCGCTTGTCATCTATGCGGATGAAGTCAAGATCACAGAAGTCATTCAGAACTACATCACCAATGCCGTCAAACATTCTCCGGATAACGGCACAATTGTCATCAGGGGCTTTGTGGAAGCGGATGAAGAGACCGTCAGAGTGGAAGTGAAGGATGAAGGTGAAGGCATTGCAAAGGAAGATCAGAAGCTGATCTGGGACAGATATCAGAAGGCTTCCCGCTCTTTCTCCCGCAATACCCAATCTACCGGCCTCGGCCTTTCCATCGTCAAGGCAATTCTCGATGCCCATGGGGCAGAATACGGGGTTATATCAGATGTCGGGAAAGGTTCGACATTCTGGTTCAGTTTCAAGGAAACACATACGGCTTAACAGGCGTATGATAGTTCAGAAGGAGTTGTTATGCGCATTGTAAGCCTGGTTCTGATTGCGGTGTTTCTGCTGATCATGATCCTGATGATACGCATTCTGCAGTACCATCCGGTATGGAACACCATCCAGAAGAAAAAAATGAGTGCGGAGCCTGAAGCGGAAGAAAAGGTATACTGGCAGACCAGGGAATCCATCTTTCTTCAGCGCAATCCGCTCAATCGGATGTATTATGACACCCAGGCCTTTTCCCATGGCATGCTTGTACGCTACAAAGGCACCAATGAACAGAAGGGAAATATTCTCTTCACCGTTTATGATGAGACCATCTTCAATGCCATCATGCTGGCGTGTGAGCGCATCCTGCGCCACAATGAAGCCCCGCTCTATACATTTACCGTGCTCTACAGCAATCATCCTTCCGCTGCTTTCAGCCAGGAAGCCCTTGCTTATCTCAAGAAAAACTACATGCACTTTGAGCTGTGTCTGAGCTTACTGGATCAGAAGAGTGCATCTCTGGCGCCTTATCGGTATCTATTGCTTGGGGTGCAGCGGCAGAAGACGATGCAGCTGGAATCCGGAAAGCTGCTCCATCGCAATGTTTCCGCGGTGCATGATGCCGGATTGACCCTGCCGGCGCTGAAGATCATGCAGGAAGGCAATGATCACAGACTTGTTCTGCGCTACCGCATGGCTCGTAAAAAGGCGCTTGATGAGCTGGAAAAGAGTGGTCTCGCCTACGCGCTGTGTGATACCTGCACGATGAGCGGCAGCCACATTGAATTATGTGCCAGCGATGATGAAGGGGTGGAGAAGATGCTTTCCCGCTGTCAGGATGAAGCGGAAGCAGAAGGCACAAGCCTCTATGTAACATCAGAGTGTGAAGCGGGTAAGCATGAGCGGGAAAGCATATGGCAGAAAAAAATCACAGCGTGCTATGAACACTGTGATCTGGTTGAAGTCGTACCTGCCTATTTCAGAGATGATGAAGAAGCTGAACTGGAGCGGGTATGCCATGAACATCTTTCCTTCATGCCGGAAGATTTCAGACAGCTTTCCATCATTGATTTCTTTGTATCTCTGTTAAGTCAGGGCTGAGCAGTCGGGGAAGTTTCCTGGACTGCTTTTTTCGTGCTCTGCGCTGCTTTTTCAGCTTGCAGGGTATACAGAACAATTTCTGCAGGGGCTGCAAAGCGCATGTCGCGTCCGCGGGTACCGACGCCGTTGGTGATATCCAGGGTGAAGGCATTGTCCACAGTATTCTTGCCGCGGAAATAATGGACGGCCATTTCCGGGGTATAGAAGGCGCCAAGGCCATAGTAGATCTGTCCGCCATGGGAGTGGCCGGCCAGGAAGTAGTCAGTCAGATCAGCCGGTACATCTTCCACGGTGTCAGGGGTATGGCAGACCGTCAGCACGTAGGCTGAGCGGGAGACTGCACTGTAAGCCGTGCTGATATCAGGTGCTCCGGCAAGACCGCTGTCGATGCCGACCAGGGTAATGGAAGCGGAGGTATAGTGATGGAGCGTGACGGAAGCGTTGTTGAGCACTTCAATGTCAGCCGCACTGTAGACGGTATTGACCGCATTTGTGACTGTATCTGAACTGTGATCGATATCGCCATAGACGGCAAACTTGCCTAATGGGGCATCAATACCGGACAGACTGGTGCTCAGGGTCTGGATCATCGTATCATCCGGCGTTACCCCTTCTGAGAACAGATCGCCGCCGAAAATAATGACATCCGGATCCGCATCCGCAATTTTCTGCATCAGGTTCCTGAGCCGGCTTTCATCCATGAATTCACCATAGTCAAGATCCGAGAAGAATAGGATCTTCATTCCGTTCAGATCCTCCGGTATCTTTTCTGAAGACAGAGTTTCCCGGCGCACCCGGATCCGTTTGGCCGAGCGGTAGTATAAATCACATGTGAAGACAATCAGAAATGCCAGTACGCACGTGATGACAATCAGCAGTTTCAATTTTCTTTTCATGCACACCATGATAGCATAAACAGGTCAGCGGTTGTCTTTTGTCGTGTTAAAATAGGTAAAGAGATTATGATCAGAAAATGCCACATGATAGCGTATACGACGCTTCTGAATTATCAGCGAAAAGCAAGTGAGGGGGGCATCAGCTATATTGAGTCATTGCTCAACAACCGCATTCCTTTCCTCATTCTCAGTGAAAACAGTTCCTTCACCCGCTCTCAGCTTTCCGAGAAACTGGCCGCCGCCGGCTATCCGCTTTTAAAGCCGGAACGCTTCTATACCAGTACATTATCTGCCATTGACTGGGTCGCAAAGGAATATCCCCGGCATATCCGGGCAGCTGCCATCGGCGGCCAGGGACTGAAGATCGAGCTGCGCAATGCGGGCTTTGAACAGGACTATACCCATCCCAACTGGGTATTTCTGGGGCTTGACCGCAATGCGGCATATGAAGACTACAATGATATTCTGCGCATGATTGAAAACGGGGCAGTCGGCATATCACTGGACAGCAGCCGCACGCTGGATGGGGAGACAAAGTCGATCGGGGCAGGGGCGATTGCCCGGATGATTGAATATGCATCGGATAAACAGGTGCTGCGCTTTGGCCGGCCAAGTGTACTGACCGTGGCCAATGCATTGAAGTATACCGGCTATGCAAATACAGAAGTTGTCTTTGTCGGCAATGACTTTGATAATGACATCATACCGGCGCTGCGCTGTTCCATGGATACGGTGTTTGTTGCGGAAAAGGAAAGCATCTACGACACAAAGATCAATGAGAAGGTGCATCCCAAATGGATTGTGGAAAATCTGGAAGGGCTGGCGCATTGATGTTGTTTAAAAAAAAGAAAACTGCTAGAATGATGCAGGTGCGTTAAACAGGGAGCAGTAGTCCCTTGCGCTGTGTCATAAGAGAGCCGGCATATGCTGAAAGCCGGTACACAGACAGGAATGAACTCACCCCGCCAGTATCCGCTGTGCCCGCAGTGATGACAATGGGAAAGAGTGCACGTCAGGTGAACTAAGGTGGTAACACGCGTCAGCGTCCTTAGAGGATAAGGACGCTTTTTGTTTATGTAACAGGAGGAGTATATGAGCTACGATCACAGAAAAATCGAAAAGAAGTGGCAGAAGTACTGGGCAGATCATAAAACCTTCAGAACGGATGCCTATGACTTTTCCAAACCGAAGTACTATGTGCTGGATATGTTCCCGTATCCGTCTGGCCAGGGCCTGCATGTCGGCCATCCGGAAGGCTATACGGCAACCGATATCATCGCGCGCATGAAGCGCATGCAGGGCTATAATGTCATGCATCCAATGGGATTTGATGCCTTCGGTCTGCCGGCTGAGCAGTTTGCTCTCAAGACCGGCCATCATCCGGGTGAATTCACGTATAAGAACATCGATCACTTCAGAGAGCAGATCAAGTCATTGGGTCTTTCCTATGACTGGGACAGAGAAATCCGCACCTGTGATCCGGAATATTACAAGTGGACACAGTGGATTTTCCTGCAGCTGTATAACCGCGGCCTTGCCTACACCGCGGAAATGCCGGTCAACTGGTGCCCGGGCTTAGGCGCTGTACTGGCCAATGAGGAGGTCATTGAAGGCAAGAGTGCCATCGGCGGCTATCCGGTCTATCGTAAGAACATGAGACAGTGGGTGCTCAAGATCACGGATTATGCTGAAAAGCTGCTGCAGGATCTGGATACGGTCGACTGGCCGGAAAGCACCAAGGAAATGCAGAGAAACTGGATCGGCAAGTCCGTCGGTGCAGAAATTGTCTTCCGGATCAAAGGCACTGACAGACAGTTCACCGTATTCACAACAAGATGTGATACTCTCTTTGGCTGTACATACTGCGTCATGTCGCCGGAACATCCGTTTGTGGATGACATCACTACACCTGAGCAGAGAGCTGCTGTCAAGGCCTATCAGGAAGAAGCGGCCAAGAAGTCGGATCTGGAAAGAACGGATCTGAACAAGGATAAGACCGGTGTATTCACCGGTGCTTATGCCATCAACCCGGTCAATGGAAAAGAAGTGCCGATCTGGATCTCCGACTATGTACTGGCATCCTATGGTACCGGCGCCATCATGGCTGTACCGGCACATGATACCCGTGACTATGCCTTTGCCCGCAAGTTCGATCTGCCGATTGTCCCGGTTATTGAAGGGGGCAATGTGGAAGAAGAAGCTTATACCGGCGATGGTGTTCATATCAACAGTGAATGGCTCAACGGCATGAACAAGAAGGATGCCATTGAAGCCATGCTGAAGTGGCTGGACGAGAACAAGTGCGGTTCAAAGAAAGTACAGTACAAGCTCAGAGACTGGATCTTCTCCCGTCAGAGATACTGGGGTGAGCCGATCCCGATCATCCATATGGAAGACGGCACGATGCGTACAGTTGCGACAAGCGATCTGCCGCTGGAACTGCCGGCAACCGACAACTATCAGCCTTCAGCGGATGGTGAATCTCCTTTAGCCAACTGCACGGACTGGCTGAATGTTGAAATTGACGGCATGAAGGGCAAGCGTGAGACAAACACCATGCCGCAGTGGGCTGGCTCCTGCTGGTACTATATGCGCTATCTGGATCCGCATAACAATGAAGCGCTGGCTGATAAGAAGCTGCTGGATCACTGGCTGCCGGTAGATCTGTATATCGGCGGTGCGGAACATGCTGTTCTGCATCTGCTGTATGCAAGATTCTGGCATAAGGTCCTGTATGATGCCGGGGTTGTTTCCTGCAGGGAACCATTCCAGAAGCTGTTTCATCAGGGCATGATCCTTGGTGAAAACGGCGTCAAGATGAGTAAGTCGCTCGGCAATGTCGTCAATCCGGATGATATTGTGGAAAGCCATGGTGCTGATGCTCTGCGTATCTATGAAATGTTCATGGGACCGCTGGAAGCTTCCAAGCCCTGGTCCACCAAGGGACTGGACGGCGCCCGCAAGTGGCTGGATCGTGTCTATCGTCTGGCAACGGATGAGGGCATGGTCGTGGATGAGACGACGCCTGAATTGAATTATTCCTACAACTACACCGTCAAGAAGGTGACAGAGGACATTGAATCCCTGAACCTCAATACAGGCATTTCTCAGATGATGATCTTCATCAATGACTGCTATAAGAACGGCAAGGTCAATAAGGATATGATGATCGGCTTCCTGAAGCTGTTCTCCTGCTATGCGCCGCATCTTGGTGAAGAACTGTATACAGCGCTGAGCGGGGAAGAGAGCGTTGCCTATGCCAAGTGGCCGACATATGATGAAAAGGCTCTGGTCCAGAACGATGTGACCGTTGCCGTTCAGGTTAACGGCAGGATGAGAGGTAAGTTTGCCTGTGCCAAGGATGCATCCAAGGATGAAATGATTGCCAGGGCGGAAGCACTTGACTCTGTCAAGCCTCATATTGAGGGTAAGAATATTGTCAAGGTCATTGCCGTACCGGGCAAGATCGTCAATATTGTCGTGAAATAATTCTGTGCTGATCGATAGAAGGTCTGCAGGTAATATACGCCTGCAGATTTTTTTATGCTGATATGAAATCCATGTAAATAAAAGTGTTATATCATGTAAGCATGATTGAAAAACGTAAGAAGTTATGTGAACGGCTGTGGAAGGCTTCAAAGCCTCTGCAGCTGCTGCAGGTGGTTTTCACCATACTGCTGCTTGGCGGTATATGGCTGTGGCGTCATCTCATCAACGCTCTGATCCTTTCCGCCGGACGTACTGCCATTACATCCGGTGATTTCAAATATCTTTTTACAACCTGGCAGGGCTGGACCATCATCCTTGTCAGTCTGGGCATGATCATGCTGTATCTTTCTGCTGTCATCTCCATGCATGTCCATTATGCGGATGAAGTGATCCACCAGCGTGCATTTCATTACCGCTCACTGCTGAAGGAAACAGGGCAGGGCATGCGTCTTTTATGGCATTCAGAAGGCGTTCTGCTGCTGTTTCTTACCTCACTTCTGGTGCCGCTTTACAGCATCGGCTTTTCTGTCTCTTTGACAAGGCAGTTTGCCGTGCCTTCTTTTGTGGCGTTCTATATCTTCCGTCAGAAAGTGCTTCTTTTCGCGTATCTGATTCTGGTAGGAATCAGTCTCTATTATCTTGTGCACTGGATCTTTGTATGGCCATGTGTGCTGATTGAAAAGGAAAGTGTGACGGAAGCCATGCGGCATGCGGAAAGGATCATGCATGGACACATCAGAATATGGCTGAAAGAGATACTTCTTCTGACTGTTTTCCTTCTGGTGTTTCTTGGCATTGCCAGGGTGTTTGTTCTGATTCTGCCGGAACATCTGCTGGATGGACTCGGCTTTACGAAAGGGATCGGCTATGACATTGTCAACGGGATCGGTGTATTTACGCTGTGTCTGTATGTCCTGCTTCTGCTGCAGGTGCCGGCGGTATATGCCCTGCGTCAGCAGGAGCTTTTTGAGACGTTCCGGCATCATCAGATCAGTTTTTCGTATCAATCTCTTTCCTTAAGAAGGCAGCGGGTGATTCTGTGTCTTCTTTTTGCCTGCAGTGCAGTTTATTTCAGCATGCATTTTGATACATATTTTCCAGACCGGCCGCATACCGGCATCATTGCCCATCGGGCGGGAGGATCAATGACCATTGAAAACAGTCTGGAAGGGCTGCGTCTTTCCATTGCCCATGGGGTGAAGGGAGCCGAAGTGGATGTACAGCGGACCAAGGACGGGCATTACATCATCAACCATGATGTGGATTTCTACCGGGTATACGGGGTGGAAAAGAAACCGCATGAGATGACGCTGGAAGAAATTGAAGAACTCAGGGCATCGGATGGCAGCCATGTGCCGACCATTGAAGAAATGCTGCAGACCGCCAAAGGCAATGTGAAGCTTTACATTGAGATGAAAGGGGATACGGCAGACCGCCAGATGGCGGATGATCTGGTGCGGATCATCCGCTCCTATAACATGATCCATGAAACAGCTCTGATCTCATTACGCTACAACACCATCAAATACACCGAAGAAACCTATCCGGAAGTGGAAACGGGCTTTCTGTACTTTGCGTCCATCGGCGATGTGACGGATCTGGAGGCAGATGACATGATGCTGCAGGAAAGAATTGCCACGGCATCCAATATCAGAAGAATCCATGATGCGGGCCATAAAGCCATTGTCTGGACTGTCAACCGCAGGGCTGCCATCCACCGCTTCCTCATGTCGGATGCGGATGCCATCATCACAGATAAAGTGGGAAAGTCACAGGCCATCCGCCAGCAGCTGAAGAAAAGAACGTATCTCGAGCGGATTCTGGATGCCATTCTGTAGCTAAGAGAGCGATTCTTCGCTCGGAATTGGAAAAAAGAAAACTGGAATAAAATATGATCCAGGAGATAAAAACCACTCTGACCGGAAAACTGTATCATGTACGGATTATGGTAATAGTATGTGAAAGAATTGTTAAATAACGGGGTACAATAATGAAACGTAAATAAAGTGTCAAAATTTGTAACGTTTTCGGGACATGGTGTTATAATGAAAGCGCTTTAGGAATTCTGAGAGCCAAATCATTAGAAGGGGGTCTTGAAATTGATTAGCTTTTTCCTTTGCCTTGCAGTACTTATCATAGGCTATTTCACGTACGGCAAGGTCGTAGACAATGTATTTGCACCGGATGACCGTGAGACACCGGCCGTAGCCATCAATGATGGCGTTGACTATGTGGTCATGCCGGAGTGGAAGCTGTTTCTCATTCAGCTGCTCAACATCGCCGGTCTGGGTCCTATTTTCGGTGCTCTGACAGGTGCTGAGTGGGGACCGGTAGTTTATCTCTGGATTACGTTCGGTACGATTTTTGCCGGCGGCGTGCATGACTATTTCTCCGGTATGCTTTCCGAAAGAAATAACGGTGCTTCTATTTCCGAAGTTACCGGTACGTATCTCGGTCCGGTCATGAAGAATGTCATGCGTGTCTTCTCTGTCATTCTGCTGATCATGGTTGGTACGGTATTTGCCGTCGGTCCGGCGGGTCTGCTGACAGTGCTGTTCACAAATGGCGGCGTCAGTTCCGGTATTGTAACCAAGGCTACATTCTGGCTGGCGATCATCCTGATCTATTACTTAATCGCAACCTTTGTTTCCATCGATAAGATCATCGGCAGAATCTATCCGGTATTCGGTATCTGTCTGATTATCATGGCACTTGGTGTCGGTTTCGGTACGCTGACCAGCGGCAAACCGATGCCCGAACTCTGGGACAACTTCAGAAACATGCATCCGAATGGAACACCGATCTGGTCCTTCATGTTCATCTCCGTTGCCTGCGGTGCCATTTCCGGTTTCCATTCCACACAGTCTCCTCTGATGGCAAGATGCCTCAAGAGTGAAAGACAGGGACACTTCGTCTTCTACGGCGCCATGGTCGCTGAAGGCATTATCGCTCTGATCTGGGCGGCAGCCGGTGTTACTCTGTATGGTGAAGCTGGACTTGTATCCGTCGGCGGCGGCAACTCCACGTCCGTTTACACAATCTGCCAGGATACCATGGGCGGTATCGGTATTGTATTGGCTATGCTTGGTGTTATCGCATGTCCGATCACTTCCGGTGATACCGCATTCCGTTCTGCCCGTCTGACTATTGCCGACTGGTTCCAGATCGATATGGATGACTGGAAGAAGAGACTGGCATTATGTATTCCGGTACTTGGTGTCGGTGCGATTCTGGGCTTTGGTAATACGCTTGGCTTCATCGATTATTCCATCATCTGGCGTTATTTCTCCTGGACAAACCAGACGCTGGCCATGATCGTTCTGTGGGCCGGATCCATGTATCTGGTACAGAATAAGAAGAATTACTGGATTACTGCTGTGCCGGCAACATTCATGAGTGCTGTATCTGCGACCTATTTCTGCATGGCGCCTGAATGCCTCGGTCTCATCAAAGGACTGACCAACAACACAGCTGTGGCATATCCGGTTGGTATCATCACTGCAGTCGTGTTCCTGTGCATCTTCTTAAGAAGTGCAAAGAAGGCTGTTGCAGCCTGAAAAGCTTAACAAGCTCTCAGATTCAAGTAGTATGACGGCGGCAGAAGAATAAGCTTTCTGCCGCTGTTTTTATGGGGAGGATCATATGTTTAAAACAGTATTGTTCGGTACATCTGCTTTGGATGCAGAGACACTGAAGGAAGACAGGAAGAACTGTCGGAAAATCGGCCCATGCGGCATCGGTGAAAAAGCGCTGTATCTCAACAGCTTCTATTTTTCCCGGCGCTATTATGTGTGCTATCGGGATATCCGCCGCATCTTCAAACGGGTTGCCATGTCAAAAGGCGGCTATACCGGCAAGGGTGTATTCGGGTCCATCCCATATCTTGTCGTACAGACAAAGGATGGCAGAGAGAAGCAGTGCAACTTCAAGTTTGAAGAGCAGGTGGATCAGATTCTGAAAGTGATGGAAGCGAAACATCCTTCCATTCCCACCCACAGTGAAAAGGCGGAGAAGAAGCTGAGAAAAGCGGCTGAAGCGGAAGAAAAGAAATATCTGAAGCACCTGACCCCTGAAGCCAATCATACGGTTCAGCAGCTGCAGGAAGCAGAAGAACGCCTGCAGAAGGCGGATTACTATAAGGAACTTTCCTACGCTGCCAGACAGAAGCGGATACAGGATAATATCAGACCATCCTGGCGGGCCAGTGCCATTGTACTGTTGGCGGCTGCCATCGTTATTTCACTCTTCGGTCTGTATACCATCCTGCATCATCGCAATACCTTCTCCCTTGTATGTCTTTTAGGCGGACTTGCGGCAATTGCATTGATTGCGGCGGTACAGGTATTGCCGACCGGCACAAGAAACCGCAGAGCGGCGGAAAAAGACTGGCAGCAGGCACTTGATGACATGCGCAGGTATCTTTCGGATGAAACATTCCCGGTGCCGGTACAGTATGCCCACCCGGCTGTACTTGAAAGAATGATCCGCATTATCAGACAGGGCAGGGCTTCAACTGCTCAAGAAGCGCTGGCGGTACTGAAACAGGATCTTCAGAAAATGGATCATACCGTAAAGGTATCCCAGGCGGAATATGATGAAATCACAGCGATCAAACCGATGTTTCTGATCTGTGATTATCAATGACGGAAAGAAGGAAAGTGTATGAGACAGGATCCGCTGGATAATCTGAAAGAAGAAGGAATTGAGGAAAGCCTCATCTCAGGTATTGAAACATTCCGTCAGACTTATTCATTGGAAGAGAAGTGGCAGAAGCGGGTACCGCAGCCGGATTACTTCTATTATGGAAAAGATATATGGCGCAAGGCGCTGGCTGCGATTCTGGAAGGAGAGAATCTATTGCTGATCGGACCCAAGGCAACCGGCAAGAACGTACTGGCGGAGAATCTGGCCGCCGTACTGAACCGGCCGGAGTGGAATGTATCATTCCATATCAATGTGGATGCGTCCTATCTGCTAGGTGAAGATACCTACAATGGAAAGGAAGTTGTCTTCCGTCCCGGTCCGATTACTCTTTGTGCAGAACATGGCGGCTTTGCCGTACTGGATGAAATCAATATGGCCAGGAATGAAGCCCTGGCGGTTCTACACTCCATTCTGGATTTCCGCCATGTCATAGATCTGCCGGGCTATGAAAGAATTGCCGTACAGCCATCCTCCCGTTTCATCGCAACCATGAACTATGGCTATGCCGGTACGCGTGAACTGAATGAAGCACTGTGTTCCCGCTTTGCCGTGCTGCAGATGCCCATCATTGCGGAAAGCGATCTGCACAAGCTTTTCCTGCATGCCTTCCCGGACATGAAACCGGATATTGCCGAACAGTTCATGAAACTGTTCTATGATCTCAACCGCAAGGCGGAACATGCGGATATCTCGGAAAGAGCGGTGGATCTGAGGGGTCTATTGGATGCGGTGCGGATGATCCGGCGCGGTCTGACTTCCGGTGAAGCGCTTGAAATGACCATTACGGACAAGTCCTTTGACAGCTATGAAAGAAAACTCATTCATGATGTCATAGCGGCAAGGATACCGGAAGATCTGAAGGCTGAGGATGTCTTTGCATGATCCGGAGGGAATACAGCGCCCTGGAAAGAAGAGCTGTCAGTCAGATCTATAACGGGGCGGAACGCTATGACTTTGCGCCGTTCTTTCTGGCGATGAGACCGGGTGGTGAACCGGAACTCTATGTCAATACGCTCATCGGTCTAGCTGTAAAGTGGCTGGATGCCGCCAGGCTGTCTGCTTTCTTTACTTCCTATGAAAGCAATGTCAGAAGCGAAGATCTTGATGTCATCAGCTGGCTGGGACTGGAAAATGCCCTTTATGAGAAGGAAATCGGCCAGCGTCCGATCCTGAAGCAGCTGCGTGAAGAATATGCTTCCCAGTTCTTTACTTCTCATCAGACTTTATCCCGCCAGCAGATGATGACCATGAATGTCAGACTGTATGAACAGAGGGAAGCACGCTGGGCAGAAGTATGCCATCATACGATGCCCGTTATGACAAAAGAAGCGAAAGAACTCTGTCAGGCTTTGAAGCTGTCTGGCGATCTTGATACAGAGGGCATCATCAAAGCACTTGAAAACATTATGCGCACCTATTTCCATGTGCTTGACTTCAAAGCCGACAGCAGCCATCGTTCCATCTCCGAAACCCTTTCTTCCTTCCTGAAGAAAGTCATGTACCGTGAGACCCATGAAACCGATGCCCTGCTGGTCAGACAGAGCGGAACATCCTATGAAACAGGCGGAAAGGAAAGAAGGCTGGAAAGAGGCCGTCATGTTTCCGTCCATACGGAAAAGGATAAAGCCTATATTGAAAGCTGCTTCGGAAAGAGTCTGATCAGTGAAACGGAAAGAAAGATCCTGGAACGGGATCTATGTCGGGATCACCATGCCTATTGTCATCTGTATCTGGCCGGGGCTGCCATTTCGCAGGAAGAATGCAAAGATGAAGAAAGCCGGAAGTTTCAGAAAGAAGTGGAGAAACAGGCAGCGAAGAATAGGAAGTATCTTTCTGCCCAGGGTGCCAAAGCTTCTTCGGCCATCCATACCCTGAAGGCACGGCTGGATGTATTGCTAGCAACGTATGATGAGCCGCTGGAAGATAAAAGCCGGGAAGGAAAGCTGAAGGGAGACAGGTGCTGGCGGATGGGCATCCTCCAGGATCCTTATGTCTTTACAAAAGAAAGTGCTGAAAAGGAACACCGGCTGAAGGTTGATTTATTGCTGGACGCATCCGCCAGCAGACTCAACGTACAGGAAATCATTGCGGCTGAGACATGGATTCTTGTACAGAGCCTGAATGAACTGCATATTCCGGTACGGGTCATGACATTCCGTTCCCTGCGGGGCTATACTGTATTACAGAGGCTCAAGGATTATCATGAGAAACAGGCTGACGGCATCCTGAATTATTACGCAGCCGGCTGGAACCGGGATGGACTGGCTTTAAGGACAATGGGAAGACTGATCCGGGAAGAAGGGAATCTTGTCAGTTATCAGCAGAGCAGGGTCAGTGACGGGTATGAACATTTGCTGTTCATCCTGACAGATGCCAATCCGGATGACAGTACACCGATCCCCGCAGAAGGAAATCTCAGCCTGGATCGTCCGTATGAAGACAGCGATGCCGTAGAGGATACGGCACAGGAGGTAAAGAAACTGAGACTTTCAGGTATTCATACCATGGCCGTGTATCTTGGGGCCAGCGCCCATGCGGACAATGTTCATGAAATCTACGGCACCTCTTTTGTCAGTGTGAAAAACATTGAAGCACTGGCCTCCGGCATCAGTGCTCTATTGGAAAAGAGTCTGATCCGGGTACAGAAGTGAGGAAATATGTTTGAAAAGAAAACGGATTTCTATCGTAAGAAAGATAAAGAGACATGGCTTGCCATCCGCAGGGCATTGAAAGAAGAAGGCATCAGACACGTGGAATGCGGCCATTACTTCGGCGATTCCCTGGCTCCTAACGGGTGCGGGGGACAGCTGGACCCGAGAAACTTCGGACCGGCTGGCAGGATCGACCGGGATGTCTATTACATCCGTGTCCGCGAAGAGGACAGGGAAAAAGCGGCAGAAGCCATCCGCAGCCATGGTCTGGTAACGGAAGTACACGAATACCGCACGGAAAAGTGAAGCAGCGATGCTTCACTTTTCATTATGGAACAGCGTGATGAAAGAGAGGAGGTAGTTGTGTTTCCTTATTTTTGATATAATATCGGAGCTATGGAAGAATTCACGGTGACGATTGATGCTTTCAGCGGACCGCTGGATCTGATGCTGC
>Ga0256406_1000638_pt1 | contig 62699 bp, 52 predicted proteins | sample RumenRJG_03DNA_FD_185986 | JGI IMG/M metagenome (GOLD analysis project Ga0256406, IMG submission 185986) | Bovine rumen microbial communities from Lethbridge, Alberta, Canada - RJG_03 | ecosystem: Host-associated > Mammals > Digestive system > Stomach > Rumen | place: Canada: Alberta | collected... | reverse complement strand
TCCCATACGCAAGTAGAAAGACCACTTGAAGACTACGAGTTTGATAGGGCAGAGGTGGAAGCACCGTAAGGTGTGGAGCTGACTGTTACTAATCGGTCGAGGGTCTGACCAAAGCGGAGAATCAGGCTTACAGGCAGACGGACGAATGGAAGCACAACACGAAGTGTGTGCTGACGGGAGGACGGATGACTGGAAGAAAGTTTGCGGAGCAAACTTCATGAAAATGATGCGAAGCATCATTGAATGACCTGATTTAGCAGGTCCATAAATCATTCAATGCAAAGCGGATGTTCCGGAAAAGTTTGTGTGTTCAGTTTTGAAGGTATGTGATATAATCTCATTACATATTTTCTTTTTACGGCCCAGTGGCTCAGCTGGTTAGAGCGCCGCCCTGTCACGGCGGAGGTCACCGGTTCGATCCCGGTCTGGGTCGTTTTATTTTTACATGGGGTCTTAGCTCAGCTGGGAGAGCATCTGCCTTACAAGCAGAGGGTCACAGGTTCGAGCCCTGTAGGCCCCATATAGAAATAAATAAATAAGCAGTATGGGCGGTTTCCCGAGTGGCCAAAGGGGACAGACTGTAAATCTGCTAGCGATGCTTTCGGTGGTTCGAATCCACCACCGCCCATTTTCAGCCGATTTTAGGCAAGTGCCGATGTGGCTCAATTGGCAGAGCAGCTGATTTGTAATCAGCAGGTTATCGGTTCGAGTCCGATCATCGGCTTATATTAATTTTATACATCGCGGGATGGAGCAGTCAGGTAGCTCGTCGGGCTCATAACCCGAAGGTCGGAGGTTCAAATCCTTCTCCCGCAACTTTGTGCCTAGTTAGCTCAGTAGGTAGAGCAGGGGACTGAAAATCCCCGTGTCTCTGGTTCGATTCCGGAACTAGGCACTTTTTTATTGTATTAAGCCGTCGATCGCGCAGCGATGGAGCAGTCGGGCTTTATACTGTACTGTGGCATCTTGTCTGATATGAATAGGGAGCATTAGCTCAGGTGGTAGAGCACTTGACTTTTAATCAAGTTGTCCGGGGTTCGAGTCCCCGATGCTTCATATGTAAAACCTCTGGATATTTTTCAGAGGTTTTTTTATAATGTTGCTGATTAAACCTTAGGAGGATATGTTTTGAACGAACAATATGATAAAGATGAAGCCAGAGAACTGCGTCGTCAGCGCCGGGCAAAAGAGCGTGAGCGCAAGAGAAAAATACTTCTCTATGTATCTCTGGTTGTACTGATCCTTGCTATTCTGATTGTGGTTGTTCTGATTGTTCTGCTGCGCGGGCATCTGAAAGCGGAAGAGACAACAGTAGCTGCGACTTCCGAGCTTGCTTTTGATATCAAATACGCAGGGGAAAATACGGTATTTTCCTCTTCTGAGGACAGTACTGATAATACAGTGACATCGGGTTCCGCTGATACTGAGGATAATTCCGTCCTTCCAACGATCGATCTGAGCGGCATTACCAGTACGCATGCGGTCATGGAGCGGCTTTCTGATGGCGCTGTATGCGCTGACAAGGGAAGCACGGAATCCATCTATCCTGCTTCCATGACAAAAATGATGACCGCAATCCTTGCGATTGAGAATATCCCGGATCTCTCACAGACCTATACGTTTGACGGTTCGGAGTTTGATACGGCCTATGCAAACGGAGCGACCACCGTTGGTTATCAGGCGGGAGATACAGCCAAGTTTAATGATATTCTGTACGGTATCATGCTTCCTTCCGGTGCAGACTGCTGCTATGCGGTGGCCAATGCGGTTTCCGGCGGTGAAAGTGCGTTTGTGGATCTGATGAATCAGAAAGCGCAGGAGCTGGGCATGAGCGGCACGCATTTTTCCAACTGCGTGGGTCTCCAGGCAGAAGATCACTACACGACGTGTGCCGATCTGGCGACACTGCTGAAATATGCACTGCAGAATGATACATTCCGCGTTATTTTTACATCGTCTGTTTATACAACAGATCCGACAGAGGATTACCCGACAGGTATTACGATGAGCTCTACCATGTTCATGGCGCTGGCAAATTCTACGCTGGACAACGGAGCTACGATTGAAGGCGGTAAGACCGGTTTCACAGATGAGGCCGGACATTGCCTTGCTTCTCTTGCGAGAGCACAGGACGGAACCGAGTATATCCTCGTGACCGCCGGCGCTGCAGGAGGCGTCAATGATATGCCCAATGTAGACGATGCCATTACGGTATACTCGCAGCTTCCGGGTTCTGCTACGGTTGTGGATGATGACAGCAATGTAGATCTCGATTTCGGTGAGACAATACTGAGCGGGAGCAATAATCAGTAAGCAATAGATAGTAAGTGATATATGGCATGCGTGTTCAGCTGGCTTGATACAGTATGTGGCACTGCTTGTAGTATGGGGCTTACTGAGCAATAAGGGATACGTGCTGTGAATGTTATTTGAGCAAATAAATGAGCGATCGACAGTGAATGGCAATAAGCAGGATTCAGAGCAGAATTATACGTATATGCTTCGATGCAGAGGCGGTGTCCTCTACACCGGCTGGACGAATAACCTGGAAAAAAGAGTGCTGACGCACAGCGAAGGACGCGGAGGACGGTTTACACACAGCCACCTGCCAGTGGAGCTGGCGTGGTTCACCTGCTATCCGGATAAAAAAGAGGCCATGCGGCGGGAGGTGCAGGTCAAGCGGCTCACACGGGAGCAGAAGGAAGCGCTGATCAGCGAAATGGACAGCGAGACGCGCGAAGAGATTGCACGTATCAATGCCAGACTGAGAGAGGTTTGCGTAAAATGAAAGACGGCCGCTTGCGCGGCCGTCCGTTTTCAACTTGTATGCCCGGATCCACGGGGAGCCATGCATCCGGCAGCATACCAACAGGAGTTATTGTCAAGGATCGAATAACGATCTTCACAAACATATGTAGGAATCAGCGGATGTTTCTGATTATCCGTCGATCTTGATGCCCTTCAGAAGGGATCCGAGATTGGTGCTGATATTCTCAGCTTTCGGAAGCTTGTACTCCGGCTCGCTGTCACGGCGTGAGCTGTGCTCAGGTCTGCCGCTGCGCTCACGGCCTTCGTCAGCGCCTTCTTCCAGAGCTTTCATGGAAAGGCTGAGCTTGCCGTCCTTGATGGCAATGACTTTGACCTTGACCTCCTGGCCAACCTTCAGTACATCTTCAACGGATTTAACTCTCTTATGAGAGATCTGTGAAATGTGTACAAGTCCGGACATATCATCGCCCAGATCGATAAATGCGCCATAGGACTGGATGCTCTCAACCTTGCCGTCCATAACGGTGCCAACCGGGATAGAAGCGATGCGCTCCTTTCTCTCCTCTTCAGCTTTTGCGCGGAGAGGTTCAACGGCGGAGAGGATCAGACGTCCTTTCTGTTCATCAACTTCGCGTACGATGACCTGAATCGGTTTGGAGAGATAATCTTCCAGATTATCTACATGTCTCAGTGCCAGCCGGGAAGCGGGAATAAAACCGCGTACACCTTCTACATTGGCTACCACACCTTTATTGACAACACCGTCAACTGTAACATCGAGAACGGTCTTGTTTTCCTGATATTCCTTCAGTTTGGACCAGTCAGCCTCTCCCTCATCGTGAAACTTGGATAAATCGAGTGCATCCTGGTTTTCCTGTTCAAAATCTGCCATCGTCGTTAATGTTTCGTCTGCCATTGTCTCCACCTCAAGAATTATTTTTGATATCGCAGCACGGCAAAAATAACCCGCTGCAATAACACTTAAACAGTATAGCATAGATTCGGGAAATCGGCAGAAAAAGTTTGCATTGGGAGAAAAATCCGTATGACATGTGGTATGATATCAAAATAAATCTGCCGCGTCAGAAGACAGAGAGAAAGGATCAGGTATGGCGCAGAAAAAAGAAATTGTATATATCGTAGGCCATCGCAATCCGGATACGGATTCGATCTGTTCGGCGATCGCCTATGCAGATATTAAAAACCGCACGGAACTGGACCGGCAGTTTCTGCCGATGCGCGCCGGGCAGATCAATGAGGAGACGGAATTTGTTCTCAAACATTTCCATATTCCCATGCCGGGCTATCTGCCGGATGCCGGTACGCAGGTGAGCGAGATCGAGATCCATAAAGTGCCGGGCACACCGCGCGACCTGTCCGTCAAGAAGGCATGGAAGGTCATGACCGAGGAGGGTATCGTCACGCTTCCCATCACTTCCGGCAAAAATAAACTGGAGGGCCTGATCACTGTCACGGATATCGCGAAATCCTATATGGAGATCTCGGACAGCCATATCCTGGCGGATGCGCATACGCGCTATGACGCCATCGCGGACACGCTGGACGGCGAGATCCTCGTCGGTGACGGAAAGAAATATTTCACCGAAGGCCGGGTGGTCATAGGTGCTTTTCACCCGGACATGATGGAGCAGTACATACAGAAAAACGATCTGGTCATCGTCGGAAACCGCGCGGAGGATCAGCTTTGCTGTCTGGATCTGAAGGCGAGCTGCATGGTCGTCGGACTGGGAGCCAAGGTAAGCTCCTCGATCCTGAAACTGGCGGAAGAGGACGGATGCACGATCATTTCCAGCCCTCATGACACCTATACGATCACACGACTGATCAATCAGGCTGTTCCCGTGGAATACCTGATGCGGCACAGGGAAAAGCTCATCTGCTTCCATACAACGGATAAAGTGGATGAGATCGAACAGGTCATGAAGAACAGCAGACACCGCGATTATCCGGTGCTGGATACCAGGGAGCGTTATATAGGAACGATCTCCCGCCGCAACCTGATCGGTCTGACGGGTAAAAATCTGATCCTTGTGGACCACAATGAGACGACGCAGGCTGTGCTCAATGTGGAAGAGGCCAATGTGCTGGAGATCATCGATCATCACCGCCTCGGCTCTCTGCAGACTATGGGTCCGATCCTGTTCCGCTGTGAACCGATCGGATGCACGGCGACGATCATGTACAAGATCTACCATGAAAAACATCTGGAGATCCCGGCAAAAATCGCGGGGCTGCTGATGTCCGCCATTATTTCTGACACGCTGCTGTTCAGATCCCCGACCTGTACGCCGATGGACAAAAACGCGGCGGAGGACCTGGCGGAGATCGCCGGCGTAAAGGACATCAATGCCTATGCAGCGTCCATGTTCCGTGCCGGATCCAATCTGGAAGATAAGACGCCGGAAGAGATCTTTTTCCAGGATTACAAGAAATTCAATATCGAAGATACGAATTTCGGCGTTGGACAGATCAGCTCCATGTCCGCGGAGGAGCTCGAATTCATCAAGAGCCGCCTGTTGCCGCAGATGAAGGAAGAATGCGGAAAGCATGACATCGAAATGGTCTTCTTTATGCTGACCAATATCATCGATGAATCGACGGAACTTCTCTACTTTGGCACCAGTGAGAAAAATGATGCCGGTCGCCTGGTCAAAACGGCGTTTCCGGAGTCTGAACCCGACGGAACAAGTGCTGTTCTGCAGGGTGTGATTTCGCGCAAGAAGCAGCTCATCCCGGCATTCATGCGGGCACTGCAGGAGAGAGAGTAAATAAAAGCAGTATGCGCATTTGCGCATACTGCTTTTTAAGTATTAAAAAATAAAAATGTAATGATTAATAATAATACTTGCGCATACTAAACGAGTATGTTATAATGCCGCATGGTTGTTACAAAGGTGTAACATAGCCATACTATAACCATTTTATATTTTTATCCACAGGGAGGATAAACACATGTCTTACGTTGATGAGGTCTACGAAAGAGTCGTAGCAAAGAACCCCGCTGAGCCGGAGTTTCATCAGGCAGTAAAAGAGTTTCTGGAGAGCATTCGTCCGGTTGTTGACAAACATGAGGAAGAATACAGAAAGACAGCTCTTCTTGAGAGACTGACAGAGCCGGAGCGTCAGATCCGTTTCCGTGTTCCGTGGGTTGATGACAAGGGCCAGGTACAGGTAAATACCGGGTACCGCGTTCAGTTTAACAGTGCCATCGGACCGTACAAGGGAGGCCTGCGTTTCCATCCTTCCGTATATCTGGGCATTATCAAGTTCCTTGGATTTGAGCAGATCTTCAAGAACTCTCTGACCGGACTGCCGATCGGCGGTGGCAAGGGCGGTTCTGACTTTGATCCGAAGGGAAAATCTGACAGAGAGGTTATGGCATTCTGCCAGAGCTTCATGACAGAGCTTTACAGACATATCGGAGCGGATACCGATGTTCCTGCAGGTGATATCGGTGTAGGCGGCCGTGAGATCGGTTTCCTGTATGGCCAGTACAAGAGAATCACCGGCCTTTATGAGGGCGTTCTGACCGGTAAGGGACTGACCTATGGCGGTTCTCTCGCAAGAACAGAAGCAACCGGTTATGGCCTGCTGTACTTCACCAAAGAGCTCCTGAAGATCAACGGCAAGGATATCAAGGGAATGACAGCTGCTGTTTCCGGTGCCGGCAACGTAGCTATCTACGCGATCCAGAAGGCTCAGCAGATGGGCGTAAAAGTTCTGACCTGCTCTGATTCCACAGGCTGGATCTATGATCCGGACGGCATTGATGTGGCAACGCTGCAGGAGGTTAAGGAAGTTCATCGTGCACGTCTGACCGAGTACAAGGCAAAACGTCCGAATTCCGTATATCATGAGGGACGCGGCGTCTGGGTTACCAAGACGGATCTCGCTCTTCCGTGCGCTACACAGAACGAGCTGACACTTGATGATGCCAGGACACTGGTTGAGAATGGCTGCATTGCTGTCTGCGAGGGCGCAAACATGCCTACTACACTGGATGCTACCGAGTATCTCAAGAGCCACGGCGTAATCTTCGGACCGGCCAAGGCTGCCAATGCCGGCGGTGTTGCTACTTCCGCACTTGAGATGTCTCAGAACAGCGAGCGTCTGTCCTGGACATTTGAAGAGGTTGATCAGAAGCTGCAGCAGATCATGATCAACATTGTTCACAATATCGATAACGCAGCACGCGAGTACGGCAAGGAAGGCGACTATGCGGCAGGTGCCAATATCGCCGGATTCCTGAAGGTTGCTGACGCTATGCAGGCACAGGGTATCGTCTGATCAGGCAGCGGAACGATCGTGTAAAATCAGTGGAATTGTAAAAAAGGCCATCCGGCGGGCGTCCGGATGGCCTTCTTTACAATTCCTTAATTATAGTTTAAGATTATCCACAGATTATGACCAAAACCAAAGCGTCTGTGAACTGGGGAGATCCGGACGCCTGATTCATGAGGTGAATATGGATAAATATGTGATCAAGGGTGGAAATCCGCTGGTCGGCGAAGTGGAAATTGGGGGAGCCAAGAACGCTGCGCTTGCGATCCTTACAGCGGCCATTATGACCGACGAACCGGTAGTTGTCGACAATATACCGGATGTAAGTGATATCAATGTTCTGCTTGAAGCTATTTCCGTCATTGGTGCGCAGGTGGAAAGAACCAGTCGTCATTCGGTGGTGATCAACGGATCTACAATCGAATCTGTCAGCGTGGATTACGAATATATCAAAAAAATCCGCGCTTCCTATTATCTGCTCGGTGCGCTGCTTGGCAAGTACAAGAGAGCAGAGGTGCCGCTGCCGGGAGGCTGCAATATCGGGAGCCGCCCGATCGATCAGCATCTCAAGGGGTTCCGGGCGCTTGGCGCTACCGTGGCGATACGTCACGGCGTGATCATGGCGTCGGCGCAGGATCTGCACGGCGCACATATTTTTCTGGACATGGTATCCGTCGGAGCGACGATCAATATCATGATGGCAGCCTCCATGGCGAGGGGAAATACCATCATCGAGAACGCGGCGAGAGAGCCGCATGTCGTTGATGCGGCGAACTTCCTGAACAGCATGGGCGCCAATATCAAAGGAGCAGGAACGGATGTCATCCGTATCCGCGGCGTTCAGAAGTTCCACAGAACGAACTATGCCATTGTTCCGGATATGATCGAGGCAGGCACGTATATGTTTGCCGCGGCGGCTACGAAGGGAGACATCCTGATCAAAAATGTCATCCCGAAGCATCTGGAGGCGATCACGGCGAAGCTCGTTGAGATCGGCTGTCAGGTCGAGGAGTTCGACGACGCCGTGCGCGTCATCGCAAAGAACCGCCTGAACAAGACACATGTGAAGACGCTTCCCTATCCGGGATTTCCCACAGACATGCAGCCGCAGATCAGTGTGGCGCTCTGTCTCGCGAGAGGCACGAGTATCGTGACCGAGAGTATCTTTGAAAACCGGTTCAAATATGTGGATGAACTTTCGCGCATGGGCGCGAGTATCAAGGTCGAGGGCAATTCGGCGATCATCGACGGCGTGGAATCTCTGACAGGCGCCAGGATTTCGGCACCTGATCTCCGCGCAGGAGCGGCGCTGGTTATCGCAGGTCTCGCTGCTGACGGCATCACGGTGATTGATGATATCGTTTATATCCAGAGAGGATATGAGGATTTCGACATCAAGCTGCAGGAGCTTGGCGGACAGATCGAAAAAGTGTCTGACGAGCGCGAAATCCAGAAGTTCCGTCTGAGAGTCGGCTGATCGACAGGCATTCCGCAGGTTCTGCCCTGTCGGATTTTCCTGGATTTTACAGGTGGGCCTGAGAACAGACGGGTATATGATGTGAATATACATATCTGCATATGGATGTGCAGGTATCAGACAGATTTATCCAAATGATGACAGACCGGGTGTGCGGAAACTCCGTGACATCCGGTTTTTTGTGTGTTTGGTTGGACAAAAAGTTCCGCGTGTCCTAACAGGGTACAAATTGCCTTGACTGTACCCGCAAGGGGCGTTATCGTACGATACAGAAACAGACAGATACTCATTTATTTTTCTACAACTGCATATGCTTTCTCTTATTCAGAGTGGCGGAGGTACATAGGACCTTTGAAACCACGGCAACCCCGATTTATCGGAAGGTGCCCGCCTGAGCGAGATTATCGAACAATAAGGGAGTCGATCGCCGGATCTTCTTCATTATGATGATCCGGCTTCTTTCGTGTATACGTGTACAGCAGGCCTCATCCGGCCATGAAGTGGTCATCGCACAGCTGTTCATTGACGCGATAAGAGGAAAGCAGAACGGTAACCATTTCAGGAGGAATTGTGAGATGGAAAAAAGATTGTTCACATCCGAGTCCGTGACAGAAGGACATCCGGATAAGGTCTGCGACGCTGTCAGCGACGCGATTCTTGACGCCTGCCTCGCGCAGGATCCGTACAGCCGTGTGGCATGCGAGACAGCTGCCTGCACCGGATTCGTACTGGTGACCGGCGAGATCACAACCAAGGCGATTGTCGATTATCAGGACATTGTCCGCAAGACAGTCAATGAGATCGGCTATGACAACGCCGACTGCCAGTTCAATGGCAATACCTGCGCTGTATTCGTAGCGCTCGACAGACAGTCTGCCGATATCGCTCTGGGTGTTGACAAATCCCTCGAGGCGAAGAAGGGCGGCCAGGAAGAGGATCTGAATACAGGCGCCGGTGACCAGGGCATGATGTTCGGCTATGCCTGCAATGAGACACCGGAACTGATGCCTTATCCGATCGAGCTGGCACACAAGCTGTCCAGAAAGCTGACGGAAGTCCGCAAAAACGGCACACTGCCGTATCTTCGTCCGGACGGAAAAACACAGGTTTCCGTAGAATATGACGAGAACAACTGCCCGGTGAGACTCGAGGCTGTCGTACTCTCCACACAGCATGACGAGAATGTCAGCCAGGAGCAGATTCACAAGGACATCCGGAAATATGTATTTGATGAAGTCCTTGATCCGAAGATGATCGACGAGAATACGAAGATCTACATCAATCCGACAGGACGTTTCGTTATCGGCGGACCTCACGGAGATGCCGGTCTCACAGGCCGTAAGATCATCGTAGATACCTACGGCGGATATGCCCGTCACGGCGGCGGCGCTTTCTCCGGCAAGGATCCGACGAAGGTAGACCGTTCCGCAGCTTACGCAGCGCGCTATGTGGCGAAAAATATTGTAGCCGCAGGCCTTGCGGACAGAGCGGAAATCCAGCTTTCCTACGCCATCGGCGTAGCTGAGCCGACTTCCATCAACATCGATACATTCGGAACCGGCAAGCTGAGCGATGAGGAGCTTGTAAAGATCATCCGCGAGCACTTCGATCTCCGCCCGGCCGGCATCATCAAGATGCTGGATCTGCGCCGTCCGATCTATCGTCAGACTGCTGCATACGGACACTTCGGCCGCACCGATGTCGATCTGCCCTGGGAGCACACAGACAAGGCAGATGCACTTCGCAAATATCTGAAATAATATGATAACAGTGTCAAAAGTCATCACCCACGTTGCACTTGTGCAAAAGTGGGTGAATGACTTATTGACACGCCCCTCAGCGAGGGCGTAGTGGGGCGAAGCCACATGAGCCCGAGCCGAGGGAGGATCGCGAGAGCGCGCAGCGCGTAGCGATCCGGTTATCATATTTATGACACCTATATCATAATATCAGAAGTGACATTCGCTGTAACCGGAACGAGAGATTAAAAAGCAAAAGCGTTTGACCTCCGGCATCCGATGGTGAAAATAGCATCCGCTGACAGGCGTCCCGCACGGAAGTGACCGCGCGGGGCGTTTTGTGTTACACTCATAGAAATGGCACCAATTATGTATCGGAAGCATAGCCAGGTATACAGAGGCCTCCAACCCGCAACCATCCGCAGACGCCGGTGGCTGGCTGACGTGATAAAACCCGCTTCGCGTGTTTTATCACGTTATCGCGGCGTTCGCCACACCATATCACGCTCCGCGTGTATGGCTGTGGCTCACTGCTCGCGTAAATCCGAGGCAAAGCCGAAGGGCAAGCTTACCACCGCTGCGTCGAGGACGAGCGAGAGCGGTCGGCTTGTAAGCTCGCTGAAGCTCGCTAACTGCGCCGACAGGCATCGCACGTAAGCTTCGAGCTTCCCTCCGGTCGCTCTCAGCAAGTGCTCATTGCTCTGTTGCGGGTGGGGGCCTCTGTATACGTGCGTGACAGCGCAGGAGAGTTTGCATGATTTTTTATCTGATGGGAAAAAGCGCCAGCGGCAAGGATCATATCTATCAGGCAGTACTGCAGGACCCGCGCCTGGCGGGAAAACTGCACCCGCTGGTGATCTGCACGACGAGGCCGATGCGGCGGAACGAACAGAACGGACGGGAATACTGGTTTACGGATGAAAAAAAGCTGCAGGAGCTCCGGGAACAGGGAAAAGTGATCGAGGAGCGCTGCTATCAGACGGTAAGCGGGCCCTGGTATTATTTTACGGCAGACGACGGACACATCAACGCAGCCGGTCAGCAGTACCTGGGCATCGGAACGCTGGAATCCTATGTAAAGCTGAAGCAGTATTTTGGCAGCGGACATCTGGTGCCGCTCCTGATCGAGACCGACGATGGGATCCGTCTGGAGCGGGCGCTGAAACGCGAGCGGAAGCAGCAGGAACCGCAGTATGAGGAGATGTGCCGGAGGTTTCTGGCGGATGCCGCAGATTTTTCCGAAGAAAAAATCAGGCAGGCGGGCATCAGCCGGCGTTTTCAGAATAACGGAAAACTTGAGGACTGTATCCGTGAAGTTGCGGGTTTTATCGCCGATATGATATTATGATGGGTACAGTGTCAGAAAATCAGCATGGGAGGCGTGCAGAATGCGGGAACCGGATGAGATCAGAGGATTTGCGGGCATAGTCGGACATCGCGATGCCGTAGCGCATATTCAGAATGCCATACGTTCGGACAAGGTATCGCATGCCTATATTATCAATGGGGAGAAGGGCTCCGGCAAGCGGCTGATCGCCACGCTGTTTGCCATGACGCTGCAGTGCAGAGAACACGGCGTGGAACCCTGCGGACAGTGTCCTTCCTGCCGGAAGGCGCTTACTGGCAATCATCCCGACATCATCTATGTAAAGCATGAAAAGCCCAATACGATCAGCGTAGACGAAGTGCGTGCGCAGCTGGTGGATGATGCGGCAATCAGGCCATACGAGAGTCCGTACAAGATCTACATTGTCGAGGAAGCGTCAAAAATGACGCCGCAGGCGCAGAATGCGCTTCTGAAGACGATCGAGGAACCGCCGGATTACGTAGTCATCATGCTCCTGACGGAAAACCGGGAGGCGCTGCTTCCGACGATCCTTTCGAGATGTGTATCCCTGAATCTTCATCCTGTCAGCGATGAAGAGATGAAGGAATACCTGATGAAGCAGATGCATGTGCCGGATTATCAGGCGGAGATCGAGGCCGCTTTTGCGCAGGGCAATATCGGACGCGCGAAGAGAATCGCGGAATCGTCCGACTTCATGGAGATCGTGGAAAATGCGATCCGCCTGATGAAGATGTCCAGACAGATGGATGTGCGGGACATGATCGATGCGATCCGGATGCTCTCCAAAGACCGTCAGCAGACGTATGATTACCTGGGCGTCTTTGACATGTGGTTTCGCGATGTGCTTCTGTTCAAGGCGACGCGTGATGTGGACGGCCTGCTGTTCCGCGAAGAGGTCAGCGCGATCCGTGAGCGTGCGACGACCAGCTCGTATGAGGGACTGGAAAAAATACAGCAGGCGATCCGGACAGCAGAGGACAGGCTGCGGGCAAACGTCAGCTTCGATCTGACGATGGAGCTGATGTTCCTGACAATCCGGGAGAATTAAATGGGTATGTGAAAGGTTTTGAGAAATGGCAAAGGTAGTCGGTGTCCGGTTCAGAAATACCGGCAAAGTATATTATTTTGACCCGAGCGATTTTGAGCTCAGACACGGGGATATGGTTGTCGTGGAGACGGCGATCGGCAATGAGTGCGGAAGAGTCGTGCTCTCGGTGCGTGATGTTCCGGAAGAGAAGGTGACGAGACCGCTCCGGCCGGTCATCAGAAAAGCAGATGAGCAGGACATCCAGCGGGAAGCGGAGCTCCGCAGGAAGGAAGACGAGGCTTTCCATATCTGCAAGAAAAAAATCCGCGAGCATCAGCTGGATATGAAGCTGGTGGCAGCGGAGTGTACGTTCGACGGCAAGAAGATCATGTTTTATTTTACCGCGGACGGCAGAGTGGATTTTCGTGAGCTCGTGAGAGATCTCGCCTCTGTGTTCAAGATGAGGATCGAGCTGCGCCAGATCGGCGTGCGCGATGAGACAAGGATCCTGGGCGGTGTCGGCATCTGCGGGCGCCAGCTATGCTGTGCGTCGTATCTCACGGATTTTGTCCCGGTGTCGATCCGGATGGCCAAGGAGCAGAATCTCTCCCTGAACCCCGGAAAGATCTCGGGAGTCTGCGGCAGGCTGATGTGCTGCCTGAAAAATGAAGAGGAGACCTACCAGTATCTGAACAGGAATCTTCCCGGAATCGGCGACACCGTGCAGACGCCGGATGAGCGGGTCGGCGTGGTGGCACAGGTCAATGTGCTCCGCCAGCAGATCCGTGTGCTGATCGAGGAAGGCGACGAGAAAAATATGGAGGAGTACCCGGCGGAGGACCTTACGCTGATCGCAAAGAAAAAGAAGGGTCCGAAGCAGCAGCCGAAAAAGAAGGCCATGGCAGATAATGCCGCGGAAGGTACACCTGCACCTGCTGAGAAGAAGAAAAACAGACCGGCCGAGAAAAGCGCAGGCAGAGATGCCGACAGAGAAGCTGGCAGGGATGCCGGCCGGAGCGGAGATAAGGCTTTCGGAGACAGATCCGCTGGTCGGAACGGAGATAAGGCTTTCGGAGACAGATCCGCCGGCCGAAACGGCGATAAGGTTTTCGAAGACGGAGCCGCTGGTAATAACGCGAACAATTCCGGTAATGCAAATAACCAGAACGATGCGCAGCCGCGCTCCGGACGCAGCAGGAACCGCCGCAGACGTCAGAATGCCCAGGACGGTCGTGCAGCGGGAAATGTGACACCGGATGGCCGTGCGGCAGGCAATGCAGCACGGGATGGCCGAACGGCAGGTAATGCAGCACGGGATGGCCGAACGGCAGGTAATGCGGAAGCGGATGCTGCAGCAGAAGCCGACACAGAGCGTGCGGCAGCTGCTTTACCCGGCGGGGAAGAGAAAAAACATCGCCGTCGCCGCAGACGCCGCAGGAGCAGCGGCAACGGAGCTGCCGGAGAGAACAGCGCGGAAAATAACGCAGGCGGAGAATCCCGCAGCAGCGCGCCGGGGAACGGTCAGGAGGGCGGCACAGCCCAGTGAAGGAGATAAGTATGGCGGAACATCCGCTGCTGAAGGATGGTGAACAGCTGGACGATCTCCAGAACGGATATTTTATCATTCAGGGAGACAGCAATTTCCGCTATGGGATGGATGCTGTCCTGCTCGCGGATTATGCGCAGGCCGGAAAAAATGACCGGATCCTGGATATGTGCACCGGCACCGGGATCGTGCCGCTTCTTCTCGCAGCGAGAGGACGGGGCAGAGAGATCGCGGGCATGGAAATCCAGGAAAAATCTGCGGATATGGCGAAGAGAAGTGTCAGGATCAACGGCCTGCAGGACAGAATACATATCATCCGTGGGGACATCAGAGAAGCCGCGTCATTTTTTGACGCAGCTTCTTTTGATATAGTCACCTGCAATCCGCCCTACATGATCGGCGGACACGGACTGAAAAATCCCGACCCGGAAATGGCAGCGGCCAGACACGAAATTTACTGTACATTCCGCGATGTAGCCGGCCAGGCTGCCCGGCTGCTCGCGCCGCACGGTTATTTTTACCTGATCCACAGGCCGTTCCGGCTGGCCGAGATCATGGATACGCTGCGGGAGTTCCATCTGGAGCCGAAAAAAATGCGGCTGGTCTATCCCTTCGTGGATAAGGAACCGAATCTGGTGCTCATAGCGGCGCGCCGGGACGGCCGGGCGCGGCTGGAGGTGGAGAAGCCGCTGATCGTCTATGAAAAGCCGGGCGTGTATACAGATGATATTCGCGCCATTTACGGAGATGGCAGGTAATGGCGGAGGAAAAATTATGACGGGAAAACTGGTGCTTTGTGCGACGCCGATCGGCAACCTCGGGGATATGACGCCCCGCGTGGTTCAGGCACTGAAAGATGCGGATCTGATCGCCGCGGAGGATACGCGGAACAGCATCCGGCTGCTGAATCACTTCGATATCCATACGCCGATGACGGCCTATCATGAGAATAACCGCTACGACAAGGGACGTGAGCTTGTCAGCAAAATGCAGCAGGGCACGGTCGTGGCACTGATCACGGACGCCGGCACGCCGGGCATATCGGACCCCGGCGAGGAACTGGTGCGCATGTGCTGCGAGGCCGGGATCCCTGTGACATCGCTTCCCGGCTCTGCGGCGTGCATCACAGCACTCACGGTATCCGGCCTGCCGACCCGCCGGTTTATTTTTGAAGCGTTTCTGCCCATGGATAAAAAGGAACGCCGGAACCGGCTGGAGGAAATGGCGAAGGAGACAGTGACGATCGTGCTCTACGAGGCGCCGCACCGCCTGAGGCGGACACTCGGAGAACTCCGTGAAGCACTGGGCAGCGATCGAAAAATCGCGCTGTGCCGGGAGCTGACGAAGATCCATGAGGAGATCCGGCGGACCACGCTGGAAGAGGCATGCCATTATTACGAAGAAAAGGATCCGAAGGGCGAATACGTCCTCGTAATCGCCGGGCGAAATCCGGAGGATGCGGCGCGTGAAGAGCAGAAGACCTGGGAAAGCATATCCGTCGCCGAACACGTGCAGCGCTACATAGATCAGGGCATGGACAGAAAAGAAGCCATGAAGGCAGCCGCCCGGGACCGGGGCGTCGGCCGGAGAGAAATCTACGCGGAACTTGAGAAAGACAAGCACCAGGACGAAGAGTAGCTGATTTGGAAGTCTCTGTGTGCGACAGTGGCTGGCAACGATTGATCTGTAACCTGCGCGCAGCGGGCCCGAGGATTGCATTCACAGACAGCTGTTGATATAATGTAGGAATCACAGTGGGTTTTTATGCGTCAGCTATGCCGCAGACGGCGATGGCAGGGCGGTCCGGCGCAAGGGGTGTGGACGGATCGTAAGACGCCAGTTGGCAGGAACGAAGAGGCACAGAGCTGCACGCGAAACCGACAGGAAAGGGGTACTCTTATGAATATCACAATCAGTGGAAAGAACGTAGAAGTAACGGATGCGCTGAGAAATACGATCAATGCCAAACTCGGAAAACTGAACAGATATTTTACTGACGATACCAATATCATCGTCACCCTCAGTGTGGAGAAGGAGAGACAGAAGATCGAGGTTACAATTCCTGTCAGAGGACGGATCATCCGCTCCGAGCAGGTGAGCAACGATATGTATATTTCGATCGATCTGGTGGAAGAAGTAATCGAGCGTCAGCTTCGCAAGTATAAGAACAAGATCATCGACAAGAAGCAGAACGCGTCAAACTTCCAGAAGGCCTATATTGACAACGATTATATGGAAAATGAGGACATCCGCATTGTCCGCACGAAGAAATTCCCTGTAAAGCCGATGTATCCGGAAGATGCCTGCGTGCAGATGGAGCTTCTCGGACACAACTTCTTTGTTTTTACCAATGCGGACACCGATCAGGTCAATGTCGTCTACAAGAGAAAGGGCGGCACGTACGGCCTCATCGAGCCGGAAGAATAAACAAATGCGCGGCGGAGCGGAAAAAACGCTCCGCCATGAGTCGTTGGATTTTATCTCATTCTGACGACTGACACGCAATCCAGAATGTAGGAGCAGCAACTGTATATGAAATTTTCAGAAAAACTATTCGGAACGCACAGTGAGCATGAGATCAAGCGCATCATGCCCACGGTAAAAAAAATCGAGGCGCTTCAGCCTGAAATGCAGGCGAAGTCGGATGATGAGCTGAAGGCGCAGACGCAGAAATTCAAGGATCGTCTCGCCAACGGAGAGACGCTGGACGACATTCTCGTGGAAGCTTTCGCAACGGTCCGCGAGGCGGCAAAGCGTGTGCTCGGCATGGAGCCTTATGAGGTGCAGATCATCGGCGGTATCATCCTTCATCAGGGACGTATCGCAGAGATGAAGACCGGTGAAGGAAAAACGCTGGTTTCGACCATGCCGGCTTACCTGAACGCACTGACCGGACGCGGCGTGCACATCATCACCGTAAACGACTATCTGGCAGAACGTGATGCCGGATGGATGGGCAAAGTTCATGAATTCCTCGGACTCACCGTGGGCTGCGTTCTCAACAGCATGAAGAACGACGAGCGCAGAAAGCAGTATGCGTGCGATATCACGTACGTGACGAATAACGAGGACGGTTTCGATTACCTGAGAGACAACATGGTCATCTACAAAGACCGCATGGTACAGCGCGGACTTGTCTACGCCATTATCGATGAGGTCGATTCCGTCCTGATCGATGAGGCGAGAACCCCGCTGATCATTTCCGGTCAGAGCGGCAAATCGACCAAGCTGTATGAGACCTGTGACATTCTTGCCACACAGCTGCAGCAGGGCGAGGCGTCGGGCGAAGTGACGAAGATGACGGCCATCATGGGCGAAGAGATCACGGAGACCGGTGATTTTATCGTCAATGAAAAGGATAAGATCGTTACACTCACAGAGCAGGGTGTCAAGAAGGTAGAGCAGTTCTTCCATATTGATAACCTCTCGGATCCGGAAAACCTTGAGATCCAGCACAATGTGAACCTGGCACTGCGTGCACATTATCTGATGCACAGGGATCAGGATTATATTGTCAAGGATGATCAGGTATTCATCGTTGATGAATTCACCGGCCGTGTGCTTCCGGGCCGTCGTTATTCGGACGGTCTGCATCAGGCCATCGAGGCGAAGGAGCATGTGAAGGTTAAACGCGAGTCCAAGACGCTCGCAACGATCACGTTCCAGAACTTCTTCAACAAGTATGAGAAGAAGGCCGGCATGACAGGTACCGCCCTCACCGAGGAAGAGGAGTTCCGCGACATCTACAGCATGGACGTTGTGGAAATCCCGACGAACAGACCGATTGCCCGTATCGATCATGAAGACGTCGTCTACATGACCAAGAAGGAAAAATATAAGGCGGTCATCGATGAGGTTGAGGCTTCGCATGCCAAGGGACAGCCGGTACTTGTCGGCACCGTCAACATCGATACATCGGAGCTTCTCTCGAAGATGCTCAGCAGACGAGGCATCCAGCATCAGGTGCTGAACGCGAAGTATCATGAACTGGAGGCTGAGATCATTTCGCACGCCGGCGAAGAGGGATCCGTAACCATTGCGACGAACATGGCCGGCCGTGGTACGGATATCAAACTCGATGATGCAGCGCGCAAGGCAGGCGGTCTGAAGGTTATCGGTACCGAGCGCCATGAGTCGAGACGAATCGACAACCAGCTGCGTGGTCGTTCCGGACGTCAGGGAGATCCCGGCGAGAGCCGTTTTTACCTCTCTCTGGAGGATGATCTGCTTCGTCTGTTCGGTTCCGAAAAGCTGATGAAGGTCTTCCGTTCACTCGGTGTGCAGGAAGGCGAGGCCATCCATCACAAGATGCTCTCTTCGACGATCCAGAAGGCACAGGAAAAGATCGAGAGCAACAACTACGGCATCCGCCGCAACCTGCTGGAGTACGACCTTGTCAACAACGAGCAGCGTGAGATCATCTACGGTGAGCGCCGTCAGGTTCTCGACGGTGAGAACATGCGTGATTCCATCATGAAGATGATCTATGACACCGTAGACAATATGGTAGAGCGCGCGATCGGCGAGGCCGATGAAAGCGAAGACTGGGATCTGGACGACCTCAACCATCTTCTGCTTCCGATCATTCCGATCGAGGAGATCACAAAGGAAGATGCTGCGGGTCTGACCAAGGATCAGCTGAAGCAGAAGATCAAGGAAAAAGCAGTCGCTCTCTATGCGGAGAAGGAAGCGCAGTTTGAATCGGCTGAGCAGATCCGTGAGATCGAGCGTGTCATTCTGCTCCGCGTGATCGACGAGCACTGGATGAACCACATCGATGACATGGAGCAGCTGCGCCAGGGCATCGGACTCGTCGGCTACGGCCAGAGAGACCCGAAGGTTGAGTACAAGATGGCGGCTTACGACATGTTCAGCGAGATGACGGAGAGCATCCAGCAGGATACCATCCGGTTGCTGTATCACCTGCGCGTCGAGGAGAAAGTGGAGCGTGAGGAAGTGGCGAAAGTCACGGGCACGAACCGCGATGATACCTCGAAGAAAAAGCCGGTCACCAAAAAGGCAAAGAAGATCTATCCGAATGACCCCTGCCCGTGCGGCAGCGGCCTGAAGTACAAGCAGTGTCACGGCCGGAAGGGTGCGCCGCCGCTGCCTGATATGGAGTGACAAGACAGATAAATTTTGTAAAGGTCCGGTATCCATTAATACATGGATGCCGGAGAAGATCAGGTAAACAAATATGCGCACATTGCGTGTATAACTGCATATATTAAGCCTGACTGCTTTATCTGCCTGCGATACCTGCAGTTGGCACAGGCTGCCGTACCGGCCCGGCAGCCAGAGAAAACAGACCGGAATAAAACATTCACGAAAGTGAGCGCCGGGAGGCGCGGAAGGTGGTGAAGCTGATGGTTGTTGAATTAGAGAACATGAAACAGGAACTGAAAACCTATGATCAGCCGTTAGTGGAAGTGAGGGATTCACTTTGACCTCGCTGTCAAAGAACAGCGGATCGAAGAGCTAGAGCGCAAGATGGAGGAGCCTGACTTCTGGAACAATCCGGAAGAGGCGCAGAAGCAGACAAAAGAGCTGGGCGATCTGAAAAATGACCGCGACAGCTATAAAAAGCTGCTTTCCACCAAAGAAGATATCGAAACCCTGATCGAGATGGGCGAGGAGGAGAATGACGAGTCAGTCGTTCCCGAAGTTCGCTCCATGCTGGATGAGTTCATCGATACCCTGGATGATATGCGCATCAAGACGCTTCTGTCGGAGGAGTATGACGACCGCAATGCGATCGTCAAGCTGAATTCCGGCGCAGGCGGAACAGAGGCCATGGACTGGTGCGGCATGCTGTACCGCATGTATACGCGCTGGGCGGACCGCAAGGGCTTCAAGATCGAGGAACTGGACTACCAGGAAGGCGATGAAGCCGGTATCAAGTCCGTTATGTTCCAGGTGAACGGGGAAAATGCCTACGGGCTTCTGAAATCCGAAGCCGGTGTGCACCGTCTCGTCCGTATTTCGCCTTTCAACGCACAGGCCAAGCGGCAGACTTCCTTCGTATCGGCGGATGTCATGCCGGAACTGGATGAGGATATCAATATCGAGGTCCCCGAGAAGGATATCCGTGTGGATACCTACCGCTCCAGCGGCGCCGGCGGACAGCATATCAACAAGACATCATCGGCGATCCGAATTACGCATCTGCCCACAGGCATTGTGGTCACCTGCCAGAATGAGCGGTCGCAGCATATGAACAAGGACAAGGCCATGCAGGTCCTGAAAGCCAAACTGTACATGCTGGAAAAGCAGAGGCAGGAGGAGCAGAAGGATGATATCCGCGGTGAGGTGACGGATATCGCATGGGGACACCAGATCCGGTCCTATGTCTTGCAGCCGTATACGATGGTGAAGGATCTCCGGACAGGTGAGGAGCGCGCCCAGGCGGACGCCGTTCTGGATGGAGATATCGACAGGTTTATTTTTGCCTACCTGAAGTGGAACGCGCTGAAGAAAAAGCAGCGCGCCGAGGCATAAGCAATATGTATAAGCTTCGGATTGCTCCGTGCTTCGCACTTTCGCAATCCTGCAGGTATTCGCATTCCCGCGATGCTTTGCATCGCTCCATGCTCATACCTGTTACCTTCGAAATCGCAGACAGCCTCTTACACACGCTCGGCGTGTGACGAGCCTGTCCGCGATTCGAAGAGCTTATACAACTATATCAGATGAGAGCGAGGATATGAACAGATGGTCAATGCAGCCGTTCTGGGTTACGGAACCGTTGGTTCCGGCGTAGTAGAAGTACTCACCACAAACCGGGATGTGATCCGCCGGAATGTGGGAGATGAGGTTCACGTGAAATACGTGCTGGATCTGAGGGATTTCCCCGGCGATCCGGTCGAAGAAGTACTGGTACACGATTACAGCGTAATTCTGAACGATCCATCCGTTGATATCGTTGTGGAGACGATGGGCGGCCTGAAGCCGGCCTATGAATTCACGAAGGCGGCGCTGGAAGCAGGAAAAAGCGTCTGCACGTCCAATAAGGAACTGGTGGCAGCGCATGGCACGGAGCTTCTGGAGCTGGCAAGGCTGCACAATGTGAGCTACCTCTTCGAGGCGAGCTGCGGCGGCGGTATTCCGATCATCCGTCCGCTGAACACCTGTCTCACAGCTGACCGCATTGACCGTATCTCCGGCATTCTGAACGGAACGACCAATTACATTCTCACGAGAATGGATACGGAGGGTTCCGAATTTGACGACGCGCTGGCAGAGGCGCAGAAGAACGGCTACGCAGAGCGCAATCCGGCAGCGGATATCGAGGGAGGAGACGCCTGCCGCAAGATCGCCATCCTTTCCTCCATCGCTTACGGCAAGCATGTAAGCTATGACAGGATCTACACAGAGGGCATTTCCTCGATCTCTGCCATGGATTTCCGGTATGCGCAGGAGATCGGCGCAAGGATCCGGCTGATCGCAGAGAGCGGCCGGACCGACGACGGATATTACGCAATGGTCGCGCCTGCCATGGTCGGCGAGAGCGATCCGCTGTACAGCGTGAACGGCGTGTTCAACGCGATCTGTGTTCACGGCAATATGCTCGGCGATGCCATGTTTTACGGAAGCGGCGCCGGCAAGCTGCCGACGGCGAGTGCCGTTGTGAGCGATGTCGTCGATGAGGCGAAACACCTTCACGAGACGATCCACGTGAACTGGAGCAGCGATGAGCTTGAGCTGCAGCCGGTCGGAGAACTGCAGAACCGTTTCTTCGTCCGTGTGAGCGGAACGGCCGCGGAGCGCGCAGCCGAAGTAAAAGATGTCTTCGGCGACGTGGAGATCATCAGCCTGCAGGCCGTGCCGGGTGAGTTTGCTTTTATCACCGGAAAGATCGGTGAAGCGGATTTTGCGGACAGAGCCAGGCGGATCGAAGGCGGTGTGATCGGCCGCATCCGTGTATTTTTCTGATGAGAACGGACGGGAGTGCCGAAGAACGGCACTCCTTTGACTTATTATAGAAAGCGGTCGTGTGAGGCGAACGCCGCGATAATCGAATGTACAGAAGGGATGAGGGCACATGCAGAAGCACACAGGAGAACATTATTATATAACGACGGCGATCGCCTATGCGTCGGGAAAGCCGCACATCGGCAACACCTATGAGATCGTACTCGCGGATTCGATCGCCCGTTTCCGCAGAATGCAGGGATTCGACGTCCGTTTCCAGACGGGAACCGACGAGCACGGCCAGAAGATCGAGCAGAAAGCCGAGGAAAAGGGCATCACGCCGAAGCAGTATGTGGATGAGGTCTCTGGCGAGATCCACCGCATCTGGGATCTGATGAACACTTCCTATGACAAGTTCATCCGCACCACGGATCCTGACCATGAGAAGCAGGTACAGAAGATCTTCAAAAAAATGTATGACCAGGGCGATATCTACCTCGGCTCCTACGAGGGCTGGTACTGCACGCCCTGCGAGTCCTTCTGGACAGAGAGTCAGCTGAAGGACGGGCGGTGTCCGGACTGCGGACGGCCTGTGACAAAGGCGCATGAGCCGGCGTATTTCTTCCGCATGAGCAAGTATGCGCCGAAGCTGATCGATTACATCAATACGCATCCGGACTTTATCCAGCCGGAGTCCCGCAAAAATGAGATGATGAACAACTTCCTTCTGCCGGGTCTGCAGGATCTGTGCGTATCGAGGACGTCGTTCAACTGGGGCATTCCCGTTGATTTTGACCCGAAGCACGTGGTTTACGTATGGCTGGATGCCCTGACGAACTATATCACCGGTCTCGGTTATGACGCGGATGGCAACAGCGATCCGATGTTTGAGAAGTACTGGCCGGCGGATCTGCACCTGATCGGCAAGGACATCATCCGTTTCCATACGATTTACTGGCCGATCTTCCTGATGTCAATGGGTCTTCCGCTGCCGAAGCAGGTATTCGGACACCCGTGGCTGCTGCAGGCGGACGGCAAGATGAGCAAATCCAAGGGCAACGTGATCTATGCGGACGATCTCGTGGACCTGTTCGGCGTGGACGCCGTGCGGTATTTCGTCCTGCATGAGATGCCTTTTGAGAACGACGGCGTGATCAGCTGGGATCTGATGGTTGAGAGAAACAATGCGGACCTCGCGAATACGCTGGGAAATCTGGTGAACCGCACCATTTCCATGAGCAACAAGTATTTCGGCGGCGTGGTGGAGGATCGTCACGTCACAGCGCCTGTCGATGATGACCTGAAGAAGGTCGTGACCGGTACGGCGGCGAAGGTGGAGAACAGGATGAAGACACTCCACGTGGCGGACGCCATCACCGAGATCTTCACGATGTTCAAGCGCTGCAATAAATATATCGATGAAACGACACCCTGGGTACTGGCGAAGAATGAGGCAGATCATGACCGTCTGGCGACGGTGCTCTACAACCTGATCGAGAGCATCACCATCGGTGCCAGTCTGCTCGAGCCGTTTATGCCGGAGACGACGGAGAGGATCCTCCGTCAGCTCAATACGGAGAAGCGCGACTACGCAGACGTCGATCAGTTCGGCCTCTATCCTTCGGGCAACAAGGTGACGGATCAGCCGGAGATTCTTTTTATCAGAAAGGATCTGAAGGAGATCATGGAGCAGGTAGAGGCGAAAAAGGCAGCCTCCGGCACAGCTTCCGAGGGTACGGATGCAGCAGCCGGCGGTGATGCAGCAAAAGCCGGCAGTGACGCTGCGGGCGCCGGCAAGGAAGAAGGAGCAGAGGCAGAGAAGAAGGCGGAGATCCACGTGGAGCCGAAGGAGACGATCACTTATGATGATTTCGCGAAGTGCCAGTTTGTCGTCGGTGAGGTGATCTCCTGTGAAGCCGTACCGAAGTCAAAGAAGCTGCTGAAATTCCAGATCAAAATCGGTGATACGACCCGTCAGATCCTCTCGGGCATCCGCAAATGGTATCCGGAACCGGAGAAGCTCGTTGGCAGGAAGGTCATGGCGCTGATCAACCTTGCGCCGAGAAAAATGGCCGGCCTCGATTCCGAGGGCATGCTGCTGTCGGCAGAGGATGCGGACGGCAACGTATGTCTGATGGCTCCGTCGGCGGATATGCCGTCAGGATCGGAGATCTGCTGATGATCTTCGATACGCACGCACACTATGACGACGCTGCTTTTGACGCGGACCGGGATGAGGTGATCCGCAGTCTCCCGGCGCACGGCGTCAGAGCTTTCGTCAATGTGTCAGCGGAATGGGACAGTCTGGAAAAAACCGAAAAGATCGCCGGTCAGTATGATTTCTGCCATGCGGCCTACGGCATCCATCCGGATAACGTCGGGGATCTGACGGAGGAGCGGATGGAGATCCTCAGGCAGTACTGCCTGAGCAGCCGCTGTGTCGCTGTCGGGGAAATCGGGCTGGATTATCACTTCGGCAAAGAGCACCGGGACGAGCAGATCCGGTGGTTTGAGCGGCAGCTCGGCCTTGCGCGTGAGCTGTCTCTTCCGGTGATCATTCACAGCCGTGACGCGGCTGAGGATACTATGGAGATCCTCAGGAAGGAAATAACCGGCATTCCGGGCGGTGTGGTGCACTGCTATTCCTATTCGAAGGAGATGGCGCTGGAATACGTATCCATGGGACTGATGATCGGCGTCGGCGGTGTGGTCACATTCAAAAATGCCCGCCGGCTGAAGGAAACTGTACAGGCGGTCCCGCTGGAGAGCATCGTTCTCGAGACCGACTGTCCGTATATGGCACCGGAACCGCACCGTGGGACGAGAAACACATCGGCGAATCTCGTCTACGTGGCGCAGGCAATTGCAGGCCTCCGCGGAATCACGCAGGAGGAAGTGGAAGACGCGACCTGGGCAAACGCGGAGAAGCTGTATCATTTATAAAAGAGGATTCGTCATGGCAGCAGAAAACACGGTAGAGTCCGCGAAATTTTCCACAGGCAGCTGAAGATCCCGCAGCGTCCGCAAAGTTTTTCACAGGCAGCAGAAAAGCTTGCATTGCCAGCGAATTTTTCCGCAGGCAGCTGAGCAGGCGGCAGGCCCGCGGACAGCAGCGCAAACAGAGACTGCTGCATACAAAGGATTCAGATGGGTTGGAGGTAATGGAAATGGCGAGGTGGTATGAAGAGGCAAGGTTTTATCATATTTATCCCCTGGGACTGCTGGGAGCGCCCGCCGTCAATGAAGGCGGGGAGGTCACGCACCGGCTTCGGGTGCTGACGGAAGAATGGCTTCCGCACATCGAAGAGATGGGCTTCAATGCCATTTACATCGGACCGCTTTTCGAATCGTCGGCGCACGGCTACGACACAACGGACTACCGGGTCGTCGACAGACGCCTTGGGGACAATGAGGACTTCCGGCAGTTTGTGGAGAGTGCGCACAGCAGCGGCATCAAAGTGATCGTCGACGGCGTGTTCAATCACACGGGAAGAAAATTCTTCGCCTTTACCGATATTCAGAAAAACAGAGAAGCATCCCGGTATACCGGATGGTATAAGGGCATCCGCTTCGACGGCAACAGCGCCTTTAACGATGGATTTTCTTATGACAGCTGGCGCGGCAGCCAGGACCTCGTCAACCTGAACCTGAAAAATCCCGAGGTCGTCAGATATCTGCTCGACACAGTGGATTTCTGGATCGACACGTTTGACATCGACGGCATCCGTCTCGACTGCGCCGATGTTCTGGATTTCGATTTCATGCGGCAGCTCAGGGCGCACACGGAGCAGAAAAAACAGGATTTCTGGCTGATGGGTGAAGTGATCCACGGCGAGTACCGACGCTGGATCGAGGAGGCGCATCTGCACAGTGTCACGGATTACGAGCTCTGGAAGGGGCTGTATTCGGGGCATAACTCCGGCAATTACTTCGAAATCGCGCATACGATCCGGCATCTCTTCGATCCGCAGTGGGGCTCCGCGCGCGGCTGCACGCTCTATACCTTCGCGGATAATCACGACGTGAGCCGGATTGCCTCGATGGTGGACGACCGCAGATTTCTTCTGCCCATTTACACCTGCGTATTCCTTCTGCCCGGTATCCCGTCCGTCTACTACGGATCGGAATTCGGGATCGAGGGAAAAAAGGAAGACGGCGACGCGGCACTTCGTCCGGCAATCGATCTGAAGTCCATCAGGGACAATAATCCGAACGAGATGCTCACAGCCTGGATCGGCTATCTGAACGCCGTCCGTTCGGTGCACCCGGCCTGCGCGATGGGAGAATATCATGAGCTGGTTCTCACGAACCGCCAGTTTGCTTTTTCAAGGACCAAAGGCGACGATCTGGTGATCGCCGCTATGAATAACGATGACAAGCCGGTGTGGGTCAACATTCCGGTGCCGCTCGGAGCACAGCAGTATTACGATGCGGTGGAGAAGAAGACGATCACGCCGGAAAACGGTCATATCGCGGTAAAAATACCTGCCTGCGGCGCAGAAATCATCACGCGGGCGGACAGCTGATGTCTTTGTGTGAAAGGCGCGATAAACCTTTTGATATAAAGATGTGCGAAACAGCACTATAAATCTTTGATACAGGTTGTAATGGCACGGTAAACCCTTTCATCATGGATATGGGGGACAAGGCTATGGCGGGAAAAAAGAAAAGTGAGGCGACGGTAAAACCTGCGGATGCAGTCAGCACAGCCAGGGAGAAGGCGGAAGCGGCAGTGGAAACCGCAGCAGAGGCTGTGAAAAAAGCAGCGGCACCGGAAAAAGTGGGAAAAGCTGTGGAAGCTGCGGCAGAGGCTGTGAAAAAAGCAGCGGCACCGGAGAAGGTGGAAAAAACTGTGGAAGCAGTGAAGAAAGCAGCAAGAGTGCCGGTGAAGAAACCGGCGAAGGCACCGACGAAGGTCGTGGAAGACCCGTCTGTGCCGCCGGCAGAGGAAGCGGAGCAGGATCCGCATATTTTTACCAGTCTCGACCAGTACCTCTTCGGACAGGCAACGCATTATGATCTGTATAAGAAGATGGGTGCGCACGCGGCGAAAAAGGACGGGAAGGCCGGCGTCTGGTTCACGGTGTGGGCGCCGAATGCGACGGCCATCTACGTGATCGGTGAATTCAACAGCTGGAATGAGACGGCCAACCCGATGACGAAGCTGTCGGAGCAGGGCACCTGGGAGGTGTTTGTCGAGGGCGCGGCTGTCGGACAGCTGTATAAATACCTGATTATTTCCCGCAGGGGAGAGAAGCTGTACAAGGCCGATCCGTACGCCAACTGGGCGGAAAAGCGGCCGGGCACGGCGTCGCGCATCGCCGATCTCTCGTATCGCTGGGGCGATGCCGCCTGGGTGAAGGCGCGCAGCAGATTCAAGCCGAAGACGACGGCACTTTCGATCTACGAGGTGCATCCGGGCTCCTGGATGAAGCACCCCTACAGCGAGGAGAATCCTGAGGGCTTCTATAACTACCGCGAGTTCGCGAAGCGGATCGTCCAGTACGTGAAGGACATGGGCTACACGCACGTGGAGCTGATGGGCATTGCGGAGCATCCGCTGGATGCTTCCTGGGGCTATCAGGTCACCGGCTATTACGCACCGACCTCCCGCTATGGCACGCCGCAGGACTTCAAGTACCTCGTGGATTACCTGCACAAAAATAAAATCGGCGTCATTCTGGACTGGGTTCCGGCGCATTTTCCGAAGGACGCGCAGGGACTGGCCAACTTCGACGGCGAAGCCGTGTATGAGCATGCGGACCCGAGGAGGGGCGAGCACCCCGACTGGGGCACGAAGATCTTCAACTACGGCCGGCCGGAGGTCAAAAACTTCCTGATCGCGAATGCGCTGTACTGGCTTGAGGAATACCATATCGACGGTCTGCGTGTGGATGCGGTGGCGTCCATGCTCTACCTGGATTACGGCCGCAAGGACGGCGAGTGGATCCCGAACGAGCAGGGCGGAAACCAGAATAATGAGGCCATTGAATTTTTCCGTCATCTGAACTCTCTGGTAAACGGGCGCGATCCCGGCTGCATGATGATCGCCGAGGAATCCACGGCCTGGCCGAAGGTCACGGGCAGCGTGGAGGACGGCGGTCTCGGCTTTACCTACAAGTGGAACATGGGCTGGATGCACGATTTCCTCGAGTACATGAAGCTCGACCCGTATTTCCGCAAGTTCAACCACAACAAGATGACGTTCGCCATGACCTATGCTTTTTCGGAGAACTACATTCTCGTGCTCTCGCACGATGAGGTGGTGCACCTGAAATGCTCGATGATCAACAAGATGCCGGGCCTGGAGGATGACAAGTTCCAGAACCTGAAGGCCGGATATACGTTCATGTTTGGCCATCCGGGCAAGAAGCTGCTGTTCATGGGTCAGGACATCGGCCAGTACCGCGAGTGGAGCGAGGAGCGCGAGGTCGACTGGTTCCTGCTGCAGGATAAGAAAAACGAGCATCTGCAGGCCTACGTGCGCGATCTCCTGATGATGTACAGGAAGTATCCGGCGCTGTACGCCAATGATGTGGATTATAACGGTTTTCAGTGGATCAACGCCGATGACGCTGACCGCTCGATCTTCAGCTTCATCCGCTGGTCGCCCACGGGCAAAAATAATCTGATCTTCGTGATCAATTTCACCCCGATCGAGCGGAAGGATTACCAGTGCGGCGTCCCGAAGCTGACGACCTATACCCAGATCCTCGACAGCCGGAATATCAAATACGGCGGCCAGAGAGAGAAGATGGACAAGTATGTCGCTGCAGACGGTCCGTGCGACACCCAGCCGTATCATATCGATTACGAGCTGCCGGCATATGGGGCAGCGGTGTTCAAATTTAACTGATACGGGACTTGCATCGATGCTGAAGACGGGCATCAGGAAATTTGCTGACAGCAGGACGGATGCAGAATGTCCTGAATTTTAACAGATGGATGGCTGCGTATGCAGCAGACAGATACGCCCGGGACTTCCGTAAGAACGGAGGTACCGGGCGTTTTATTTACGCGAACAGTGAGCCGCAGCCGAATGCAAAGTATTCGTGTGCGGCGAGCGTCGCGATAGCGAGATAAAACTCGCGCAGCGTGTTTTATCTCGTTATCATGAAATGAATCAGGAGCCGCATTTGTTATACGCAGAGCAGTCTGGCAATGAGGGCAAGCAGCAGGAGATGCGCGGGATAAAATACGTAAAAGGCGTACTTCGCGACAGCGGCATGACCGTGCGCTGAAGTCAGCTGCCTGCCGCGGCTGCCGTTGTACAGAGCGACGGGAATCATGGCCAGAAAAGCGCCGACATCATCGAACAGATTGAGGTTCAGCATCAGACATCCCCAGAAGCAGGCATCGGTCTTTTTCTTCATCATGACGCCGTTGAAATAATAAAAGCAGGCAAGACAGAGGATGCCCATCCACTCATAATCCAAATGCAGGGCATAAGACGCCAGAGAGCAGCCGGCGATGACCGCAGTCTGCAGAAAAGCCGACGGCAGCGGGGCGAAGGCGTGCTCCCGTACGGCACTGATCAGCTGGAACATGATCAGCCCCAGCCCGAGTGTGAACATGGTATTCTGGTGTTCCGGGAAAAACCAGGAGCCGTACATCAGATTAAAAGGGATTTCCGCCAGAAGCGCAAATAGCAGAACGCGCGCCGTATATTTTTTAACATCGTGTGTGTGAAAATAACCTTCGGTCAGCAGAAAGCAGAAGAGCGGGAAAGCGATCCGGCCGACGATACTGCTGAATATCAGCTCCGCCGCTCCCCTGAGGTGAAAAAATTTGGCGGCGTGATCGGACACCATGGAGATGCAGGCAATCACTTTCAGATCAAAACCGCTGAGTACAGAGGCCCCGTGATGATGTCCCGTATGTTCGATTGATTCGTGTTCGTTATATCCGGCGGATTCGTGCCGTGAAGGATCAGCTGATCCCTGTTCGGTATATTCGGCGAATTCGTGTATGGTATGTTCTACGAATCCACGCCGGGTATGACTGGCGGGCAGATCCGTATCGGTATATTCAGAAAAATTCATGGACACTCCATTCATGGCAAGGCTGAGTTCCGGCGCAGTTCGATTTGTGAACAGCTCACAAATATTTCATGGGAACAGCCCTGTTTTCTGTTATAAATACGTATAGACAATAAAATATATAAATTATATGATAAACATATCAATTCGCAGGTTGCACCTTCCGCCTTTCTGATCAATCCTGAGAGGCGCATTTCATTTCACTTTACATATTTCCACTCTGACTTTAAATTTCCCTAAAACCAGCAGCAATCCGGAAAGTTCCCGTTCACTCGTTGCCAGCTAGGCACCGTTGCCAGCCAGGCACCGATGCCAGTGAAGGTCTCGGCCTGGGAGTCGCCTTGTGTTCCGTGGCTTTAGCAGTGGCTGAACGGTAACTCTGGAAACAATGCACGATGATTTGGGCGGGAAACGTGTCAGCCATGCGTGTCCTGTTGTGTATTGAGATACAGAGCAGCACAGGAAAGGCAGGTGACTGTCTGTGAACACGGAAGAATTATACCATATGCTGGCGTTGATTTTCTGCGCCGGTGCCGCCGCTCTGGATGTCCGTTCGGCGAGGGTCGATAACCTCTGGATCCTGATCGGTGTGGGCCTTTCCTGTCTCTGTCAGTTGATGCAGCCGGGAGAATTTCGGTTGACTGGCCTTTTTATTCCGCTTCTGTTTCTTTTCCCTCTATTTATTTTCCGCATGATCGGTGCGGGTGATGTAAAGCTGTTGTGCATTCTTGGCATGTTCATGGGGCCGCGGAAAATATGGGACGGCATGCTTTGGACGTTTGTCTTTGCCGCTGTGCTTTCGCTGGCGGTTATGCCGGATGCCGGCGGCGCAGCTGCGCGCTTCCGATATTTTTTCACCTATATGAAGTGGACGGCTGTCGGAAACGGAGGGATGAAACTTCCGGAGCGCTATATACGATCCGGCATGCATGCGGAAAATATTCATCTGTCGGTGCCGGCGCTGGCTTCCATACTGCTGTGGTATGGTGGGCTGTACTAACAGACTGTTAGGAGGAAAATACATGAGGAATGTTTTTGCTGTTTTTGATACGGAGCAGGCCTATGCTTTTCGCATGATGGAATATCTGAACTGCCGGAAAAATATGCCGTTTGAGGTGCAGATGTTCACGAGTGCCGAGGCACTGATCTCCTTTACCGGAAAGAGGCACGTGGATCTGCTGCTTGTCTCCGCGAGGGCGGCGGAGGACCGGATCCTGCAGCTTTCAGTGGGAAAGATCGTTGTGCTGGCAGAGGGAGAAATCGATAAGCGGCTGGCGTCGTATCCGTCGGTCTGCAAATACCAGTCTGCCCGGCAGATCGTACGGGAAGTCATGGATTTTTACAGCGCGGAAAAGGATGCGGCGGCACCGGTCAGGATGATGAAGCCAAATGTCCGCCGGATCGGCGTCGTCAGTACCTGGGAGCCGGGCCTGCGAACGGCTCTGGCCATTGCGCTTGGCGGCATTCTGGCGGAGAGCCGCAGTGTCCTGTATGCATCGCTGGATCCGTGGTCAGGCGCAGCCGATGCGCTTTCCGGAGACGCCGACCGGACGATGAGTGAGCTGCTGTATTATTACCGCCAGGGAAAAAACGGGCTGATCTATCTGTCCGATACCATGGTGCGCAGTATCCGGGGAATGCACTACATACCGCCGGCCGCGCATCCCGGAGACCTGATGATGATGCAGACAGAGCAATGGGAAGGTTTTTTCAGTGAACTTCTGGAGACAGGTGCTTATGATACCCTGATCCTGGATATAGGGAGCGACATGATACAACCGGAGGGCGTTCTTTCTTCCTGCACGGAAATCTATATGCCGGTGACTGGCAATATTTTTTCTGAGAGAGCTGCGGCTGCGCTCCAGACATGGGCGGAGGACAATCACGCGGAGTGGAAGGACAGGCTGCGGACCGTTGTCATCGATGGAGATACTGAGGAAGAGTGCCGGCAGCTGCTGGCAGCGAACAGACCCGTCAGCCCAATGTCTGAAGATGATGGAGAGGAAGCTGACGGAGAGGCAGACAAAAGGGCGGGCAGAAAGACCGGCAGAGGGAGAGATAGCGGAGCGGCTAACAGAAGAAATAACAGAGGGACAGATAACGGAGAGCCGGATGACGGAGAGAAGGATAACTGGAAGAAGGATACATGGAATAAGGATGAGAATAGTCGGGATCGACAAAAAATGCTGTACGGAAGAGAGCGCATCGCGGCGCTTCGATCGGGCAGGATGGGAAAGATCGCCTGCCGGCTGGAACATGAGCGGATTTCCGGAAGCGCGGCAGATCCGGAGGCGGTGATATGAATAATCTGTCTGTGGAGCTGCGCCGGCAGCTGCTGGACAAACTGGATTCCTGCACTGATGTGAGCGACGATCAGATTCTTTCCATGATCGATGAGATGGTGCTCGAAGCGGGAAAAACAAAGGATCTCCCGCTGGCGGAAATGGAGGATCTGCGGCGGAGTCTGTTCTGCTCCGTCCGGCGCCTCGATGTGCTGCAGGATCTGCTTGATGATCCGGAGATCACGGAGATCATGGTCAATGGATACCGGCATATTTTTTATGAGAAACACGGAAAAATACGTGAATGGGATCACTGTTTTGAATCAAAAATGCGGCTGGAGGATGTCATTCAGCAGATCGCCGGGTGGTGCAACCGCGTGGTGAATGAACAGCGGCCGATTGCGGATGCGAGGCTTCCCGACGGCTCGCGCGTGAATATCGTCATGGATCCGGTGGCTATCGACGGGCCGGTCGTGACAATCCGCCGGTTTCCGGAGGAGCCGATCAGGATGGAGGATCTCGTGCGGTTGGGCAGTCTGACAGTCGAGGCGGCGGATTTTCTGAAGGATCTGGTGGAGGCACGTTATGCCATCCTTGTCGGCGGCGGAACATCTACCGGTAAAACGACATTTCTCAATGCCCTGACAGCGTATATACCGGAAAGCGAACGCGTCCTGACCATAGAGGACAATGCGGAGCTGCAGATCCAGAGGGTCAGGAACCTTGTGCGTATGGAGGCGAGGTCGGCCAATCTGGAGGACGCTCATGAGATTACGATACGTGATCTCATAAAAACGGCCCTTCGCATGCGGCCGGACCGGCTGCTGATCGGCGAGATCCGCGGTGCGGAGGCAGAAGATCTTCTGACAAGCCTGAACACCGGGCATGACGGCGGTATGTGCTCCCTCCATTCGAATAACGTCCGTGACAGCATCGGAAGGATTGAAGTCATGGTTCTCATGAGCAATGAGGAGCTTCCGATACCGGTCATACGCCGGCAGATCGCCTCCGGCGTCGAAATCCTCGTGCACCTCTCGAGAGACGCTGCGGGGGCGAGACAGCTGAGCGAGATCGCGGAAATTACCGGGATGGATGGCAATGAGGTGCAGATCCGTACGCTTTTTGCGAGAGATCAGGAAGGCGTGCTGAGAAAGAAAAATACACTGACGAGAACCGGCAAGCTGGAGAAACTGTATGAGAGAAAAGGCGGGAAGTATCAGAGATAATGATCGAAGAAGTTACGTGACAGAAAAGACGGGCAAAATACGCTACGATATATACAGTTTTCGCCATGTGGAATGGCTCCGCTACAGTTTGACGGGACTGGGCATCGGCCTGTTTGCCGTATGGATCTGTTACCGGTCCTTATGGGCTCTGCCTTTGGCGGTTGTGATCATGATCATCTACCTGCGGAGTACCAGAAAGCGCCTGGCGGAGGAGAGGCGGAACCAGCTGAATTATCAGTTCCGTGATCTTCTGGCTTCTCTGCACACCACCATGCTCGCCGGCTATTCACTGGAGAATGCGGTGGCGGCGTCGGCGTCTGACATGGCGAAGCTTTATGGGAAGGACAGCCTGATCGCTGTTGAACTGCGCGGCATCCTTCGGCAGATGAGCTATCGGATTCCCGTGGAAAAACTCTTTACGGAGCTGGGAGCGAGAAGCGGTGTCGAGGATATCCGGACGTTTGGCGAAGTGATCACTGTTGCCAAGCGCACGGGAGGAAATATGGGTGAAGTGCTGCAGACGACCTGGCAGACCCTGGGTGAAAAGATCGAGACCAAAAAGGAGATTGACACCCTGATGGCTTCACGGAAATACGAAATGAAGATCATGGATCTGATGCCGGCTGGCATCATTCTCTATCTGAAAATATCGTTTAACGGATTCCTCGATCCGATGTACGGAAATCCTGTCGGTGCAGCCGTGATGACGGGCTGTCTGCTCCTGTATGTTGCCGCTGTATTTTTCGGAGAGAAGCTGCTCAGTATTCAAGTGTGAATGAAAGGATTCAGGATATGCAGAGTATTCTGATGGCTTTGATTCTGCCCGCTTTCACGGCAGCTGTTCTGCTGTGGCTGTGGCGGAAAAAGAAAACAGAGGGAATGTTCTTCCGCATTTGCATGATCGGTACGGCTGTTGGCGCGTGCCTGATGATCCATGAAGCCATTTCCGGCGATATGCGGACGGTGACCGAGCTGGACGGAACGAGCGGTTCTAATGCGATGGAGAGCGTGGACCTGGAGGTGCAGGCTGACAGCGGTGAGGTCCTTCCGGTCACCATCCGCATACCGGAGAGGGAGTATACGGACGAGGAAGCGCTGGCAATTCTGAAAAAGCAGGCGGCGGAGCTGGATGGCATGATCCTCGGAAAAAATACTTCCTTTGACAGAATTGAGTGGGATCTGGATTTGCCGGATTCATTTGCGGAGACCGGGACAGAGGTCAGCTGGTCCTCATCCCGGCCGGATCTGATCGCCTGGGACGGAACGCTGGGTGCGGAGGTTCCGCCCGGTACGGCTGCAACACTGTACGGTGCTCTGAAACTGGGAGAGACAGATTATGCCTATGAGCGGAATATCACACTTTATCCGTCAAAAGAGGCGACAGCATGGAATACAGCGTTGCAGCATGAAACGGAGAATGAGAACCGTGGCAACGCGCCCGATGAAAAAATTCGTCTGCCCGAAGAATGGGACGGCAGAAAACTCACATGGTATGAGAAAAATAAAAAGACCGGCGGTCTTCTCTGTCTGCTTATGCTGCTCACTGCTTTTGCCGGGTGTTATATCCAGCGTCGCAAAAAAGAGGAGATCTCGGAAAAGCACAGAAAAGAAATGACCGTGCAGTATCCGGAGCTGATCTGTAAGATCAGGCTTTTTACATCGGCAGGACTGAGCCTGAGGCAATGTTTTCGCCGGCTGGCAGCGGATAACCGGGAGATCGGCAGATGTAATTTCGAGATCGAAAACGGAACGCCGGAAGAAGAGGCGTATGCCCATCTGGGTGAGCGGGTGGGAACCCAGGAATACCGGCGGCTGTCCCTGCTTCTCTGTCAGAGCAGAAAAAGAGGCGGGAGCCAGTTTTCACTCCAGCTGGCAGAGGAAGCACAGAATGCCCTGGAAACCAGAAAAAGAAATGCGAAGGCGATCGGTGAAAAGGCTGCCGTGCGGATGGCGCTTCCGCTGGGGTTGATGCTGCTGGATGTGCTGATCCTGATCATGGTTCCTGCAATGCTGTCTTTTGGATAAGCACTGATTGATAAACCAGAATACAGATATTCTGCCTGAATTTGTGACTGGCAAATCGGAATAGCAGTATCAATGCGGAATTCCATGACAGAAATCCCTGTATGTCGTAAAATGGGAAGGTCACTGAATGAATAATAGATCGCAGAAGACAGGGAGACTGACATGGAAAAAGCATTTCATACATTAGAGGAAGTGCATGGACACTTCGATAACGATCATTTTGCTGTGGATAACGGCATTGTCATAGAAGAATTCGGAGAAAAAACAGCCGTCTGCTCGGTAGAACTGACGGAGCATCACAGAAATGCCATGGGCAATGTCATGGGAGGCGTCGCTTTTACGCTTGCCGATTATACGTTTGCGGTTGCGGCGAGCAGCATGCATGTGCCGACGGTTACCATGCAGGTGAGCCTCAGTTTTCTTTCCAACGTGAAGGGGACGAAGCTGATCGCAAAGGCTGCCTGCATCAAAGACGGACGCAGTTCGGCGGTATACAACGTCGATGTCAGAGATGATACCGGCCGGGATATCGCGCAGTTTGTTGTGACCGGATTTAAATTGTAATGCAAGGCAAAATCCCAGAGCCTGCATAACCCGCCAGAACAGATTGATGTAATAGTACTTTATCACTGGAACGACATGAAACGCAGACGGCATAAAATCCGCGTTCAGACTTCCGGATGCTCGTGCTCGCTGGCAGCCTGCTTTTTCTCATAGTCCGTGAACATCATGATCAGCGAGCAGATCAGCAGCGCTGAACTGAACAGGATGGAGCGGATGCCCCAGAGCGCGACGAAACGGCTGCCGGCGATCGCGCCGATGACAAAGCACAGGATGATGTCAAAATAAATGAAGGCATTCGACAGATATTTGCGTTCTCTGGTGTGCATATAATGACACAGGTTATGCACGCCGGAGCGCAGATTGCCGATGCACATGGTCGTTGCCATACTGTTGCCGTGCGTCTTCCGGAAACTCTGCACCTGAATGCCGCAGGCGAATGAGGTAAGGGCATTGGCCAGATTATTGACGGACAGAGGGATAAAGCTGACACCGGCGAGAATCAGGGCTTCAATCAGTACAGCCACCTGGCGCCAGTGAAAAAAGCGATGTCCGACGTGACGCATACGGACCTCTTCAGCAAGCAGGATGCCGAATGCAAACGACATGAACGGAAGAAGGTATCTCAGAGACGTATAAAAATTACCTTCTGACAGATTCACACCGAATAACAGAATATTGCCTGTCTGCGCGTTGGCGAATACATGGTCACGCTGCAGATAGGAATACGCATCCATAAATCCACCTGAGACAGCAAGAACAGAGTTCAGGCGAATGGATTCAGACATTTGCCTGGTTTGATCATTTCTCATCACTCATCACTCCCATATCCATACATTTTCCTGTTCAGCATAGCATCATACACGAATTTTATCATCGGATTTTTCACATTCAGAGTGCCATTATTTTTATTCACAGAGAATGATCTTAAATTTACGAATCATTTTTTATCTGCTGATATTCACATGATTCGCATATCAGGCCCTTCCGGGGGTAAGTGCGGCCGGAGCAGGAGGCTGCGGGAAAGGAGATGCTTATGAAGATATTCCAGTTCCTCGGGGATCAAATCCGATCCCTGTGTCGCGAAGAAGACGCGATATCCACCGTTGAAATCATATTGATCATCGTGGTGCTGATTGCATTGGTTGTTATTTTCCGTGATCAGCTGAAAAGTCTTGTCAGCAGTATCCTGTCGAAGATCACCACACAGGCGAACAGCGTTTAGCACTTCAGAAAGACATTGCTCGACACCTGAGGCAAATTGCGGTTAAAAGCAAGGAAGGGGAGGCTCTGTGAAAAAAGGAAGCATCACATTATATCTGTGCATGACCCTGCTCGTCATGCTGGCGCTGATTTTTGCAGGGCTTTCTTCCGCACGTATCTCCGCCCGGCGTGTCGTGCTGGCAGCCGGCGCGGAGGAAAGTCTGTACTCGGTGTTCGCCGGGTACGACAGAGATTTATTCGACAAATACGGGCTTCTTTTTCTCGACGCATCGTACGGAGGCAGCGAAGCAGATTATGCACTGGTCAGGAAGGAAATCCTTGCGTATGCCGAACCGGTCATTATGCCCGACCAGCAGAGTCTTATGGGCAAAAATCTGTGCGGACTTTCTCTGAATGACAGGGACACCGCTATCACAGGCTATGTACTGGCATCGGATGAAGGTGGCACCGCTTTTCGGAGACAGGTCTGTGAGCAGATGCGGGAACAGCTGGGAGAGGCCGGTCTGGCGCTTCTGAAGAACAGGCTTCAGGACGAACAGGAGACGCAAAACAGCACTTCACAACAGCGTGATCGGATCGATTCCTCAACGGCAGAGGAATATTACCGTGCCGACAAGGAATCGGGACGTGTGCGGGAGGCCTCCGCAAACGATCCTCTGCCGGACGATCCGTCGGAGGCAGTCAGTTCTGTGAGGAGAAGATGGGGCATCCTGGCTCTGGTTGTACCGCCCTCACACAGTATCTCAGCAGGAAAAGCAGAAATCGCGGATTTTCCGAGTCACAGAACGCTTCAGACGGGCATGTCCATGGTTCCATCGGCAGATGAGGGCGGCGATGCGGAAGTAAAGCTTCTTCTGCAGGAATTTCTGATGCAGAACTTTCCCTCCTATACCGACGGAGAAACGGGAGACGGGCTCTTATATCAGGTGGAATACGCCATTGGCGGTAAAAAATCTGATGAAGAAAATCTGAGGGTGACCGCCCGCAAGCTGCTCTGGCTGCGCGAAGCCGCCAATTTGGTTTATCTGATGAAAACACCGGAAAAGAGGGCGCTCTGTGAGAATACGGCTGAGGCAATCTGTACCATCCTCCTGATACCGGAAATGGCGCCGGTGCTTGCTTTTGCCATTGAGACAGGCTGGGCCTATGCCGAGAGTGTGCTTGATGTGCAGGAACTGCTGGATGGCGGAAAAATCGCTCTGATCAAGGACGACGCCTCCTGGCAGCTGGATTACGGAGCGCTTGCTTCCTTCACCAGAGGAAGATACAGGCACAGCAGTGAGCACGGCCTGAATTATGAGGAATATCTCCGTCTTCTTTTGCTGACCAGATCATCGGAATCCGTGACAAATGCGCTGATGGATCTGACGGAATACAACATTCGCCAGGAGGACGGCCGAAAAAATTTCCGCATCGACTCCTGCGTGGATGCCCTGCGGGCGGAGATCGTGGCGGATGCCGGAGGTGTTTCCTATACCTGCAGCCGCAGCTATGGATACGACATGATCCTGGGTCTGAGATCGTGATTTTGGGGCTTTCTGCATGCCGTGCGGGAATCATAGGTAAATACAGCAGATGCTGGGAAAGGAAGGGTATCTCCGTTGAAGGTAAAGAGAAACAGACGACCGGATTCCCGCACGCTGCAACCTGCCTGCATGACATGACGATTTACATGGAAAAACAGCCGGCTGCGCATCGGAAGAATACATAGATACAAAGGCATCTGAGGCGGAAAAATATATACAGAGAAATGGAGCGAATACACAGATGAAGAAATCCAGACATTTCGGACTGCTGCGAGGTAAAAATAACAGAAGAAAATCGGCAGCGGCCCGGGGCAGTCTGACGGTAGAAGCGGCGATGGCTGTGCCATTATTTTTTCTCTGTGTGGTTACACTGATCTGCCTGATGGATCTGTACAGCCAGATTGCACTGCGGACCGTGGATCTGATGCAGAAAGCGGAAAAGACCGGCGTGATCTGGGGAATGACCGGGGCATCTGAGGAGCAGATCATTGATCTGCAGAATCCGGTCGTTTACAAAACCAGATGGTTTCCGGAGAGCCGGGGCGTTGTGCTCGCTGCCTGCCGCGGCAGGGTGCGCGCCTGGACCGGAAGAAAAGTAGAGGACAAAGAAACAACTGCGCCGTCGGAAGGAGACCGGCTTGTCTATGTGACAGAGCACGGTACGGTATATCACACATCGGCGACATGTTCCCATCTGAACCTGGGCATCAAAAGCATGTCGGCGGCAGCGGCTGAAAATAAGAGAAACTACAGCGGTCACAAATATTATGCCTGCGACAAATGCATGAAGAATGCGGAAGCGAATGGAACCGTTTATCTGACGGAATATGGAGAGAAGTACCACTGTTCGCCGGATTGCAGCGGACTGACCAGAACCGTGAGAATGGTGCCTCAGTCGGAGCTTGGCAATATGCGGGAATGCAGGGACTGCGCCGCACACAGATCATACGGAGGATAAACGGGAAATTGATGGAAACGCAGGAACTCGCCTCGATGCTGGCTCCGCTGGGCATTCTGGCCTTCAATATACCTTCAGATATCCGGCGGAGAAAGATCAGTCCCATGCTTACGCTCTTCGGTGCAGCGGCAGGAATTGCTTTTCGCGCAGTCCTGCTGTATCCGGAGAGAGGAGGCGGTGGCACAGTGCTGTCTGTTTTTCTGTCTCTCCTGTCGGGGGCTTTGCTGCTCCTGCTTGCCAGGCTCACGGAAGAAAAAGTGGGTTATGGCGACGGCATCATGCTGCTGATGCTTGGATGCTGGACAGGCGCTGCTGCGGCAGCTGTTTCCTTTCTCCTTGCGCTTTTTTACGCGGCAATCGTGGGTGCGGTTTCAGGGAAAAAGGAAGTCCCGTTTGTTCCGTATCTGGCAGCGGGATTCCTGACCGTTATAACGGTTCGCCTGTCGTAGAATCATGTGTTTATCATTTTTCCGGTGCCTGAGGAGAATTTGACAATAAAAGCTCAAATGCTGGTGCAGAACAACGAACCATGCCGAACGGAGAACTATGAAAATAAAGAGAAGAAGGTCAGGCCATTATTTTTCGCTCGATGGACTGAGCAGAGGCAGTATAACGGTAGAGGCATCGTTTGTCATTCCGATCATCGTCATCGTGATCGCTGCGCTGCTGACGCTGTTGTTCTATGTCCACAACCGGTGCTGGTATACGAATGCCGCGCTGGAGAGTGCCATGATGGGAAATGCCCGGTTTACCGGCGGGGATGATGAAGGGGTTTCGCTGGAACAGGCGGGCAGGGAAGCGGAAAACAGAGCTGAACAGCGGGCGGCGGATCAGACGATGCCGGGCACTACACCTTCTTACGAGGTGAAGTGTGGCAGGCAGGGTACGTCAGTGACATTTCAGGGGCAGAAATATTCTATGTTTGCCAAATATTTTGATGATGCTCTGATAGAGGAATCGGTGGACAGAATCTGGCCGGCCGGGCAAATCCGCGCTGCGCGGAATGTGCGCAGTTTTGGCGAGGCGCTGACCGGCGGCGAGTAGCAGGGAGGCAGGTGTGAAAACAGCTTATCGGCAGAATGTAGATCATCATGACATGATTCTTTCTGGCGGGGCGGAAATTGACCGGAATGCCTATCCGCTCCATATGATCAGGGAAAATGCCATACCGGGGTTTCTCCGCTGTCGGACAGAAGAGATGGACGGAGAACTCCTGTTTTGCTATGACATCACATCGCTGCAGACGCTGCAGTCGGTCATGGAAAACCAGGAAGTCGACGCGGTGCTTCTGCGGATGCTTTTTCTGCTGATCCCGGATGCCATGGAGACGCTTTCGGAATATCTGCTGGACCCTCAGGGCCTGCTGCTTTCGCCGGACATGATCTATCTGAACCAGGAAAGAGATCAGATGCGGTTCTGTTATTATCCGGGTGCGGAAGCGGGACTGGCGGAATCGCTTCAACAGCTCGGCGAGGGCATCCTGCCGCGGCTGGATCATAAGGACAGAGAGGCCGTTGTTCTCGGTTATGCTTTCTATCAGAAGTGCTGTGAACAGACGGAAGAGGTTCCCGTTGATTTTTTTAGAAATATGGTGAGGGAGACCGGTCCGGAGGATCCGGCGGAGCAGCACGAAGAGGCAGAGGAAGAACAGCGCAGACAGGAAGAGATCGTCAATGCGTTCTTTGAAGAGGAAGACAGGAAGGCTAAAAATAATGGCCGCCGGAAGTCCGGGAAAAAGAAGGGCGGGAAGAAGTTTGCCTTTTTTCAGAAATTCAGGCGGGAGCATGCGACGATTGCAGATGATGACGGTTATTTTCCCGACGATGATGAAATAAAGCCTGGCGAAAGAAAAACGGCTCCCGGAAAGAAAATAGAATCTTATGGCATAAAGACTTCGGCATACATTGCAGAATCGAAGACATATTCCGCAAAAGTAAACAGCGGAGAAATGGAATATGATGAAGAAGCAGAAACGCAGATTCTGAAGGCGTTTTCGGCGGGCGGTGGTGGCCCTGTGCCGGCGAAGCTGGTGTACGTCGGATCAGCCAGAAAGGATACGCAGGTTTTCCTTCAGCCGGGGCAGGAATTCTCCCTGAATCAGCCGATGTACATTATCGGCAAGAGCAGCAGGGCAGCGGATGTCGTGCTGCCGTCTCCGGCTGTGAGCAGATCGCATGCCAGGATTGCGTGGGTTTCATCGGAAAGTGATCACGTTTCATACGGCATAAGAAGAGATGAGAAAAAGCATGAAGTACAGCCGGGTATTGCCTGTCGAAAAGCTGACCATGGCTTGCAGCCAGGTATTGGTTGTCAGGAAGCAGACCATAACGTAACGTCCGGGCTCAGAGCACGTGCGGACAGAGATAATGATTCATGGAAAGGCTACGTCCTCCGGGACCTGCATTCAAAAAACGGAACAGCAGTCAATGGCCGAATGCTGAATCCTGACGAAGAAATGCCGCTGCATGACGGGGATGAAATCCTGTTTGCGGATCTGATTTTCCAGTATATAATGATGTAGGTGTCATAAGTATGATAACCGGATCGCTACGCGCTACGCGCTCTCGCGATCCTCCCTCAGCTCGGGTTCTCGTGTGGCTTCGCCCCACTACGCCCTCGCTGAGGGGGCGTGTCAATAAGTCATTCACCCACTTTTGCACAAGTGCAACGTGGGTGATGACTTTTGACACTGTTATCATATAATTGAAGGCATGCAGGTGCAATAAGAGCAGGCGGCAGAAGAAATGACATATACGCAGAGAATGCTCAGGCACTGCGTAGTTTTATGCTGTGCAGTTCAGCACTTGGCGCAACATAAAGAGAATGGCGCGAAAACTGAACAGAGCATAATAAAACTGAAAACAGAGTAAGGAATGTAACAGAGCACAGAACAGGGAGGTGTCAGACATGAGTGACTGTATTTTCTGCAAGATCGCTGCGGGAGATATTCCGTCGGCAACGATATATGAGGACGATGATTTCCGGGTGATTCTTGATCTCGGGCCGGCGGCGAAGGGGCATGCCCTGATCCTTCCGAAAGAGCATTACGCCAATATCACGGAAATGCCGGATGAGCTTCTCGGAAAAGCCATGGTTCTGGCGAAAAAGGTTGTGACGTATATGATGAAGGCACTTCCCTGCGATGGCTATAACGTTGTCCAGAATAACGGCGAGGCAGCCGGCCAGACGGTATTTCATTTCCATATCCATCTGATCCCCAGATATAAAAATGATGGCGTGGGCGTTACATGGAAACCGGGCGAGCTTACGGATGCCTGGAAACAGGAAATCATGGAGAAGACGAAGGGCCTCAGAGGCGAATAAGTCGGCAGGTCAGCGTGGATCTCTCAGGAGAGAATATTCACACCGGCCTGCGCAGCTTTTATTTTTTGGGAACATCGCATGGATGCAGATTTAGATTTGAGAGCAGCTCAACGAGCGTATTTTTCAATGAGATTCATGATCGTCGGTATAGCATCCGTGTGCGGTGAATCTTTCATCGCCGCGATATACGTGTCGCGGTTCTGATACAGCTCATTCACCCTGGTGATCAGGCTTTCCTTCGTCAGCGCATCCTCCTCCAGCACAACGCTGAAGCCCTGCTTCTCAAAGGAGTGTGCGTTGAGGATCTGGTCGCCGCGGCTCGCGTTGGAGCCGAGCGGAATCAGCAGGTTCGGGATGGCCAGTGTGCTGATCTCGCAGATGGCATTAGCACCGGCGCGGCTGATGATGAGGGAGGCCATGGCGTAGAGATCCGGCAGCTCGTCGCGGATGTACTCATACTGGCGATAGCCCTCCGTCTGGTTCAGAAAGTCGTCGAGATGACCTTTTCCGCAGAGGTGTACGACCTGATAGGTTTTCAGCAGTTCGGGAAGGGCTTCCCGAACATGGTTGTTGACGTTGACGGAGCCCTGGCTGCCGCCCATGACGAGAATCACGGGTTTTCCGGGCGTCAGTCCGGTAAAAGCAAAGCCCCTGTCAGCACTTCCGTTTTTCAGCTCTTCTCTGATCGGGGTGCCGGTCAGGACGCCTTTCCCCTCGGGAACGTTCTGAATCGTCTCCGGGAAGTTGCAGCAGATGCAGCGGGCATATTTGAGACAGATCCGGTTGGCGAGGCCGGGTGTCATGTCGGACTCGTGAATGATTACCGGTACGTGACAGCTGTGAGCGGCCATGACGACAGGCACGCCGACGAAACCGCCCTTGGAAAAAAGAATGTCCGGCTTGATATCACGGATGATTTTTTTGGCCTCTCCGATACCGTGGATCACACGGAAAGGATCTGAGAGATTTTTCCAGTCAAAATAACGGCGGAGCTTTCCGGTCGCGATACCGTAGTAGTTGACGCCTTCCGCCTCGATCAGGCTTTTTTCAATTCCATCGTAAGAACCGATATAGGAAACTTCATAGCCGGCCTCGCGGAGCGCCGGAAGAAGAGCGATATTCGGGGTCACATGTCCGGCAGTTCCGCCGCCGGTCAGCACTATTTTTTTCAAGATGATTTTCTCCTTCAAAGATGTTCGTGAAACAAACCACATCATACCATAAATCTGCAGGGATAGAGCAGACAATCAGGGAAACGGTCGATGGAAAATCGAAGTTCTGCATGAAAAGTTAAATTCTGCATGCACTGCCAGGGAAACACGGTCGTGAATGTTTAAACATGACTTTACTGTTATAAGCGGGATGTTAAAATAAATATGAATTCATTTTTCAGAAAATGAATGCTCAACACGCATTAAATATCAGGCCGGGGCAACAGCTGCGCGGAACGGAAACGGCAGACAAACAGATATTGGCACTTCAGTAGTGTGACTACGGATGCCGTGATAATGGCGCAACTGATAAACAGATCATATTGAAATTCAGGGAAATTTATCCCAGGAGGGAACCGTATGGTACACGTAGGTATTATCGGCGCAGGCCGGATCGGAAAAGTTCACGTACAGAGTATCTGCACAAAGGTTCAGGGAGCAGAGGTCAGCATGCTGGCGGATCCTTTTATGACGGAGGAGACAGCGGCGTGGGCAAAAGCCATGGGCGTGAAAAATGTCACGAAGGACTATCACGACATTCTCAATTCGCCGGAGATCGATGCGGTTTTGATCTGCTCATCTACCAATACGCATGCGCCCATTTCAATGAAAGCGATAGAAGCGGGAAAGCATGTGTTCTGTGAGAAACCCGTTGACCTGGATCCGGCCAACATTCGAAAAGTCATGGATGCACTGAAAAAGCATCCGAAGATCAAATATCAGGTCGGCTTCAACCGGCGGTTTGATCACAATTTTGAGGCAGTGCGCAAGGCTGTGACAGACGGCCGCGTGGGAGATGTGCAGATCATCCGCGTGACATCCCGCGATCCGGAGCCGCCGGCGCCGGAATATGTCAAAGTGTCCGGCGGTATTTTTCTGGATATGACGATTCATGATTTTGACATGGTACGGTACCTCGCTGGCTGTGACGCTGTGGAAGTTTATGCTGAGGCGGCTGTGCTGATCGATCCTGCGATCGGAGAGGCAGGCGACGTGGATACGGCAGCGGTCACGCTGAAAATGGCCAACGGCGCCATCGCCGTCATCGACAATTCGCGGAAAGCCGTTTACGGCTACGATCAGAGAGCGGAGGTTTTCGGCTCGAAGGGCATGGCTGCCAACGGAAACGACGCCCCGTCCAGTGCGGTCGTCACGACGGCAGAAGGTGTAACAGGCGAGAAGCCGCTGTATTTTTTCCTGGAGCGCTATATGAATGCGTATGCAAAGGAGATCGGCAGCTTCGTCCATGCGATTGAGACGGACGAAAAAGCGGAGCCCGGTATAGAGGACGGTCTGCAGGCAGTTCTCATGGGCCTTGCGGCGAAAAAATCTCTGCGCGAGCATCGGCCGGTGCGGATTGCGGAGATCGGCGGGGAAAATTAACGTAAAACAGGATGGCGGCCGTTATGAAGAGGCATGGATGGCGAAATAGAAGAAAAATGGACGACAGAGTATATACATAACATTATCGTCTGTATATGGTCATTATTCATACGAAGATATTGATAGAGTGTAAAACTATCTGTATAATTCATAATATACTATAAATAAATTAAAAATATTCTCAATATTTTGCCCTGACTAATAATACAGAATGAAAAGAGGCATGTGTTCAATTATGTACCTGGCGCACCTGATTATTGAAAATGTCAATTACAGCAGGGAACAGACGCTTAGAGATCATTGTCGCAATGTTGCAGAATATGCCCGGGAGAGTATGGAACCCGTTGGCTTTGGGACATGCGCCTATCTGGCAGGCTTGCTGCATGATGGAAAGGGAACTGAAAAGTTTCAAACGTATCTTCGCCAGTCGGCGGAATGGCAGGCATATGATGAGGGCAAAATTGAAAAGCCGCAGGATGCAAGACCGGTGAGAGGAACCGTAAATCATACGTTTGCCGGAATGATTTATCTGATGGATAAATTTCACGATATGGAAGATCTGAATGGTTCGCTTACTGCGGAAATGATTTCCTGTGCCATCAGTTCACATCATGGACTCTTTGATTGCATGAGTCTGGACGGGGAAAACGGATTTGTTCATCGTATCAGAGCGGATAAACGGGCAGACATACAATATGAGCAGGCAAAAGATGCCTTTGAGCGCGAAGTTTCATCACGGGAAGAAATTGAAGAATTGTTTCAGAAAGCCTGTCTTGAAGTACAGAATTTTATGGAAACCTTTTCCCAATATTCAGGAAATGCGGATGATATTTTCATGCAGCTTTCCATGGCCGTGAGAATGCTGAGCTCAGCTCTGATGTATGCTGACAGAAGAGATACGGCAGAATTCATGAATGAGACTGCGTATGGGGACATTTCGGGAAACTGGAAGCAGGACATTCATAATTTTGAGGAAAAGTATCAGAAATTAAATGCGGCTCCCGGGTCCGGGAATATTTCCCCTCTTAACAGAGCACGCCAGGATATTTCCGATCAATGCAGAACATTTGCGAAACAATCAGGTGGCATTTATCGACTCAATGTGCCTACCGGTGGAGGCAAGACACTCTCAAGCCTTCGCTATGCACTTTATCACGCAGATCAGTATAAAAAGAAGAAAATTATTTATGTGATACCGCTGTTATCAATTATTGATCAGAATGCTGCAGAGATAGAAAGTTATCTGCCAGGGGAAACCATCCTTGAGCATCATTCGGATGTTGCAAGAGAGGATATGACAGAGGGAGAACTCAGAGAATACGATCTCTTAAGGGATCGCTGGGAAGCACCGGTTATTATCACAACACTGGTCCGGATTCTTGATATTTTCTGCAGCGATAAAACATCTGCTGTCACGAGGCTGCGGGCACTTGCTGACACAGTAATGATTTTTGATGAAGTGCAGTCAGTCCCAATCAAAACACTCGCGCTTTTTAATTCCGCACTGAATTTTCTCGCTGATTTTTGTGGAACTACCGTCATTCTCTGTTCTGCTACACAGCCGGAATTCAATACACTGAAGAGTTATTCGCTCCACATTTCTGATAAAAGAATGATTTCACTGACAGATGCGCAGTATCAGATTTTTCGACGTCAGCGCTATCATGATTTAAGCAGTGAGGAAATTTCACTGGATGAACTTTATACACGTTCGGTAGAGATTGTTCAGGGGCAGAATCCGTTGATGGTTGTCTGTAATACGAAGTCTGAGGCAGGACAGCTGTATCGGAAACTGAAGGAAAATCAGGATAATATTCTGGTGATGCACTTGTCTGCCGGCATGTGTAAGGCTCACCGTAAAAGGGTCATCGAAGACGTTCGTGATGAATTAACATCTATACAGGATCAAAAAGAGACCCGCCGATTTATTTTGGTTACCACACAAATTGTGGAAGCGGGAGTGAACATGTCATTCCGTTCGGTCATTCGGGTTCTGGCGGGAAATGATAATCTGGTGCAGGCAGGAGGAAGATGCAACCGGAGTAACGAATACGAATCTGGTGACGTTTATCTGATGAGGATCCAGGGTGAGAACGCCTCACTTCGTCAGCTGCCCGATATCAGAAATGCTCAGTCGGCCATGATCGATACTGTTTATCAATTCCGAAGAAAAAATGAATTTGATCCAGAGGCACCTGCTTTTATTTCTGAATATTATCGAAAATTGTTCAGAAAGACGGAATTTGACAGGGATATCCTTTATCCGTTCCGATACAAAACAGGTACGAAGTATTTTATAGCTGACTTGTTGAGTAACAAAACTGTCATTGACGGAGATGATCAGTTTCTGATGCAGCAGCCATTTAAGACAGCGGGAGAATATTTCAAAGTCTTTGAGGAAAACACATATGAGGTGATCGTTCCTTTTGAGGAGGGAAGAGAACTAATAGAACGGTTGAAGTATTTTGATAAGGCTGGAGCCATGGTTCCTGCGGAACTATACAGGAAGACCGGCGACTATTCTGTTCAGATCTTTGAATGGCAGAAGAAACAGCTGGAGGATAATGGAATGCTGGAAAATTTTTCAGGTGGGCATTTTTATTATCTTAACCCGAGAGCTTATGACGAAGCAGGACTTCATGTGGATGCAGAGTGGAATGTAAATGATTTTATGGTTTGATCCCGGAGAGGTGGCACATGAGTTTTAAGAAGGAAAAGGAATTCTGGAGAGAGAAATTTTGCAGAGAAAATCACGTCGAGTATGAGGTGAGCGGCAATCTGGCGCTTTTTGCTGATCCCGTCACGTCAGCAGGGGGAGAGAAAACTACTTACAGTATCCCTACCTATGAAGCACTGAAAGGGATTACCAAAAGTATTTACTGGAAGCCTACATTCATATGGATTGTAGATAAGGTTCGAGTCATGAATCAGATTCGGACAGAATCTATGGGGACAAAACTCCCGAGAATAAACGGAGATGGACAGGATCTGGCCAATTATACATATCTGATGAATGTGAAATATCAGGTGCAGGCTCATCTGGAATGGAATGAGAATCGTCCTGAATATTCGGAGGATCGGGATATCAATAAGCATTATGGCGTTTTTGCCAAGGCATTGCTGAAAGGAGGACGGCTGCCGGTATTTCTCGGAAAAAGTGAATGTTGTGCCGACGTATCCATTTGTGAATTCGGGGAAGGTTTGGGAGCGTATGACCACAGCGGAATTATCAATTTTGGATATATGTATCACGGAATCACATATCCTGATGAATCTTATTCAGAGGAGACAAGGGGAAGGCTGACACTTGATATAGCACCGGTGCTGATGAACAACGGAATCATAGAGTATAAGAGACCGGAAGAATGCAGCCATCAGGAAATCCGTAACGGACTGATGAAAGAATTTGAGAGAAAGGATGATGAGCATGCCACTCCTGAATGATCTAATAGAGACATACGATACGGTGTCAGGTCATGAACCGGATAATATGGAATGCATTGCGCCCATCGGCCATCATTACGTAAGTAACAATAATAAGACTGTTATTGACATCAAAATAGACGGAAAAGGAAATTTCGTTGATGCTGAAGTGAACAGTAAGCTTGAAGGGAAGACGCTTCTCGCGGTTACAGAAGCTTCCTGTTCACGTGTATCAAAGGCTGCGGCAACAACACCGCATGCCTTGAATGACAGTCTGATGTTTATGACCTCCGGACATTTTCATGATAAGGAAGATAAAAACCCTTCCTATGTGGCATATATCCGTCAGTTGAAAGGATGGACAGAATCAGATTTCTGTTGTCTCCAGGTAAGCAGTATCTATGCATATTTGATCAACAGGGATCCGGTGGATGATTTGATTGGAACGGGAAAATTTCCAAGAGAAAAAGATGGCGATATCCACCTGGATAAATATCAGAAGGCGCTGGTGCGATGGATTGTAGTGGAGCATCCTGATGATGGCCCGGATGAAACGTGGAAAAATAAGGATGTCATGACTTCCTGGGAAAATTATTATTCTGCGTGGCACCAGAAAAATGTAAGGCAGATATTGGACGCAATAAGCGGTCGGGTTTGTGATTCGGAGAGTCTTCATCCCAAGGCAATAAGTGCTTATGGTAACTCAAAGCTTATATCAATTGCCACAAAAGAGGATTCAACATTGCATTTTAAAGGTGAACGCTTCAACAGCTCTGAACAGACATTGCAGATTGGATATCAGGATTCGCAGAAGCTTCATAATGCATTGGGGTGGTTGATTGATACACAGAGTATCGTCATCTCAAAAAACGCGCTCCCTTATGAACAGACAGATGAGAAACCAAGGTATATTGTCTGCTGGATGCCTCATTATCAGGAAAAAAACAGAAGAAAGTATTACCTGGAAAGACTGACGGGAGCGAAAATAAATGATTCTGCCAGCAGTTATTTCGATCAGCAGAAGAAAATGTATGATGTTCTGTATGGCCTGAAGAATCAGGATTTTATTCATAACAGAATATCCATATTTATGACAGACCGATCCGGTGATGGCCGCTTTTCCCCTGTGATGTATCGTTCTTTTACAGCGGAGGAATTTCTTCAGAAACTGAAAAAGTGGTATGAAAGCTGCCAATGGTATTTCTGGAATAATGAGAAAAAAGAAATGTCTCTTTCCACTCCCACGCTGTTCGGCATTGTGAAGTGTGCTTACGGGACAGAGAGAATCAGCAATGAAGATATTCCCTATTTGGATGTTAACGACTCTGTCTTTAAGGACACGGTTAACACCCTGTTATCTGTAGTTCTGGATGGAAGAAGGATACCTGACAGTCTGGTAAGACGTCTGGCGGCACAGGCATCCGCACCAGAGAGATTTTCAGGTACAGAGAAGTACAGATGGAGGAACTGGAGAGAGATATTTAACACTGCATGTGCAGTGCTTCACAAATATCATGTGGATTATAGACATGAGGAAGGAGAAGGAGATTTGGTATTGGATAAACAGAACACGGATAGAAGTTATCTGTTCGGGAGGCTTCTTGCTGTTATGGATCGAATCGAAAACACAGCAATGAATCGGAAAAATGCAGAGGGTGATAAAAAGAATCACAGAGATACGAATGCGATGCGTCTCTGGAGTGCGTTTGCGGCACATCCGTATTCGTGTTTCCTCAATCTCAGAAATACGGTGGCACCATACCTCAGTTCACTGCCATATGGAAGCAGAAAGTTTTATGAAGATGAAATACAGGAAATTTACATCAAACTGAATATCAATGATAAAAAAATCAACCGGCCTCTGGATCCAGAGTATCTAATGGGATTTTATCTGGAGAGAGACGCATTGGAAACGTATCGTGATAATAAGCAGGATCCTTCCGAACAGAAGGAAGCAAATGATGACGGTCAGTAATCAGTTGATTTTACAGATTTAATTGTAGAGTGGAGGAATTCATGATGGAAAACAACACACTGAGTAAAAAAGTTGATTTTATGGCAATTATCACAGTGGAAAACGCAAACCCTAATGGAGATCCATTAAATGGAAACCGTCCCAGACAGCATTATGACAATACGGGATTTATTACCCCGGTCTGCATTAAAAGAAAACTGCGCAACAGACTGCAGGATATGGGAAATAAGATTCTTATTCAGCAGAATGACAGAGTGGATGATGACCTTAAAAGCATCAGTGAACGTCTTGATTCTGTACCGGAGATTAAGGCTGCCAGGCAGAAAAAAGACAATGACACAATTGCAGTAAAAGTATGTGAAACTTTTCAGGATGTACGTGCGTTTGGTGCAACTATTGCATTAAAGGATAAAACATCCGTTGGTGTCAGAGGCCCGGTAACAATTCAGCAGGCCAGCAGTATTGGAGCTGTGGATATCGACAGTAATCAGATTACGAAAAGTACTAATAGTGAACCAGGTGATACGAAGGGCTCTGATACAATGGGCATGCTTCATTCAGTGCGATACGGCATATATGTGATTAAAGGATCAATGAATCCCATTCTTGCAGGAAGAACCGGGTTTTCTGATGAAGATGCTGATGACATGAAAAAAGCTCTCCACACATTATTTGAAAATGATGAATCCGCCGCACGCCCGTCTGGCAGTATGAATGTATACAGACTGTATTGGTGGGAGCAGCCCAGGGATGACATTCGTTATTCCAGTAAGAAGTTATTTGACAGCATTCATATATCCATGAAGGATCCTGATGACATACTCAGCAGTATCGATGATATAGAGATTCAGGAAGATGATTTTCCGGATATCAAACCTGAGATTATTGAGGAATATTGATGAATGATGGAGAATATGATGAAGATGAATATCTGCAATTATCGGGACTTCAACATTTCCTGTTTTGCAGAAGGCAATGGGCTTTAATACATATTGAACAACAATGGAATGAGAATGCATTGACGACCGATGGCCTGATTTTTCACCAGCGGGTTCATGACGAAAATGAGATCGAAAAAAGGGGAAATATTCTCAGCGTAAGAGGATTGCGAGTCAGATCAAAGAAACTCGGCGTCAGTGGGATCTGTGATGTTGTTGAGTTTCATCAAAGCGATACAGGGATATCGCTGCCCCGATATCAGGGAGTGTGGCAGGTGATTCCGATTGAATATAAAAGAGGAAAGAGCGATATCCAGGGTGCTGATGCTGCTCAGTTATGCGCTGAAGCAATGTGTCTGGAAGAAATGCTTTGTTGTCACATCTCTTCAGGATATTTGTTCTGGGGTACCACGCATAGAAGAGAAAATGTTACCTTTGACGATGCATTAAGGAATAGAATCCAGGAATCACTGCTTGAGATGCATCAATATTATAAGCGAGGTTATACACCCAAAACAAAGCCGAAGAAGGGATGCGCTCATTGTTCATTGAAAAATATATGCCTACCGGAAATCTCTAAAGTGCGTTCTGTCAAAACCTATATTGATGAAAGTATTGGGAATATGCAATGAGAAAACTGTTGAATACCTTGTTCGTGAATACTGAGGATGTATATCTTTCAGAAAAAGATGAAAATGTTGTCATGTGGGAAAAAGGTAAAATAGTCGGCCAGTTTCCTCTGCATATTCTTGAAAATATCATACTATTTACATATCCAGGCGCATCCCCGGCGTTAATGGGAAAATGTGCGGAATATGGCATTGGAGTCACTTTCATGACACCTAATGGCAGATTTCTCTGCCGGGTTACAGGAATGAGCCGCGGTAATGTATTATTGCGGAAGGAACAGTACAGAATTTCAGATGATGAGAAAAGGGCATATCCATATGTGCGGAATATGCTTATTGGAAAGATCTATAATGCACGGTGGACTCTTGGACGATATGCGAGAGATTATCCAATGAGGCTTCATACAGATGATATAAAACGGGTAACAGAAAGACTGAATCAATATTTATCGGATATCCGTAAGGCTGATTCTGTGTCGATAATGCGTGGCATTGAAGGAAACAGTGCCGCAGAATATTTTTCTGTATTTGATGAGATGATTCTGAATCAGAAGTCAGAGTTCATTTTTAAAAATCGAAATCGGAGGCCTCCACTTGATAATGTCAATGCTATGCTTTCTTTTTGCTATACATTGTTGGCATCGGATTGTGCTAATGCACTCGAAGCGACAGGGCTTGATGCTTATGTAGGCTTTATGCATTCTGATAAGCCGGGAAGGCAATCTCTGGCATTGGATCTGATGGAGGAACTCCGAGCTGCATTTGCAGATCGTTTTGTTCTTTCGTTGATAAATCAGAAGCAGGTTCAGGGAAAGGATTTCGTAAAGAGCGAAGATGGGGCAGTGCGCTTTACTGACGAAGCCAGGAAGAAGATTCTGACAGCATGGCAGGAGAAGAAGAAAACAATAATTACACATCCTTATCTGCAAGAAAAAATAAACTGGGGACTGATCCCTTATGTTCAGGCCCTGCTATTGTCCAGATGCATTCGGGGAGATTTGGAGGAGTATCCACCTTTTTTGTGGAAATAAATATATGCTGATTGTTGTCACGTATGATGTTAATACTGAAGATGAAGCAGGAAAAAGACGTCTGAGAAAAGTCGCCAAGGTTTGCGTAAGCTACGGAATAAGAGTACAAAATTCTGTATTTGAATGTAATGTAGATGCATCTCAATACAAGCTATTGAAGAGGGATGTTATTGAAAAAATCGATAAAGAGAAAGATAGTGTAAGGTTTTATAATCTTGGGAATCAGTATACCAGTAAAATAGAACATTACGGCGTAAAGAATGTGAAAGATCAGGAGAGCATTCTGCTTTATTAGTGCGAAGGAGAATCTCTCATCAATGGGCAGTGAGGTTCGCACCGATATTGAATGGATATTTATTATGAATCAATGGCGATGCTGTTAAAAAATAACCAAGATTAGTAAATTATTGAGCAATAACAACAAACCTGAGCGGTTGGTTTTGGTCAGGTTTGCTGACTCCGCCCGCGAGGGCGGGGTGGATTTAAGCATCGTCGTGGAGATAACGGAGAGACACGCCATGGACTCCGCCCGCGAGGGCGGGGTGGATTTAAGCTCTTCGGCGCATCGGGCCTTTGCCGTTCGCTCGCGACTCCGCCCGCGAGGGCGGGGTGGATTTAAGCCTGTGGAGGGCAGCGGGATCACCAAAGGCGAAAAGACTCCGCCCGCGAGGGCGGGGTGGATTTAAGCAGGAAGCACAGAGCGTAGAGGTTGAAACGCTTACGACTCCGCCCGCGAGGGCGGGGTGGATTTAAGCCATCCGTCGGGCACAGTGACCGTGAAATACTTCGACTCCGCCCGCGAGGGCGGGGTGGATTTAAGCATTTATCCATGACGGAATGTGTCTCGGCAACTGCGACTCCGCCCGCGAGGGCGGGGTGGATTTAAGCTGATATTGGAGTCAATGTGTGTTGCCGGACTGCGACTCCGCCCGCGAGGGCGGGGTGGATTTAAGCTGCAGCATCTGGAAAAATCACATATTCTGACGGCGACTCCGCCCGCGAGGGCGGGGTGGATTTAAGCATCATTGAGCCTCCAGAAGCTGGCGTTCGAGTGGACTCCGCCCGCGAGGGCGGGGTGGATTTAAGCTGAAAAGGAGAAAACCATGTTTAAGAGGATATTGACTCCGCCCGCGAGGGCGGGGTGGATTTAAGCTTCCGGAGAAAGGCTGCTAAACTCCTGTGCGAGTTGACTCCGCCCGCGAGGGCGGGGTGGATTTAAGCTTTTGTATCGTATACGTTTACAGTCAGCGTGCTATAGACTCCGCCCGCGAGGGCGGGGTGGATTTAAGCCGGAACAGAAGTCTGAAATGGCGTTGACCAGCTGACTCCGCCCGCGAGGGCGGGGTGGATTTAAGCCTTCAGATCGGTGCAACATCACCGACAACAACGGGACTCCGCCCGCGAGGGCGGGGTGGATTTAAGCATTAACAACAATAAATCACATTTTGGCGGCGAGTGACTCCGCCCGCGAGGGCGGGGTGGATTTAAGCTGTGTTGTGATCAGTTTGTCGGATATATCCGTAAGACTCCGCCCGCGAGGGCGGGGTGGATTTAAGCGATCCGACCAAGCTCACTGAGTACACGATCCCGGGACTCCGCCCGCGAGGGCGGGGTGGATTTAAGCCGTTATTGGCGTTGACCGTATAGCCATCAAAGCCAAGACTCCGCCCGCGAGGGCGGGGTGGATTTAAGCTGATGAACATAGATGATAACAGAGATGAGATGAGACTCCGCCCGCGAGGGCGGGGTGGATTTAAGCAATTCAGTCCGTATTTGGCGGCGAATACAAATTTGACTCCGCCCGCGAGGGCGGGGTGGATTTAAGCGCGTATGAAAAGGCCGTCGGCATGATAGCCAAAGGACTCCGCCCGCGAGGGCGGGGTGGATTTAAGCGGGCTTGACTCGGGGACGTGCACAAATGAAAACGACTCCGCCCGCGAGGGCGGGGTGGATTTAAGCATCTCCGCGGAAAGGGCTTTTGATGCCGCAGTCAGACTCCGCCCGCGAGGGCGGGGTGGATTTAAGCCGTTCATAGACTGTTTTATGCTGTCCGCGACTTTGACTCCGCCCGCGAGGGCGGGGTGGATTTAAGCTCGCTGAGGGTGCGGAAACCGTGAGCCTTGCGAGACTCCGCCCGCGAGGGCGGGGTGGATTTAAGCTTTTCTACTCGGACAAGCAGCTTGATCAGTACATGACTCCGCCCGCGAGGGCGGGGTGGATTTAAGCATCAAGTGAAGATACTACAGTTGCCAGATCATCCGACTCCGCCCGCGAGGGCGGGGTGGATTTAAGCCTTGCACTTCTGCGCCTGTCCGTCTAACTGGTCGACTCCGCCCGCGAGGGCGGGGTGGATTTAAGCGGCCTGATGTTCAGCCGGTAATATGTATCGTCGTGACTCCGCCCGCGAGGGCGGGGTGGATTTAAGCACTTGCTGAGTTTGCAGCGTCCTGAGCGGAATTAGACTCCGCCCGCGAGGGCGGGGTGGATTTAAGCAGAACAGTTAAAGATTATCAAAAAACTTGCATGGACTCCGCCCGCGAGGGCGGGGTGGATTTAAGCGTGATTACCGGTGCGAGGATTCCACACGCCGCCGGGAGACTCCGCCCGCGAGGGCGGGGTGGATTTAAGCCGGTGACGCTCACAAGGTATTGTCTGGACACGGCGACTCCGCCCGCGAGGGCGGGGTGGATTTAAGCTGATACGGAATATCGTAAAGCCAACACTGAAGCGACTCCGCCCGCGAGGGCGGGGTGGATTTAAGCACATCTGGGTCAGAATTTCGCGCGAGGCATTGGACTCCGCCCGCGAGGGCGGGGTGGATTTAAGCTGATGACTCGCTGGATATCGTCAGCACGACGGCGACTCCGCCCGCGAGGGCGGGGTGGATTTAAGCCTGTCCACCGCAAGGCTGAACCGTGCCACGCATGACTCCGCCCGCGAGGGCGGGGTGGATTTAAGCCTTGCGATCCTGAAAACAATTTTGCCAGTGTCTTGACTCCGCCCGCGAGGGCGGGGTGGATTTAAGCAGGTCGGTAATGTTTTTTCCGTAACGCAGAATCGACTCCGCCCGCGAGGGCGGGGTGGATTTAAGCCAATCTGACAAAGATACAGGCGGCGGGGTTCGGACTCCGCCCGCGAGGGCGGGGTGGATTTAAGCATTGTCCACTCCCTCCGCCTGCATCCAAAGTTTCGACTCCGCCCGCGAGGGCGGGGTGGATTTAAGCATCCTCTGTCAGATCAATCCACCTGTTGGCAATGACTCCGCCCGCGAGGGCGGGGTGGATTTAAGCCCAGCATATTGATATAACGTGCCGCCCGCACTAGACTCCGCCCGCGAGGGCGGGGTGGATTTAAGCTTTTTTATCCGAACGCTAAAAAATCCGACAGTGGACTCCGCCCGCGAGGGCGGGGTGGATTTAAGCATAATATTCCAAATGGTACTATGTTGCCCCGTACGACTCCGCCCGCGAGGGCGGGGTGGATTTAAGCGTTAAACTGCACGCCCCATATAAGTTATATCATGCAACGACTCCGCCCGCGAGGGCGGGGTGGATTTAAGCACGGATATGATCAGAAATTTCGGTGGGGTCAGTATGACTCCGCCCGCGAGGGCGGGGTGGATTTAAGCTGATATGTTTTTGTACTTGTTTTATGTCTATCGGACTCCGCCCGCGAGGGCGGGGTGGATTTAAGCAAGCGGAACACGGGACGAAACTGATACGGAAACAGACTCCGCCCGCGAGGGCGGGGTGGATTTAAGCCTTTCAAAATCGCATTTACATTTGTCTGTACTTCGACTCCGCCCGCGAGGGCGGGGTGGATTTAAGCATCATCGACACAGGCTGACCCGCAGGTACAGCCGACTCCGCCCGCGAGGGCGGGGTGGATTTAAGCATGTTTAATTTTTTGTTAGATTATTCCCGCTTAGACTCCGCCCGCGAGGGCGGGGTGGATTTAAGCAGGGATTTGATGATGAATGGACAAAGATATCTCTGACTCCGCCCGCGAGGGCGGGGTGGATTTAAGCCAGATTGGATTTGATCAGATCCGTCATAAACTGCGACTCCGCCCGCGAGGGCGGGGTGGATTTAAGCCTGTAAAACAGGACTTTGCGTTCCGCGTTACTTAGACTCCGCCCGCGAGGGCGGGGTGGATTTAAGCCTGACCGTTCATGTGATGTAAGCTCCTTTTACGTGACTCCGCCCGCGAGGGCGGGGTGGATTTAAGCACAGTTTATTGCAAACTTGGGTTTTCCGATTTTGACTCCGCCCGCGAGGGCGGGGTGGATTTAAGCTACTGCAACACGTAAATCTGTATTACCATACGTGACTCCGCCCGCGAGGGCGGGGTGGATTTAAGCTGATAATCGGCGATAGAAGAGGAGAGTATTTGCAGGACTCCGCCCGCGAGGGCGGGGTGGATTTAAGCCGCCATCATGACGCTGATCGCGGTGGTGTACATGTGACTCCGCCCGCGAGGGCGGGGTGGATTTAAGCTTCGTGTCATACGTTTTGGTATCCGGCGTCAAGGACTCCGCCCGCGAGGGCGGGGTGGATTTAAGCGTTTCTCGCCGGACGATTCATGCACCCGCGCACAGGACTCCGCCCGCGAGGGCGGGGTGGATTTAAGCACGGACATCCTGTTCCTGTGCATGGAGAGGAAGGACTCCGCCCGCGAGGGCGGGGTGGATTTAAGCCTTTATCACCTGAATGGCGCACCGAAGGTTTCAGACTCCGCCCGCGAGGGCGGGGTGGATTTAAGCCTTGCCTTAAAGTCTTTTGCTGACCCTTCAGGCGACTCCGCCCGCGAGGGCGGGGTGGATTTAAGCTTTACATTGCTCTGACAATGGACGGATTTAAAAAGACTCCGCCCGCGAGGGCGGGGTGGATTTAAGCGATAATGTACGGGCACTTTGCCGAATCAAAATTCGACTCCGCCCGCGAGGGCGGGGTGGATTTAAGCTTTTTTATCAGAACGCTAAAAAATCCGACAGTGGACTCCGCCCGCGAGGGCGGGGTGGATTTAAGCACTACGGCGGCATCCAGTTTCTCGTCACCGATCGACTCCGCCCGCGAGGGCGGGGTGGATTTAAGCAGATTTTAACCCTCTGAAGTACAAATTCTGACCCCGACTCCGCCCGCGAGGGCGGGGTGGATTTAAGCTGGAAGCTGTGCGGCACCCGCATTACACGCTGTGACTCCGCCCGCGAGGGCGGGGTGGATTTAAGCTGTTTACCGACGCCTTTCACTTCCTGCAGTTTTGACTCCGCCCGCGAGGGCGGGGTGGATTTAAGCTTCCGGAGTAATCCATTTTGGATCCATCAGCCGGCGACTCCGCCCGCGAGGGCGGGGTGGATTTAAGCTGGCAAGGTCTCTGACAAGTGACCTGCAGGGGATGACTCCGCCCGCGAGGGCGGGGTGGATTTAAGCCTCGTGTGCTCGTTGAAGTACACGATCTGTTTCGACTCCGCCCGCGAGGGCGGGGTGGATTTAAGCGATCATGTCATCATGTGTGAGCTGCTTCATCACAGACTCCGCCCGCGAGGGCGGGGTGGATTTAAGCTTTTCCTGCCGGAGTCTTTTCATGGTCAGTCGTGACTCCGCCCGCGAGGGCGGGGTGGATTTAAGCCGTTAATGCTATCATGCTCGGTCAGGCGGATCAGGACTCCGCCCGCGAGGGCGGGGTGGATTTAAGCTGCAGGATACGGTTATGCCGTCTCTGCTTAGTAAAGACTCCGCCCGCGAGGGCGGGGTGGATTTAAGCCTGTCCGCACGAAGAAAAAGTAGTCAATCACCCGACTCCGCCCGCGAGGGCGGGGTGGATTTAAGCCATCGTCCGGATCATATACCGTGTCAGAGAATATTGACTCCGCCCGCGAGGGCGGGGTGGATTTAAGCTGGCATCCTACAAGGATGCAACGAAAGCCGCGCGACTCCGCCCGCGAGGGCGGGGTGGATTTAAGCTCTTGTCATGCGCGAATTGAGCAGCGCGGTATAGACTCCGCCCGCGAGGGCGGGGTGGATTTAAGCACTGGAACGATACTTGTAAAGCTCTACAACCTCAGGACTCCGCCCGCGAGGGCGGGGTGGATTTAAGCCTTTTTCCCGTATTTGATGCTTCTGATGGTGTCGACTCCGCCCGCGAGGGCGGGGTGGATTTAAGCATCAACGGTATCCGCAAAGACATCACGGAAAGTCGACTCCGCCCGCGAGGGCGGGGTGGATTTAAGCTTGCCAATCCGACCGAAGGAATCGCAGTCGGTCGACTCCGCCCGCGAGGGCGGGGTGGATTTAAGCTGGACTCAAAGCCCTACCTCCGCAAGTATTATTCCGACTCCGCCCGCGAGGGCGGGGTGGATTTAAGCTATCGTCATAGTCTCCAACGCATTTTCGAGCTCTGACTCCGCCCGCGAGGGCGGGGTGGATTTAAGCGCCGCTTGGAGTGTCGTATGCGGTCATCCGTGATTGACTCCGCCCGCGAGGGCGGGGTGGATTTAAGCAGGGCTAAGGCTATGACACCTCTTACCGAGGGTGTTGACTCCGCCCGCGAGGGCGGGGTGGATTTAAGCCCTCTTTGTACTTCTGCAATGTAAAACGCGCCTTGGACTCCGCCCGCGAGGGCGGGGTGGATTTAAGCCTTTGCCCTTGTCATGTACTGGTTGTACTGGTTGGACTCCGCCCGCGAGGGCGGGGTGGATTTAAGCTCCGAACTCCAGCAACTCGACGAACTTTTGCAATGACTCCGCCCGCGAGGGCGGGGTGGATTTAAGCACCGTACCAGGCAAAAACGGCAAACGCCGCACTGAGACTCCGCCCGCGAGGGCGGGGTGGATTTAAGCACATATGTCGTCGGTACGGTCGTCCACCTGGAATTGACTCCGCCCGCGAGGGCGGGGTGGATTTAAGCTTTTTCCAATTCCGCTTTAATATCGTCTAACGGACTCCGCCCGCGAGGGCGGGGTGGATTTAAGCTTAATCATTGTTTTTTGCCTCCTGATTGTTTTTGGACTCCGCCCGCGAGGGCGGGGTGGATTTAAGCTTGAATGTGTAAGATTATCTTTCTTCATGTACTCGACTCCGCCCGCGAGGGCGGGGTGGATTTAAGCGCATTGCATGGAACGGAGAGCACAGAACAGTGCGGACTCCGCCCGCGAGGGCGGGGTGGATTTAAGCACGTGTAAAGGCGGTAACAATTCCAGCATCCGCGACTCCGCCCGCGAGGGCGGGGTGGATTTAAGCTTCTCAAGCATTGCGGAGAAGAAATTGGTAAGCAGACTCCGCCCGCGAGGGCGGGGTGGATTTAAGCCGGGTCTACGGTAAATGTTGTCACTACGGAGCAGGACTCCGCCCGCGAGGGCGGGGTGGATTTAAGCCTTCGCTTCCGCTCAGGCCGCGGCGCTGGTCGATGACTCCGCCCGCGAGGGCGGGGTGGATTTAAGCTGTATGACAGCAAGGAAACAGCATTCACCACGCAGACTCCGCCCGCGAGGGCGGGGTGGATTTAAGCACGGAATCATCGGTTGTCTTTGCCGCCGATACCTGACTCCGCCCGCGAGGGCGGGGTGGATTTAAGCCGAACGACCTGAAGGCGGTGGACACAGCAATCAGACTCCGCCCGCGAGGGCGGGGTGGATTTAAGCTAATTTCTGATGTTGCTTTTGTCAGTTCGTTCTTGACTCCGCCCGCGAGGGCGGGGTGGATTTAAGCACGGATAATGTAACTCGTGAGTTGTGGTATGATGACTCCGCCCGCGAGGGCGGGGTGGATTTAAGCATGACCTTGCCGTTTACATTTACTTCCTCAAAGTGACTCCGCCCGCGAGGGTGGGGTGGATTTAAGCATCAGATATCAGGGGCATACGCGCAGGCTCCTTGGACTCCGCCCGCGAGGGCGGGGGTGGATTTAAGCATTCTGATCCAGATCATCAGAGCCAGAATCTTTTGACTCCGCCCGTGAAGGCGGGGTGGATTTTAGCAAGTTATTCTATTGATATCTTCTTTTGGCGTTTTCTGCAGAAAAATGTTGATTATATTCTCTAGCACATCCTTTATGTTATGTGTGAAAGACAATAATGAATATCGCTTGGCTTGTGATACGTTGATGAAATCATGCTTTTTCGTGGCGTATGTCAGATGTCCAAGTGCCTTTTCTGAAGGTGCATCTGTTTAGGGTATTTGGCTTATATTGGCATATCCAACTCTGAAACCGCACCAAAAGTCACCCCGCCACACTCCCAAACGCATTCATAATCACACACCCTGCGCCGATCAGGGCCATCCCGACGTAGCCGGCGGCTGACACCCGTTCGTGGAACAGGAAATAGGAAGTCACGGCTGTCGCGATAATTCCTATGCCGCACCATAACGCATAGGCAATGGCGAGGTTGATTTTCTGAACGGCCTTGCCGAAGCAGAAATAACATACGATATATCCCGCCACACACAGTACCGAAGGGACAAGCCGGGTAAAGCCGGCGGCGAACTTCAGCATTGTGGTGGCAAAAACTTCCGCGGCGATGGCGGAAAACAGCAGCACGTAAGCCATGGATTTTTCCTTTCTCATGCAGGCAGCGGTTACAACCGGATACTTTATCAGCTCTGGTGTTTTCGACTATCTGGATCAATGTCGGATAGGCGCTGTTCTGCGTGATGTGCTGAACAAGTGACCGGTTTTCGTCCAGAAAATCGAGAAGCTCTCCGGTATAATGGCCTCATAAATTAAGACAGAATCTGGGACGGTTCCTAATGAATCTGATATGCTTATTTCATACAGGAGGATCCATTATGTCCCGTACCAGAAGAAACTTTTCTGCCAAGTTCAAAACCG
>Ga0256406_1000637_pt1 | contig 62705 bp, 47 predicted proteins | sample RumenRJG_03DNA_FD_185986 | JGI IMG/M metagenome (GOLD analysis project Ga0256406, IMG submission 185986) | Bovine rumen microbial communities from Lethbridge, Alberta, Canada - RJG_03 | ecosystem: Host-associated > Mammals > Digestive system > Stomach > Rumen | place: Canada: Alberta | collected... | reverse complement strand
TACCTCGCTTTCCACCGGTAATATTATACCATGAACAAGGCTCAACATGTTGGAATTTAGCCGTTATGTGAAATTTTCAAGGTGCAAATGTTCAATAAATCAGGAGGCTTTCGACCCCAACATCATTCTTCATATTTTCATTTTCTTCTGATTCCCAATTCATCCTTAGTTTCTCATTTTTCTTTTATTCTTTATCGTTTACTTATCTTTTCTATTACAGAGTATGGTTACATGCCAGATTTTTACGAGTAGTCCCGGGTGCCTGTAAGAAGAGGCCGCGTAGTTCCGCGGCCTCTTCCAATATAATCGTATTATTTATGGAGTGTTGATTTTTAATCTGCTGTCTGCAGCGTCTATCTGACCGTAACCTTTGCCTTATCGCGGTATCCGTTGACTCCCAGTACATAGACCGTTGTAGTGCCGGCTTTCTTTCCGGTGATCCTGCCTGTGTTGTAATTCACAGAGGCGATGGAGCTGTCTGCAGAGAGATAGCGGAGTTTTGCGCAGTGGGTGCTGTCGAGAATGCTTTTTCTGCTGCTGAATTTTGTGATCGATGCCTTCAGAACTGCAGTTTTGCCCTTCTTCAGTGTGATGCTGTGCTTCTTTGCTTTGACCGCCTTTACGTTGGTGGAGCGGTAGCTCGTGTTTCCGGCAACGGAATGAACGGTTACACTGTTTCTCACGACGACTTTCTTTCCATTCTTGATTTTATACGCTGCAACGTAGTATTTATAGTTGTGGCCGCGCTTCAGGTTCTTTCTGACGTAGACACGTGCGCGCGACGCCTTGTAATCGGCGACTTTCTTGAACGGATGAAGTTTCTTTCCTTCATCGCAGTGGTTGCGGTAGATGAAGTATCCGTCAACGTTGGTCAGTCTGGTCCAGGTCAGGGTCTGTGTCGTGCCGGATGCCTTGACTTTAGGAAGAAGGATTCCGGTGACTTTCTTGGACGGCTTTGGCTTGTTCGGTTTATCCGGTTTAACAGGCTCATTTACCTTTTCCCATTTTGCGTAGAGTGTAAAGCTCTTCGTAACTGGTGTGTTGAAATCATACGTGTTTTCAGCTTCCGCTTCAGTGTACCAGCCTTGGAACGTATAGCCGTCTTTGGTCGGATCGTCCGGTTTTACAGCCTTTCCGCCGGATGGAACGGTCTGGGACGGAACTTCTGATCCGCCGCCGGTGCTGAAGCTGACTGTGTGTTCTTCTGTCGGAGTAGGCGTCGGTGTAATGATTACCGGCGGTGTGATCTCTTTTCTGTTAATGAGGAAGCTGCCGTTGTAGATCTGGAATTGAAGGAATCCCTGGGTGTTTTCACCGACTACGCGGTAAACATAGAGTCCGCTTTCCGGCATATCCTGATCAATGATCATCGTCAGTTGCTCAGATGGTTCTGTAAACGTCATTCTTCCAGTGACTTTGTAGGTTCCCGGTTCTTCGCCTTCTTCTCTGCTGAACTTGATGTTGTAGGCGCTGAAATCGACTGGCGCGTCATTTACAACCGTCATCTTATAGGTGATTTGCGGATCGGTTTCCCCTTCTTCCTTCGTCAGACTGTCCGGGGCGATCTTGATGCAGGCCATAATGTTGTGGCGGATCTCTTTTACACTCATATATTTTCCGCGGCCTTCAATCCTCTCCCAGATAAATCCCGGCTGATTCATTCCTCTGGCTGAGTCTTTCCATTCCAGTGAAGGATCGTCTGGATTAACTGCGCGCTTGTCTGTGAATGCGTACGTTCTGACGTAGTCTTCGCCTTCTTTCAGGCTCTCATCTACCTGAGTCCTCGGACTCTCTTCATTGTCCGACCAGGTTTCTGATCCGTCGTACCACTTGGACTGCGGATCTCCGGTAGTGTAATTCCAGATAGGAACCGACTCTTCTTTTTCTGCTTTGTCCTGGCTTTCTGTTGTTTCTGCCGGCGGTTCGGTGGATCCGGCATCAACCGCATAGACTGTACCCTGAAAACCGAATGCGATGATCAATGCTGCCGTGAGCAGGATGATCAGGGCCTTTCTTGTGGCATTTAAATGCCGATGTTCTCTTTTTCTCATGATGTTCACTTCCTTTCAATTTTCTTGTGATCGTGGCTGGAAATTTTGCAGCTGCAGGATGATGAGTTGTTATTTCTACAAGTCATTTTCTATATTTAAATTAACATTCTAACTATTTTGAGATCAAGCAGCTGGGACGAATGTGCATTGAATGGGGACGAATGTTGAGAAAAATGAGACCAATGCGATAATATGGGTCAAGCGCGAAACCTCACGGGACATCGGCCGGTAAATCGGGTATAATAATGGAAGCGCGGTGAAATATAACGCGGTCAGAAGGGGAAGGGAGGTGAATGCAGTGAGAATTGCGGTTGTAGATGATGATCAGAACGAACGTCATCGTATTTCAACAGAAGTAAAAGATTACCTGAGCCGGCATCATCTCAAAATCGAGTGTAAGGCGTATTCCAGTGGGACAGAGTTTCTGGAATCTTCTGAACTAAATGATTTGTTTCTTGTCTTTATGGATATTTTCATGGATGATATGGACGGAATAGAAACTGTACGCAGGCTCCGGAAATTCTCCGGAGATACGCTTGTAGTATTTTTGACAAATAGTACGGAGCATTGGAAAGACGCGTTTTCTTTCCATGCATTTGATTACCTGCTGAAACCCGTAGACCCGAAAGCGATGGCGCGGACACTGGATGATGCCTTTGGTGCGCTGAAAGCGGATGAACGGAGTTTTGTGTTTTACGCATCGGATAAACGTCATGTATCAGTTCCGTGCCGGGAGATTCTCTGGGTCACTTCAGATTCGAACTATCTGAATCTGAAGACAGATAAAGAGCAGTTCCGGCTGAGAATGACGTTCTCACATATCTGTGATGAACTGACTGGAGATGCTGCATTTGCAGTCATTAACCGCGGCATACTGGTTAATCTGAGTCATGTGATGCGGATAGAAAACGCAGACTGTGTCATGGATGACGGAACGATCCTGCCGATAGCGCAGCGAAAGCAGACCGCTGTCCGTCAGCGTTTTGTAGACTGGAAATTTGATCAGAAGCTGAAAAGGATGAGGAGGTCGCGATGGTGATCCGCTGGATGATTCTGTTTACGTTCTATTCCGTAATGATTCCGTGTGCCTGGGTGATGCTGATTCCTTTTCGGGATGTGACGCGATTGTCTTATGAAAAAACGCGGACAATTATGCTTACTGCCCTTGCAGGCATATCGGTCCTTTTTACATATATCGAATATACAAGGTCGTTTAATGCCCTTGTTACAATAGGAATATTTTTGCTGGTGATTCCTTCTTTCCTTCTTTTGCGCGCAGATTTTCGAAAAATCCTGTATCAGTATCTCGTGATTGCGGCCGTGGTTACGCTGAGCGGAATGATGTACCGGCAGATCGGAATGTATTTTCAGACCGTCGAAAGCCTGGCTGCGGCGGCTGTTGTCCGATGGCTGTTTATCCTCTTGCTTTTGTTTTTTGTCGTACGGATGAAAGAACAGCTGGTCTGGCTGTTTCATGATTTCAATGAAGGCAAGTTCTGGAACACAGCATGGGCTGCGCCGGTCACAATCACTGTTCTCGGGTACCTGATTTTCTATTTCGACCGCACCAGGATACAGGGGAAGGCAGGCATATTTCTGATGAGCGTGCTGACCATCGGCACCTTGTGCATCAGTTTTTGTCTGAATGAGATCGCGCTGCTGCAGGTGGCGAAGCTGATGAATGAGAATCGGGAGATGGAAAAGGTGAAGTGGATGCAGGATGTGCAGGTAAAGGATTATGTGCAGCTGCGCGCCTATATGGATCAGACGTCCAAGGAGCGGCATGATTTCAGGCATATTGTCGGGACGCTCCAGGTCATGCTGGAGGAAGGGCGCTTTCAGGAGGCGGAGGAATTCTGCAGTGCGTATTTCAGAAAGGATCGCGTGAGAAGTTCGCGTGTGAATTTTTGCGAGAACTCTGCCGTGAATGCCCTGCTAAGGTACTATTCAACGGTCGCAGAGAGCGCGGGTGTAAACTTGAAGGTTTCTTCTGTGGTGCCAAAGGATCTGGGAATCGCCGCCGAGGATCTGTGTGTGCTGATCGGAAATCTGCTGGATAATGCCGTGCAGGCGGCGGCAGCGGTTCCGGAGGATCTGCGGGTGGTTGACCTCGATCTGGAGAAAGAGGAAAGAGGCGCGTTTTACCTTTCCATGGTCAATCCGTATGCCGGAGAGCGGACGAAAATCAACGGACAGTACCGGTCACAGAAAAAGAATGGCGGAATCGGCCTGAAATCGGTGATGCAGATTACGGAGAAGTATCACGGACAGACGCGGTTCCGGGACGCAGACGGCGTGTTTTACACGAGTGTGATGCTGGAAGAGGTGGAGTAGAAGGAAGCGACAAAACGCCCCCGTCCAACTGGAGAACCGGAAAACGGAAAGTTTGTCCATCCGAACTCAAAAACAGGCAGCTGCGTGTGGATATCCCTGAGATATTCACAACGGCAGCTGCCTGTTTTTTCTTTTTTCATCAATCAACCATTAATAATAATCATCGAATAATCAACCGCTGATTAACAATGGTCTGTTCAATGGCTATTTATTCATCGCCTCTTCAACCGCAACGGCGCATGCAACAGTGCATCCAACCATCGGGTTGTTTCCCATTCCGATGTAGCCCATCATCTCTACGTGGGCAGGAACGGAGGAGGATCCGGCGAACTGTGCGTCGGAGTGCATTCTTCCCATGGTGTCCGTCATGCCGTAGGATGCCGGGCCTGCAGCCATATTGTCCGGGTGCAGGGTGCGGCCTGTGCCGCCGCCGGATGCAACGGAGAAGTATTTCTTTCCCTGTTCGATGCATTCCTTCTTATAAGTTCCGGCAACCGGATGCTGGAATCTCGTCGGGTTGGTGGAGTTTCCGGTAATGGAAACGTCGACGTGCTCGTGGTGCATGATGGCAACGCCTTCGCGGACATCGTCTGCGCCGTAGCAGCGTACCTGTGCGCGCTCGCCCTTGGAATACGGGATTTCCTGCACGACGTTCAGTTCGCCGGTCTTGTAGTTGAATTTTGTCTGCACATAGGTGAAGCCATTGATTCTGGAAATGATCTGTGCGGCGTCTTTTCCGAGTCCGTTCAGGATCACGCGCAGCGGCTCTTTACGTGCTTTGTTGGCGTTGTTGACGATTCCGATGGCGCCTTCTGCAGCGGCAAAGCTCTCGTGTCCTGCCAGGAATGCAAAACATTTGGTCTCGTCTCTTAAGAGCATAGCACCCAGGTTTCCGTGGCCGATGCCGACTTTACGGTCATCTGCGACGCTTCCCGGGATGCAGAAGCTCTGCAGACCGATTCCGATAGCTTCAGCTGCGTCTGCTGCTGTTTTTACGCCCTTCTTGATTGCAATTGCGCATCCTGCGACATAGGCCCATCCTGCGTCTTCAAAACAGATCGGCTGCACGTTCTTCGCAATCTGATACGGGTCCACACCGGCATCCTTACAGATTTTCTCCGCGTCTTCCAGCGACGCGATGCCGTACTCCTTTAATACGCCGTTGATTTTATCGATGCGGCGCTCATAGCTTTCAAATAATGCCATGCGTATTACTCCTTTCTCGGGTCGATATACTTCGCCGCTTCATCGAATCTTCCGTATGTGCCTTTTGCCTTTTCCACGGCTTCATTTGCGTCCATTCCGTCTTTAATGAAGTCCATCATCTTTCCTAAGTTGATGAACTCGTAGCCGATGATCAGATCGTTTTCATCGACAGCGAGGCGGTTGACGTATCCTTCCGTCATTTCCAGGTAGCGGGAGCCCTTGGCCTTTGTGCCGTACATCGTTCCCACCTGGCTGCGTAAATTTTTGCCTAAATCCTCAAGACCTGCGCCGACCGGAAGTCCGCCCTCTGAGAACGCAGTCTGGGATCTTCCGTAGACGATCTGCAGGAACAGCTGGCGCATCGCAACGTTGATGGCGTCGCAGACGAGGTCTGTGTTCAGCGCTTCAAGAAGTGTCTTGCCAGGCAGAATTTCCGATGCCATTGCCGCGGAGTGCGTCATGCCGCTGCATCCGATAGTTTCCACCAGCGCCTCTTCAATAATGCCGTTCTTCACGTTCAAGGTCAGCTTGCATCCGCCCTGCTGCGGCGCGCACCAGCCGACACCGTGCGTCAGACCGCTGATGTCTTTGATTTCCTTAGCCTGCACCCATTCTCCCTCTTCCGGGATCGGAGCAGGACCGTGATACGCGCCCTTTGCGATCGGGCACATATTTTCTACTTCCGTTGAGTAAATCATGTATTCACATCCTTTGCTGATTTGAATTAACCTTACTATATCCATTCTACCGCGGGGGCGCCTGTACTGCAAGACAGAGCATTATGCATATTTTCTGGAAAATCATGAGGAATGTGGCGGGATGCGGTATAATATAAACAGTGCGCAGATTCTCCCGCATCGGACAGTATCCATCTGGTTCGGCCATGCGGGTTCGGGACAAAAATAAACTGCGCAAGAAGCAGACGTGCAGGAAAGGAAACGGGTATGGATAAATATACAGGTAAAATCGGTGAACATGTATTTATAGCGGACGGCGCACAGCTTTCAGGGCCGGATATCAACATCGGAAAAGATTCCGGAATCTGGTATAACGCGGTGCTGCGCTCCAGCCATTCTTCTATTGATATCGGGGAGAGAACCAATATTCAGGATAACTGCGTGCTTCACGCTGAAGAGGGAAAGCCGATTTCCATCGGCCATGATGTGACCGTTGGCCACAGCGCGATTGTTCACGCTTGCACAGTCGGCGACAATACGCTGATCGGCATGGGTGCCGTTGTAATGACGGGATGCAAAATCGGAAAGAACTGTCTGATCGGCGCCGGCGCTCTGGTGACACAGGGAACGGAAGTCCCGGACGGTATGATGGCGTTCGGCAGTCCGGCCAAGGTTCGCCGTCCTCTGACAAAAGAAGAAATTCAGGGAAACCTGGAAAGCGCAGAAGAGTATGTGCGGGAAGCCGCGGAACATCTTTAAACTCAGCAGGATAAAATCAAATGAGGATTTACATGCAGGCGGATGGTTTGTTGGGATTCCACATAAAATCGTGACAAATCATAAGGTTTGCGGTAAAATATCATGGATAATGTATAGCTTGAAACAAGGAGCATGTATCAATGGGAGAGAAAATCATACTGACGGGCGATCGTCCGACCGGAAAGCTTCATATCGGCCACTACGTCGGATCGCTTCGCAACCGTGTCGCGCTTCAGAATTCCGGAGAATACGATAAAATCTATATTATGATCGCGGATTCACAGGCGCTGACGGATAACTTCGATAATCCGTCCAAGATCAGAGACAACCTTCTGCAGGTTGCGCTGGATGACCTCGCTGCGGGACTGGATCCGGAAAAAATGACGCTGTTCATTCAGTCTGAAGTTCCGGAGCTGACGGAGATGACGTTCTACTTCATGAACCTCGTCACACTTTCCAGACTGGAGAGAAATCCGACGGTCAAGAACGAGATCCAGCTGAGAGGATTCAATAACAGCATTCCGGTCGGATTTCTGAATTACCCGGTCAGCCAGACCTCAGATATTGTAGCGTTCAAGGCAACCACAGTTCCGGTCGGAGAGGACCAGGAGCCGATGCTTGAGCAGGCAAGAGAGATCGTGCGCCGTTTCAATATGATTTACGGTGACACCTTGGTAGAGCCTGAGATCCTTTTGTCCTCCAACAAGGCGAGCATGCGTCTTCCGGGAACGGACGGAAAGAATAAGATGAGCAAGTCCATCGGAAACTGCATCTATCTGGCTGATGATCCGGACACGATCCGTCAGAAGGTCATGTCGATGTACACCGATCCGGACCATCTGCGTGTGGAGGATCCGGGAAAGATTGAGGGCAATACCGTCTTCACGTATCTGGACGCGTTCAGCAAGCCGGAGCATTTCCAGGAATTCCTGCCGGAGTATAAGGATCTGGACGAACTGAAGGCGCACTATCAGCGCGGCGGACTCGGCGATGTCAAGGTGAAGAAGTTCCTGAACAATGTCATGCAGGAAACGCTGCGTCCGATCAGAGAACGCAGAGAAGATTATGCCAAGAATCTGGATTATGTATTCCAGGTTCTGAAGGAAGGTACAGAGAACGCGCGTGAAACAGCTGCGCAGACCATGGATGAGATGAAGACCGCCATGAAGATCAATTACTTCAAGGATGCGTCGTTCCTCGATAATTTCAGAGAAAAGAATAATCTGTAGAAATACAGCACCGGCGCGGCTGCAGAGATGCGGCACACGCCTGTTTACAGCGGGAGGTATACAGAATGAAGGAATTTAAACCGGTAAAGGCCGGAAAGGTCAGAGAAATTTACGATAACGGAGACAGCCTGATCATGGTAGCGACAGATCGCATTTCCGCGTTCGACCACATTCTGAAGAACAAGATTGTCGGAAAGGGAAAGATCCTGACACAGATGTCAAAGTTCTGGTTTGATTTCACCAAAGACATCGTTCCGAACGATCTGATTTCCATCGATGTCAAGGATATGCCGGAATTCTTCCAGAACGGGGAATTCGAGGGACGCAGCACCATGTGCAAGAAGCTGGAGATGCTTCCGATCGAGTGCATCGTCAGAGGATACATCACCGGTTCCGGATGGGCGAGCTATCAGGAGACCGGAAAGGTCTGCGGAATTGAGCTGCCGGAAGGTCTGCAGGAATCCCAGCAGCTGCCGGAGCCTCTGTTCACACCGAGCACCAAGGCAGAACTCGGCGATCATGACGAGAATATCTCCTATGAGCAGTGCGTAGAGGTTCTGGAAAAACATTATCCAGGCAAGGGAAAACAGTACGCCGAAGCGATCCGCGACAACACAATCGCGCTGTATAAGAAATGCGCAGAGTACGCAAAAGAACACGGCATCATCATCGCAGACACAAAGTTTGAGTTCGGTCTTGATGAGAACGGAAACGTCGTTATCGGAGACGAGATGCTGACCCCGGACAGCTCCAGATTCTGGCCTCTGGAAGGCTATGAGCCTGGAAAGTCCCAGCCGTCCTACGACAAGCAGTTCGTAAGAGACTGGCTGAAGGCGAACCCGGACAGCGATTACAACCTTCCGCAGGACGTCATCGACAAGACTATTGCAAAGTATGAAGAGGCTTTTGAGAAACTGACCGGACATAAGGTTCAGTAGCGGAACAGAAGGCTTCCCGGTTTTGCCGGGAGGTGCGTATTCAGCGCGATTACTGCGCCAGCGTGACATTTTCATCAGACAAAGATTACAGAGCCAGAGGAAAACCGGAGTATGCGGCCGGTGTTCGGGAGAAATCTTCCCGGCACGCGGCGGGCCGGCTGCCCCCTGGCCTGTTTGTTTTTTGTCGAATCAAACGGATATCTCTGCACCTGTCCGTTCATAAAAACGAATTACTCCTATAACCTACCGAAATACTTGTTTGAGATGGCGTGTTATGGTATATTAAATTGTATAAATAGAGAATCCAAACGGAATCTGCTCCGTAAACAGGGGGGGCGGAGGAAGGCATAATACGTACTGAGTATAGAGAAATAATGAATTCGTAAGGAAGGCGGTTATCTTATGGCAATGAAAATATCAACAAAGGGGCGTTACGCGCTCCGTGTTCTGATCGATCTGGCAGAGCACGATTCCGGCGAATATACTCCGCTCAGGGAAATTGCATCGCGTCAGGGAATCAGTGAAAAATATCTGGAAAGCATCATTGTGGTGTTTTCTAAGGCGGGCATCGTATCCGGACATCGCGGGAAAGGCGGCGGTTACAAGCTGGCAAAGGATCCGGACAGCATTACGGTAGGCGATGTGCTGCGTGAAGTGGAAGGTGATCTGGCGCCGGTTGCGTGTCTGGAAGCGGGCGGACAGCCGTGTGAACGTGCGGCCGAATGCAAGACCCTGCCGATGTGGGAGAAATTCTTTAATATGACCAATGAGTATTTTGACGGCATCACCGTCGGCGATCTGGCAAACCGGGGCGATGATGGTGATTTCTATATGATTTAACCGCGGCGGCGGGAAGTGACCGCATTTATTTTCTGTATGCCGGAGATATAATCCGGTCAGCGGAAAAGAAGAAGGACATGATGAACGCGCCGGGAACAGTCGGATAATATGAGAGCAGAAATAACGGGACGCCGTGCAGGGAAGATTCTCCGCGCGGGGCCCTGTTTTTATAGTTGATATTCAGTCCTGCGCGGGCTGCAGTCTGTCAGGCATCGTCTGAAATTGCCGTTCAGGCAGTCCGGGGAAGTTGTATGTCCCCATAACGGAAACAGTAAAGGTGTTTTTGAATAAATATGCAATGTTTTTTTGTTGTGTTATTGAATTTTAATTTGTACAATGATATAATTTACATATAAATATAAGGGACTGCAGGTGTACGTGTCAATTAATGAAAACGTGCATGGCAGAAGCCCGGAACAAAGAGAACATCGGAAAGAAAGGGTGAGGATCATGCGTAACCGTGATCAGAGGAATTACCGGATCAGCATCGCCCTGCAGATTATCGGGATCGCAGTTCTGGTGGTCTGCTGCGCGTATCTGATTGCGGGACTGTTAATGTTTAATTCTACATTGTTTGCAGGATCGATGTGGACGGCGAGAATTACAGGCGGACAAGCTTTGGTGGCGATGGTTATTGCGGCTGCGGCTCTTCTGGTGACCGTCCTCAGTCACAGAAATGCAGAGCGGCTTTCAGGGATGAAGAAAGCAGAGAAGTAAGAACTCCGGATTATTATTTGTCAGGATGAAGTAAAATTGTTAAAAGAAAGGGAGAAAACGCCCCCTGCAGATTTCAGGTGCAGGGGCGTTTTCTCCCTTTGTGTTCTCTAATCGCTTGTTTTTCGATATTTGAAAAATAAAAAGCACAATTGCGATTTCACTGCCGCCGGCAAGGCTGTCCAAGATGCTGGATGAAAAAAATTCCAGAAAAAGATATAAACCCTATTGACATACTGGTTTTATGGGGATATAATGCAATCAACATACAGGAAAGATGTGTTTTAGATCGGTTCCAGTGTGTATCAATATTTCAGATCAATAAATTAGAGATTAATTTTTAGGGTATTAGAACAATAATCGTGGAGGAAATTCAAATGGCTAAGATTTACACATCAGCAGATCAGCTCATCGGACATACACCGCTGCTCGAGCTCACTCATCTGGAAAAGAAATACGGACTGAAGGCTAAGGTCGTTGCAAAGCTTGAGTACTTCAACCCGGCAGGATCTGTAAAGGACAGAATTGCAAAGGCAATGCTGGATGACGCTGAGCAGAGAGGCGAGCTGAAGCCGGACACAGAGATCATCGAGCCGACATCCGGTAATACCGGAATCGGACTTGCAGCAGTCGCGGCGGCAAGAGGATACAGCATCACCATCGTAATGCCGGAGACCATGAGCGTAGAGAGAAGAAAGCTGATGAAGGCGTATGGCGCTAAGCTTGTACTGACCGACGGCGCACAGGGAATGAAAGGTGCCATCGCGAAGGCTGACGAGCTGCATAAGGAAAATCCGAACAGCTTTATTCCTGGCCAGTTTGTAAACCCGGCAAACCCGAAGGCGCACAAAGAGACAACAGGCCCGGAGATCTGGGAGGATACAGACGGAAAGGTTGATTACTTTGTAGCTGGTGTCGGCACAGGCGGAACACTGACTGGTGTCGGTGAGTATCTGAAGTCTCAGAATCCGGATGTCAAGATCGTCGCTGTAGAGCCGGCATCTTCTCCGGTACTGTCCGAAGGACACGGCGGACCGCATAAGATTCAGGGAATCGGCGCAGGCTTTGTTCCGGAAGTTCTGGACACCAAGATTTATGATGAGATCATTCCGGTTGAGAACGATGATGCCTTCAAGGTAGGTCAGGAGATCGGCCACAATGACGGCGTACTGGTTGGAATTTCTTCCGGTGCTGCAGTCTGGGCGGCAATCGAGCTGGCAAAGAGACCGGAGAACGAGGGCAAGACTATCGTTGCGCTCCTCCCGGATACAGGAGACAGATATCTGTCCACACCGCTGTTTGCTGAGTAATTATTTTTCCCCATCCAAAAGCTGAGTTAAGGGCTTTGGATGGGGATTTTTATGATTAAAAGCACTTGATATTAAATTAACACTGAGTTTCTTCAAAAAATAATCGTTATTTTGATTGACGAAAATTTCAGAAGAATTTACAATGAAGAGGTTGAAGCAAAAGAAAATAGATCACTCTGGTTATTAAGTATTCTGTATACATTCACAAGGATCGTGTATAATAGTTGTTGGAATTCATATACAGAGGAGATCGCATCGTCTCTGCGATGTCGGCACGGAGAGGATGCCAGCGCGGAAATATGAGTGAGCAGCGTTGATTTCTTTTGCGGAAGCGGAAGAAGCAATTGTAAAATGAGGAGGGCACAACAATGTTGGAAAATCTTGAACCAAAATCGGTATTTCATTTCTTTGAAGAAATCGCGGCGATTCCAAGACCGTCCCATCAGGAGAAGGCCATCAGCGATTATCTGGTAAAATTTGCTGAGGACCGCGGACTGGAGCATTACCGGGATAAGGCGAACAACGTCATTATCATCAAAGAAGCGACAGAAGGATATGAAAACGCGGCGCCGGTTATTCTGCAGGGCCATATGGACATGGTCTGCGAGAAGGTGCAGGGTTCAGAGAAAGATATGGAAAAAGAAGGCATCGATTTGAAGATCGATGGAGACTGGCTCTGTGCAGACGGGACCACACTCGGCGGAGATGACGGCGCTGCGGTTGCCATGGCTCTGGCAATTCTCGATTCCAAAGAGCTGAAGCACCCGAGAGTTGAGTTCCTGTGTACAACCGGCGAGGAAGTCGGCATGGTCGGCGCGAATGCCTTGAAAGATGAAGATTTGTCCATGCTGAAGGGACGCCTGATGATCAACATCGATTCTGAAGAAGAGGGCGTATGCACAGCAGGATGCGCAGGTGCGGGAAGCCTGATTGCGGATCTGCCGCTGGAAAGAGGCGAGTGCACCATGGAAAGACGCCAGATCCATGTTCACGGACTGGAAGGCGGACATTCCGGAGCCGAGATTCACAAGGGAAGAGCCAACGGCCATCTCCTGGCTGTCCGCGCACTGATCGCGCTTTCCAATGCGGGCTGCACCCGTCTGATTGCCATGAACGGCGGAAAGATGGATAATGTCATCAATAAAGAGTCTGTGGCGGCTGTTGCGCTTGGTGATGTCGCTCAGGCAAAGGAAATTGTCGCCAGAGTAGAAGAGGAAGCCAGAAACGAGTTCGCTCTCGCGGATCCGGACATTCATATCGATCTGGAAGAAATTCCGGAAAACGCAGAGTATGCAGACTGGGAACCGCTGACTAAGGAATGCTCACAGCAGGCAATCACACTGCTGGCAAGCCTGCCGAACGGCGTGCTGCGCATGAGTGACGCGATTCCGGGACTGGTGGAGACATCTCTGAGCCTTGGAATTGTCAGCACGACAGAGGACAATCTGCATCTGGACAGTTTTGTCAGAAGCAACGTGGAGAGCCAGCTGAATGATGTTCTCACCCGTCTGATCTGGGTCTGCGAGCATAACGGCGCCAAGGCGTATGTTTACGGACAGTACCCGGCATGGGAGTTTGTTCGTGAGTCTTCCTTCAGAGACAAGATGCAGGAGATCTGGAAGGATATGTTCGGAAAAGAAATGGAAGTTGTTTCCATTCACGCCGGCGTAGAGTGCGGACTCCTGGCAACATTGCTGCCGGGACTGGACGCGGTTTCCATCGGACCGGACCTGCCGGGCGTACATTCCGTAAAAGAGAAGCTGTCCATTAAATCCACTCAGCGCATCTATGAATTTGTATGCAGAGTGCTGGAAGAGGCAAAATAGAGAAACTGACCAGAAAATAGAATAAGCGGTTTGTGAACTGTGTTTTGGAATTCATCCTCCGCCTCATCGCAGGGAGAAAAGGGGGATGAGTTCTTTTTGCCCGCAGACACGAACATATGTTTGACTTATGTTCGCGTATAGGGTACAATAGGACACATAGCAAATGAGAAGAGTACTGTTTTGGTTATGGACGGATCCTTTTCAGGCTGCTCACGGGAAGACGGTGATTGTTCGCGTGAAGATGTGGTATACTTGTTAAAGATTACCGATAAGAACAGTAGAAATATGTAAGGGTTAGGGGACAGAATGATATATCTGGACAATGGAGCGACGACACAGATGCGAAACGGTGTGCTGGACGCGATGCTCCCGTATCTGCAGGAGGAATATGGAAATCCGTTCGGAAGAAGCGCACTGAACCGGAGCAGCGGAGCAGCTGTAGAAAGAGCGCGCAGAAATATAGCCGATCTGATTCATGCGGACTATAAGGAAATCTTTTTCACATCCGGCGGAACAGAAGCGGACAACTGGGTGATCAAGCAGCTTCTCGCACCGGAATGCTGTAAAGAAGCCGGACGTTTTTCCGGGCATCTGATCGTATCGGAAGTTGAGCATCATGCGGTCCTGAGGCCGGCTGAATACCTGCGGAAGATTGGGATGGATGTGACAGTTGTTCCGGCGGATCATAACGGCCGGGTTGACCCGGAAGCGGTCAGACAGGCCGTCCGAGCAGACACTCGCCTGGTTTCGGTCATGCTTGCCAACAATGAAATCGGAACGATCGAACCGGTGAGGGAGATTGCGGAAATCGCGCATGCGCACGGAATTTTGATGCATACGGATGCTGTGCAGGCCGTCGGACATATTCCGGTTGATGTGCAGGAGCTCGGCGTGGATTTCCTCTCTGCGAGCAGCCATAAATTCGGCGGTCCCAAGGGAACTGGATTTCTTTATATTCGGCGCGGGATTCTGCCGGAGCCGCTGATGCATGGCGGCGCGCAGGAGCGAGGCTTGAGAGCGGGTACGCATAATGTCCCGGCGATTGTCGGCATGGGAAAGGCCGCGGAGCTGTGCGCCGGCAGTATGCGGGAAGAGGCTGCATATGAGGCTGAGCTTCGTGATCATATGACCGGCAGAATTCTGCAGGAGATTCCGGGATCATTCCTGAACGGAGATCCGGAACGGCGGCTGCCGGGAAACTGCAATGTAACTATCCCGGGACTTGAGAATGAAGCGGCGCTTGTCCGTCTGGATCAGGAGGGGATCTGCGCCGCGGCCGGTTCTGCCTGCTCAGCAGGAGCGGCGGAGCCTTCCCATGTTCTGAAAGCGATCGGCAGAACAGATGAAGAGGCTTCATGCAGCCTCCGTTTTACCATGAATTATAGAAATACGTTAGAGGAAATTGACCGTACCTGTGATTGCTTGAAGGCAATTGCGGAAAATTGCAGAAAGGGGCGGTGATCACATGGAAAAAGCGCTGGTGGCCATGAGCGGCGGAGTAGACAGCAGTGTCGCCGCTTATCTTACAAAAAAGGCCGGATATGAAACCATCGGAGTGACGATGAAGCTGTATGAGAATGAGACAGCTGGCGTCTGCAGCGACAAGACCTGCTGCAGTCTTTCTGATATTGAAGATGCAAGAAACGTTGCGTTTGATCTCGGAATCCCGTACTATGTCTTCAATTTTTCCGGAGATTTTGAGAAAGAAGTCATCGACCGGTTTATTCATGCCTATGAAGCTGGAGAGACACCGAACCCGTGCATTGACTGCAATCGGTATATGAAATTCGAGCGTCTGATGGAGCGTGGAAGAGAGCTGAACCAGGATTATGTGGTTACCGGTCATTATGCAATCGTAGAGAAAGATGCGGGAAGCGGCCGTTTTCTTTTGAAAAAATCTGTGGATCGGCATAAGGATCAGAGTTATGTTCTATATTCTCTGACGCAGGAGCAGCTTGCGCATGTTTTATTTCCACTCGGAAGAATGTGTAAGGAAGAAACAAGACAGATCGCAGAAGAGCAAGGATTTGTCAATGCCAGAAAGCATGAGAGTCAGGACATTTGTTTTGTGCCGGACGGAGATTACGCGGCGTTCATCCGCCGGTTTACGGGAAAAGTCTATCCTCCCGGAGATTTTGTCGACCAGAATGGAAATGTTCTCGGGCGTCATAAAGGAATGATACGGTATACGATCGGCCAGCGAAAAGGGCTGGGTCTGGCACTGCCGAATCCGATGTATGTGTGCCGGAAAGATATGGAAAAGAATCAGGTTATCCTCGGTGAAAACAGCGATCTCTTCCGCTCTGTCTTTGAAATCGAGAATATTAACTGGATCACGGAAGCATCGCCTAATCGCGATCTTCAGGTGGAGGCAAAGGCGCGCTACTCCCAGAAGGCATCTCCTGCGGTCGTTCACCCTTTGTCAGAAACGAGGGCAAGAGTAGAGTTCCGAGAGCCGCAGAGGGCGATCACTCCTGGCCAGGCATGTGTGTTATATGACGGCGAGTATGTCGTCGGCGGCGGTACGATTGTGAATGTCGAGGGGCAGGACAGTTAAGATATCTGTAAAGATGTATAGAAGATATAAATTTTCTTAGGAGAATTTGTTGAAAAGAGGTTTTACTGAGAGAAGTATGATATAATTAAGATCTATTAATTAATAAGCAAAACGCCCGGGTTCTTCGGAACATATGGTGCGAAAGGCTGTGGATCCAGAGGAGAAAGGAGCCGATAATTATGATGAAAGTTGCGATCAATGGTTTTGGACGTATTGGACGTCTGTCCTTCAGACAGCTCTTTGACAGAGATGATGTGGAGATTGTAGCGATTAACGATCTGACAAGCACAGAGATGCTTGCGTATCTGCTGAAGCATGACAGTGTGCAGGGACAGTTTGCTGCAGACGTAACATACGATGAGCAGTACATTTATGTCGGTCATCATAAATACCGCGTGCTTGCAGAGCCGGATCCGCGCAAACTTCCATGGGGAGAGCTTGGCGTAGATGTCGTTCTGGAGTGCACCGGCTTCTTCACAAGTAAGGAAAAGTCTCAGGCTCATCTGGATGCAGGCGCAAAGAAGGTTCTGATTTCCGCACCGGCAGGAAATGATATTCCGACAATCGTATACAATGTCAACCATAAGATTCTGACGCCGGAAGACAGAATTGTCTCCGGAGCAAGCTGCACGACGAACTGTCTGGCGCCTATGGCCAAGGTTCTGAATGAATATCGTGAAGTCCGCACAGGATTCATGACGACGATCCACGCATATACTGGTGACCAGATGATTCTGGACGGACCGCAGAAGAAAGGCAACTTCAGAAGATCCAGAGCCGGCGCGATCAACATTGTACCGACCAGCTCAGGCGCGGCTAAGGCAATCGGCGCAGTTATTCCGGAACTGGACGGAAAGCTGATCGGATCCGCGCAGAGAGTTCCGGTTCCAAGCGGTTCTCTGACGATCCTGGATGCGACTCTGAAGGACCCGACAGAAAGTGTAACGGTAGAGGGACTGAATGCAGCAATGAAGGCTGCAGCCAATGAATCCTTTGGTTATTCCGATGAAGAGCTGGTTTCCAGCGACATTATCGGCATGCACTACGGTTCCCTGTTCGATGCGACACAGACACTGGCGCAGCGCTGCGGAACCAAGATTTATGAGGTCCGCATCGTGGCATGGTACGATAACGAGATGAGTTACGTCAGCCAGCTGGTTCGCACACTGCTGTACATGGCGACACTTCAGTAGCGATCCCGGGTTTCGGGATGAGACTGAACTGACCGCAGAGTGAATGTCGGATTCGGAGATCTTTTCCGGCGGTCAGTGAATGAAATTAAGGACTAGTATAATTGATCAGAAGGCCATAAGGCTTGTCCGGTCATGACAAAAAGAAGGGCTTTTGCGCAGAACTGCGCAGGGGCTCTTCTGTTGTTTCGGTGAAGGGCGAGTCAGGGAAATTTGGCATCTGTATGTGATTCGTGATATAATATTGCCGCGAAAAACAGTTATCACTGCAGGGGCAGACGTATCGAAGCGAGTGCGTAATTCCGTAAAATTACTGGAATTTCAATAGCATCGTAATTAAGCGATTCATCTGGGGAAGCAGAGGATAGAAAATATGATGTCTAATTTTTTGAGTGGAATCCAGGACTGGTTCCAGATGATGTACAAGGCGGCAGCGGCAACGATTAAATCGGGGCACGCGGCAAGTCTGATGTACACGGCTGCGGCCAGATGGATTTTTATTTTACTTGCAGCGTTCATTCTGATCCGGGCGATCATCGCGCTTCTCAGAAGCAAAAGTCCGTCGGAGGTTTGGGCGTACCTGCATATTGAAGGAAGCCGGAACATTCCGATCACGCACTGGGAAAATGCGATCGGCAGGGGGCCGAGCTGCGACATTCAGCTGGAAGATATGAGTGTATCTAGGAACCAGGGAACGCTGGTGCGCGATAACAACGGATACTGGACGTATATGGATCTCGGTTCCAGGAACGGCGCGTATGTGAACGGTGAAAAAGCCGTGCCGTATAAACCGGTCATTGTCGGCGCCGGAGATAAGCTGGTGCTGGGCAGCACAGCCTGTGAACTGTTTCCGGTCAGTGTTCAGGAACATATGAACAATATCAGAAGACGTGCGGAATATACACATATTCTTCCGCCGTGGATGTCGTTCCTTGCGCTTACGCTGTTTCAGTTTCTGACTGTTGTTCAGCTGAAGCTGGCACTCGGGGCGCGCTATGTTCCGGGCGTTACGGTCGCATTTACCGGACTTGCCATTCTGATGTGGGCTTACGTCATCAGCATGAAAGTAATGCACCGCAGAGGATTTGAAATTGAAACGATTGCGTTCTTTCTGTCGACGCTGAGCTTGTCTGTAGTGGCGACACGTTTTCCGGGGCAGGTTCTGAAGCAGTTTGTCACGATCGCGATTGGTGTGGTGCTGTTTCTGTTTATGTGCACCTGGCTGCGCGATCTAAAGCGAACGCTGAAAGTCAAAAAGCTGGTTTATATTGCTGCCATGCTGCTGTTCATATTTAACTTGGTTTTTGCGACAACCAAGAACGGGCAGTCGAACTGGGTGCAGCTGGGAGGATTTTCCATGCAGCCGTCAGAAATCGTCAAGCTGGCCTTTATCTGGGTCGGTGCGGCGACCATGAATGAGCTGTTTGAACGGAAGAACTCCATGGTATTTACGGCATTTGCTTTCTTCTGCTTCCTTTGTCTTGCAAAAATGGGAGATTTTGGCACAGCTGTCATCTTTTTTGTGACGTACCTGGTCATCTCTTTCCTGCGAAGCGGCGATTTCACGCGTCTGATCATGGTTGTCGGAGTAGCGTTTGCCGGCGGCATGGTTGTGCTCCGATTCCAGAAATACATCGCGGCGCGGCTTGCGGTCTGGGGGCATGTCTGGGAAAGCGGAAATGCAAACAATATGGGATTTCAGCAGACGAGAACTATGTCTGCCTCTGCCAGCGGCGGTCTGATCGGTGTAGGTGCGGGAAAAGGATGGTTCCATACGATCTTTGCGTCCGAGACAGACCTTGTGTTTGGAACTGTTTCTGAGGAATGGGGTCTGATTATCGCAATTCTGATGGTGATTGCGATAATAACGCTGGCCATCTTTGCATACCGCTCTATCTGGGCGGGACGCTCGACGTATTATACGATCGCGGCATGTGCGGCAACGACAATATTCCTCTTCCAGGCGATTCTGAACTTCTTCGGTTCTGTCGATCTGCTTCCGCTGACGGGAGTGACGTTCCCTTTTGTATCAGGCGGAGGAACGTCAATGATTGCTTCCTGGGGCCTGTTAGCCTTTGTCAAAGCAGCAGACACCAGACAGAATGCGAGCATTGCGGTCAGTCTGAACGATCAGGGATTAACAAGTGAGGGGGCGGATTATCATGAAGAAGCTTGAGAAAAGAGCCATCCTCTGTCTTCTGCTTGCGGCAGTTCTGTTTGGGGGACTGTGTGTATATACCTACAGATACGTCCATGACGGACACAAGTGGGCGACGTTTTATGGAAATTCGCACCTGTATCATAATGGTGTTCTTGCGATCGGAAAGATCTACGACCGGAATGGCGTTCTGCTTGCGGCAAATGGTAAAGGCAAGGATGGAATGGTGAAGTACAGCAGCAGTGAGACGGTGCGCAGAGCGACTGCTCATGCTGTCGGCGATATGAACGGAAATGTCTCAACCTCTGCGGAAAGTGTGTATAAAGACCGCCTGGTCGGCTATAATCTGCTGACGGGAACCTACAGCGTCAGCGGAAAAGGAAATGAAGTGCATCTTTCCATTTCCGCCAAGGCATGCAAAACGGCGTATGAGGCTCTGGGCAGTCACAACGGCGTTGTCGGCGTATATAACTATAAGACGGGTGAAATACTCTGCATGGTCAGTAAACCGACGTTTGACCCGCAGAATCCGTCATCAAATGTGGAGAATGGAACTTATATGAACAAGTTCCTCTCCGGAAGATTAACTCCGGGATCGACGTTCAAGCTGGTGACCAGCGCAGCAGCGATTGAAAACATCAAGGATCTGAATTCGTTCAGCTATTACTGCACAGGCGTGAGAAATATGGGCGGATGGAAAATCCGCTGTGACGCTGCTCACGGACAGGTTGATTTCACATCGGCGCTGGCAAAATCCTGCAACGGAGCTTTTTCTGTGCTTTCCGATAAACTCGGAAACAAGACGATGGCTGAGTATACCAGAAAGGCAGGTCTGGAGACGTCGTATAACATCGACGGCATCCATAACGCCAAGGGAACGTTTGATTTTCCGGATAATGCGTTCAACCTTGCATGGGCCGGAATCGGACAGTGGAAGGACCAGGTTAATCCGTGCTCCATGATGGTCTATATGGGCGCGATCGCAAGAGACGGCGTTTCTGTAGTGCCGCGCGTACTGAAGCCGACGGTGGCGACGGGAAGAACCACGGACCGGATGATTGAGACGACAACGGCAGAGAGGCTGAAGAAGATGATGCGCAACAATGTTGAAAAAACATACGGCGCAGAAAATTTCCCGGGACTGCAGATTTGTGCAAAGACTGGAACGGCAGAGGTTAACGGCGCAAAGCCGAATGCGTGGTTTGACGGCTTCCTGGATGATGACGAGCATCCGTATGCATTTGTTGTCTGCGTGGAAGACGGCGGATTCGGACAGACAGTGGCTGCTCCGGTTGCAAATAAGGTGCTTCAGGAACTGGTAAGGGAAAACAGCTGATCCTGCAGAGGCGATGAAATGTGCAGGGCATTGTATGGTGCCGGATGTGTATATTTTGATTTGTCTATAACGGAGTCAATAAAAGACAGGGAGTTTGATTTGAAACAGCATTATGCAGCAGAATTGAAAAAGGACATGGAGTTTATAGACTTCTTTATGGTGAAGAGAAGCGGAATCCGTGTCGGAGCGAACCACAAGCAGTATTTTGACATCATGCTCGGCGATAAGACCGGCGAGATTTCTGCAAAAAAATGGGATATCCAGCCGCAGGATGTGCCGAAGCTGGAGGCAATGACAGAGGGCAGACTGGTAAAAGTCAAGGCGCAGGTTACAGAATGGCAGGGCGCGCTGCAGCTCAGGCTTCAGCGTATCCGTCTTGCTGTCGATCAGGACGGGCTGAACATCTCTGATTATGTCAAGGCGGCGCCGGAAGATTCTGCGGCGATGTACGACTATATTTATAATGTTGCCGATCAGATGATGGATGTCGATCTCCGCGCGCTCTGCCTGAGTGTTCTTAAGGAGAACAAAAACCGCCTGATGTATTATCCGGCTGCATCCAGAAATCACCACGCAGAATACGGCGGACTGCTTTTTCATGTCAAGCGCATGCTGATGAATGCGCTTGGAATCTGCAGCGTGTATACCGATTTGAAAAAGGATCTCCTGTGCGCAGGCGTCATTCTTCATGATATTGAGAAACTGGATGAAATTCTGTCGGATGAACATGGAGTTTCACCGGGCTATTCCCGTGAGGGGCAGTTCCTCGGCCATCTGGTCATGGGTGTAAAATATATCGATGAACGGGCAAGAAAGCTGGATTTTCCAGAAGAGAAACGGCTGATGCTGGAGCAGATGATTCTGTCTCACCATTACGAGCCGGAATTCGGCAGTCCAGTCCGTCCGCTGTTTCCGGAAGGTGAAGTTCTTCACTATCTGGACATTCTGGACGCGCGTCTGTTCGATATGTATGATGTGCTCGCCACAACAGAGCCGGGACACTTTTCAGAACGGATCTGGACACTGGACAATCGCCGCATCTATAAACCGGAACACGATGATTAGTCATGGAAGAAAAACAGGGAATCATAACAGAGATTATCTTTCACAATGAAGAGAACGGATATACCATAGCTGTGATGGAGACAGAGGACGAGCAGTTTACTGCCGTTGGAAATCTGCCTTCGAACGCCGTTGGAAGCACGTTCCGTATACGGGGGACCTTCAAAGTTCATCCAAAGTACGGGGAGCAGTTCGCTTTTTCGGAAGCGGAAGCTGTTCTCCCGTCATCGGCGGATGAGATTGAAGGTTTTCTTGCATCTGGAGCGGTGAAAGGAATCGGGAAAAAAACTGCCCGCGCAATCGTACAGAAATTTGGAGATGATACGCTCAGGATTATGAAGGATGAACCGGACCGGCTGCTCAGCATCAGCGGAATCGGGAAAAAGAGTCTGAAAAAAATTATTGCCTCCTTTAAAGAGGAATGGAGCTTTGCGGAAATTTCCATGTTCTTCCAGAAATATGGAATCCCGCAGTCCCGCGCTTTCAGGCTGTTTAAGGCGTACGGCGCGGATACCATTGCCAGGATTACAGAAAATCCGTACCGCCTGGCTGATGAGGTCAGAGGGATAGGCTTTCGCAAAGCGGATGAGATCGCACTGAAGCTGAAGCTGCCGCCGGATTCGGATATGCGGATCGAAAGTGGTGTAAAATACATTCTCTCCTGTTATGCAGGAGATGGAAGCACTTTTGCTCCGCAGGAACAGCTCTGTGAGGAAACGGCAGGACTTCTTGACCTTACGCGGGTGCAGATTAAGGAGGTTCTGATTCACATGGCGGTTGAAGGAACGGTAATGCCGGATCATGTGCAGGATCAGGATGTCATCTACCTGTACGCATATTACGAGGCTGAGAAGAAAACGGCTGCAAATATTGCCCATCTGGTCAGCGCGGAGCTTAAACCGCTGCAGACCGATATTCTGAGCAGTATTGATATGACAGAGGTGCGGACAGGCATCCGGCTTTCGGATGAACAGAAAAAAGCCGTACAGTCTTCACTGACGCGCGGGGTGTCTGTCATTACAGGCGGCCCGGGAACCGGAAAAACTACCATCATTCATGCGCTCCTGGATATTTTTGACGGAAGCGGGTTCAAGACTCTGCTTGCAGCGCCGACCGGACGCGCAGCCAAGAGGATCACGGAGACCAGCGGACGGGAAGCATCTACAATTCACCGCATGCTCGATTATACCCGCGGTGAGGATGAACATATGGCATTTGGGAAAAATGCTGATGATCCCTTGAAATGCGACGCCGTTATCGTCGATGAGGCATCCATGATCGACCTTCTTCTGATGCGGGCGCTGACGGACGCGCTGCAGCCGGGAACAAGGCTGATTCTGGTCGGCGACTCCGATCAGCTGCCGTCAGTGGGCGCAGGAGACGTCCTGAGTGATGTCATGGACAGCGGACTAGCGGGTGTTTCAAGGCTCACAACGATTTTTCGCCAGGCGGAAGAGAGCAGGATTGTCGTCAACGCGCACCGGATTAATCAAGGGGAGTATCCGATCGTGAACGGAAGGGGCAGCGACTTCTTCTTTATGAGGAGAAACACTGAGCAGCAGATTCAGGAGCTGATTGTCGAGCTCGCTTCTAAGCGTCTGATCACCTATTACACAGATCTGGATCCGCTGAAAGATATTCAGGTCATGACGCCGGTGCATAAGGGCACTGTCGGAACCCAGGCTCTGAACCAGGTGCTGCAGCAGACTTTCAATCCGCCTTCGCCTGAGAAGAAAGAACATAAGAGCCGCGGGCTGATTTTCCGGACGGGAGACAAGGTCATGCAGATCAAAAACGATTATCAGCTTGCCTGGAAACGTATCGGCGACGATCACGCCGGCACGGGTGTCTTCAACGGCGACGTCGGCTATATCACTGCTGTGCATCCGCAGGAGCAGCAGCTGACGGTGCAGTACGATGAAGATAAATATGCGTCCTATGATTTTTCTCAGCTGGATGAACTCACGCTTGCCTATGCGATAACGGTGCATAAAAGCCAGGGCTCTGAATTTCCAGTCATCATCATGCCGCTCTCCTGGTTTCCGCCGATGCTTGCGACAAGGAATCTGCTGTACACAGCTGTTACCAGAGGAAAACGAGGTGTTGTCCTTGTCGGTACGGAGCGCGCGCTGAAGGGAATGGTCGATAACGACCGCAACAAGCAGCGGTTTTCCGGACTCGGCTGGAGGCTGTCCCAGCTGACCGCATATACGGAAGAGCCTTCTGCAGAAAGTGATGTGTAACGGAGAGAGAATTTCGGAGGACATGAGGAATTCCCAAAGTGGCAATTATTCTGTTTCTTCCTCATAGACACATGAATGGGGATCTGCGATAATCGGCAGAAGAGGGAGGGACAAAAAGAAATGCACAAGGATAAACGTTCTTTTCCGGCAGTCCGGCGGCTGATAAATACTTTTCTCGACCTGCTGTATCCGCCGTCGCTTTACTGCTGCATCTGCGGAAATTTTATTGATGAAACGAGGCCGTACAGCCTCTGTGACCACTGCCTTGAGCATCTGATGTGGGACAGCTGCGGCGTGCGCGTGCAGGACGGGCTGAAACTGCTGCGCTGCACGCAGTATGGGATTTATGAACGGACAATGATCTTTTCTCTGAAGTACAGCGGTAGGAAATACATGGCGCATCCAATCGGAGAAATCATGAAGGATAAACTCGAGATGGAAGAATTGACCGCTGACGTGATCGTGCCGGTTCCGATTCACGAGAGCCGCAGAAGAACACGGGGATTCAATCAGACGGAGGAAATCGGAAAAGATCTTGCGGAACGCACAGGGATGGAACTTCTTCCGGATGCCGTTCTGCGCGTTCGGGAAACCAGAGCCATGCGCGGCCTGTCACCTACTGAACGTGAAGAAAATATCCGCGGCGCATTTTCTCTGAATGCGGATGTGAGTGAAAAACTGCACGGGAAGCGCGTACTGATCCTGGATGACTTTTTTACGACTGGCGCGACGGCAAGAGCTATGGCCTCCCAGATCCGTCTGGCAGAGCCTGAGGACATGCTTTTTCTTGCATTTGCGGCAAGGTATGACGACTCATTTTCTTTTGACAGGACCACTGCCGAGAGTTTATGATAATTGCATCATGAAAAAGAGGGCAGGAACAAAATAATGAAATATTTATTTCTCGTTAATCCGGCTGCCGGAAAGGGCAGTCAGAGAGGAAGGCGGAATGCGGAGAAACACCGGATCAGAATGGAATCGTTCATTGAACAGATCCGTAATGACGCAGACCGGCTGGGATGCGAAGCAGAAATCATACAGACTGCAGGCTCCGGAGACGCAGAACGGAAGGCGGCTGCGTTTGCTGAGCGGACAAAGGGTGAACCGGCAAGGATTTACGCGTGCGGCGGCGACGGCACACTGAATGAAGTCATCAACGGTGCGTATGGGTATCCGGATCTGGAGATTGGTGTTTTTCCGATCGGCACAGGAAACGACACCATACGTAATTTTCAGGATCCATCAGGAAGACCGCTTGCAAAAGAAGCATTTCTGGATCCGGCAAGGCAGATTAAAGGGATCTCGCAGCCGATCGACCTCCTCCGGTACAGCGGCGTTCTCCACGGTCAGTTCCGTACGCGTTACTGCGTCAATATGCTGAATAACGGGTTTGACTGCAATGTGGTGGCCTGTGCGGGAAGACTGAAACAGAAGCGCTTTATTTCCGGGTCGCTTGCTTATCTCATTGCTGTGTTTATCGTCTTTGCAAAGAAGCAGGGGATTCGGCTGCGGGCAGAGGCTGATGGAAAAGAGATCAGCCGCGGACTGGTGCTGCTCTGCGCTGCGGCGAACGGATGTTACTGCGGGGGAGGCATCAAGGGTCTGCCTATGGCAAAGATGAACGATGGTAAAATAGAACTCAGCATCATCCGCAACATGAAGAGAAGAACGTTTCTCCGGCTCCTTCCGCGGTATGCCGACGGGACGTATCTTGAGAGCCGGCAGGCAGAACAACTGGTAATTCGCGGAAAATACCATTCTGTTTCTCTGTTTCCAGACGGGGAGGAGAGTTTTCTGACCTGCGCAGACGGAGAAATTACGGATACGACCGGAATTCAGATCGAAGCGGTGCCTGGTGCGCTCCGCTTTATTGTTCCGAAAACGGAAACAGAATGATCCTTGAATTGCATCGGCGCAGCTGATAAAATGAAACGAGCAGTTTTTCGGGTCTGTGGTTGAAAGTCCATGGCAGATACGGTCAAAAGGATCCACGTAAACCGTACGCAGAGACGGCGGCGAGCATGGCGTATCCTAGGTGTAAGTCCTCGGAAAAATTCCGGTAAAGGCAAGTGTGGGGGCAAAGACCAGGTCAGCTGAAAAACTGCTTTTTTTTAATTCTTTTTCCGTTGATGAAAACGTATGAAATGCCCGGCTAAATATATTTTTTGTCTCTGATAAACAATGAAATTCCAACGATTTTTGAGAATTTATTCATGAATACAAGATTTAAAAAAGTCTGAACCTTGAAATAATTATTTTGCGGTGATATAATATCCATAGACACAGAGGAAAGAATTTCTTCCCTGCAGCCGCATTTCGCGAATGTAGAGAAGCCTTCGTTTCCGCGGCAGAACCTCGCCGTTTGTGTCCGTTAAGTAAAGGAGGCCGCTATGAAATATAACATTACTGGTAAGAATTTTAAAACGTATCGTCGTCTGGAAGAGCAGATCGAAAAGAAGTTTGATCGGCTTGATAAGTATTTCAGCGAGGACATTACAGCCAATATTGTACTGTCCCATGAAAGAGGAAAAGACAAGATTGAGGTGACCATTAACGCACAGGGTGCACTGTTCCGTGCTGAGGAAGTTACGGACGATGTTTATGAAGGCATCGACCGCGCTGTCGACAAACTGACCAGCCAGATCAAGAAGTTCAAGGGAAGACTTCAGAAGAGATATCAGGATAACAAGGCTCTGAAATTTGAATTCCTGGAGGATGAACCGGAAGAAGAGGAAGAGGAGCAGCTGAAGATCGTGAGAGAGAAGAAATTTGATCTCCGTCCGATGGATGTGGAAGAAGCGATCCTGGAAATGGAAATGCTGGAGCATGATTTCTTTGTATTCTTGAACAGCGACACAGAGACGGTCAATGTTGTATATCGCAGAAAGGGCGGTAAGTACGGACTTCTGGAACCTCAGTATTAATAGAAGATCGACTGTAAAAGCACTATATACTCTAAAGTGGCGCAGCGTACCAAGGCAGCAGAAATGGCACGCTGTGCCATTTTTATGTGCGCGTTGAGGGATTTTCTGTTTTGTGGTAAATTATTAGTAGAACTTTATTCAGCAGAACAGAAAGGAGCATGCACGCAGAACGTGCGGGTGCGATTATGGGAAAATATTTTGGAACAGATGGATTTCGCGGAGAAGCAAATGTTGATCTGACTTCCGATCACGCATATAAAGTAGGTCGTTTTTTGGGATGGTATTTTGGGGAACTGAGAAGGCGCGAGGGATATAAAGACGACGGCGTTTTTGAATACAGCTGGAGGGGAGCGGATGAGAAAAAGCCGAGAATTGTCATCGGCAAGGATACCAGAAGATCCAGCTATATGATTGAGTACGCACTGATTGCCGGCATGGTTGCGTCCGGCGCAGACGCCTATACAATGCACGTCACGACAACGCCGTCCGTTGCGTATATCACGAGAACCGAAGAATTTGACTGCGGCGTCATGATCACGGCCTCGCACAATCCGTTTTATGATAACGGCATCAAGGTGCTGAACCGGAACGGACAGAAGATGGATGAAGAAACGATTTCTCTGATTGAGGATTATCTGGACGGTCATCTTGAGGTATTCGGTAAATCCTATGCTGAGCTTCCTTTTGCCGAAAAAGAAGGAGTCGGAAGAGCAGTCGACTATATCGCCGGAAGAAACCGTTACATCGGCTATCTGATCTCGCTTGGCATGTATTCTCTGCGCGGAAAAAAGATCGGTCTGGACTGCGCCAACGGTTCGTCCTGGAGCATCGCACAGTCTGTTTTTGAAGCGCTCGGAGCCAGGACGTATGTGATTAATAACGAGCCGGACGGAACCAATATCAACCGCAATGCCGGATCCACCCATATTGAAGGGCTGCAGAAGTTTGTGTGCGACAATCACCTGGACTGCGGTTTTGCGTACGACGGAGACGCGGACCGATGCCTGGCTGTAGATGAAAACGGAGATGTCGTGGACGGCGACAAAATCATGTACATTTACGGACGTTACATGAAGGAGAGAGGAAAACTCCTGACCAATACAGTTGTCACAACAGTGATGTCCAACTACGGCCTGTACAAGGCGTTTGACGAGATCGACGTCGATTACGTCAAGACACCGGTCGGAGACAAGAATGTCTACGCCTATATGTCAGAACACGGATGCCGCATCGGAGGCGAGCAGTCCGGACATATTATTTTCTCAAAATATGCGACAACAGGCGACGGAATTCTGACCAGTCTGAAGCTGATGCAGGTCATGATGGACAGAAAGAAGCCGCTCAGTGAGCTGGCTGCGCCGGTAAAGATCTATCCGCAGAAACTGATCAATGTCCGTGTAAAGGATAAAGAGGCTGCGCAGAATGATGAGATCCTTCTGCAGCGCGCGGCAGAGATCAATCAGGAGCTGGAGAAGAGCGGAAGAGGACGCGTCCTGGTCCGCGCATCCGGAACAGAGCCGCTGATCCGCGTCATGGTAGAGGCAGAAACAATGGATATGGCTTCCACCTGCGCGCAGGAACTCGCGGATATTCTGAAGCAGAGAGGACTTACTTCTGAGGCCTAGTTCCGTTTAAGGATAATTAAGTATTGAAAGCGGCCGGCAGGTTCCTGTACGCCTTGAATTAATAATGTTTATCCTGTAAAATAGGATAGATATCAAGGAACGAAAGGAGCAGTGATGAAGGACTATATTTTGACGCTTATCTCGAGTATCCGGATCAATGATGTCCTGGATATCCTGATCACCGCTTTTGTCATATATAAAATACTTGGGTTTATTAAACAGACCAGAGCGCAGCAGCTGGTAAAGGGTCTGATGATCATTGTCGCGGCCTATTTTGTATCCGACTTTCTGGATCTGGCAACGATAAACTGGCTGCTGAAGGGACTGTTTACGTTTGGACTGTTTGCGATTGTCGTCATCTTTCAGCCCGAGCTTCGGCGCGGACTGGAGTTCATGGGCCGCAGCAAGTTTGCGGTCGGGCCGATTTCTCAGGTGGATTCTGAGAGGGCTAAACATATTGTCGATGAAATATCCAGCGCGGCGGGAGAGTTTTCACAGAGCAGAACCGGCGCGCTTATTGTATTTGAGCGTGAAATTGCGCTTGATGATGTGACGGAATCAGGAACGCAGCTGAATGCAGAAATCAGCGCGCAGCTGCTTGGAAATATATTCTATGAAGGCGCGCCTCTTCACGACGGTGCAGTTATTATCCGCGGAGATCAGATCTACGCGGCCGGATGCGTACTGCCGCTGACAGAGAACAAGAATCTGAATAAGAGCCTGGGAACGCGCCATCGCGCCGGAATCGGCATCAGCGAGCGTTCAGACGCGCTGGTTCTGATTGTCAGCGAGGAGACAGGAATTATTTCAGTAGCGGAGGACGGACGTCTGCGCCGCTTCCTCGATGAGAAAGACGTAGAAAAGATTCTGCTCGGAATGTATCTGACGGGAACGGATGAAGATCATTCCTTTAAGTTCAGTAAGATCTTTGAACGTCTGAAGAAAGGGAGTGACCACAAGCATGCTGAATAGCCGGAAAAGCAAAATCATCATCTCTCTGGTTGTGGCGATTGCTCTGTGGGTGTATGTAGTCGGGGAAATGGATCCTCAGATCAAAAAAACCTTCCGCAGTGTCCCGATAAAATATGTCAATGAACAGGCGCTTGCAGAGAAAGGCATGGCGGTGTCGTCACTGGGAAAAGATCAGATGTCGGTAACGCTGTCCGGCAAGAGAAGCCTGTTTACGCGCATGGATTCTGAAGATCTGTCGGCAGAGGTAGATCTGTCTAACGCAGCGGTTGGAACCAATGAGCTTTCTGTGGAGCTGAATGTTCCATCCGGCCTGGAGTCAACTCACCAGAGTGTGTCCAAGGTTGTTGTAAAAGTAGAACGCAGGATCAGTCAGAAAAAACAGATCCGCGTCAGCTATCTGGGAAATTACGCAAGCGGAGAGGAGCCGACCACACTTTCCATCAGCCCGTCATCCGTGACGGTAAGCGGAGCAAAGTCTCTGGTCCGGAAAGTCTCTTACATCCGCGCAACTGTGCAGAAGAGCAGACTCAGCGGAAAAGCGGCGTCGGTCACGGCATCGCTGATGCCGGTGGACAGCAGCGGATATGAAGTCAAAGATGTTGTCCTTTCTCAGAAAACCGTGCATATCCGGACGGCTCTGTATAAGACCAAGAGCGTCAAACTGAACGTCTCTGTCAAAGACAGTTCAGATGACAGCGGGAACCGCACATATGACGCGCCGGACCGCGTGACGATCAAGGGACCGCAGTCTAAGCTGGCGGATATTGATGAGATTAAATCCAAGCCAATTGATATCTCCGATATTCATAAAGATACGACGGTAAAGATCGAACCGATCCTTCCGGACGGCGTCGAACTGGCGTCGGATTCCGGAAATCTGACGATGACCGTCAACGTGAAGAACGGAGATTACAGTAAAGATTTTGTCTTCAGAGGTTCGGACATCGAGGTGAATGATTTAGGCAGTGACTATGACGCGCAGATTCTGACGGATTCTGTAAAAGTTACGGTAGCCGGATCGTCTAAGCAGCTTTCTGCAGTTAAGAAAGGCGATATTCATCTGTCTGTCGGAGCAGGAGATCTTGGCGAAGGAACACACGAGGTCCAGATTGAGGCAGAGCTGAAAAAGAAATATTCCGAGCTCACACTCTCTCCGCAGACCGTAAGCGTTAAGATTACAAAGAAATCAGGCGATTAACAGAAATTCTCGGCCTTGTGCTTTCCGGCGCAGGTGCCCTTTGTCATAAATCAAGGAATAGTGTCCCCGGTGCCTTTACGGGCATCGGGAGTTCTTCAGTTTAAGGGGATTTAGAAAGGAAACTGATTATGTGTGGAATTGTTGGATATACAGGCCATCAGCCTGCCAGAGACATCATTATTGACGGGCTGAAAAAACTGGAATACAGGGGATACGACTCTGCGGGCATTGCCCTGCTGGAGGGCGACAAGGTCGTTGTGCGCAAGAAGAAAGGAAAGATCGCTAATCTGGAGAAGGCGATTGCCGGTGAAAAGTTTTATGCAACGACAGGGATCGGTCATACACGCTGGGCAACGCACGGAGCGCCGACTGATGCGAATGCGCATCCGCATATCAGCGCGGACGGCAGCATTGCGGTTGTTCATAACGGCATTATTGAAAATTACATGGAACTGAAGGAAATGCTGCAGAAAGAACATGGAATCGAGTTCCGCTCAGAGACTGATACGGAAGTCATCGCACAGCTCCTCGGCGTTCTCTACAAGGACAAAAAGAACCTGCAGGACAGTGTATACACTGCATCTAAGATGATGAAGGGCGCATATACCTTTGCTGCGGTATGCGATAAGGAGCAGGACAGAATTGTCGCGTTCCGCAAGGATACGCCGCTGATCGCAGGCCTCGGAGACGAGTGCAACTTCCTGGCTTCCGATGTCACGCCGCTCCTGAAGTATCTGGATCAGATCTATCTGATCGACAATGGAGAGATGGTCGTCTGCACACCGAATCAGATCGAGATTTTTGATGAGAATTACAAGCCGGTCCACAGGAAGCCGCTGCATGTCAACTGGAGCGTCGAGGACGCGCAGAAGGGCGGTTATCAGCACTTTATGCTGAAGGAAATCAACGAGCAGCCGAAGGCCGTTTCCGAGACACTGGGAAGACGCCTGGATGAAGAAGGCCATGTCCACCTTGACGGGATCACTTTGTCAAAAGAGGACCTGAAGAATATTCACAAAATCGATATCGTGGCATGCGGAACGGCTTATCATGCAGGTCTGGTCGGGAAATACCTGATTGAGAAATTTACGGGGATTCCAGTGGAAGTGGATATTGCATCGGAGTACCGCTACCGCAACCCGCTGGTCGATGAGCATACACTGTTTATTGCGGTCAGCCAGTCCGGAGAGACTCTGGATACGCTGATGTCTCTGCGCGAGGCAAAGGCAAATGGCGCAAGGGTTCTCTCGATTGTCAACGTTGTAGGCAGCTCGGTTGCCCGTGAATCGGACGATGTGTTTTACACCTGGGCAGGTCCGGAAATCGCTGTTGCGTCCACTAAGGCGTACACGACGCAGCTGATTTGCATGTACCTGCTGGCGCTGTATATCGGACGTCTGAATAACCATATTACGGAGGATTATGCACAGAAAGTCATCGGTGAACTGCAGATGCTGCCGGACAAGATCCAGCATGTCCTGGACCGTTCTGCAGACATTGAGAATATGGCCAAGCTGCTGTACAACCGCTCACAGGTTTTCTATATCGGAAGAGGACTCGATGCGGCAGTGGCTTATGAAGGTTCACTGAAGCTGAAGGAAATCAGCTACATCAATTCTTTTGCGATTGCCGCGGGAGAATTGAAGCACGGCACGATAGCGCTGATTGAACCGGAAACGACGGTGATCGCGATCGCGACACAGGATTTTCTGTATCCGAAGATGTACTCCAATATTGAGGAAATCAAGGCGCGTCACGCGCATATTATTTCGCTGGTAAAGGAAGGACATGAGGAGATCCGTAAGATCAGCACGGATGTCATTGAAATTCCGGACTGCATGGATGAGGTTTCACCGGTTCTGGCAATTGTTCCGCTGCAGCTGTTCTCTTATTATATGGCAAGAGAGCGCGGTGAGAACATCGATAAACCGAGAAATCTGGCAAAATCTGTAACGGTAGAGTAAGGAGGATGTTTCATGGCAGAATATGAAGTTCGCGATCTCAGTCTGGCTCCGTCCGGGCACGAAAAGATTGCCTGGGTGCGTTCGCACATGCCGCTGCTGTACGGCCTGGAGGAGGAATTTAAGAAAACCCGTCCGTTTGAGGGTGTAAAGATTTCTCTTTCGGTTCATCTGGAAGCGAAAACGGCGTACCTCTGCCTTGTACTTCAGGCGGGCGGCGCGCAGATGTATGTGACCGGAAGCAATGTGCTTTCTACGCAGGATGACGTCGCTGCAGCGCTGGTGGACGATGGACTGTCCGTATTTGCGTATCACGGCGCGACGGAAGAGGAATATAATCACCATATCGAGCGAACGCTTTCACAGAAACCGAACATCATCATCGATGACGGCGGAGATCTGGTCGGCATGCTGCACACGAAGAGGCCGGATCTGGCAGAAGAAGTGTGGGGCGGATGCGAGGAGACGACGACCGGTGTCATCCGTCTGAAAGCGATGGATGAAGAGGGCGTTCTGAAGTTCCCGATGGTTGCAGTCAATGATGCCAAGTGCAAGCATCTTTTTGACAACCGCTACGGAACGGGGCAGTCTGTCTGGGACAGCATTATGAGAAACACCAACCTGATTATCGCTGCCAAGACAGTTGTGGTTGTCGGATACGGCTGGTGCGGACGCGGGATTGCGATGCGCGCGGACGCGCTTGGCGCGCAGGTGATTGTCACAGAAGTGGATCCGGTAAAGGCGATTGAAGCCAGAATGGACGGCTACAGCGTTATGCCGATGAAGCAGGCGGCAGAGAAGGGGGATATCTTTGTCTCTGCTACAGGATGCTGCAAAACGATCACCGTTGAGGATATGCTGAGGATGAAGGATCAGGCGATCCTGACCAATGCCGGACATTTCAACTGTGAGGTCGATATGGAAGACCTGGAGAAGAATGCTCTGGAAAAGAAAGAAGTCCGGCATAATATTATGGGGTATAAACTCAGTAACGGCCGCTGGGTGCATGTAATCGGCGAGGGACGTCTGGTCAATATCGCCGCTGCAGACGGACATCCGGCAGAGATCATGGATATGAGTTTTGCCGTGCAGGCATTGTCTGCTCTGTATATCAAGGAGCATCACGGTGAGCTGCAGAATCACGTCATTCATGTCACCGATCAGATTGATGACGCAGTAGCCAGAAGAAAACTGGCTGCCTGGGGAACGGAGATTGACACGCTGACGGATGAGCAGGTGAAATATCTGCACAGCTGGAATCTGTAGACTGCAGAACTACGCGGGCGGCGCCCGGAGAAGGAAACTCCGCGGCGCAGTCTGAACCGAGAACAAGTCTGCGGAATAGTCCGGATGTGACGGATGATTATAGAAAAGGGAGGTTCTGGAGATGGAGTTGGAAGAAATCAGACAGGCTGCGCATGATGCGGCAGAGCAGCTGCTTCAGACGGCTAAGGTTCCGGAAGGCGGAATTCTGGTTGTCGGATGCTCGACGAGCGAGGTTGGCGGCGTTCATATTGGAAAGGGATCCAATATTCACGTTGCTGAGGCGATTTATGAGGGCATTCAGGAAGTGCTGCAGCCAAGGGGAATTTATCTTGCCGCGCAGTGCTGCGAGCATTTGAACCGTGCGGTTATTATTGAACGGGCAGCTCTTCCGCCATGGCAGGATATTGTGAATGTCGTTCCGCAGCCGCATGCGGGAGGATCGTTTGCGACAACGATGTATCAGAGAGCAAAGGATCCGGTGGCGGTTGAAGAGATCAAGGCAGATGCCGGAATTGACATCGGAGACACGCTGATCGGCATGCATCTGAAAAAGGTTGCGGTGCCGGTGAGAATTGATGTGAAATATATCGGAGAGGCGCATGTTGTCTGTGCCAGGACGAGACCGAAGTTCATCGGCGGAGAGCGCGCGGTTTATGATAAGGCGCTTTCCGGCGGGGAAGTCAGAGATCCGGAAAAATAACTGCTGAAGAGGCAGTATGTGCGGCTGCTGGAATATGCGGCCGCATTTTCATATCTTCCGGCAAAAGTGTGAAGCGAAGTGCGCATGAAACACGCACACAGAAGCCGGGCATTAAATAATTAAGCCGTTTACTCTTTTAATATATTGCAGGGATGCCTGCAGAAACAGGAAGGAATAGAAACTATGGATTATCAGAAACTGGCAGAGATGCTGTTCCCTCAGATTACCAAGACCCCGGAGGATTATGAGAAGATGTATCCTCTGAGAAATCTCCCGGAAGGTGCCAAGGTTACAAGACTCGGACCGAGCCCGACGGGATTCATGCACCTGGGAAATCTGTACGGCGCGTTCGCGGATGAGCGTCTGGCGCATCAGAGCGGCGGCGTATTTTATCTGCGCATCGAGGATACCGATGATAAACGTTATGTGGAAGGTGCGGTAGAAACCATTATCTACTCCCTGGATTTCTTTGGCATTCATTTTGATGAGGGCGCATCCATGGACGGAGACAAGGGCGCTTACGGCGACTATACACAGAGTCACAGAGGCCCGATTTACCAGTGCTTTGTAAAGAAACTCGTTTCGGAAGGAAAAGCATATCCGTGTTTCCTGACAGAAGAGGAAATCGGAAAAATCCGTGAGCAGCAGGAGGCGGAGAAGAAGACGCCGGGTATTTACGGAGCGTACGCGGTCTGCAGAAACTGGACGATCGAACAGATTCAGGAGGCGATTGATGCCGGAAAGCCGTATGTCATTCGTCTGAAATCCGATGGGCATCCGGCTGAGGAAGGTCCGGACGGAAAATTGCACGGACGCCGCGTACGCGTAAAAGATGCGATCCGCGGAACGCTGGATATGCCGGAAAATTTCATGGATACAGTCATTCTGAAACAGACCGGAATTCCAACGTACCATTTTGCCCATGTTGTAGACGATCATCTGATGCGTACCACGCACGTCGTCCGCGGTGCAGAGTGGCTTCCTTCCCTGCCGATCCATGTCGAGCTGTTTGAAAAAATGGGCTGGGAGATGCCGATTTACTGCCACACAGCTCAGCTCATGAAGATCGATGAGGAGACAGGAAAGAAGAGAAAGCTCTCCAAGCGTAAGGATCCGGAGCTGTCTCTGACCTATTACCGCGACCAGGGATACCATCCGCAGGCCGTCAGAGAATATCTGCTGACGATTCTGAACTCCAATTTTGAGGAGTGGAGACTCGCAAACCCGGATGCTCCGGTTGAGGAATTTGAATTTACGACTGACAAGATGAGTAATTCCGGCGCGCTGTTCGATCTGAACAAGCTGAATGATATCAGCAAGGATGTTCTCCTGAAGATCCCGGCAGAGGATCTTTATACATTCCTGAAGAACTGGTCGGAAGATTTTGCTCCGGAGTACCGCCATCTTTTTGATGACAAAGAGTACATGGTCAAGATCTTAGACCTTGGAAGACAGGATAAAAAACCGCGTAAGGACCTGATCTATGCGCGCCAGATCATTCAGTTCATCAGCTATTTCTTTGATGATCTGTTCCAGATCGAGGACGAGCTTCCGGAAGAGGTTCCTGCAGAAGACGTTCCGAAAATCCTGGATATGTATCTGGAAACATACAATCACAGTGACGACAACGGAGAGTGGTTCAATAAGATCAGAGCTATCGCCGATCAGCTGGGATACGCGGTCAAACCTAAGGATTATAAAAAACATCCGGATGAGTATAAAGGCCATGTCGGCCATGTCAGCACCGTCATCCGCATTGCGCTGATGGGACGCCGCATCTCGCCGGATGTCTGGGCGATCCAGCAGATCCTGGGAGAAGACCGGACACGCGCAAGGATAAGCGCTTTTGCGGACGCACACAGATAAAATGTGCAGAGAACAATTGAATAAATAGAAAAGGAGGCTGTATGGCATTTACACATCTTCATGTCCATTCAGAATACAGTCTGCTCGATGGAATGGCGAGGATATCCAAAGCGCCGGCCAGGGCAAAAGAAATGGGCATGAATGCGCTTGCGATTACTGATCACGGCGCGATGTTCGGTGTGATTGATTTCTATAAAGAATGCCTGAACCAGGGCATCAAACCGATTATCGGCTGTGAAGTGTATACCGCCATGCGCAGAATGGAAGATAAAGATCCGGTCAAAGACCGCGCGCGCGGCCATCTGATTCTTCTGGCAGAAAACAATGAAGGCTATCATAATCTGATCAAGATCGTCTCCGATTCTTACACCCGGGGCTTTTATTTCAAGCCGAGAGTGGACAAAGAGGAACTGAAGGCGCACAGCAAGGGAATCATCGCACTTTCGGCCTGCCTGGCAGGCCGGGTGCAGTTCTGCCTGCTGAACCGGGATTATGACGGTGCCAGACGTGAGGCAGAAGAACTCCGTGAAATCTTTGGCGAGGAAAACTTTTTCCTGGAAATCCAGGATCACGGACTTCCTGAAGATGAAATCGTGAACCCGCAGCTGAAACAGCTGTCGAAAGAGCTCGGAATACCTCTGGTCGCGACCAACGATGTTCATTACGTCGATCAGGGCGATGCTGAGGCACATGATGTGCTGCTGGCGATTCAGACGGCGTCCAGCATCCATGATCCAAAGCGGATGCGTTTCAAGAGCGATCAGTTTTATCTGAAGAGTGAAGCAGAGATGCGGGCGATGTTTTCTGATATTCCGGAAGTCTGCGATCAGACACAGAAAATTGCGGATCGCTGTAACGTGACCTTTACGTTTGGTGAATATCATCTCCCGGAGTTCAAACCGCCTGAGGGAATGACCAATGATCAGTATCTGAGGCAGCTTTGCAGGGAGGGACTGTCTCAGCGGTATGACACTGTGACCGATTCACTGAAAAATCGTCTGGAGTATGAACTGTCCACCATCGAGCAGATGGGATATGTGGAATACTTTTTGATCGTCTGGGATTTTATCCATTACGCAAAGAACCACGGAATCGCCGTAGGTCCCGGAAGAGGGTCGGCTGCCGGGAGTCTGGTCGCGTACTGCCTGCAGATCACAGATATAGATCCGATCCGGTATGAATTAATTTTTGAACGTTTTCTGAACCCGGAACGAGTCAGCATGCCAGATATCGATGTCGACTTTGACATTGAACGGCGTTCGGAAGTGATTGATTATGTCCGCAGAAAGTACGGGAAGGACAACGTTTCCCAGATCATTACATTCGGGACCCTGAAACCAAAGGCGGCTGTCCGCGATGTCGGACGCGCGCTGGATGTCAGTTACGCGGATACGGACAGGATCGCAAAGGCGATTCCGTTTGATCTGAATATGACTATGGATAAGGCGCTGGATGTCAGTCCGGAGCTGAAGAACATGTACGAAGAAAACGGGCAGGTCCGCAAAGTCATCGATATGTCCAGAGCTTTAGAAGGCATGCCGCGCCACGCGTCCACTCATGCCGCAGGCGTCGTGATCTCCAGGAAGCCCCTGGATGAGTACGTACCGCTGTACATGTCCGACCACGGAATCGCGACACAGTTTAATATGACAACGATCGAAGAGTTGGGGCTTTTGAAAATGGATGTGCGAAACGTTCGCAGAACGAAATACTTCAGAAATGAAAACAAGTTCTGCGGGATAAACGAGATGTTTATTTAACTGTTAGTTTGATTTGGATGGTGAAATTCCATCTACGGAATAAATGCTGATATTCCACTCCCTGAGACTCCGACATGCCTTGCGGTCTTAAAACTGTAAGGTATGAAGCTCGGTGAAGTCGGCTGAAAAAGATTCTAAGTAACAGAAACATGTAAGTAGGGCTGGTACAAAAGCGGCCAGAGCCCGCCTGCCGGAAAACATGGAGTAATATTATATGAAAATGAAGTAAGTCGGGGGTCCTGAGAAATGCAATATGCTGACTCATCAGGAACCGTCGTATGAAAGGCTCGTAATTTAAGAACCCTGGCGAAAGCCGGGTGGTCCCTGTAGGGATTTAAGCCGCAGTGTCAGTACTGTCCATTGCTGCCACTGTTTATATCTGATAAAAGATATAAGTTCTGATTCCAGTCAGCAGAGGAAGTAAGAATGGCTTACGGGTTAAAGACGGCAGCTAAGTTGCAATAATAAAAGGATAAAACTAATGGAACGTTTGAAGCCAAAAAGAAAATGTCAAGATGATTAAGCATCGAAGTTTCTAACAAGTAGGAAATGACTTGTGAATTTTGGCGGCAGCAGCCCGTAGTATCTGAGAAGCGGAGCAACGACCGTGGAGAGAAGGGGCATAACCAGAGATAGGATTATGTAGGAATGTTCAATTGTTAAGGAAGCCGCTGAGCGAAACGAACTAACCATAGGAGGTGATCCCTATGGGGACAAAACTTAACAGAGTTCCCACAACAGAAAGGGAACTTAATGAACTCTTACAAAACATTTATCTTACGGCAAAGAATAACTATGATAACAGAAAGGACAGTAATTTCACCGGTATTCTGGAAATAATAGCATCAGAACCAAACATCGTAACGGCTATCCATAAAATCAAAAGCAATAAAGGCAGCAGGACTGCCGGCATTGATGGAAAAATTATGGATGACTACCTTACAAAAGGTTACGATGAAGTTCTTCAGGAAGTGAGAAACAATTTATATGATTATCAACCTGAAATGGTGCGGAGAATATGGATACCAAAACCGGATAGGTCCGAAAAAAGACCTCTCGGTATACCAATAATTATCGATAGAATCATTCAGGAATGCGTTAGAAAAGTGCTTGAGCCTATTGCAGAAGGACAGTTCTTTGAACACTCATATGGCTTTCGGCCGATGAGATCTGCTGATATGGCGGTAGCCAGAATCAAACGCATTAACTGGACATCCAAGTGCTACTGGGCAGTTGAAGGAGATATAAAAGGCTTTTTTAACAACATTGATCATAACGTTATGATCAGGAGTTTATGGAACCTTGGAATCCGTGATAAAAGGGTGTTATGTATAATTAAACAGATGTTAAAAGCGGGTGTAATGAATGAATGCAGAGTGAGTGAACGAGGAACTCCTCAGGGTGGCATCCTTTCACCGCTGCTGGCAAATGTTTACCTGAATCGATTTGATAATTATATGACGGGGGACTTTGAACGGAAGAAACTTCGAAAACCGCATTCAAGGAGAGATGGGGAATTAACTGCTATGAGAAATCACAGTAATTTAAAAACCTGTTACTATATCAGATATGCGGACGACTGGGTTATCTTAACAGATAGCAAAGAAAATGCAGAACGTCTGAAGTATAAAGCGAAAAGATATCTGCAGGATGCACTGAAGCTGGAGCTCTCAGACGAGAAGACACTGATAACAAATGTATGCAGCAGACCAGTCAGGTTTCTTGGAGTGGAAATAAAGCTGTACAACAAGAACGGAAGACTGGTAAACAGAGTTTCTCCGGATCGTAATAGATTCAAACAAAAAATGGTGAACTTAAGCAGAGAATTGTTCTTCTTGAGGAAAATCTCAACGATGGACAAAAACAGGCTTGTTCAGAACATTACACGGGTGAATGCTATTATTCTGGGACTTATCAATTATTACAGCATGTGTGACCAGATTAGTGTTGCAGTGAGAAAGTATGCATGGTTATTGAAATATACAGCATATAAATCGCTGAAACGCCATGGAGGAAAGTGGGTCAGAGCAGATCAGGTCTCGAACCTTATTGGACTGCATCGCGGACATAGAGCTCATATCCCTGCAGTCGAATATAACGGAATGTGGATTGGAATCACGGATATAAATTTTGCCAAATGGAATAATCCAAGATGTAAAAATCAGGCCGAGAATCCATTCACTCCTGAGGGAAGGGCATTATATAACAAAAGGATGTACAGAAAGGGACTATTGGTCCGAACCGATGAAGTAAATTCGAGTGACCATGCGTGGTACATCAGAATGAGCAAAAACCCGCTTTATAATTTTGAATACTTCATGAACAGGCCTTACACGTACAACCGGGATAAGGGAAAGTGCAAAATATGTGGCGGGATTGTGGATCCGAACGAAGCCCGCTTTCATCACGTTAACCCTGAATTACCGGGCAATCAGAGGAATAAGGTGAAGAACTTGATAACAGTTCATGATTACTGTCATAAGCTGATCCATGATGAATCAGAGCCGGAAGGTTTGTCAGAACAGACATTGAAAAAGCTTGCAAAATACCGCAAGAAACTGCTGACATAATCCGAAAGTAGTTTACCGAAGACTATTATCTTTGGCAGAGAGCCGTGTGCGATGAAAGCCGCACGCACGGTTCGAAGTGGGGGAAAACGACCCGAAACAGGCAACGCTGACGGTGTTCGTTACCTATCACTATTTTTTAGGCCTTCGAAATTTAACAGTAATCCGCGATGCGCTTCAGATGATAAAAGAGAATCACGGTGTGGAGCTTGATTTTGCGAGGATGGGATATGACGATCCCAAGGTTTACGAGATGATCGCGCACGGCGATACAGAAGGTGTCTTTCAGCTGGAAAGCGAAGGAATGACGTCTTTCATGAAGAATTTAAAACCGAGTTGTTTTGAAGATATCGTTGCGGGAATATCCCTGTATCGTCCGGGACCTATGGATTCCATTCCGACATATATCGAGAATAAGAAGCATCCGGATAACATTCAGTATGTGACGCCGGAACTGGCACCGATTCTGGATGTGACATACGGGTGTCTGGTATATCAGGAACAGGTTATGAGGATTGTCCGAGACCTGGCCGGATACAGTTACGGACGCTCCGACATCGTGCGCCGAGCGATGTCCAAAAAGAAAAAGAAAGTCATGATGGAGGAAAAAGAGTACTTCATTCATGGAAAGCTGCGCGATGACGGAACCGTGGAAATTCCGGGATGTATCCGGAATGGAATATCAGAAGAAGCTGCAGAACAGATCTTTTCTGATATGGAAACATTTGCGCAGTATGCCTTCAACAAGAGCCATGCTGCCGCATATGCAGTGCTTGCGTTTGAAACGGCGTACTTAAAATGTTACTATCCGGTGGAGTTTATGGCTGCTCTGATGAGCAGTATGGCCGGGGATGCCCGGCAGACGGCCAAATATATCCGGAACTGCCGGGAGCACGGGATTGAAGTGCTCGGGCCGAGTGTGAATGAAAGCGGCGTCAAGTTTACCGTTCAGGACGGAAAGATCCGTTTTGGGCTGCTGGGCGTCAAAAATGTCGGTGAGGGGGCGATTGAGGAAATTATCCGGGCGCGCCGCGAAAACGGGATGCCGGCTGATATTTTCCAGTTTATTGATCATATCGACGTCAGTGTTGTGAATAAGAAGGCGGTGGAGAGCCTGATCAAGGCAGGCGCGCTGGATTGTCTGAACCCGAACCGCGCCGCGCATCTTGCGGTGTATGAGACGCTGATGGAGTCGGCGCAGGCAAATGCAAGAAAGAATATAGCCGGGCAGATCAGTCTGTTCCAGACGGCGGAGGCAGCTATGGATGCCGGAGATGTGCGGACGAGCCTGCCGAAGGTGGAAAACTTTGACCGGCGGATTCTCCTGGCTATGGAGAAAGAGATGCTCGGCGTCTATATCAGCGGCCATCCGCTCGACGGGTACGCAGATATGATTCGCAGGACTGCAACGGTGAACAGTCAGCAGCTGGAGGAAGCCGGGCGTCAGTCCTCTGAGGCAGACGTGCAGGATCCGGGCTATTTTCCGGGAGATGCGCGTGCGCAGATGGCGCGGCCTGAAAGCAGCGGCGGCATCAGGGATAAGATGCATGTCGTGATGGCAGGTATGATCATCGGAAAAAAGACGCTGATTACAAAAAAGAATCAGATTATGGCGTTTGTTGACCTGGAAGATCTGTACGGACAGACAGAAGCCGTGGTCTTCCCTAAGGTGCTGGAGAGATACCAGCCGGAAATCTATGAAGACAATGTTGTGATCATGAAGGGCAGACTGGACTTCCGCGAAGGGGAAACACCAAAACTGCTTGTGGAATCGGTAGAGCCTCTGCGCGCAGAGGAATCGCAGAGCAGCGGAGAATTTCTGAAGGTGCGGATTCCGGAACGAATGGACGAGAAACAGACGATGAAGGAACTCGCAGAAATTTTCCGGCGCCATGCAGGGATGCAGATTGCATTGATCTACCCGAAAACCGGAAAGCCGGTCCGCACGGGAAAAAATGCGGGGGTTTCCATTACGGCATCGCTTCTGGAGCAGGTCGGCAGGCTGGTTGGAGAAGAAAATGTAAAAATAGGCGCACGCTGACAGAAGTCGTGGTATGATATATAAATAACTGTCAATTAAGAGATTGAGACTGGTGAAATGCAGACAGGCGGTTTGTAACAGATATTGCGGACGTTTCCTTGCTGTGTGCAATTTGTCAAAATCACTGATTGTGATGATTGGAGGGAATTGGTATGAAAAGAATCGGAGTACTGACAAGCGGAGGCGATTCTCCGGGTATGAATGCGGCAGTTCGTTCTGTCGTACGCTGCGGACTGGACCGCGATATGGAAGTATACGGAATTTATCGCGGATATGAAGGACTGCTGGATGCTGAGCTGAAGCAGATGACCAGAGGCGACGTCGGAGATATTCTGCAGCGCGGCGGCACGATTCTGAAGACAGCCAGAAGCAAGCGCTTCCGGACTGAAGAGGGCATCAAGCGTGCGATGAATGTCCTGAATACATTCGAGATTGACGGCTTGGTTGTCATCGGCGGCGACGGAAGTCTGCACGGTGGACTGGAGCTTTCCAAAAGAGGAATTCCAGTGATGGGAATTCCGGGAACAATCGATAATGACCTTGCGTATACCGATTACACGATTGGCTTTGATACAGCAGTAACAACTGTGCTGGACGCGATTTCCAAGCTGAGAGACACTTCTTCTGCGCATGAGCGTGTCGTAATCGTTGAAGTTATGGGACGGCGCTGCGGAGATATCGCGCTTTATTCCGGGCTTACAGGAGGCGCTGAGGAGATTCTGGTTCCGGAACGTCCGTATGACATCAAAGCGCTGTCGCGCCGCATTATCGAGAGTGCAAACCGCGGAAAACAGCATCATATCATCATTAAAGCAGAAGGCGTGGATATCTCTACTGCGGATCTGACGCATGACATTCAGGAATATACAGGCAGAGAGACCAAAGAAGTAGTTCTGAGTTATCTGCAGCGCGGCGGATCCCCGACGATGAGAGACCGTCTGCTGGCGACTATGTGCGGAGCCAAGGCTGTTGAGCTTCTGGAGCATGAATCATCCAGCAAGGCGATCGGAACCGTGAACGGAAGAATTTCTGCAGAAGATCTTGGTGATGCGCTGAAGGAAACGAGAACGTTGGATAAGGAGCTGTACCAGCTGATCGGAGTATTAGGAAAGTAATGAAAACGGCAGTTGTATATAATTCAAAATACGGAGCTGCGCGGCAGTACGGAGAGTGGATTGCAGAAGCGCTGAACGCGGATCTGATCGACGGAAAAGGGCTGAAGGTCGCGCAGCTTATGCCATATGATCTGATTGTCTATGGAGGCGGCATCTATTCCGGCGGCATCTATCGGCTGGATTTTATGAAGAAACATGCGCGTAAGGAGCTGCGGCAGAAGGTGATCGTCTGCTATGGCGTCGGCATTTCTGTCGGCCATGACGAGAACCAGATTCAGGCGGACGAGATCAATTTTTCCGATGAGCTGAAGGGCATGCCGTGCTTCTATCTGACCGGGCGGTTTCAGCCGTCAGAGATCCACGGATTTGACCGTGCAGTAATCAAGCTGACAAAAAAGCTGCTGCAAGGAGGAACGGGCGCCTACGCGGACGAACTGCGAGACGCGTTTGCAAACGGAAGCGACCTGATCGACCGGGAGCAGATTCTTCCGCTGGTTCAGTATGTCCGTGAACTGGAAGAAAGAATGCAGGCATGAGAGACGTAGATATTTGCATTATCGGAGGTGGTGCGTCCGGCATGGCGGCGGCGATTGCCGCAGGGCGCAGAATATCAGGCGAACGGATTCTGGTTCTTGAGAAACTGGATGAACCGGGACATAAGATTCTGGCGACTGGAAACGGACGGTGCAATTTAACCAATACGGCCTGTGGAAACGCGCCGCGTACGCGGCTGTTTTTCAGGGAGCTTGGAGTTTTTACAAGAGAAGAAGAAGGCGGGCGCGTATATCCCTGGTGCGGAGATGCCCGGGCAGTGCAGGAGGCGCTTCTGGCAGAGCTTGAACGTCTCCATGTTCGGGTGTCTGCGGGATCAGAGGTGACAAAGGCAGAAGTGCAAGGCGGCAGCTTTATTGTGTCCGTCCGCGGCGGAAAGCCAGTCCGCGCAAAAACGCTTCTGCTGGCGTGCGGCGGAAAAGCCGGTCCTAAGCTCGGGACGACCGGAGACGGCGCGCGCCTGGCACGGCAGCTGAATCTTAAGGTTACGCCTCTTGCTCCTGCTCTGACAGCGATGGAGGTCTATGATGATGTCCGCAGTCTGAAGGGTATACGCGCCAAAGGGACTGCAGCATTGTATTTCAAGGATCAGAAACTTGCGGAGGAAGAAGGAGAAATCCAGTTCACCTCGTATGGAATATCCGGGATCTGTGTGTTCAATCTGTCCGGAAAGATGGTGCTTCCGCCGGGGAAGACACTGAAAAACGGGTTTGACGATTACCGCGTGGAGATCGATCTCGCGCATGGTCTGGATGTATCTGCCCGTGATTTCCAGGGGGTGACGGCGGAGCATCTGTTTCCTCTGGAATCGGTGGTGAAGAGGCCTCTTGCGCTGCGCATCGCAGAAGAATCGCGCGGAGACGGCAAGGCCTGCCTTCGCCTGCTGCGCCATTTTACCCTGCATCCTAAAGGTCTGAAAGGCTGGGATATGGCGCAGGTAACACGCGGCGGCGTCGCCCGGGAAGAACTGAATCCTGAGACCATGGAAGCGCTTCAGTATCCGGGCCTGTATGTTTCTGGCGAATTGCAGGACTGGGACGGGCCGTGCGGAGGCTACAATCTGCAGCATGCCTGGGAAACCGGATACGCTGCGGGAAGCGCGATGGCAGATCGGATCTGCGCAGAATCTGCGGACGAACAGAAAAGAAGTCGGGAAAGGCAGGAAGAGTGAAATATCAGTATCGCATGCATGAAATACGGCTTGGTCTGAATGAATCAAAGAACAGGCTGCCGGAAAAAATCCGGAAAAAACTGGGGCGCGCGGGACGAGGTACAAGTATCTCTGATCTTCAGATTCGGAGAGAATCGATCGATGCCCGCCATAAAGACGATATCAGATTGGTCTACACGGTTGATTTTACTTCAGACCGGGAGCTGAAACTGCAGAAGGCGCCGGATCTGGCCTATCACCGTGCTGTTTCCGGTACACAGCCCCTGGCACACCGGCCGGTAATTGTCGGTATGGGGCCGTGCGGAATGTTTGCCGCTCTGGTGCTTGCGCAGCAGGGTTACTGTCCGCTGGTCATCGAGCGCGGCGCTCCGGTGGAAGAGCGGATAAGGGATGTGCAGAAATTCTGGAAAGAGCATATTCTGGATCCGGAATCGAATGTTCAGTTCGGTGAGGGAGGAGCAGGCACATTTTCGGACGGCAAGCTCACGACCGGGATCAAAGATCCGCGCATTCATTTCATGCTGGAAGAATTTGTTCAGGCCGGAGCGGACCCGGAGATCCTCTATGCACATATGCCGCATATCGGGACGGATGTCCTCAGAGTCTGCGTCAGAAATATCCGGAAACAGATTCAGTCGCTCGGAGGAGAAGTCCGCTTTCATACCAAGATGGAAAAGCTGGTTCTGAAGGCTTCGGATAAAGGCTGCAGCGTTGCCGGACTGGTGGTTTCTGAAAACGGAAAAGAATCCGTGATTGATGCAGATCAGGTTGTGCTTGCGCTCGGTCACAGCGCGAGGGATACGTTCCGCTCTCTTCATCAGCAGAACATTCCAATGGAGCAGAAGGCGTTTTCCATCGGTGTCCGGATCGAACATCCTCAGGATGTGATTGACCGCGCGCAGTACGGAGACACGGGGGAAAATCTCGGACTTCCTCCTGCCGTATATAAACTGAACTGGAAAGCGGAGAATGGACGCGGGGTCTACACGTTTTGTATGTGCCCGGGCGGTGAAGTGATCACGGCTTCGTCGCAGAAAGGCGGAGTGGTTACAAACGGCATGAGCCGGCACGGCCGGGACAGCGGAACAGCGAACAGTGCGCTTCTTGTGGACGTGCGAACATCAGATTTTCCTGATTCTGAAGATCCTCTCTCCGGTGTTGACTTTCAGGAAAAGTACGAGCGCCTGGCCTTCAGAAACGGCGGAGGCGATTACACAGCGCCTAAGACGACATGGGCTGAATTCCGAGATCAGAGCGCGTCCGCAGAACCGGTTATCCAGTCCCTTCCGGAGTTTGCTTCCGCGTCGATTCGGGAGGCTGTTCCTCATTTTGGACGTAAATTGAAAGGATTTGACGCGGATGACGCGGTGATGACGGCGGTGGAATCCAGAAGTTCATCTCCGGTGCGGATATTAAGGGACAGAGAACAACAGTGCGTTTCTGTCCGCGGTCTGTATCCGGGCGGTGAAGGAGCCGGCTATGCGGGAGGCATTACGAGTTCAGCATGTGACGGAATCAAAATTGCTGAACAGATAATTACGTCTTTTTCCCCATGTAAGGAAAATTCATAAATCGGATGCATTTCTGTTCGAAATGGGATAAGATAGAGGAATAACATTCTGCCGGAAAACGGCAGAAAAAATCAGACTGTGCGTACGCTGCAGAAAGAGAGGGACGAATGCACAAGAGAGAAGATGAAATGGAATTTACTCCGAATGAACGGATTGAGGAAGCAGTAAAAGGCTTCCAGATGGGACAGACAGAGGACAGCACTCAGCAGTTGACGGAAGCGATTCTGACGAGCGCGGTAAACAGTGAGGAACTCCTGGCTCCGGCAGTTCCTGCAGGAGCAGACGGTAAACCGCTGGATCTTGACTATATGACGGATGATCAAATTCAGGAATTTCTGGAGAGCGAAGAGATCAGTTTTGCCATTCATGCCGTTACGGATGAAGACGGCCATGACTGGCTCCCGGTATTCACCAGTCCGGACGCTGTGATGCAGGGAGAAGTTGTAGATGTCATGGCGCATCAGATCGAAACACTGATGGCGATGGCTCTGGACACAGATATGGCGGGAATCGTCATCAATCCGTGGAGCGATGCGCTGAACGTTCCGGCGGATACACTGAAGGTTCTGCTGGACAGCATCCAGGCGATTCATGAGAATGTCGATGAGGAACTCCAGGGTGACATCAACCTGATCGAGGGCGATATCGTCAACATGGACTGTGACGCAATCGTCAACGCAGCCAATAACACGCTGATGGGCGGAAGCGGCGTAGATGGAGCGATTCATCAGGCGGCCGGTCCGGAACTGAATGACGCGTGCCGCGAACTGCACGGATGCAGAACCGGAGAGGCCAAGATCACAGAAGGATTCCAGCTCCCTGCCGACTATATCATTCATACTGTCGGACCGATTTACGACGGGTCCGATCAGTGCGCGGATGATCTGGCGGACTGTTACTGGAACTGCCTGAATCTGGCGATCGACTACGATATTCACTCCATTGCGTTTCCGGCTATTTCAACCGGCGTATTCGGATATCCGATGAAAGACGCTGCAGAGATTGCTGTCGATACTGTTCTGACATGGCTGGATTCTTACGCAGGAGATTATGATATGCAGGTGACCTTCTGTGTTCACGATGATACGGCCTATCAGATTTATACAGAAATTCTGGACCGTGAACTGGCTGATGAACCGGAGGATCCGCAGAATTAGACTGTGTCGGGGTGCAGAATCAGTTTTTGCATTCTGAAACATCGAAAAAGACCGCAGATGTAATGCCGGCCGAGAAAGAATATTTCTTCTCAGCCGGTTTTTTGCATTCGGATGCAGTTCGCAGGTTCCGAAGAGAACGCGGATGATTGGACAAATCCGCCGTACTGTTTATGTTCATCATGTTCGAGGATTGATAAAATATCGTTATACTGAGGTGAAAATATGGATTTGATAAGAATGCCAAAGGCAGAACAAAGCAAGCATACAGTTACAGTAGGGATTCCACGTTCTCTTCTTTATTTTCGTTATGGGGTTCTCTGGCAGCGTTTTTTTCAGGAACTGGGAATTCAGACGGTTGTTAGCGCACCGACCAACCTGGAGATCATGAACACCGGCGCCCGTTTTGCGTCATCAGAAATGTGCCTGGCCATGAAAATCTACATGGGTCATGTGGATGCGCTCCGCGGAAAGTGTGATTACGTTCTTGTTCCAAGGATCAGAGACTTCGGGATACGCAGAGTGATGTGCGCCAATTTTGAGGCGCTTCCGGATGTTGTTTCCAATATTTTCTATGAAGCGCCGTTTAAAGTACTCTCCTATGACATAGACTCATCCAAGAAAAAGGATGAACAGCGAGCGATGGTTGAGATGGCTGTGTCCATCGGCTTCTCACACGGACGCGCGCTGAAGGCATATAAACAGGCGAGAAAAGCGCAGAATGACGCGACAGCCAGAAAGGTGAAGCAGAATGAGGCGCTCTATCGTCAAAACGGGCTGAAGCTTGCGCTCGCGGCGCACAGCTATATTCTGGATGATGAATACATCGGAAAGCCAATTATCAAGTATCTGGAAGAAAACGGAGTCACAGTCATCCGTGCGGATCTGACAGACCGGAAACAGGCGATGAAGGTATCGGAAAAAGTCTCACCGACATTGAAATGGGAACTGTCCAGAGAAATCGTCGGTTCCCTTGCGATGCACCATGAAGAAATTGATGGTGCGATCCTTTTGTCGGTCTATCCATGTGCGCTGGACTCTATGGTAGACGATATGCTGATCCGGAAAAACCGAATGGCGCATATTCCGGTGCTGCAGATGACGCTGGATGCCCAGACAGGAACGGCCGGAGTAGAAACACGGCTGGAAAGTTTTATTGACATACTGAAGATGAGAAAAGAGGTGGAGACAGGAAATGGCAGAGAAAACGAGGCGTAAGATCGCATTTCCAATGGTCGCCCGCTATAATGAAGTTGTCCGGTATTTTGTTGAAGAGGGACTGCACCAGACTTATATCATGCAGCCTAAAATGACGAGAAGAACTCTGAAACTCGGGGTAAAATACGCTCCGGACATGGTGTGCACGCCGTTTAAGACGATTCTGGGCAGTATGATTGAGGCTCTGGAAGCCGGCGCGGATACGCTGATCATGGTGTTCGGCTACTGCCGCCTCGGATATTATGGAGAGCTTGCAGAAACGATACTCCGCGACCTGGGGTACGAGTTTGACTACCTTAACCTGGCAGAATACACGACCGGAAAACGCAAGGATTACCTGAAGGCCATCAAGAAGCTGAATCCGAAGGCCAAGGCCGTTGTCATGGGAAAGGCCGGACTGGATGCGCTGAAGATGATGGAAGACATTGATGCCGTAGAAGATATTTACTATCAGAACTGCGGGTTTGAGACGACAAAGGGTAAATACCGCAAGGCGCTGAACCAGTTTATGAAAGATATGGGCGCAGCAAAGAACCGGAGTGAAATCGATGCCGGATATGACCGCTGCATGGAAGCATTCCGGTCGATTCCGATCGATAAAGGAGAATTTCCGCTCCGCGTCGGTGTCCTCGGAGAATATTTTACGGTTATGGATGAGTTTTCCAACATAGACCTGGAACAGTCCATCGCAGATCTTGGCGTCGAGGTGCACCGCTGGATGAATGTCACCCACAGAAATGTTCATTATCCGGGCGAAAAAAATCTGCACCCGAGAATTCAGGAATACTGCGCGTATGAAATGGGGCCGACGTCAACCGCAAACATCTGGTACGCAAAGGAATGCGCGGAAAAAGGGTTTGACGGACTGGTGCATGTAAAGAGCGCAGGATGCACTCCGGAGATTGACATTATGCCGGTCCTGCAGAGAATCGGGGCTGATTTTAAGATTCCGATTCTGTATCTGACCTATGATTCGCAGGACGGAGATGCCGGACTGCAGACCAGAATTGAAGCGTTCTACGACATGATTGAAATGAGAAAGAAGGTAATCCGCTGATGGAAGACGTATATATGGGCATAGACGTGGGTTCAATTTCCACCAAAGGCGTTATTATTACAAAGGATAACAAAATCCTGTCCAGCGAGTATATCTGGACAGAAGGAAATCCGATCGGAGCGGTGAAGAAACTGGTCCGGCTTCTTGAAAAGCAGTTTGACAAGGAGCATTATCAGATTGTTGCAACCGGAACTACAGGCAGCGCCAGAAAGCTGGTCGGAACTGTTCTGGGAGCAACGGTGGTAAAGAACGAGATCACAGCACATGCGGTTGGCACTACGACATTTCATCCGGATGTCCGCACTATTCTGGAGATCGGCGGTCAAGACTCCAAGATTATTCTGGTGGAGAACGGAGTCGCAATTGATTACGCGATGAACACTCTGTGCGCAGCCGGAACAGGCGCATTCCTGTCCAGTCAGTCTGCGCGTCTTGGCATTCCCGTTGAGGATATGGGAGAGATCGCGCTGAAATCTGAGCATCCGACACAGATCGCTGCACGCTGCACCGTATTTGCAGAATCGGACCTGGTACATAAGATCCAGGTCGGACATACCAAGGAAGACATTGTCGCCGGCCTTTGTCAGGCAGTTGTCGGAAACTATCTGAACAACGTCGGCAAAGGAAAGAAAATCCAGTCGCCGGTGGTATTCCAGGGCGGTGTGTCCAAGAACATCGGCGTAGTGAAAGCCTTTGAAAAACAGCTGGGATGTCCGGTTATCGTCGATCCGGACGGCCATTTGATGGGCGCAATCGGAGCAGCAATTCTCGCACGCCGCAATAAGAAACGTGCAGTCTTTGACTTCAATATGGAAGATATGGAGTTTGTGACCAGAGAGATCAACTGCGGCGGATGCCCGAACAACTGTGAAATCATCTGTGTCTACAGGGACGGCGAGATGATTGACAGCTGGGGAAACCGCTGTGAGAGAGGAGACGTAGCAGCCAGGAAGGCCGCCAAACTGGCAGAGGCGGAATAGAGATCTATTTCAGGATTCATCAATTAAGAAAAGAGCCACTGTCCTTTGGTAAATCCAGGGATGGTGGCTCTCTTATCGGTTACAGCAGCTATTTCTTCAACTGTTTCAATATTTGATCCCTCTTACTCCTTCACCAGCACGTCTCCGGTCATTTCTTCCGGAATCGGAAGATCCATCAGTTTCAGCAGGGTCGGTGCGATGTCAGCCAGTTTCCCGCCGTCTTTCAGGCGCTTCGGGTGGTTGGCGATATGGACGAGCGGAACCGGATTCAGGGAATGCGAGGTGACGGCGTATCCGTTTTCATCCTGCATGACGTCAGCGTTTCCGTGGTCTGCGGTGAGCAGGATCTGTCCGTCTTTTTCAAGGACGGCATCGACGATCTGAGGCACGCAGCGCTCCAGGGTTTCGATGGCTTTTACCGCGGCGCCGAGGTCGCCGGTGTGGCCGACCATGTCTGCATTCGCGAAGTTCAAAATGATAACATCGTAATAATCTCTGCCGATCTCTCGCAGAACGCGTTCTGTGATTTCCGGCGCGCTCATTTCCGGCTGCATGTCGTAGGTCGCGACCTTAGGTGAAGGAATCAGAACGCGGTCTTCACCCTGGTTTGGTTCTTCTACTCCTCCGTTAAAGAAGAAGGTGACGTGTGCGTATTTTTCTGTCTCAGCGATGCGGAGCTGCTTCAATCCGAGACGGGAAATATACTCTCCAAGAGTGTTGGCATAGTGTTCCGGCGGGAACGCAGTCTGTACGTTCGGCATGCTTGCGTCATACTGGGTCATGCAGACATAGCAGAGGTCGGAAAGTGTCTTCTCTCTCTGGAATCCGGAAAAATCAGGATCTACAAAGCAGCGGGTAATCTGGCGCGCACGGTCTGGACGGAAATTGAACATGATCACGCTGTCTCCGTCAGAGACTGCTGTCGGATTCCCGTCTTTGTCCGGAATGACTGTAGGCACGACAAATTCATCGTTCTCTTCATTATCGTAGGCCATATGGATGGCTTCCTCATAAGAGCCTGCCTGGCGTCCCTTTCCGAGTGTCATGGCGTCATAGGCAAGCTGTTCTCTCTCCCAGCGGGTGTCACGGTCCATGGCATAGTAGCGTCCTGCGATTGTGGCAATGCGGCCGGTTTCCAGTTTATTCATTTTTTCAGACAGCTGCTCTAGATACGTTTCCGCGCAGCGCGGCGGAACGTCCCGTCCGTCTAGGAAGCAGTGAACCGCAACTGAAGAGATCCCTTCTTTTTCTGCCATGTCCAGAAGCGCAAAGAGATGGTCGATGTGGCTGTGAACGCCGCCGTCAGAAAGCAGTCCGCATAAGTGCAGCGTGGACTGGTTCTGTTTTACATGTTCCATCGCGTTTTTCAGAGCAGAATTGGTGAAAAAAGATCCGTCTGCAATCGCTTTGGTGATCAGGCTGAGATCCTGATAGACGATTCGTCCGCCGCCGATATTTAAATGACCGACTTCTGAATTACCCATTTGTCCGTCCGGAAGTCCGACCGGTTCGCCGGAGGCGGCAAGACTGGTGTGCGGGTACATGGCCATGATGCGGTCAAGCTGCGGCGTGTATGCCTGCGCAATCGCGTTGCCCATGGTGCGCGGGTTCAGCCCGTATCCGTCCATGATCAGAATCATATTCGGCTTTTTGTTGTTCATGATCTTCTTCTCCTTTATTTCTCTATAAACAGGTCTGTATTGCAACCGGATGTTCCGGGTGATTCGGCAGATCGTGCCGCCTTGCTTTGTTTCTTTTGTCTATCAATCATGATACCACAAGTCGGGCAGAATACATCAAAGTTTGGTATACTAGAAGCAGAAAGTTATGGTCGGGTAATAGAAAAGAGGAATTCATGGCTTGGACAGCTCAGCAGCAAAAGGCAATCGATACGGACGGCAGGAGTCTGCTTGTTTCTGCGGCAGCGGGTTCGGGAAAGACGGCGGTCATGGTGGAACGTGTCTGCCGGCTGGTCACGGACGAGGGTCTTGATGTGAGAAGGCTTCTGGTGGTGACGTTTACGAATGCGGCGGCGTCAGAAATGCGCGAGAAGATCCGGTCGGCGCTTCGTACCAAGGCAAAAAGCAATCCGAAGCTGAGAAAACAGCTGGACCTCTTGCCGCAGGCGGAGATCAGCACGTTCCACTCGTTTGCGCTCGATGTGATTCACCGGTTCTTCTATCTGACGGATCTTGAAGCCAGCTTTTCGATCGCGGATGAGGCAAGAAGTGCGGTTCTGTGCGAGGAGGCAATGGAAGAGCTGTTTGATGACTGTTATGAGGCGGAAGATCCGGAATTTCAACAGTTTATGGACTGGTACAGCGCGGAGAAGAATGACGATGCTGTCCGGTCGCTGCTGCTCAAACTGTACCATATGACGCAGGCACTTCCGGATCCGGACAGGCTTCTTCAGGAACGGGCGGAGGAACTGGATTCTGACGGAGACTGGAAGAATTCAAGAATTTACCGCGCGCTGCAGAAAGCCTCTTGCGAGGAGCTTGCACAGTCCATGGAAAGCCTGGAACACGCAATGGATCTTCTGGATGAAGAGGGGTGCAGCGGGATCTGTGATAAACTTTGCGGCGTCCGTGAACAGATGGATGCGGCGCTGCAGTGCTGCAAGTCCGGTGATCTGGATCAGGCTGGTGCGCATGTACAGGGAATTGTCTGGCCGCGCATGACCGCGTCTAAAGATGAGAAGGAGAATTACGCGCTGATCAAGGACACCGTCACTGCACTTCGCGATGCGTCGAAAAAAAGACTGGATGCTCTGAAGGAGGCGTTTTTCTCAGAGCCGCTGGAGGATGCGTTCAGAGAGGTTGCAGAGACTAAGGGTGCGGCAGATACGCTGCTGCGGCTTCTGCGTGATTTCCAGACCCGTTTTCATGAGAAGAAACAGCAGAATCGTCTGATCGATTTTAACGATATTGAGCACTACTGCCTCAGGATTCTCCAGAATGAAAAGGCGGCGGACTATTACCGGGACAAGTTTCTGGCGGTGTTCATCGATGAATACCAGGATACGAGTCTGGTGCAGGAGGCCATCATTTCCAGAATCGCGCGTCCGGACAATCTGTTTATGGTCGGTGACCAGAAGCAGTGCATCTACCAGTTCCGCCTTGCAGAGCCGCGGATTTTCAGGGACAAATATCAGACGTTCAAGGAGGAGATGAAGCGGCAGGACGGGCACGCTACGAAAATTGACTTGAATCGCAACTTCAGAAGCAAGCCGGTCATTCTGCAGGCAATTAATGACGTGTTTCAGCCGATTATGGACGGCTATGACGAGGACGCAAAACTGTATCCGGGTATTCCGTATGACGGGGAGTACTCATTTCCGCCGGAAACGCGGATCATTGATACAGAGGCGCCGGAAGGGCTGAATCCAGAGATCGCAGCTCTGAAAAAAGCAGATCTGGAAGCTCGTGAAGCTGCGCGGCTGATCCGTGAAAATGTCGGAAAACCGTATTTTGACGCCAAGTCAGGACAGGTGAAAACGCTGCAGTACAGGGATATTGTGATCCTTCAGCGTTCGGTTCTGGGCAGCGCCGGGACGTTTATGGAAACCATGCAGGAGGAGAATATTCCGCTGTACATAGACAGCAATGACGGATTTTTTGACCGGACGGAGATTCATGTATTTATGAATCTGCTTGCGGTAATCGATAATATGTATCAGGATGTTCCGATGATCAGTGTGCTGCGCTCAGAGATATTCCGCTTTACGACGGATGAACTTGCTGAGATTCGAAGCCTTTCTGCAGAGGGCACGTTTACAGAAGCGCTGATTGCCGCTGCTGGTTCGGAAAGAACAGGCCTGGCAGAAAAATGTGCATCTGTTCTTCAGAAGATCCGGGAATGGAAAGTTCTGGCGCTGGCCATGCCGCTGCCGGATTTTCTGTGGAAACTCATGCTGGATACTGGATATTATGTGATTTCCGGGGCGATGCCGGACGGAGAAATGCGGCAGGCAAACCTGCGCGTGTTGCTTTCCCGTGCACAGCAGTACAGTGAAGACGCGCAGAGTTCACTGTACTCTTTCATGCGCTATATAGACGCCGTCCGCCAGCATACGGTCAAGACGAGCCAGGCCAGGCTGCTGTCGGAAAATGACAATGTCGTCCGGATGATGACGATTCACAAGTCCAAGGGTCTGGAGTTCCCGATGGTCATTATTTCCGGCATGGGAAACAACTTGAATTACACGAGCGGGAAGGATCCGATTCTGTTCCATAAAGATATCGGTTTAGGGCTGAGCCTGGAGGATCCGGAACACCGGCTGAAGAAAACCACACTGACCAGGAGCCTGATCGTTCATCAGTACCGGCAGGAAGAATATGAAGAGAATATCCGCATCCTGTATGTCGCAATGACGCGCGCCAGAGAGAAACTGTATCTTCTCGGCTGTGTCAAAGAAGCAGATAAATTTCTGGAGAGCAAGGAGGCAGGGATCCGCACCCGCCGGTCGTTCCTGGACATGATGGAGGCGATTCCGCATCCTGTCGTGATCACTCTGGACGAGCTGGAAAACAGAGAAGAGAATGATGAAATTCAGGATCGTGAGACGCAGGAGCAGACAGAGGCGGCAAAAGACAGACTGGACAAGGTCATAAGCCGGCTGAATTACTGCTATCCGCATCCGTATGCCGGTCATGTGCGCTCAAAATATACGGTAACCTCGCTGAATGAACAGCGGGCAGCGGAAGCTGAACGTTCCGGAAAACACACGGTTCCGGAGGCCGCGCTCCATGTGGGGCGGAAAGTTCCTCTTTTTATGCAGGAGAAGAAATCCCTTACGTTTGCAGAGCGCGGAACGGTGTATCATGGAATCATGGAGCATCTTGACTTTGCGCGGGCGGAAAGCGGGGGAGCGGCGTATATCCGTCAGGCTGTTTCTGAAATGGAAAAGGAAAAGATTTTTCTTCCGGAAGAAATCGAAGCGGTGGATCTTGAGAAAATCGCTGCTTTCTTCACAACTGATCTGGGAAAGCGCAGCGCGCGCGCAGCTGCCGCCCGGCAGCTGTGGAAAGAACAGACCTTCAATCTTGGTATTGAAATGAATGGAGAATTTTCCATGGTGCAGGGAATGATCGACTGTTTCTTTAAAGAAAACGGCCGGATCATCCTTCTGGATTACAAGAGCAACTGGGTCGACTTTCGGAAACCGTTTGAAGAAGAAAGGAACAGGCTGCTGGAAAAATACCGCACACAGCTGCGCATCTACCGGGACGCTGTTCAGAAGGGAATGCAGCTTCCTGTGTCAGAAGCGTATCTGTACCTGTTCTCCGCAAAACGGTGCATATCACTCGATGAAGGATAAAGGAATAAGCAGCAGGGGAATAAGAAAGGGAACAAGGTGAGAGAATGAGTTTTGATCATACAGGTGTCATTTTTGAAGGCGGCGGTATGCGCGGAATTTTCTGCACGGGTGTTATCGACTATTTTCTGGAAAACCATATCTATTTTCCGCATGTGTACGGAGTGTCCGCGGGAGCCTGCAATGCCTGCAGTTACGTCAGCCGGCAGGAGGGGCGCGCGTACGGAACATCAACCGAATATCTGAAGGATCCGGAGTTTGGCGGGATGAAGAGCCTGAGAAAGACGGGCAATTATTTTAATGTAAATTTCATCTACCACGAGATTCCGGAGAATCTCTATCCGATCGACAATGAGACGTTTAAAAACAGCGGAGTGGATTTCAGGGTTTCGATTACCAACTGCATCACCGGTGAGGCAGAATATCCGCAGATACGCGATCTGTATGAGGATATGAAGTATGTACAGGCATCTGCGAGCCTTCCGCTGCTCTCACAGATGGTTCCGATCGACGGATATGTCTATCTGGATGGGGGCATCTGCGATTCCATTCCGGTTATGGAGTCTGTCCGTGCAGGAAATAAAAAAAATGTCGTCGTTCTCACGCGTCCGATCGGATACCGGAAGAAGCCGAATCATGCAATCATGCCGATGATCCGCGCCAAGTATATCCGCTACCCGAATCTGGTTCACGCGATTGAAAACCGGTATATGTTCTATAACCGTACCCTGGATTATATCGAACAGGGAGTGAAAGAAGGGAACGTGTTTGTTATTGCTCCGCTCGGCGATCTGGACATCGGAAGGACGGAGATGGATAAGGACAAGCTGAAAAAAGGGTATGAAGAAGGCTATTTTGTGGCTGAAGGTCTGCATGACCGGATGATGGAGTTCCTGGAAGGGTAAATGTCCAGGGTGAAACAGCTGATGAGAACGCGGCGGAACGGATGAAATTCTGTTCCGCCGCTGATTTATATGGAGCTGAAGCGCATGAAAAGAGGGATCCTGCACAATCTGTGCGGGATCCCTCTATATAAAGGTTACAGGCTAAAGTTAATTAGCTTCACCTCGGGGCCGATATTTATGAATTAGCAAACACCCTGCATCATCATAGCTTCAGCAACTCTCTCGAATCCGGCAATGTTTGCTCCGGCTACGAAGTTGTCGCCGAGGTTGTACTTAGCACAAGCCTCTTCTGTGATCTCAAAGATATGATCCATGATGTGCTCGAGCTCTTCATAAACGCGCTCTTTGCTCCAGATCAGATGCTCTGCGTTCTGAGCCATTTCCAGGCAGGAGCAAGCTACGCCGCCGGCGTTGCATGCCTTGGACGGAGCAACGACAACATTGTTCTCCTGCAGGTATTTGATAGCCTCGTTTGTGGTCGGCATGTTAGCGCCTTCGATGAGGTATCTTGCATTGTTCTTAACCATTTCCTTAGCCCAGTCAAGAGTGATGTCATTCTGCATAGCGCATGGCATGTACAGATCAGCCTTAACTTCCCAAGGTCTCTTTCCTGCGATGAACTTAGCATTCGGGAACTTCTCTGCGTATGGAGCGCAGATGTTCTTTCCGGAAGATCTCAGCTCGAGCAGGTAGTCGATCTTCTCCGGTGTTGTGATTCCTTCTTCATCGAGGATGTATCCGTCCGGTCCGGAAATTGTGATTGGCTTAGCACCCAGCTCAGTCAGCTTTGTGATTGTTCCCCAGGATACGTTGCCGAATCCGGAAACAACTGCTGTCTTGCCCTCGAGGGACTCACCGAAGTGTTTCAGAACGTCTCTTGCAAAGAATACAATTCCGAATCCTGTAGCTTCTGTTCTTCCGTTCAGTCCGCCGTTGGTGGTTCCTTTTCCTGTCCATGTTCCGTCATACTGACCTGTCAGTCTCTTATACTGACCCATCATGTAGCCGATCTCTCTTCCGCCTACACCCATGTCTCCGGCAGGAACATCGACGTTTGGTCCGATGTGTCTGTACAGCTCATCGATGAAGGACTGGCAGAATCTCATAACTTCTGCGTCGGACTTTCCGGCAGGATCAAAGTCGGAACCTCCCTTGCCGCCGCCGATCGGCAGTCCTGTCAGGGAGTTCTTGAAGATCTGCTCAAATCCGAGGAACTTCAGGATTCCCGGATAAACGTTAGCCTGGAATCTCAGTCCGCCCTTATAAGGTCCGAGCGCGCTGTTGAACTGCACTCTGTATCCTCTGTTTACCTGAACCTTGCCGTTGTCGTCAACCCAAGGAACACGGAACTGGATGAGTCTTTCAGGCTCGATCAGTCTGTCCATCAGTCCGGACTCAACATACTCAGGATGAGCTTCCAGAACTGGCTCGATGGAAGTCAGAACCTCTTCTACAGTCTGCAGAAATTCAGGCTCGTGTGCGTTCTTCTGCTTAGCGATCTCGATGTACTTGTCAGCAATCTTACCCATAACCATTCTCCTTTTTTTAAATAACAGTTTCAGTTCTGTGTGTTTCTCAGAACCTCTCTCTGTCATGGAATATAACACTATGTGAAGGTTCAGTCAATATGTTGAAACGACTTTTTTGGAAAACATAGAAATTATCTGAAAACGTTGTACGAAGGTGGAATTACTTTGTGTATACATTGTGGAACATCACAAAAAACGTATAAAATACTATAAAGAACGCAGTATCGTCGGTGTTTGTATACGTTGAAAATATGCGATATACAGCAGATATTTGATAAAAAACAAACAATGAACATAGAGTGATAATACACGGCACGAGAAGAGAAATCAAGAGCCTGCAAGCACAAATCTTTCAGTGCAAGAACACAGTTTTGAAGAATTATTTGAGAACACTTGCACGCAAGTTGGGTATTTTTTGTCCGTAGTATACCGGTAGACACCAGAAAAACGTTAAAAGACAGGCATGCCGGACTTCCGACAAAAAAGAGGTGTTATGTATTCTGTATAAAATATATTCTGTACAATGGAAAAACAGTAAAGATTCATTCTGCGTGAATGAAAAACATTTTCAAATGCGGCCTGTCCATAATGAGCAGATGATTCTGTCTGCCGTTCTCTTGGGAACAGCCCGTACTTCTTGAAATATGAACACGCAGGCTCTATAATATTAATGTTAATAAGATAAATAACAGAAGAATGAAAGGAGTGGATAGTATGGACAGCGTTCCCGTGGGACATTTGTCTGAGAAAATTCGAATACAACCGTCAATAAGATATTCACTCCTGCATAAAGTCTGCTCCGGTCTTTAGAAACACGGCAGTGCTGTTTTCTGTGCGCATTTTCCTGTTTCATAGGACCCCTGCAGGTTCTGCAGAGGGTGAGGAAAGGATGCGTGAGGACCAATGGAGAATACAGTGGACAGAGACCAGCTGTATGATGAAACCTTGGGAGATCTCCTGGAGCTTCTGGAAGACAAGCAGTATTTCAGGGCTCGTGATCTGCTGCTGAAATTCAATCCGGCAGATATCGCGGATCTTCTCGAGGATATTTCTGATGACGCAGGACTCAGAATGACCGTGGTGCTTTTCCGTCTTCTGCCGAAAGATGTTTCGGTTGACGTTTTTGCGGAACTGTCTCCTGAAGATCAGATGGATATCGTCAGCGAAGTCACAGAAAAAGAAACTTCATTTATTGTAAACGAGCTGGATTTTGACGACAAGATTGACATTCTGGAAGAAATGCCGGCCAATCTCGTCACCAGAATCCTTGAAAAAACACCGGCTTCAGAAAGAAAACAGATTAACACCTTCCTGAATTATCCGGACAATACCGCCGGAAGCCTGATGACGCCGGAATACATCAGCGTCAAGAAGGACTGGACCGTGAAGGAATCTCTGGAGCATATCCGCAGTTTTGGCACTGATGCGGAAACCATCTACACCTGTTATGTGCGCGATGGATCGTGGCGTCTGATCGGAGTGGTGTCGTTAAGCACCATCGTATTATCTGATGAGGACACCAAGATCATGGATATCATGCACACGGATGTCGTCAGTGAGAACGTCGACGCCGACCAGGAGGAAGTATCGGATGATTTTAAGAAATACGGATACATCGCGATGCCGGTTGTCGATAAGGATGACCGTCTTGTCGGAATCATCACCGTCGACGATATCCTCGATGTCATGGAAGATGAGGCCACTGAGGATATCGAGAGAATGAACGGTGTCATCGATTTTGAAGACGCCAGGAAGAGTTATATGGATCTCACCGTGTGGCAGCATGCAAAGAACCGCCTGCCGTGGCTCTTGATTCTGACTGTTGTTTACGTTCTGACCGGACTGATTATTCATCATAATGACCATATGCTTTCTGCAGCAATCCAGCTGGTGACTTACATTCCGCTTCTCATGGGAACCGGAGGAAACTGCGGATCACAGGCAGCATCACTGATTATCCGAGGTCTTGCGACCGATGAGGTAGAGACGGAAGACTGGACCAAGGTCTTGTGGAAGGAAATCCGCGTGGGTATTCTCCTTGGTGTGATACTGAGTGCTGTGAACTTTGCCCGAGTGCGATTCCTGGACGGACAGACCATGATGATGGCGGTCACCGTCTGCGCGGCGATGTTCTTCATAACGATCATTGCCAAGATTATCGGCGGCATGGTTCCGCTTCTGGTCAAGAAGATTCACCTGGACCCGGCGCTGATCGCAAACCCGGCGATTACTTCCGTGTCCGACGCGGCAGCACTGCTGGTCTACTTTGCGATGGCCGGACTGGTGCTGTCCATCTAGCGGAGAACAGGGGGAGTGTGAGAAAATGGAAACGCAGGATCATCGAGAGGATCGCAGAGGCAGCGGGTCTCTGCGCGATGAGCGTAAGGAGGAGCTCCTGAACGCTTATCAGCAGGAACTGCATGAGATTCAGACAAAAAGAAAAGAGCAAGAGGAAATCAGGCGCCCGCTTCCAAAAGCGTCGGACTACGTCCTTCCGGGAACGGAGGAAGATGCCTGGGAGGGAATGTCTGATGAAGATAAAAAGAAAGAAATACATGGAGATCTCCGTTCAGGATGGTCAAAATGGGGAAATCTGCTGATTGCCGTTATTGTGATCGGTGTAATCATCCTGTTTAAATTTCTGTCATAGTTCAATCCCGGACAATGCTGAGAGCCTGCCTCCAGATGTCCGGGATTGCTTTATAGTGCGCCCGGCGAGCGCACGTTCTAAAGGGTGAAAGTCCCGAATCCGCCCGGCAGTGGGAAGGATACAGCCGAAGGCAAGGGTGTCCATCGTGAGGTGGAATCTGAAGGAAGCCGGATGTG
>Ga0256406_1000636_pt1 | contig 62771 bp, 49 predicted proteins | sample RumenRJG_03DNA_FD_185986 | JGI IMG/M metagenome (GOLD analysis project Ga0256406, IMG submission 185986) | Bovine rumen microbial communities from Lethbridge, Alberta, Canada - RJG_03 | ecosystem: Host-associated > Mammals > Digestive system > Stomach > Rumen | place: Canada: Alberta | collected... | reverse complement strand
GGCTGCAGAGCAGGCAGACAGCCAGGCCAGTGAGGTCGCGCAGATGCGCGAGGAGATCGCCGCGCTCACCGCGCGCCTGAACACGCTGGAGCAGCAGCTCAAGGAGAAAGAGAGCAAGGACAAAAAGACTGCGAAGGCCGAGAAGAGCAAGGCACCGACGCTCAAATGGTCCGGCTCGACGAAAAATGGCTACATGAAGGACGAGAACCATAAGGCGACGGTCAAATCGGAGATCCGCCTGAAGGCCAATACGAAGGTCGATGACACGTATGATATCGCCTTTGGCTTGAAGTTCAAGTCGACGTCGGAGGAGACGACACCGGCGCAGGGCGATCCACGCGATCCCAAGAACTATAAAGATGGCCACAGCGTAGAGAAAAACAAGGTCAAGCTGGATGCTGCATCGATCGGCCGCGCGTTTGGCCCCGTCTACCTCAAGGCTGGCGTGCAGTCCACGACTGTTGGTGAGGGACTGTGGCTCGGCAAGAGCAGTCTGAATATCTTCTCTGGCCGCTATCAGATGACGCCGCATGATTCCCTGCTCATGGGCTATGGCCGTGATTCGCAGGATTATCTCGCGGAGAATGAAAAGAGCCGCACGCGCATCCTGAAGTTCTTTGATTATCAGCATCACTTCACGGATCGCGCACTCGCTGGACTGTATTGGGGCGCACAGCAGCCGGATCGTTATCTCGGTGCCTATGTTGAGACGCCAGTGGCAGGTAAACTCAGCTTTATGGCCGAGTATGTACATAACAATAACAAGTATAAGCCTGATTATAAAGCGGAGAAACCAGGCGATACGCCGAAGGCACAGAATGGCTACGGCTACGAATATACGGGCTCTAAGTCCAATACGGACGGTTATCTGCTCAGCCTTTCCTATGGTTTTGCCAAGAAAAAAGGAGATTGGATGGCGACGTTGAATTACTTCAATGTGGATCAGAATCTCTTTATGGATGATGGCTATACGGCTTACGATGATTATATTTCCAGCCAGGGCCTGCTCGGGTTCGGCCTCTCGCTGGACTATATGACGAGCAAGCACACGAAGCTGTCGCTGGAACGCTATTGGGCGCATACGAAGCCGGTAGCGGGCAACATGCTGTATGGATCGGGTGCTGAGGCTGAAAAATTACCATATTACACGACTTACCTGAAATTTACGTCCAAATTCTGATAAGGTACTAGCGCAAAAGGAAGTGGCTTTGTATTATGAATATGCAGAAGAAAACCTCTCTGGTACTCGCAGGGCTCATGGCGGGCCTCATGCTGGCACCGTTGCCCAGCTATGCGGCGGCGCAGGAGCAGTCGGCGGCTGTGACGGGCAAACTCATTGAGCAGGAAAATCCGCGTGATTATGAGGGCTTTGTCTGGCGTGTTGACTCGGTGGGTACGGCTTTGCCGCGCAACTTCCGTACGTCGGAGGATCAGTTCAAGGCGCCAAACAAGAAATTCAAACTGGATGAGAACTATAAACCGTCGCGTGCGGGCCTCGATACCTTGCGCGTTTCGGGCGCGGCCCAGTGTTCGCCCGCCGAGCTGAAGGCTCTTTATGAAGCTCTGCGCGCCAAAACTACAGGCCCCATCTACGATGTGGACTTGCGGCAGGAGTCGCACGGCTACCTCGACGGCACGGCTGTGAGCTGGTTCGGCCAGCGCGACTGGGCCAATGTGCAGAAATCACAGCGCGCGGCCCTCAAAGATGAGGCCCAGCGCCTGCATGCGGCTGTCGGCAAGACGGTTTATATGGCACCACTCGGTAAGGATAAACTGCCTAAGGGCGGCAAGGTACTGCGCGTGACGAAAGCGCAGACGGAGCAGGAGGTCGCCGAGGGCGTCGGGTTCCGTTATTTCCGCATCGCGGCCACGGACCATGCCTGGCCGAGTGAGGCGAACATCGACCGCTTTATCGCGTTCTATCGTCAGCTGCCTGAGGGTGCCTGGCTGCATTTCCACTGCGAGGCGGGTGTCGGCCGTACCACGGCGTACATGGATATGTACGATATGATGCGCAACCCGCAGGTATCGTTCAAGGACATCACGTATCGTCAGCATATGCTCGGCGGTTTCTACTATGGCCCGTTCAAGGCTAAGGTGAAAGAGGCCGACAGCTGGAAAAAGGCCTACTACGAGGAAAAGGCGGCCATGATGCAGAAGTTCTACGATTATGTGCAGGCCAACTATCAGACGAATTTCCAGACGACGTGGTCTAAATGGCTGCATCAGCAAAAGTAATATATAAGTGTAGTGTGTATGAAGAAAGGTAGGCGAGGCAAAATTGAAATGGCTGAATGATGTCAAAGTCTCAGTTAAAATTGTTGCCTTGGCGGTAATTGCCGCGATTGCGCTCTTTTCCTTGGGTTATACCGGTTACAGTATGTTGCAGGATTCGAACTACCGGATGAGCAAGATGTACAACCAGAAGCTCAAAAATATGCAGATGATCGGCGAAATGAAATATTTCATGCGCGACATGCAGGTGCACGAGCTGAATCTGGCCGACAGCAAGAATGCGAAGGAGCAGGAGAAAAACAGCAAGACCATCGAAAGCATCAACGACCGCTTCAAGCAGACGATGGCCGACTACAAGGCCAACTCACAGGGCGTCGAGGGCGTGCAGGAGCGCACGGATGTCATCGAGACCAACTGGGACAAGCTCTACGCGACGGGCAAGCAGATCGGTACCTTGGTGCAGAGTGGCCAGCAGGCTGAGGCACAGAAACTCTACTATGATCAGGGGCAGAAGAACAGCGCCGAGGTGGGTAAACCCATCAAAGAGCTGCAGGAAATGACGATCACCAATGCCGAAGATGTCTACAACCGCAATCTCACGAAAGCAGCGGCGGCAACGCGTAACATGATTATCGAAGGGCTCGTGGCATTAGTCATCATGCTGCTGGTGGCGCGGCTTATCGGCGTGGGCATCACGCGTCCGCTCTACGAGATGAAACATGCCTGCGAGCGCTTGCGCGACGGCGATTTCCGCGAGAGCGAGCGGCAGATTGTGCGCGGCGATGAGTTCGGTGAAATGGCCGCTACCATCGCGGAGATGCGTACGAGCATTAGCAAGCTCATGCACAATACGAACGATTCGGCACAGCAGATTGCGGCGGCCAGCGAGGAGCTCACAGCAAGCTCGACGCAGTCGGCACAGGCCTCCGATCAGGTGGCACAGTCCGTGCAGCGCGCGGCGGAGGCCGTGACGCAGCAGGAGACGGAGGTCGCCCATTCCTCGCAGGCCGTGGCTGATGTGAGCACGGCTGTGGACAAGATGCACGATCAGGCCAAACGTGTGGCCGCGCATGCTTCGGAGGCGCATGACCGCGCCGCATCCGGCAGCGAGGCCATCGAGGGCTCGGTCAAGAGCATTCAGGGGGCTGCCAGCACGGTCAAGGCATCGGCGGCCATCGTGGACAAACTCGGTGAGAACTCGCAGGAAATCGGCAAAATCGTCGAGACCATCAGCAATATCGCTGACCAGACGAATCTGCTGGCCCTTAACGCCGCTATCGAGGCGGCACGCGCGGGCGAACATGGCCGCGGTTTCGCCGTAGTTGCTGACGAGGTGCGCAAGCTGGCGGAGGAATCCGCACAGGCCGCAGCCCAGATTACAGGGCTCATCCAGACCATCCAAAAGGATACTTCGGCAGCGGTGGACTCCATGCAGCATGGCAGTCAGGCTGTAGCCGACGGTGCTTCTTCTGTTGATGGGCTGAAAGAAGTATTTGACGAGATCCGCGTGTTCGTCGATGGCGTCTCGCGCGAGGCGCAGTCGATGGCTACGGAAATCGAGAACGTCAACCAGCAGGCGGGCGCCATCTCGTCGCAGGTGCAGCAGGTCGAGGCACAGGGCCGTACCGTGTCGAGCGAGATGGAGAATGTCTCGGCCGCTACGGAGGAGCAGTCGGCTTCGGCGGGCGAAATCGCCTCGGCGAGCGAGTCCTTGTCTAAACTGGCGCAGGGCTTGCAAAACTCGTTGTCCAAATTTGAATATTGAGCGATTGGCTTCTACAGGTCGCAGCCTATGGGCTGCGGCCTTTTGGTATAGGCGGGCTGTGAAAAGATTTTCAGAACTTGAAAACGAGGTCAGGGACTACTCGGATATAATAATAAATAACAAGGGATAACAAAAATAAACAAGTAAGCTATATGGGAGGAAAATGTTATGAAAATGTATCGTCTTACGGCTGCGGTTTGCTCGGCCCTCATGGTAGGCACGGCTTTTGTGGCTCTGCCGTCGGTTACGCAGGCGGCTACGGACCAGACAGACCTTATCCTGAATCCGGATTTTGAGAATGGTAAAACGGTCGGCTGGGATATCGCGGGTGACCGTTGCGTAGACATCGCCACGAAAGCGGGCGACATGCAGGGCAAAGGCGCGCTGCATTTTTGGAAAGATAAGGACTTCAAGTTCACGGCCAGTCAGGTGGTTGAGGACGTGCCCGATGGCACTTATACGGTGACGGTCATGACGCAGGGCGGCGGTGGCGAGAAAGCCATGCAGCTCTTTGCGGAGAGCAACGGCCAGAAAAAGACGGCTGACATCAAGAATACCGGCTGGAACAAGTGGCAGACCTGGACAGTCTCCGGCGTTGAGGTCAAGGGCGGCAAGCTCACCATCGGCGTGATGGTGGACGGCAATGCCGGCAACTGGGGCTCCTTCGATAACTTCACGCTCACGAAAGAATAATAAAGTCGGATTATACCCGTAAAATAAAAGCAGAAAACGCTTACTATTTTACTTGACATTCGCGCGATTAAAGCGTAAACTATAAACAACAGAAAGAAATAAGGCACAGCGCGAGCAGCGGTCTGTGCCTTATTTTGAGAGTAGTAAGGTAAACGGTTACCGTCATCGCCTAAGTAATGGCGGTGTATGAGGGAGGAAACCATCATGGCGATTTTAGATGAAATGAAAAAGGCTTTCAAAGAGCAGTTCGGCGGCGAGGCACAACGCAGCTTTTTCTCACCGGGACGTGTAAACCTCATCGGTGAGCACACGGACTACAATGGCGGTCACGTGTTCCCCTGCGCGATTTCGCTCGGCACCTATGCGGTCGTGGCTGACCGCACGGATGCTAAGTCGCGCGTCTATTCCATGAACCTCGCCGACAAGGGCATCATCGAGTTCCCAATGAGCGACTTGCAGTACGACAAGGCGAAGGACTGGGCCAACTACCCGATGGGCGTGGTGGATGAGTTCGTCAAGGCGGGCCATACGGCGGCACACGGCTTTGATATCGTGTTCTACGGCACGCTGCCGGCGGGCGCAGGCCTTTCGTCCTCGGCTTCGCTCGAGGTGCTCATGGCGGACATCCTCGAGGATGCGTTCCATTTCGGTCTGGACATGGTGGAGATGGTGAAGCTCTCGCAGAAGGCTGAGAATAAATTCGTCGGCGTCAACTGCGGCATCATGGATCAGTTCGCCGTGGGCATGGGCAAGAAGGACTGTGCGATCCTGCTTGACTGCAACACGCTTGAATACCGCTACAGCAAAATCGCGCTCAAGGATGCAAGCATCGTCATCACGAATACGAACAAGCCGCACAGTCTCGCTTCCTCGGCCTACAATGTGCGCCGCGCGCAGTGCGAGCACGCGCTGAACGAACTGAAAGAGGTCAAGCCGGAGCTCAATGCCCTCGGTGAGCTCTCCAATGAGGAGTTCAACAAACTCGCGGGGCATATCTCCGAACAGCTGGAGCGCCAGCGTGCGCGCCACGCCGTCTATGAGAACAACCGCGCGCTCGAGGCCGTGGCGGCGCTGGAGCAGAACGATGTGGAGAAGTTCGGCAAGCTGATGAATGCCTCGCATTTCTCCCTGCGCGACGACTACGATGTGACGGGTGTGGAGCTCGATACGCTCGCGGAGCTCGCCTGGAGTGTGCCGGGAGTCATCGGCTCGCGCATGACGGGCGCCGGCTTCGGCGGCAGCACGGTCAGCATCGTGAAGAACGATGCCATCGAGAACTTCAAAAAGGTTCTGACCGAGGGCTATACCAAGAAAATCGGCTACGCACCGAGCTTCGTCGTGGCCAGCATCGCCGATGGCACGCATCGCATCGACTGAGCGGGGCGCTTGCCAGTTCTTTAGAAAAAAGTTTGTAAATTGTAACAGTTGCATTTGCTAAGTAATATGCAATCTGTTATGATAAGTGTATAGCGTATGTATGTAGGGAGGATGGTTCGCCATGCTCCCTACACATGGGCTTAGAAAAGGGGTTTTAGCATGTCTATTTTGGTTTGTGGCGGTGCCGGCTATATCGGCTCGCATGCAGTGCATCAGCTTGTCGCAAAGGGCGAGGATGTTGTCATCGTCGATAATTTGCAGACGGGGCATCGGAGCGCCATCAATCCACAGGCGAAGTTCTACGAGGGCGATATCCGCGATGCGGCGGTGCTCGACAAGATTTTCACCGAGAATAAAATCGAGGCCGTTATCCATTTCGCGGCGAACTCCCTCGTCGGCGAGAGTATGGAAAAACCGCTGAAGTATTTCAATAACAACGTCTATGGCATGCAGGTGCTGCTCGAGGCGATGGTACGTCATCATGTGGACAAAATCGTCTTTTCCTCCACGGCGGCCGTCTATGGCGAGCCGAAGCGTGTGCCCATCATGGAAGACGACGAGACGAACCCGACGAATACCTACGGCGAGACGAAACGCACGATGGAAAAGATGATGAAGTGGGTCAGCCGGGCCGACGGTATCCGCTACGTCTCCCTGCGTTACTTCAACGCGGCGGGCGCGCTCGATGACGGCTCTATCGGTGAGGACCATCATCCCGAGACGCACCTCATCCCGCTCATCCTCCAGGTGCCACTGGGCAAGCGCGACCATATCACGGTCTTCGGCGACGACTATCCAACGCCGGACGGCACCTGCCTGCGTGACTATATCCACGTCATCGACCTCGCGGACGCGCATGTGCTCGCACTCGAGTATCTGCGCAAAGGCGGCGAGAGCAATATCTTTAACCTCGGCAACGGCAAGGGCTTCTCGGTCAAAGAGATGATTGAGGCCGCCAAGAAGGCCACGGGCAAGGATATCAAGGTCGAGATGGGCAAGCGCCGCGCGGGCGACCCCGCACAGCTCATTGCCTCCAGTGCCAAGGCACGCAAGGTGCTCGGCTGGAATCCGCACTATACGGATGTCGAGCAGGTCATCGGCACGGCCTGGACGTGGCATCAGAAACATCCGGACGGCTATCAGGACTGAGTTTTCAGTTTTTCGTAGTTTTAGCAAAAGGAAGAGATTTGTATCATGGCTATCGATATCAATCACGAAATCAATCGCCTGCTGCACTTCGCAGAGCAGCATGAGCTCATTAACCACGAGGACCGTTACTATGCGGCCAACTGCCTGCTCGATGTGTTGCAGGCCGAGGAATATGTGCCCGAGGAGGACCTCGAAGAGGACCTGCCGACGGCACAGCCCATCCTGCAGAACATGCTCGAGTATGCGAGCGCCAAGGGGCTGCTGGAGAACACGAACGAGCAGCGCGATATTTTCGACACGCGTATCATGGACTGTGTGATGCCGCGTCCGTCGGAGGTTATCCGCCGTTGGAACAACGACTATGCGCGCAGCCCGAAGGCCGCGACGGACCGTTTCTACAAACTCTCCATTGCCTCGAACTACATCCGTAAGGACCGTATCGACAAGAATATCATTTGGCAGACGGCTACGCCGTACGGCGACCTCGACATCACCATCAACCTCTCCAAGCCGGAGAAGGACCCGCGTGACATCGCGGCCGCGAAGCAGCAGGCGCAGACGAGCTATCCGAAATGCCTGCTCTGCCGTGAGAACGAGGGCTATGCGGGGCGTATCGGTCACCCGGCACGCAAGACGCACCGTCTCATCCCGCTGCGTCTCTCAGGGCACCGCTGGTTCATGCAGTATTCGCCGTATACCTACTACAACGAGCACTGCATTGTGCTGAACCGTAAGCATATCCCGATGAAGGTTTCGAAGCGCAGCTTTGAAAATCTGCTCGATTTCGTGACGATTTTGCCGCATTATTTCCTCGGCTCGAATGCCGACCTGCCCATCGTGGGCGGCTCTATCCTCACGCATGACCACTATCAGGGCGGTCGCTATACCTTTGCGATGGCCAAGGCCCCCGTGGAGAAAACCTATACGTTTGACGCCTATCCCGATATCAAGGTCGGCCGTGTGAAATGGCCGATGTCCACGTTGCGTCTCACGGGTGAGGACCGCGATGAGCTCACGGAGCTCGCGGATAAAATCCTCAAAAAGTGGCGCAAGTACTCTGATGAGTCAGTCGGTATCCTCGCAGAGACGGATGGTACGCCGCATAACACGATTACGCCGATTGCGCGCCGTAAGGGTGAGGGCTATGAGCTCGACCTCGTGCTGCGCAACAACCGCACGACGGCGGAGTATCCGCTGGGGATTTTCCACCCGCATGCGGAGGTACACCACATCAAAAAGGAGAACATCGGCCTCATCGAGGTCATGGGTCTTGCAGTGCTGCCGGCCCGCCTGAAAACGGAGATGGCCCAGGTGGCGCAGGAACTCGTCAAGGGTACGCCAGATATCAGCGGCATGCCGGAGATTGCCAAACATGCGGCCTGGTATCAGATGCTTTTGAAGAAATACCCCGGCGTGAAGCAGGAGAGCGTGGCCAAGGTGTTGCAGGAAGAAATCGGTCAGGTGTTCCTGCAGGTGCTCACACACGCGGGTGTCTACAAGCGTGATGAGCAGGGCATGGCGGCCTTTGACCGCTTTGTCGCGGCCGTGCAGGCAGAATAAGTTTTATCAGTAATCAGGGAAAGGGACTGCTAAAGCGTAGTCACAAGGGAAGGACTACTTTTAGCAGTTTCTATTTTTATAAAGGGAGATGGCTGTGATGGCAGACGAGATGAACAAGAAAAATGCCACGGTGGTGGATGTGGCAGAACTGGCACATGTGTCGGTGGCTACAGTATCGCGTGTGGTGAATGGCAACTATTCAGTGCGTCCGTCTACCAAAGCACGGGTCATGGAGGCCATCAAGCAGCTGCACTATGTGCCGAACGTACAGGCGCGGGAGTTGAACCTCCAGCATTCGACGACCATCGGTGTCGTGGTGCCGAGCCTCTATAACATGTTTTTTGCCGAGGTCATCGATGGTATCGAGGCGGCCGTACGCGAACAGCATTATTCCCTGTTGTTCAACTGTGCCAAGAACGACCCCCAGCAGGAAATGGACTGCATTCCTGCCTTGCTTGCACGCAATGTGGCGGGCATCATCGTCATCAGTCCGAACACGGCGCATATTCACGCCGATTTTTATGCCGACGTCGTTGCGCGCACGCCGCTGGTCTTTATCAATAACGGCTGGCAGCAGATACCGGGTGCCTCCTATGTCGATAACGATGAGCGGCAGGGCTCACGGGCGGCACTGGAGTACCTCATCGGGCTCGGACACGAGCACATCCTTTTTGTGCGGGGCATCAACTCTGACTCCTATACGGTCAAGGAAGAATCCTATCGGCAGGTCATGGGGGCGCGTAACTGGCTGGATGAGCGTTTTATCGTCAACATCGGTGAGGGCAATGGCGTGAGTACCGTGGACCGTACCTGTGATTTGTTGCAGCCGGTGCTCCAGGAACTCCAGCCAACGGCTGTCCTCTGTTGCAACGACCTCATGGCCGTGGGTGCGCTCAATGCGTGCCAGAACCTCGGCCTCGCCGTGCCGGGCGACGTCTCCATTATGGGCTACGATAATATCGCGCTCTCGCGTCTCGTGGTGCCCAAGCTGACCACGATGGATCAGAATATGCTGCAGCTAGGCCGCAACGCCGTCACCACGCTCATCGAGCGCATCAAGGGTGGCAAGACCCAGCACATCACGTTGCAAAACACCTTGGTAGACCGCGAATCCACAGGCCCCTGCAAGGGCGCTTTTTGAACGGCCAGCCATGTGGTGAAATATAGCTTGCCAAGTGGCGGCTAAACTAGTATAATATATAGCGTACGTTGTGAAATGTACGTCATGCGGACGTAGTTCATCGGTAGAATGCGAGCTTCCCAAGCTTGAGAGAGGGGTTCGATTCCCCCCGTCCGCTCCAGTGCAATTTAAAAGCCGCCGGTCAGGGCGGCTTTTTTTGGTGTTTGCAGTTATTTTAGGCAGGCCTGTAGGATGATTTGGTTGGCGAGGATGTAGTAGTTCGTGGAGTTGATGGCCGCGGCGGCGGCGAAATCCTGCCAGGCTTGGCTGTATTGCTTCTGATAGATGTGGATGATGCCGATGAGGTTCTGGGCGTCGGCACTGCGGTCTTCCAGCGCGAGCAGGGCCTGCATGTCGCTGAGGGCCCCGCGATAGTCACGCTTTGCGAAGCGCAGTAGACCGCGGTTGTACCAGGCCTGATTGTGGTTGGGCTGGAGTTTGAGCAGAGCATCGTAGTCGCGCAGAGCTGCTTTGTTTTTGCCCTGTTTTTGGGCTGCGAGGGCACGGTCGTAGTAGGCCTCGGCACAGTCGGCTTTGAGCGCCAAGGCCCGCGAGAAGTCCTGCTCTGCGGCTGCGTAATCGCCACGTTGATACCAGACGTTGCCGCGGTAGAGGTAACTGGCGGCCTCATCGGGGTTATGGCTTACTTTGCGCTCAGCGGCGTTCAGCGAGGCGTCTGAGGCGTCGGGAGCCTGTGCCTGCTGCCAAAGGTGCAGGATGTCCTGCCCGTAGTTTTTGCCGGGCACGGCCCAAACACCGTTGAGGCCGGTCCAGGCGGTAATCTGACCGTGGATTTCGGGGTGGTTGTTGACGACAAGCCAGTAGCGCGGGTCGTTGACTTTTACGCGGGGCGGCTCCAGACGGCTGTAGGCGAGCAGATGCTGGATATGAGCGCGTACGCCGAGTTGTGCCGTAGCGAATTTGGCCCCCGGGGCATGCTTGCCTGTGGCACCGAGCCCGCAGAAGTTATTTTGCGTAGGGGCAACGTCGCCACCATAGTTAAAAAAGCCGGTTTCTTTCAGTGCCTGACATAGCGCCACATCGGGGCGCACGCCTTCACGGCCTGCTTCTTCATAATAGTAGCCCACGAGTTCTTCCAGCGTGCAGGTGAGTTTCGGCTGGGGATTGCGGCGGCGGATAAAGGCTAGCATTTGCTCCTGCGTGGCCTCGGCGGGCCCGGCAATCGTGACAGCCGTGTCTGTGACCCCGGTGGCGAGCAGCGGCGTATCATAGGCGGGACGCAGCTGCCAGTGCACAGCACTCACGGTTTTGTTGTTCAGTGGGCCGGGTGCCGCAGCGGGGAAGTCGGGTCGTACTACCTGTCCGCGTGGCGGCGTGATGGCTGCCTGCTTTGCAGGTGTTGCCTGGGCAGTATGCGGCGTCGCAGCTGTGGGTGACTGGTGTACTACGGTGGCCGCTTGCACGGGCAGCAGGGGGACGCAGATAAAGGCTGTGGCCGTCAACGCGGTCAGCCAGGATTTACGCATAGAGAATACCTCCTCTTTCTGTGTAACGGATAGGTTCATTTTAACATAGGCAGGGGATACACTCAACTTCGGGCGTGATACAGATAGATTTTCTAGCAATCGTTTACATTTTTCTTGTTTTATCGCGGTAAACGATTGACAAGTACTAAATAAGTGTGTAAAGTAATAAATAAAGAGCAAATCAGCCTAATTAAAGCATAAATTTTACACTGGGAGGCAGCATCATGGCAGAAATCAGAAAAGAAGCATTTGGCAAGACGGCGGATGGCCGGGACATTGAGCTCTATACGTTGCGCAACACCAAGGGCACTGAGGTCAAAGTGACGACGTTTGGCGCTAGGCTTGTAGGCTGGCGTGTGATGACGGCAGAGGGCAAATTTGTCGACGTACTGTTGGGCTATGCGGATGGGGCGACCTATGAGCAGGATAACGACACGGCGATGGGCGGTATCGTGGGACGGCATGCTAACCGCATTGCGGGCGGCAAAGCGGTCATCGATGGCCAGACGTATCAGCTGGAGCTCAACACGGGCAGTAAAATGCAGAACCATATTCACGGCGGCTTCAAGGGGTTCCACATGAAATTGTGGCAGGCCGAGCCGACCTATACCGGTTTGAAACTCACCTACCACAGCCCGGATGGCGAGGGCGGTTACCCTGGCAATATGGATGTGACGGTGCTCTATTCGCTGTCCAATGACAACGAACTCTCTATTAAATATGATGCGGTGGCCGACCACGATACGATTTGCAATCTCACGAACCACAGCTATTTTAACCTCGATGGTTATGCCAGCGGCTCGGTGCTCGACCAGAAAATCCAGATTTTTGCCGATAAATATACCTGGGCCGATGCCGAGTCGCTGCCCGATGGCCGCATCCTGCCGGTAGAGGGCACGCCGATGGATTTGCGCCAGCCGGTACGCATCGGCGAACATATCGACGATGACTTTGATGAGCTCCAAATGGGGCAGGGCTACGACCACAACTGGGTCATCAACGATGTACCGGCACAGGTGGAGGTGAAGCCGGGGCAGTTTGGCTATGACCCGACCTGCCCGATTGACTACAACGCGGGCGGGCTGAAAAAAGCTGCCTATGCCGAGTCGGATCAGACGGGCCTCACGCTGACCTGCTACACGACCCAGCCGGGCATCCAGTTCTATACGGGTAATTTCCTCGATGGTTCTTTCCCGGGGAAAAATGGTGCCACATTCCCGCGTCGTTCGGGGTTCGCTCTCGAGACGCAGTATTTCCCCAATGCGCTGGCTAACCCGGCGTTCCCTCAGCCCATCTTGAAGAAGGGGGAGCATTGGCAGGCGCAGACGGTTTATGTGCTGGCTAACAAATAAATGCTGTATATCTTAGCAGTACATATATAGTAAATAAAAAACTCAATATTACATTGCTTTACGACACACTATAAAAATAGTGTGTCTTTTTGCGTATACATAACGCTGCAAGAGACTATATTCTTCTATGGAAGGATTTTGCTATAGACAAAGCTATGCAAAAATGCTAGTATAAGGTATGCCAGTTAGGAATAGTAAGGTTAGTCAAAGGGAGGAGTACCGCCATGAACATCCATGAGTATCAGAGCAAACAAATCCTCAAACAGTACGGTGTGGCCGTACCGGAGGGATACCCCGCGTTTAGTGCGGGCGAGGCTGTGGCAGCCGCTGAACGCTTGGGTGCTACGGTGACGGTCGTCAAGGCCCAGATACATGCGGGCGGCCGCGGCAAAGCGGGCGGCGTGAAAATCGCGCACTCGCCGGCTGAGGTAGAGCAGTATGCGGGTGAACTTTTAGGCAAGACACTGGTGACGAAGCAGACGGGGCCTGAGGGCAAGGAGGTACATCGTCTGCTCATCGAGGCAGGGGCACAGATTAAACACGAGTATTATCTCTCTTTCGTGCTTGACCGCAACTCTGGCCGCGTCGTAATGATGGGCTCCGAGGAGGGCGGCATGGATATCGAGACCGTAGCCGCCACAATGCCGGAGAAAATCCTCAAGGAGTCCATCGACCCCGCTGTTGGTTTGCAACCGTTCCAGTGCAGCCGCATGGCCTATGGCCTGCATCTGCCCCAGGCGGCTATCCGCAAGGCAGAGCGCTTTATGCTCGGGCTCTATGCCTGCTTTACCGACAAGGACTGTACCCTCGTCGAGACGAATCCGTTCGTTGTCACGGCAGATGATGCGGTGCTGGCACTCGACGCGAAGCTGAACTTCGACGACAGCGCGCTGTTCCGTCACCCTGAGCTGGAGTTGCTGCGCGATGCGGAGGAGGAAAATCCGAAAGAGCGTGAAGCGGCGCAGGCGGGCCTCAACTATGTTGACCTCGGCGGCGATGTGGCCTGCATGGTCAACGGTGCGGGGCTGGCAATGGCGACGGTCGATATCATCAAATATTTTGGTGGCGACCCAGCGAACTTCCTCGATGTAGGCGGTGACTCTACGCCGGAGAAAATCGCCCAGGCTTTCCGCATCATGTTGGCGGGCAATCAGGCCAAGGGGATTTTCGTGAACATCTTTGGCGGGATTAACCGTTGCGACCTCGTAGCGGAGGGCATTGTCGAGGCGGCCAAGATGGTGTCGGCGGATGGGCACTCGCTGCCCGTGCCGGTGGTGGTACGTCTCGAGGGCACGAACGTGGAGCGTGGCCGCGAAATCCTCGCGCACGCCGATGTCGAGAATGTCATCATGGCCCCCACGATGGAGGGCGGTGCCGAGGCTATCGTCAAAATGGTCAAAGAGGCGCAGGTAGCAGCTTGAAGCTCAGAAAGGGTCAGATAAGGCATGGGTATATTAGCCGATAAAGATACGAAAGTTATTGTGCAGGGCATCACAGGCAAGGCGGCGTCTTTTCATACCAAAGCGATGCTGGAGTATGGCACGCAGATTGTCGCAGGGGTGACACCGGGCAAAGCGGGGCAGACCGTGGAGGGCGTGCCTGTCTACAACACGGTGCGCGATGCGGTGGCGGCTACAGGGGCTGCTGCATCGGTTATCTACGTGCCGGCCCCCTATGCGGCGGATGCCATCATGGAGGCCGTGGATGCGGAGCTCGACCTCGTGGTCTGTATCACGGAGCACATCCCCGTACAGGACATGGTGAAGGTGCGCCGCTATATGGAGGGCAAAAAGACACGGCTCGTGGGGCCGAACTGTCCCGGCCTGCTCACAGTTGATGGCTGTAAACTGGGTATCATCCCGGGCTATATTCACCGCAAAGGGCATGTGGGCGTTATTTCGCGTTCGGGTACGCTGACCTATGAAGCTACCTACCAGCTCACGGCGGCGGGCATCGGGCAGACGACGGCTATCGGTATCGGCGGCGACCCGATTAAGGGTACGGACTTTATCGATGCCCTGACGCTCTTCAACGATGACCCTGATACCTACGCGGTGCTGATGATTGGTGAAATCGGCGGTACCGCGGAGGAGGATGCGGCGCAGTGGATTCATACGCATATGCAGAAGCCGGTGGCGGCCTTCATTGCAGGGCGTCAGGCGCCTCCGGGCAAACGCATGGGGCATGCGGGTGCCATCATCGCGGGCGGCAAAGGAACGGCTGACGATAAAATCCACGCGCTTAATGCCGTGGGTATCGAGGTGGCTGATACGGTGGCGCATATCGGTGACACCGTGGTCTCTACGCTGAAACGTGCGGGCATCTATGACGCCTGCCATACCTGTTGAGTTCAGCACATACAAGCGAAAATTTATAGCAAAAAAAACGGCGGTCGTTAGACCGTCGTTTTTCGTTTGTTCTAATTTAATTGCCGTGCGTGGGATATTATTTGATGCCAGCGCCATCGAGGGCACCGCGTACGCTCTTGGCGGCGGCGTGCATTTTCTCCAGCTCGTCGTCCGTCAGATGCACTTCGAAGGAACGCATGATACCATCGGCGCAAATCATGCGGGGGATGGAGAGCGCTACATCGTGCAGGCCATACTCGCCATCGAGGATAGCGGAGCAGGGCAGGATGGAATGCTCATCGTAGAGCACAGCCTTGATGAAGCGGCAGGCTGCCATCGCGATACCCGTGTTCGTGAAGCCCTTCTTGTTGATGATGTCGTAAGCAACCTGTACGAGCTCCTGCTCGACGGCTTTGCGATCCAGCGGCTCCGTCTTGTGGAAGTACTCGTCCATATGCTCGAGGCCGAGACCACCGCAGTTGACCGTGGACCAGGCAACGAAAGCAGCGTTGCCGTGCTCGCCGAGCACATAGCCGTTGATGTTCTTCGGGTCCATGAGGTATTTGTTGGCGAGGATGCGGCGGAAACGATACGTCTCCAGCATCGTGCCGGTGCCGAGGATGAGGTTGCGCGGATAATCGAACTCATTGGCAACGACGTACGTAGCGACATCGAGCGGGTTCGTGATCATGATGATCATGGCCTCTTTGGTGTGTTTGACGATTTCGCCAAAGACAGAGCGCATGATTTTCGCGTTCGTGCCAGCCAGTTTCAGGCGGTCCGGCGTCTCACCCGGGCGGATGGACGGGCCGGCCGTGATGACGATGATGTTGGCGTCATCGCAGTCGCTGTAGTCGCCGAGGTGGAACTTGATGTTCGTGCTGTACACGCAGGACGTAGCATGGCTGGAATCGAGTGCCTCGCCTTCAGCCTTGGCCTCGTTGAGGTCGATGAGTGCGATTTCGGAAGCGAGCTGGAAGTCCGCAATCTTGTTCGCGACGGCCGAGCCGACGTTGCTGGCACCGATGACGACGATTTTTCTTCTGTTGTTCATGATACAGATTACCCCCCATGAGTAAACATAGAACTGGATAGAACTGGCTCACAAGCCTGAATAATGTGGTGAACAGGCTTGTGAAAAATATCCCTAAGTCACCTTCATCGTAGCATTATCGCCTGTAAATGTCAATCAAAATCCGTCAAACCTGGCAAATTAGTTGTGGGCAAGTAACAGTAGCATTTTTCTTTTATCGGTGGTAAAATGATGATATTTGGTAGCTAATGACAGAAGCGGCCTTGGACGCAGCTTCTTTTATATTTTGGAAGGGGAATTAGCAGACATGTTTGGTATGTCAATGGATATCGGTATTGATTTAGGCACGGCGAATGTGATTGTCTATGTCAAAGGCAAGGGCATCGTCCTGCGCGAGCCGTCCGTGGTGGCCGTCGATAAAGACAGCAACCGCGTACTGGCTATCGGCGAAGAGGCGCGTCGCATGATTGGCCGCACGCCGGGCAATATCGTAGCTATCCGCCCGCTGCGCGAGGGCGTCATCGCGGATTATGATATTACGGAGAGCATGTTGCGTCATTTCATCGAAAAGGTTATCGGGCATAGTTTCGTGTTCCGTCCGCGCATCATGATTTGCATTCCCTCGGGCGTGACGATGGTGGAGCAGCGTGCCGTGCAGGAGGCCGCCGAGCAGGCAGGTGCCCGCCACACGCAGCTCATCGAGGAGCCGCTGGCAGCCGCGATGGGCGCAGGCCTCGATATCGTGGAGCCGTGCGGCTCGATGGTTATTGATATCGGCGGCGGCACGACGGATATCGCCGTTATCTCGCTGGGCGGCATCGTCGACAGCGCGAGCCTGCGCATCGCGGGTGACAAGTTCGACGAGGACATCATCGCCTATGTGAAACGTGAGTTCAACATGATGATTGGTGAGCGCACGGCCGAGGACATCAAAATGCAGGTCGGGGCGGCTTTCCCGGAGGCGCGCAACGAGAGCATGGATATCCGTGGGCGCGACCTGCTCTCCGGTTTGCCGAAGACGGTCACCATCACGACGGCGCAGGCGGCCAAAGCTATGGAGCAGTCCGTGGGCCGCATCGTCGATTGCGTGAAGAAGGTGCTGGAGGAGACGCCGCCGGAGCTCGCGGCTGATATCATGGATCGCGGCATCATTATGACGGGCGGCGGCTCCATGCTCTACGGCCTCGATGAGCTCATCCGCCGTGAGACGGAAATTCCAACGGCGCTTGCTGATGACCCGCTGTCCTGCGTGGCTCTTGGCTGTGGCAAGGCCTTGGATTCCTTTGGCAAGTTCGATGGCAAGGCCACGAATACGAAAATGGGCAAATAATTGACGCTTTTAGCAGGAGTTTACCTGTCCCTTGTAGAAACAATACACGATAACTGAGTGTGTTTGACAAATTGAGGTGAAGCAATATGTGGCGTGGTCTGTATACGGCAGCAGCCGGTATGATTACCGAGACGAAGCGGACGGATACGATAGCCAATAACTTGGCTAATGTCAATACGAACGGCTTCAAGCGCGATGAGGCCATCAACGGTGAGTTTGCGCCCATGCTCCTGCGGCGTATCAATGATACTAAGGTGGATCCGTACGATGTGACATCGTTCAAGGAGTTCCATCTGGGTATTCAGGCGCCGGTAGTCGGTACGTTGGGGCTGGGCTCCTATATCGACGAAATCGCCATTGACCAGAGCCAGGGAATGCTCGAGACGACGGGTAATCCGCTGGATTTGGCTATTACGGGCAACGGCTGGTTTGCTGTGCAGACGCCGGATGGCGTGCGCTATACGCGTGACGGCGCGTTCTACCGTGGTGCCAACGGCCAGTTGCAGACGGTGCAGGGGCTGGCGGTACTCGGGGCTAATGGTCAGCCCATCAATATTCCAGCTAACGCTACGCAGATTTCGTTTGGTGCAAAAGGCGAGGTGCGGGCGGATAATCAGGTCGTGGGGCAGTTGCAGTTCGTGGAGTTCCCCGCCGACCGCCGTGCCATGATGAAACAGGGCAACAATCTCTGGTATCCGCAGGCGGGCGCACAGCCCGTGCCTGCAACGGGCGATATCCAGCAGGGCATGCTGGAGAAATCTAACTCCAATGTGGTGAGCGAGATGGTCTCCCTCATCAATAACTACCGCATCTACGAAGCAGGTTCCAAGGCTGTCACCAGCCAGGATGATGCTTTGCAGCGGGCAACCACACAGGTAGGCAAACTCTAATTTTAGGACTATAGTGCGGTTTTTGGCGGGAACATTTAAGTTATCCGCCTGAGTTGCCGATACTAAGGATAGAGACAGTATGGACTGAAAGAACCACTGACGAGAATAGGAGGCATCTCACTATGATGAGAGCACTGTGGTCCGCCGCCTCGGGCATGAAGGGGCAGCAGACGAATATGGATGTTATCTCGAATAACATCGCGAATGTTAACACGTTCGGCGGCAAGAAGGTGCGCGCTGAGTTCCAGGATTTGCTCTATCAGCGCCTGCGCGATGCTGGTGCCAACAGCGGTGCGGACAGCCAGTACCCGACGGGCTTGCAGGTCGGTCTCGGTACGCGCGTGGCGGCGACGAACCGCATCTTTACGCAGGGCTCGCTCCAGACGACGGATAACCCGACGGATGTCGGCATCGAGGGTGAGGGCTTTTTCCGCATCACCATGCCGGATGGCACGACGGCCTATACGCGCGACGGCTCGTTCAAGGTTGATGAGACGCGCCGCCTCGTGACGACGGATGGCTATCCTTTGGCTGATGGCATTACTTTTGACCAGACGGCACCGCTGGACTCCATCGTCATTTCGCAGGATGGCAGTGTGTGGAACACGCCCTCGGGCGCAGATGCACCGCAGCAGGTAGGGCAGATTACGCTGGCCCGCTTTGTGAACCCTTCGGGCCTCACGGCTATCGGCAAGAACCTCTATGTGACGTCAGGGGCTTCGGGCGATGCCATCGAGGGCAATCCCGGTGAGGATGGTGCAGGTACACTGGCGCAGAACACGTTGGAGATGTCCAATGTGCAGATCGTTGAGGAAATGGTCAACATGATTATTTCCCAGCGCGCCTATGAGTCCAACTCCAAGGCAGTGCAGACCTCGGACTCCATGCTCGAGATCGCCAATGGGTTGAAGCGTTGAGGCTAATAAAAATCATTGGGGCAGTCATTCTATGCTTTTTATGGAGTGGCTGCCTCTTGTGCCTGTCACCCCTGCGGGTACAGGCAATGGGGCAGTACACGCAGAGTATCTCGCAGGACTACATGGCCGGGCTCGCTACGCAGAAAATCGAGCAGGAACTCACGGCGGTGCAGGAGACGCGGCGGCATGAGCTCAAGCTCGTGCGCCAGCCCCGCGCGATGCAGCTGCCGGCGGGGCAGCTCATCTGCGAGGTGGAGCTGCCGCATGGCCTCGCTTTCGCCGGGCAGACGCCCGTGACTATCAAGGCCTATGTGGATGGCAAGTTTTATCGGCAGGCCGTGCTCTATTATCAGGTACGGCTCTTCGCCCCCGTCCTTGTGGCCGCGCATGATTTGCAGCTCGAGCGCGCGCTGACGGCGGCTGATGTACGGCGCGAGGAGCGCTGCCTCGAGGATGCGCATGCTGAGTATTTGACTGAGGTCACGCAACTGCAGGATGCAGTGCCCCTGCGTTTTATCAAGGGCGGCACCCTCATCACGCGGGCGATGCTGACCACGCCGATTGTCGTACAGTCGGGCGCTCCGGTCAAGCTCATCACGAGCGTGAACGGCGTGGAGGTCAAGACGGAGGGCATCGCCATGCAGCGCGGCCGTCTCGGAGCGATGATTCGCGTGCGTAACACGCGTTCGGGCAAGATGTTGCGCGGCAAAGTGCTCGATGCCAATACCGTGGAGATTGCCAGTTAGTTAGAACATTTTTCGTGTTGAAAATATGAGGTGTCAGCTATGCGGAAAAAATATCAACGTATCGCCTTAGGGCTCGTGCTGTTGGCGGGCACGGCGGCCGTTTCGGCACCTGTGGCCAGCGCGCAGTCGCTGTGGTCAGACCGTGGCTCTTACAGTGTTTTTGCCGACCGCAAGGCGCATGAGGTGGGCGATATCCTGACTATCGTGATTTCGGAGTCGACGACGACTTCGGCCACGCGCAGTCATGCCAACAGCAAGCAGGGCAGTGTGAGTCTGAACGCTGGCGTGGGCATCTTTGATTTCCTCAAAGCAGCCTCGGCGGGTGGCTCGGACAGTCAAAAGTCCTCGGGCTCGACGGCAGCAACGGACTCTGTGCGCGGCAACGTGACCGTGACGGTGGTCGATGTGCAGCCTAACGGTAATATGACGGTCGAGGGGACGCAGTCCATCTGGCAAAATAAAGAGGAACACCGCATCACGTTGCGCGGCGTATGTCGGCAGGACGATGTGACGTCCAGCAATACCATTCCGTCAACGAAAATCGCCGATGCTACAGTGAAGTTTGATGGCAAAGGCCCCTTGAACGCCAAGCAGCGGCAGGGCATCTTGACGCAGATTTTCAATATCCTGTTCTAAAGGTACAGCATGCAGATGTTATGTACTTGTAGGAGGATGCTATGATGAAAAAGTTTTTCAGCCTGTTACTAGCCCTTTTCTTTTGTGTGGGTCTCGTGCCGAGCGTAGTCTCGGCCGATGCAGCAGTCACGCGTATCAAGGATGTCGCCAAAATTCAGGGCGTGCGCAGCAACCAGCTCATGGGCTATGGTCTGGTCGTGGGTCTGAATGATACAGGCGACTCCACGAGCTCGCTCAACACCGCGCAGTCGGTGGTCAACATGTTGCGTGCCTATGGTATCGCCGTGAGTACGAGCCAAATCAAAGCCAAGAATGTAGCGGCCGTTATGGTTACGGCTACTTTGCCGCCTTTCGTGCGCGAGGGTGATACCATCGATGTGACGGTGTCATCCATCGGTGATGCCGACAGTGTGCAGGGTGGTACGCTGTTGCAGACGCCGCTCAAGGCAGCTAACGGTGTTGTCTATGCGGTGGCACAGGGCGCGGTCTCTACGGGCGGCTTTATGGCGGGCCGTGGTGGCGGCAATAACGTGCAAAAGAATTTCCCCACGGTGGGTACGACCCCGAACGGCGCTATCGTAGAGCGTACGGTCGAGGATGACCTCGGCCAGGACGGGACGCTGGCGCTCTCCCTTGCTAATCCGGACTTCACGACGGCTTCGCGTATCGCGGGGGCCATCAATGCGCAGTATGGCAGCGTGGCCAAGGCAACGAACCCCGGCCGCATCGATATCAGCATCCCTGCTTACTATAAAAGTAATGTGGTGGGCTTTGTCTCGGGCCTTGAGAATTTGCCCATCATGCCGGATAGTATTGCCAAGGTAGTGGTCAACGAGCGTACGGGCACCATCGTCATGGGCGGCAATGTCTCGGTCGATGAGGTGGCCATCACGCAGGGCGGTCTCTCCATCCATGTGCAGAAGAACACCAGCGTGAGCCAGCCCGACCCGCTCAGCTACGGCACGACGGTCACGGCACGCAACGTACAGGTCTCGGCCAAGGATGATAAATCCAGCACGATTGTGCTGCCGGCTACGACGAACGTGAGCGATATCGTGGGTGCCTTGAACGCCGTGGGCGCGACGCCGCGTGACATCATCTCCATTTTGCAGGCGATGAAGTCGGCAGGTGCGTTGCATGCGGATCTGGAGATTGTCTGATAGGAGGGTGCAGCATGTATATTGACCCTTTGATGAGCAGTATGACGGGCTTCCGCTCCAATACGACGGCGGAGAGTGCGACTACGGCCGCGGATGCGGCCTCGTTCCAACAGACTTTGCAGGCGGCCAAGGACAAGCTGGCGACGGCGCAGCAGGCCGCGAGCAGCACCGACAGTGTGGATAAAACGGCCCTGACCAAGCAGGAGCAGCAGCTCAAGCAGGCCTGCAAAGGTTTTGAGGCGATGTTCCTCACCCTCATGTATAGGGAAATGCGGGCCACCGTGCCGAAGGACCCACTCTTCGGTGAGTCGAATGCGCAGAAAATCTTTAAGGATATGCGCGATACACAGCTCATGCAGAATGTAGCAGATGCGGGCGGCCTAGGGCTCGCCGATATGTTGTACAAACAGCTGGCACCTTCGGTGTTGAAACAGGCTCAGAGCAGTGCTCACGGCGCGGCCGCGTCCAAGGCAGCCACGACTACACATACAACACCCGTTGAGGAAAAATAATCAGCAGCCTTCCCTCACCGTGCAGGGAGGGCTTTTTCTTTGTCTGCGTTTTGTGGTATGGTAGATAGAGTAAACCGATGTATATAGGAGGATCAGGCGTTTTGCGTGGTATGAGGTACAGTCTTTGGTGGCAAAAGTGGTTGGGTAATTTGCGGCAAACCTGGTTAATAGGAGGTTTGGCGCTGGCTTTGTGCCTGGCCTCGCCCCTCACGGCGTGGGCGGCGGCTAATCTGCAAGGAGTGCGTTTCCACAGCGGCACCGAGCATGACCGCATTGTCTTTGACCTTTCGGAGACGCCTTTATATACGGTACGCGCCAGTGAGGACGGACGCAAGCTGACCATCGATTTCACGGAGGTTGGTCTGCGGCATTTCCAGCAGAAAAACTGGCAAAGCAGCCGTGTGCAGGCTGTAGGCTACGCGCAGAAGCAGGGCCATTTTCTTGTGACTCTCCAGCTGAAAGCGGGGCTCACCTATAAGGTGGCGAACCTGCATCAGCCGGCCCGCGTGTTTATCGATGTGCTGCCAGATAGGGCAGCCACTGCGGTACAGGATAAAACTGCGGCTAAGAGTGATACGTCAGCTGCGCAGCCGGCAACGGGCGGCGTTGACCCGCTGAAGGATACCTATACAGAGGAACTGGCACCGGGCCTGTGGCAGAAGACCTGCGTGTATTGGGATGATGATGGGCAGGTCTCGGCCTGGTTCATTGTGGCTGACCATCAGCGGTACCGCGTGCGTCCGGCGCTCGGCAAAGGGCAGATACCGGGCCGTGAGACGGTCAGCGGGATTTCTGACCGTTATGATGCGGTGGCGGCGGTTAACGCCTCGTATTTCAACTGGAACGGTGACCTCATCGGCGTGACGAAAATCGACGGTACGGTTGTGGGCACGACTTATTATGCCCGCAGTGCCTTTGGCGTTATGCCGGATGGGCGCAGTGTGTTCGGTACGGTGAGCTATGAGGGCGAGGTCACGCTGGGTGGCATCACGCAGCCTGTGGGCGGCGTGGACTGCGAGCGCGGTGCCGACAGCCTGGTGCTCTACAATAAATATTATGGCAAATCGACGCGCACGAACGAATACGGCCGCGAATACGTGGTGCAGAACGGTCGCGTTACGGCCATCAACACCGGCGACAGCCCGATACCGGACAACGGCTGGGTGGTTTCCGTGCACGGCACGGTACAGGATGCGTTCGCAGGCGTCAAGGTTGGCGACGCCGTGCAGATTAAACAGGAACTGGGCGCGCCTTGGGATACGGCGGTGCAGGTGCTCGGCGTGGGCCCGCGTCTGGTCAAAAACGGCAAGGTGCAGGTGACGGCGGCAGAGGAGCAGTTTCCCGGCGATATCCGTTATGGACGGGCTCCGCGCAGTGCGGTCGGTGTGCTCGCGAACGGTGACTACATCCTAGGTGTCGTTGATGGACGCCAGCAGAGCAGTCATGGCCTCACACTCACGGAGTGGGCACAGCTCTTGCAGCGCTTCGGCGCTGTGGACGCCATCAACTTCGATGGCGGCGGTTCCTCAGAGCTGGTTGCTGGCGGCAAGATTTTGAACTCGCCCTCGGATGGCAGCGAACGCCCCGTAGGCGCGGCCTTGCTGTTGCTCAACAAATAAAATTGTCAGCAGGTGTTATTCCCTGCTGAGTATGCTATAATGGTTTTTAATGATAAATGGCGACTGTGCTGGCAAGGCGGCTTGTCAGTGGCAGATGAGGTGAAGATCTTGCAGAGATTGGTCAAGAAAATGGTGGTGGCCGGGGTAACGGCCATGTTGCTCGCGGTAGGTACACCGCATAGCTATGCGCTGGCACCGATTATGCCTACGGCGGATGTGCGCGAGGGGATGTCCGGTCAGGCCTATACGGTCGTGGACAGCTCGGGGGCCATCCAGCCTTTTGACGTGAATATCGTGGGCACGATTGACAATGGCAAGGGCTCCAACGCCATGATTATGGCTACGGCAGATGGCCCGCTCATCCATCAGGTCGGTGGTATCCTGCAAGGGATGAGTGGCAGCCCGGTCTATATCAATGGGCAGCTGGTGGGCGCAGTCGCTGCCGGCCTCAAGGATATGACGCCTTATACGTTCTTTATCACGCCTATCGAGGATATGCTGCCACTCTGGCAGATGCCGGACAATAAGAATAAGACGCATCTGCGTACGGTCGACCTGCGTAAATACGCGGCTGACCAGAAGAAGGCTAAAGCCGAGGCTGAGAAAAAGGCCAAGGCTGGCACCAAAGACGATAAAGAGCTGCAATCCTTCCTCGACCAGGAATTAGCGAAAATCAAGGGCAAAGAGGAAGCTGGCAAGCAGGGAGAGGCAGCGGCTAAGCATGCGGATACCAAAGCAGACGCGGCAGCTAAGGAAGCAGCGGAGGCAGAGCCATCACCGGCTGCTAACAATGCCACTAAAGCGCCAGCTGAGACCAAGCCGGCAGCGGAGCAGCCGCAGCAGGCGGAACATAAAGATGTGCTCTATCTTTCTGGGTTCAATACGGCGGGCATCCGTTTTTTGCAGGAGCAGCTGCCGCTAGGCAGGCAGTATCAGCTCCTGCCGGTGAGCGGTAGTCTCGGCCTACAGGCGGATAATACGGACTATCATGCGTCCTTGCGTCCCGGCGACCCGGTGGGCGTCGCCATCGTCTATGGCGATTTTGCTGTGGGAGCGACGGGCACGGTGACGGCTACCGACGGCAAGCGTATTCTGGCCTTTGGTCATCCGTTCCTGCACAAGGGCAACGTCAATTATTTTATGACGAAAGCCAGTGTGGTGGGCACCATCAGCGGTACGAGCAACGGTATGAAGATGGCCAATATCGGCGCTATCATCGGCCGTATCAATCAGGATCGCGATACGGGTATCGCGGGCAAAATCGGTGATTTCCCCTCGGTGGTACCTATCAAGGTCAAGGTTCAGGATAAGAGCCTCGGACGCACGGAAAACTACGGGGCGCGCATCGCCTATGATGAGGATTTTCTGCCGCAGCTTTCGGGCGGTGTGACCTATGCGGCGATGAGCAAGGTCGCCGATACGCTGGGCGGCAGTACGGCCAATGTGAAATTCACTATCCGTACGAATGCGGTCAAAGAAGGTAAAATCGAGCGCAGTAACATGTTCTACAACACGGCGGACGTGGGACAGATTGCTGTGGCCGAAATCATGCAGGCCATGAACATCATCTGCGGCAATACGGACAAAGAGTCTGATATCCTCGATTTGCAGGTCGACGTGACGATGGATAATGAGCGCAAAACGGCCTCGCTCCTCTCTGTCGTGCCGGACAAAGTGAAGGTACATCCGGGCGAGACCGTGAAATTTACGGTCACGATCAAACCCTACCGTCGGGATAAAGAGACGCTGCTCATCAACTACACCGTGCCCGAGAACCAGCGGGCGGGGGCGCTCAACCTCGATGTGCGCGGCGGCGGGCTCGTGCCGGTCACGAACCTCATGCTGTTGCAGCAGTCGGGCATCGATGTCGCGACGACGTATGACAAGAAAAAGACCACGGAGGATAAACTGCACGATTTCCAGAAGACGGGGCGCAACAATGAAATCATCATTGCTCCCGGGGCTTCGCCTGTCGAGCTGACGGATAAGCAGAAGAAAGCCGCCCTGCGTGAGGCCCAGAAGGTCGTTGCGGAGGCGGCACGCAAGGCCCAGGCCGAGGGACACAAGGCCAACCTGCTCGGGGCACATAAAAAGGCGGCCAATACAGGCGAGACGAAGTTCACGACGAAATACATCATTGATAATGTCCTGCACACGACATTGCAGGTAGAGCGCAAATAAGCAGGCGCTGAATTTAACGCTTGTCAGTTCTGTACGATGATGGTAAACTATCTATTGATGCTTTTTGAGCTAGGAGGATTTAGGACTCAAAATGGAAAAACTGGTAATCAATGGAGGACACCGTCTGCAGGGGCGCGTTAAAATCAGTGGGGCGAAGAATGCCGTGCTGCCCATCATCGCAGCGACGCTCCTGGGTCAGGATACGCCGAGCCTGCTGGATGAGGTGCCAGCGCTGGAGGACGTGCATACCATCACCGAAGTGCTGAATATGCTGGGCGTCAAGGCCGAGTTCCGGGAGGACAAGCACCAGTTGCACGTAGACAGCAGTGTGATTGGCAGTTGCGAGGCTCCCTATGACCTTGTACGCAAAATGCGGGCCTCTTTTTTGATTATGGGTCCTTTGCTGGCGCGTTGCGGTCAGGCCAAGATTTCCCTGCCGGGCGGCTGTGCTATCGGTACGCGCCCCATTGACTTACATTTGAAAGGCTTTGAAGCTTTGGGCGCGGATATCCGCATCGGGCATGGTTATATCGAGGCGGCGGCCCCCGAGGGCCTAAAAGGCGCGAAAATTTATCTCGATTTCCCCAGTGTAGGGGCAACCGAGAATATTATCATGGCCGCTTCGATGGCCGAGGGGCAGACCATCCTCGAAAATCCGGCACAGGAGCCGGAAATCGTCGACCTCGCGAACTACCTCAACGTCATGGGTGCGAAGATTCGCGGCGCGGGTACGAACGTCATCAAAATAGAAGGCGTGCCCAAGCTGGTCGGTCGTGACTATACCATCATCCCTGACCGCATTGAGGCGGGGACCTACATGGTGGCGGCGGCTATGACGCAGGGCGATGTCTTTATCGAGAACGCCATCAGTGAACATCTTAAGCCGGTTATCGCCAAGCTGAAAGAAGCGGGCGTGCAGATTGAGGAGGACATCGACGGGATTCGTGTGCGTTGTGACCACCGCACGCAGGCCGTCGATATCAAAACCATGCCCTATCCCGGTTTCCCTACGGATATGCAGGCGCAGTTTATGGCTATGCTGGCGATTTCCGAGGGCACGGGTCTCGTGACGGAGACGGTGTTCGAGAACCGTTTTATGCACGTTGACGAATTAAAGCGCATGGGGGCGAACATCCGCATTGACGGCCGCACGTCGGTCGTTGAGGGCGTGAGCGGCCTCACGGGCTGTCAGGTTAAGGCCACCGATTTGCGCGCCGGTGCGGCGATGGTGCTGGCCGGGCTCGTGGCTGAGGGTGAGACGCAGGTGGGCTATATCCACCATATCGACCGCGGTTATGATGATTTGGTGGGCAAGCTTGTAGGCTTGGGCGCCGACATCAAACGCGTGCAATTTTGATTGAGTATTTTGTGAGAAGGACTCCGTGGTGAGTCCTTCTTTTTCCGTCAAACTACGGCAGAGATGCGTGCGCGGGTTTGACGTTTTATAGGAGGAAATGAAGTCATGGGGTATCTCTTTGCGACGCCCTTGCAGTTGGCACATTTGCAGAGCAAGAACCGGGTTATCCGCTCGGCTACACATAGTTTTTTACCCGATAAAGACGGCTATATGACGGAAGCGGAATATAGCATGTACGAGGAACTGGCCGCGCATGATGTGGGCATGATTATCACGGGACATTGCTGCGTCGACCCGTTGGGTCGGGCCAATCCTGAGCAGCTCAATATTTATAGCGATGAATATATAGCACAGTTCCAGCGGGCGGCGGCGCTCTGTCATCAGCAGGGGACGCTTTTCATACCGCAGATTTCGCATGCTGGCCCGCGGGCGGTGGACAATGACGACCTTGTCGATGTGACGGCGCGTGAGCTCAAGAAGGGGCGTCATGCCCGCGCCTTGACCGTGGCGGAAATCCAGCATATCGAGCAGTGCTTCGTCGCGGCGGCCGTGCGTCTGCAAAAAGCGGGCGTGGACGGCGTGCAGCTGCATGCGGCGCACTCGTATTTGCTTTCGCGCTTTATCGACCCATATTTCAACCAGCGCACGGATAGCTATGGCGGCAGCATCGAGAACCGTTTCCGCATGACGGAGGAAATCATCCGTGGTATCAAGGCGGCCTGCGGGGAGGCTTTCCCCGTGCTCATCAAAATCAACTGTGATACCAAGGCAGAGGACCAGGCGGCCTATCAGCAGGACATGCTCTGGGTACTCAGGCGCTGTCACGCGTTGGGCGTGGAGCTCGTGGAGTTCTCCGGGGCAGATTTCATCAATCAACCGAAAGACCGTACGCTTTATTATCTCGACATCGTCAAGGCTTACAAACAGGCTGTGCCTGAGCAGCCCTTGAGCCTCGTGGGTGGTGTGCGTTCGGCTGAGGATATGGAGCGGGTGCTCGCGAGCGGCATCGAGGCCGTGTCACTTTCCCGTGCGCTTATCGCCGAGCCGGCTTTCGTCAGTCAGCAGCTCGCGGGTGGGGCAAAGTCTATCTGCGTCTCCTGCTGCCGGTGCTTCGCGTTGCCGCATATGCACGCAGGCGTGCGTTGTGTTTGGACCTGGAAAGCACTGCGCGCTAAGCAGCGGGCAGCTAGAGCAGCACAGTAAACATTTAGATAATAAATACAGTACATAAGTCATATGAAGAGACTTCCTGCTTTTAGGAGGTTTCTTTTGTTGTGCTTAAATGGACAGAAAAGAATTTTTCATTTATTTTTCAAAAATTTTAGTTTACAAGTTGACACTTTTGACTGACAGTGCTATGATACGTCTTACACGAAATCATTTACTTCCATTAGCAGATTGTACAGTCGGTATAGTGCCTTAACACAATCATACGCTTGTATGCAGTGTACTGTGCATTGTACGTTGTACAGAAAGGAGTCAAAGAAATGACAGGATTGATGGTTTTAGGTCTTGCCATCGTGGTTTTTGCCTGTGCGTACATGGGCTATGGCCGCTGGCTGGTCAAGACGTGGGGCATTGACCCCCAGGCAAAAACTCCCGCTGTGAAATACGAAGATGGTCAGGACTACGCACCGGCTTCGCGTTTCACGGTATTCGCGCATCAGTTTTCTTCTATTACAGGCGCAGGACCGGTGACCGGACCGATTATCGCTGCCATGTTCGGCTGGGCACCCGCCCTGCTGTGGCTCTTGGTCGGCGGCGTCTTCTTCGGCGCGGTGCAGGACTTCACGGCGTTGTACGCCTCGGTCAAGAACGAGGGCAAGTCGATGGGCATGCTCATCGAGAAGTACGTGGGTAAAACGGGCCGCCGCCTGTTCCTGCTGTTTTGTTGGCTGTTCACATTGCTGGTGCTGGCCGCTTTCGCGGATATCATCGCCAACACGTTTAACGGCTTCACGAAGGACGGTGCACTGAATGTGCCGGGCGCACAGGCCGCTACGATTTCGATGCTCTATATCGTCGTCGCCATGGGCTTCGGCGTGTTCATCAAAAAATTCCAGCCGGGCGGTGTGACGAAACTGCTCGTTGCCATTGTGCTCGTGCTAGCGATGTTCGCGGTCGGCATGCAGCTGCCGCTCTACCTCGATGCACAGACCTGGCGCGTCATCACTTTTGGTTATTGCTTTATCGCCTCGGTACTGCCGATGTGGCTGCTCATGGAGCCGCGTGACTACCTGAGCTCCTTCCTGCTGCTGGGGATGGTCTTCGGCGGTGTGGTCGGCATCCTCGTCGCGAACCCCGTGCTGAACCTGCCGGCCTTCACAGGCTTTACGGTGAACGGTCAGAGCCTGTTCCCGATTCTCTTTATCACGATTGCCTGCGGTGCGGTCTCCGGCTTCCACAGCCTCGTGTCCTCGGGCACGTCATCCAAGGCGATTGCCAATGAGCGCGATATGCTGCCGGTAGGCTACGGCGCTATGCTCGTCGAGTCACTCTTAGGCGTTGTCGCGCTCGTCATCGCGGCAGCTGCGGCCGGTGCCGACGGCTCGATGGCTCAGGGCACGCCGTTCCAGATTTTCGCCGGCGCTATCGGCGGTTTCTTCCAGATGTTCGGTCTGCCGGCGGGGGTCTCGGCCTGTGTCATTACGATGTGCATCTCGGCGCTCGCGATGACGACGATTGATTCCGTGGCCCGCATCGGCCGCATGAGCTTGCAGGAACTGCTCGCACCGGCTGAGGGCGAGCAGCAGAGCCCGACGGCGAAATTCTTCTCCGGGGTGCTGGTCTCGACCGTGGTCACGCTGGTGCTCGCCTTTGCCCTGTGCCAGGCCGGCTACATGGCTATCTGGCCGCTTTTCGGCGCCGCGAACCAGTTGCTCGCTTCGCTCGTACTCATCTCCCTCGCGGTGTTCCTGCGCACGACGGGGCGGCAGGGCTGGATGCTCTACGTACCGATGTGCTTCATGTTCCTGGTGACCATGACCGCACTCGTGATGAGCGTCGTCGGTATCTTCAATAAAATCGCGGCGGGCAGCTTCGTCTTTATGGTCGATGGTTTGCAGCTCATTTTGGCGCTGGCACTGATGACGTTGGCTGTGCTTGTGGTTAAGCATTGCGGTAAAGAGCTCATTACAGGTAAAGTTGAGCAGACTACGGCCGCCTCTGAATAAGTTTTTCCTTACCCCTAAAACTACCCCATGAATAAACCGGCGCCGGTTGCGTGTGGTGACGCAGCCGGCGCTTTGGTGTTGCCTGTATGGTGTCAATTTGTTATAATATTACCCATGTGCGGTTGTAGCTCAGTTGGATAGAGCATTCGCCTCCTAAGCGAAGGGTCGTGAGTTCGACTCTCACCAATCGCACCAGTTGGAGTAACCTGCCTGCTCGCCGTTGCGGTGAGCAGGTTTTTCTTTTGCCTGCGGGGTGCTATATTGACAGTGTTTGACGCCGTGTAGACAAATGTGATAAAATAATAGCGTTGTGAATTAAATATGATAGTAAATCGTTCAGTTTACCTTTTGCCGGTGTTGTGAGTTGGTCAGCCGCAAGGCGGGGCCGCCGGAGGTCAGGAGGGATTCGTTTGCGGAGCGGGATACGGAGTAAGCATTACTGGGGCACGCTTTTGTTGGTAGTAGGAATGCTGGTCTGCCTGACGGCGACGGCAGGTGCGCATATCCTCGTCCGCGAGGGCTCGCGCGGGGCGGACGTGCGGCAGGTGCAGACGCTGCTCTCAGAGCAGGGCTATCTCACCGGCGCGGTAGATGGTGTCTGCGGGCCGCAGACCGTGCAGGCGATTAAAGCCTTCCAGCAAGCCAAAGGGCTGGAGGTGGATGGCATCTGTGGGGACGGAACCTACTATGTGCTTTCCGGTGGTGACAGCTACGAACCCGAACCGGGGGCGAGTGGAGCCGTGATGTATTTCTCGGCCTCGGCTTATAGCGCGGAGGACCCTGGGCTCTCCCCCTATACGGCCAGCGGCACGCTCGTGCATAAGGGCGTGGCCGCCGTTGACCCTGCTGTGATACCGCTAGGTACACATCTCTATATCCCCGGCTATGGTCCGGCGGTCGCGGAGGATATCGGCTATCATATCCGCGGCTATCGCATCGATCTCGCTTTCGATACGCACGCCGAGGCTTTGGCTTTTGGCCGGCAGGATGTTGAGGTTTATATTCAATAGTATTTTCAGCCTCTGCACGTTGGTGCAGAGGCTTTTTGCGTTGCTGGCACTAAAGTGCATGTTGCAGGTATGACTGGTGTACAGCTTGCGACCAAAGTATTATTTTTCAGTTTTCGTCCGCGATAAGAGTACATAATACCCAAGAAATAGTAAATGTATCTATTGACATATGTAAACTTGTAAATTATAATGGGAACCATCATTGAATTGAGTACATTTGGTACAGGGGATTGTACCAGAAGGAGGATTCATCTATGAAATTCAGCAAGAAAAGCCTGAAGCTCATGAGTGCTATCGTCGGTGCACTCATGGTGGGCGGCCTGCTGGCCGGCTGTGGCGGCAGTGGCGACAACGACAAGGAAATCAAGGTGGGTGCTAACTTCGAGCTCACCGGTAACGTAGCCAACTACGGCACGGCGGCCCGCGATGGTCTGAAACTGGCTATCAAGGAATGCAACGATGCGGGTGGCATCGACGGCAAGAAGATTACGCTGGTCGAGGCTGACTCCAAATCGGAGGCTTCGGAGGCCGTCAATGCTGCGACGAAGCTGATTTCTGATGATAATGTCAAAGTCATCGTCGGTCCGGCCGTTACGGCTAATGTCATGGCTGAGTCGCAGGTGGCTACGGACAACAAGGTACCGGTCATCGGCCCCTGTGCTACGAGCCCGGATGTGACGATGGAGAACGGCAAAGTAAAACCGTTCATCTTCCGCAGCTGCTTCATTGACCCGCAGCAGGGCGAGGTCATGGCGCAGTTCGCAGCCAAAGACCTTCAGGCTAAGACGGCTGTGCTCTATATCGATTCCACGTCCGACTACTCCAAGAGCCTCGGCAAAGTCTTCAAAGAGAAATTTGAGGCCGCTGGCGGCAAAGTCGTCATGGAAGAAGCCTTCCTTGCTAAAGACCAGGACTTCAAAGCTGCTTTGACGAAAATCAAGACGGCCAATGCGGATGTCATCTTTATCCCGGCTTACTATGAAGAGGTCGGCAAAATCGTGAAACAGGCCCGCGAGCTCGGCATCCAGTCCAAACTGCTCGGTACGGATGGCTGGGATGACCCGAAGGTAGTCGATATCGCCGGTGCTGAGGCGCTGAACAACACTTATTTCAGCACGCACTATTTCGAGAAAGACCAGGAAGTGCAGGGCTTCATCGAGTCCTTCAAGAAGGAATATGGCAAAGACCCGAACGTGTTCGCAGCCCTCGGTTATGATGCGGGCAAGATGCTGATTGATGCGCTCAAGCGCGCTGGCAGCACGGATCCTGAGAAACTCACGAAGGCTCTCGAGGAGACGAAAGACCTCCAGGTTGGCACGGGCAAGATTACGATGGACCCGGCAACGCACAATCCTATTAAGAGCGCCGTCATCCTTGAGATGCAGAACGGTGTGAAAGCATTGAAGGCTAAGATTCAGCCTAACGGCTGAGAGCCTTTGCTTAGGCAGTAAATAAAGGGCCGCTTTATGGCGGCCTTTTAAAATGTTAGCGGAGACGCTGATTGGACAGTGTTTCCTATAGGGAGGAGTCACGATGGACTTTACGCATCAACTGGTGCAACAGCTCATCAATGGTATATCCCTGGGCAGTATCTACGCCTTGATTGCCCTCGGCTATACGATGATATATGGCATCATCAAGCTCATCAACTTCGCGCACGGCGATATCTACATGGTGGGCGCTTACATTGGCTTTTTTGCCATCACGCAGGCGGGGCTGGGCGTGGTGCCCGCACTGCTTATTTCTATGGTTACGACGGGTATCCTCGGCATGGTCGTGGAGAAACTGGCCTACAAGCCGCTCAGGCATGCGCCGCGTATCTCGGTGCTCATTACGGCCATCGGCGTGTCGTTCTTTCTTGAGTACACGAGTATGTACTTTGTGACGCCTACACCGCGCACGTTCCCGGCAGTGTTCGATAATGTGGCCTTTAACGTGGGCCCGTTCGTCGTGAATGGTCAGCAGTTGATGATTTTCGGTGTGACCATCGTACTCATGTCTGTACTGACCTATATCGTGCAAAAGACGAAAACGGGGCAGGCCATGCGTGCGGCCTCCTATGATACGGAGACGGCACAGCTCATGGGCATCGACTCCGATCGCGTCATTTCTTTTACGTTCGGCATCGGTTCGGCGCTGGCGGCGGCCGCCGGCGTGCTCGTGGGTATCTACTATAACTCCATTGATCCGCTCATGGGTATCATGCCGGGCGTCAAGGCCTTCGTTGCGGCCGTGCTTGGCGGTATCGGTATTTTGCCGGGGGCTGTCGTGGGCGGCCTCATTCTCGGCGTCGTGGAGGCGCTGGTCGCGGGCTTTGTCTCGTCGACCTTCCGCGATGCGGCGGCCTTTGCTATTTTGATTTTGGTGCTATTGTTCAAGCCGACGGGTATCTTCGGCAAGAACACGCGCGAGAAAGTATGAGGTGAGAGTGATGAAATTTTTACGCAAAAACGACCTCATCATGCTTGCGTTCAGTCTGGTGATTTTTGCCGTGCTGCAGGTGCTCATCTCGGAGCGCATCCTCTCGGCTTTTTGGCAGCTCAACGTGCTCATTGTGGGCATCAACATCATCCTCGCGGCCTCGCTGAATCTCATCAACGGTTATACGGGTCAGTTCTCGCTGGGCCACGCGGGCTTTATGGCTGTGGGTGCCTATGTGGCGGTCATCTGCACGGCTAATTTCCACCTGCCCTTTATCGTGGCTCTGCTGGCTGGTGCGGCGGCATCGGGCTTTATCGGGTTCCTCATAGGCCTGCCGACGCTTCGTTTGCAGGGCGATTACCTCGCGATTGCTACGCTGGGACTCGGCGAAATCGTGCGTATCGTGATTATGAACATCGACTACGTGGGTGGTGCTGCCGGCTTCAAAGGCATCCCGCATAATACGAATTTTGCCTGGGTGTTCTTCATCATGCTTTTTGCGTTGTTCTTCATCAAGAACTTCGTGAACTCAAACCACGGCCGCGCCTGCCTCGCCATCCGCGAGAATGAAATCGCGGCCGAGGCCATGGGCGTGAACACCACGCGCTACAAGGTCATGGCCTTTACCATCGGTGCGGCCTTTGCTGGTATCGCGGGCGGCCTGTTCGCACATTGTTTCTATATTATTAACCCGTCTTCGTTCACCTTTATGCAGTCGTTCAACTACCTTATCATGGTCGTGCTTGGCGGTCTCGGCTCTATCACGGGCTCCATCGCGGGCGCCTTCGTCGTGACCTTTATCTCGGCCGCGCTCGCGTCCTGGCCGGAGTTCCGTATGATTATCTATGCGTTGGCCCTTATCGCCTTGATGATGAAACGCCCGCAGGGCCTCTTTGGCTACATGGAAATCACGAATGCCAAGATTTTCGATAAATTTTTCCAGAGGGGGCGGGTCTGATGGCAGAACTGTTAAAAGCGGAGAACGTCTCCGAGGTGTTCGGCGGCCTGAAGGCCGTTTCGGACTTTAATTTTCATATTGACCGCGGCGAACTCGTGGGCCTCATAGGCCCGAACGGTGCGGGCAAGACGACGGCATTTAACCTCTTTACGGGCGTTTATGCGCCGACGACGGGCGAGATTACCTTTGACGGCAAGAGCATTGTGGGGCTGAAACCCTACGACATCACGAAGCGGGGCATTGCACGTACTTTCCAGAATATCCGCCTGTTCTCTGAGCTTTCGGTGCTGGATAACGTCAAAATTGCCTACCATACGAATATCAAATACAGCCTCGTGGAGTCTGTGCTGCGTATCGGGCGCTACTTCAAAGAGGAAGAGGAGACGGAGGAAGAGGCCTACAAACTGCTGAAAATCTTCCACCTCGAGGACAAGGCGCACGAGACGGCGAAGAATTTGCCCTATGGCGCGCAGCGCCGTTTGGAAATCGCGCGTGCGCTTGCGACCAAACCGAAACTGCTGCTGCTCGACGAGCCAGCTGCCGGCATGAATCCGCAGGAGACGAAAGAGCTCATGCAGATGATAGAGTGGATTCGCAAGGAGTTCAACTTGACGGTACTGCTCATCGAGCATGATATGAGTCTCGTCATGGGCATTTGCGAGCGTATCTACGTGCTGGAGTATGGCATCATTATCGCTGAGGGGACACCGGCGGAAATCAAGGAAAATCCGGAAGTTATCCGGGCATATCTGGGAGGCGAGAACTGATGGCGGAAACGATACTGAAAATCGATGATATCAACGTGTACTATGGTGCCATCCATGCCATCAAGGGCATCAGCCTCGAAGTCAAGCAGGGCGAAATCGTCACTTTGATCGGTGCCAACGGTGCGGGTAAGTCCACGACCCTGCGCACCATCTCGGGTTTGCTCAAGCCCAAGACGGGCAGTATTACGTTTATGGGCAAGGATATCGCGGGTATGCCTGCCCACAAAATTGTGCGGGAGGGCATTTCACAGGTGCCGGAGGGGCGGCGCGTCTTTGCGGAGATGACCGTACGCGAAAACCTCGACCTCGGAGCCTTTTCACGCAAGGACAAAGCTGGCATTGCCAATGACCTGGAAATGGTCTATGGCCTGTTCCCCCGCCTCAAGGAGCGCGCCTCGCAGGTCGCAGGTACGCTCTCAGGCGGTGAACAGCAGATGCTCGCGATGGGCCGCGCGCTAATGAGCCAGCCCAAACTGCTGCTCCTCGACGAGCCATCGATGGGTCTCGCTCCGATGCTCATCCGCGAGATTTTCAACATCATCGTGGACATCAATAAGAAGGGCACGACGGTGCTGCTCGTGGAGCAGAATGCGAATATGGCGCTCTCTATCGCCAACCGTGCCTACGTACTCGAGACGGGGCGTATCACGCTCTCCGGTCCGGCCAGTGAACTGGCGGCCAGTGAAGATGTGCGCAAGGCTTATTTGGGCGGCTGATAGTGTAAAGGGTAAAGGAATTTGCCAGCTTTTAGCGAATATATGCAGTATAAAACAAGCTGAAATATGCTAAAGCTACGTTTGATTTTTATATTTGCTTGAGGAGGCTGAGGATACATGTTTGTAGCAAATCGTATGGCCAAACACCCGGTGACGGTGACGTCGGACGTCTCGTTAGATGAAGCGGCCAATATCATGAAAAAAGGGCATTTCCGCCGCTTGCCGGTCGTGGAGGCAGGCAAGCTCGTGGGCTTTTTCAGCGACCGTGACCTCATGCGCGTGGCACCATCGCCGGCAACAACCCTCTCGCGTTATGAGGAGCGTTCCCTGCTCGACAAAATGACCGTCAAAGATGTCATGGTGAAAAAAATCATCACAGTCAATGAGGACGCGACGCTCGAAGAGGCGGCACTGCTCATGTACAACCACAAAATCGGCGGCCTGCCTGTACTCTCGAGCGTGGGCGCTGTCGTGGGTGTGATTACGGAGACGGATATCTTCAAAGCTTTCGTCGATGTTATGGGCCTGCAAGAGGGCAAAGAGCGCCTGACTGTGCATGCGGGCAATAAAGTGGGCGTCATAGCCGACATAGCCGATATTTTCCGTTCAGAGGGCGTCTCACTGGACAGCTTTGTGACGAGCCCGAACGAGGACGGCAGCTATGACCTCATCATCCGCGGCGATATCCCCGATGTAGAGGGCATGAAGGCCAAGATAGAGGCAGCCGGCTACGAGGTCGTGCATACGGCGCGCATCGGTTGAGGGTAAAAGTGCGTACAATATAACAATACTGCCCAGATTTTAGTAATCTGGGCAGTATTGTTATATTGTGATAGCGTTATGTTGTTACCGGTTATTTCTCGTAGGGCCGGTAGACCTTGTGATAGGTCGTATGCAGCAGTTCGTGGGCTTTCTCCGAGAGCGGCTCGCCGAGGAAATCCTTGTAGAGCGTGATGATATCGGGGTTCTCGTGCGACTTGCGGATGGGCATGTCCTTGTCGATTTTATAAAGCGCCGCGATGCGCTTTTTGCGCACGGCATTGGTCGTGCCGATGGGCTGGCCGCCGCCGCCGATGCAGCCGCCGGGGCAGGCCATGATTTCGATGAAGTCGTATTTGCAGGTGCCCTGCTTGATTTGCTCCATAATCGTGCGAGCGTTGCGCAGGGTATGCGCGACGCAGATGCGCACGGTCTTGCCGTTGAGGTCTACACTGGTCTCCTTGATACCCTCGAAGCCGCGTACATCCTCAAAGTCGAGCTTCGCAAGCGTCTGGCCCGTGACCTTTTCGTAGGCCGTGCGCAGCGCGGCCTCCATGACGCCGCCAGTCGCGCCGAAAATCGCGCCCGCACCTGTGCCGAAACCGAGCGGCGAGTCGAAATCGCTCTCTGGCAGCTGGCGGAACTCCAGGCCGACGTATTTGATGAGTTTGATGAGTTCGCGCGTTGTGAGTACGACATCGACGTCGCGCATGCCGTCACGGCCCATTTCAGGGCGCGCGGCCTCGAATTTTTTCGCGGTACAGGGCATGATGGCGACGGTCACGATATCGTGCACATCGACGCCCGCATGCTCAGGGTAGTAGGTCTTGGCGATGGCGCCGAACATCTCCATCGGTGATTTGGCTGAGGAGAGGTGGTCGTGCAGCTCGCCAAAGTGTTTCTCCATATAGTTGACCCAGCCGGGGCTGCAGGAGGTCATCATCGGCAGCACACCACCGTGTGTGAGACGGTGCACGAACTCCGCGCTTTCCTCCATAATCGTGAGGTCGGCACCGAAGTTGGTATCAAAGACCTTGTTAAAGCCCAAGAGTTTCAGCGCGGTGACCATCTGCCCCGTGGAAATCGCGCCCGGCTCGAGGCCAAAGGCATCGCCGATGGAGACGCGCACGGCAGGCGCAACCTGTACGATAACGTGTTTCTGCGGGTTCTGCAGTGCGTCGAGCACTTTCTGCGTGTCGTCCTTTTCCACGATAGCGCCCGTCGGGCAGACGAGGCTGCACTGGCCACAGAGGATGCAGTCCGTATCCTCCATCGGCTTGTTGTAGGCCGTGGTGACGACGATGTCGCTGGAGCGGTGTGCATAGGTGAGCGCCGCGATGCCCTGCACGTCCTTGCAAGCGCGGATGCAACGGCCGCAACGGATGCACTTCGAGGGGTCGCGCACGATGGACGGATTGGTCTGGATACGTGGCGTGCGTTTCACCACGGAGGGCAGCGGGGATTTCAAGATATTGAAACGGCTGCACAGGCGCTGCAAATCGCAGTTCTGATTGCGTGGGCAGGACAGGCAGTCCTTGTTGTGGTTGGCAAGCATGAGCTGGAGGATGGACACCTGTGTGTCACGCACAATCTGCGTGTCCGTATGTACCTCCATGCCTTCCCAGCACTCGGTAGAGCAAGCGGCGAGCAGGCGGCGTTTGCCTACGACCTCTACAGAGCAGAGGCGGCAATGTGCCTTGATGCGCTGGTCCTCGTGATAGCATAGATGCGGGATATCGATGCCCAGCTGCTGGGCGGCCTGCATGATTTTCGTGCCCTTGGGCACCTCGACGGGGATATTGTTGATGGTCAGATGGACCATAGGGATTTCTTTTGCTTCTGTTGCACTCATGCCTCAGCACCTCCAACTGCGAATACTTCCGGGAACACTTCAATGGCCGAACGCAACGTATTCTGCGCGGTCTCACCGAGGCCGCAGAGCGAGGACATGCTCATGACCCGGGCGATTTTCTCCATGACCGCGATGTCTTCCTTCGTGGCGGTGCCGGCCTTGATTTTCTCGAGAATGATTTTGATGTGGAGGTTGCCTTCGCGGCAGGGCGTGCACTGGCCGCAGGATTCCTCGGAGAAAAAGTCCTGATTGATGCGCAGGAAGTCGATGACGCTTGTGCGTTCGTCGACCACACAGAGGGCGCCGGAGCCGACCATGACGCCGTGGGCACGCAGGTCCTGATAGGTGTAGGGAGTGTCGAGAATGTCGGCCGAGGCCACTTTGCCCGAGGCACCGCCGAACTGGATGAGGCGGATTTTGCGGTCGCCCTGGATGCCGCCCGCGAGCCCGTAGATGATGTCGCGTATGGTCGTGCCAAAGGGGATTTCAAAAGCGCCGGGGTGTTTGACGTTGCCGCCGACGCTAATCATCTTCGTGCCCACAGAGTCGCCGACGCCGTAGCTCTGATAGACTTTTTTGTCATCGAGCAGCAGGTGTGGTACGAGCGAGAGGCTCTCGACGTTTTGCAGACAGGTCGGGCGCGCAAAGGCACCGCTGACCTTGACGAAAGGCGGTTTCATGCGCGGACGGCCCGCCTTGCCCTCGATGGAGCGGATGAGTGCCGTGCCCTCGCCGCAGACGTAGGCACCTGCGCCGGAGTAGAGGTGGATTTCGTAGTCAAAGCCCTCGATGCCGAGGATGTTGTGACCGAGGAAACCCTCGCGATGGGCCTGACGAATGGCGCTCAAGAGCAGTGGGCGGAAGCAGGCGTACTCGGCGCGCATGTAAATATAGCCGTCGGTCGCGTGCATGACATAGCCCGCGATAATCATGGCCTCGATGAGGTTGAACGGGTCGTTCTTGATGAGTTCGCGGTCCTTAAAGGTCGTCGTCTCGCCCTCGTCGGCGTTGCAGATGATGATATGGTTGTGGCCGGGCACTTTGCGTGCCTGCGACCATTTGCGGCCCATATCGTATTCAGCGCCGCCGCGACCCTTGACCTTGTTTTCGGCAATCAGCGTGGCGACATCCTCGCCGTCCATCGTGACCGCCTTACGCAGGGCGGAGAAACCGCCGATTTTCAGGTAGGAGTCGATGGAGTGCGGGTCGTATTTGCCAAAATTCTGCGTGAGGAAAGATACTTTATTTGCCATGTTCAGCGCTCCCTTCAGGCCAGCGACGCGAGCAGATGTTCAATCTTTTCGCGCGAATCCAGATGATCGTAGACGTGGCCATTGATGCGCACGGCGGGCGCGCGGTCGCAGGCGCCGAAGCAGGTGACCTTTTCCAGCGTAAAGCGGCCGTCGTAGGTCGTCTCGCCAAAGTCGATGCTGAGGATGTCCTTCAGCGTGGCGGCGAGGCTCGCGCTGTCGTTGACGCGGCAGGCGATGGAACTGCAAACCTGGATAGGATATTTCGCCCGTGGCGTGCAGGAGAGCTCACTGTAGAAGTTCAACACGTCATAGATATTCGTGACGCGCATATCTAACTTTTGCGCGATATAGTACGCAACCGGTTCGGGGACATAATGGCGCTCGTTCAGGTCCTGGACCTCCAGCAGGATGCCCACGATTTGCGTGCCGTCGTAGTCGTGTGCCTCCAGCACCTGATCGATTTGCTCCCGCAGCGCCTCGGGCAGCGGGTAATCGGGGGTGTGTTCAGTCAGCATAGAAAAGCCTCCTATTAAATACAACATACATTGCAATTATTATAATATAAAACGGTTCACAAGACCATAGATTATTTTTATTTTTTCCTATTGTGTTTTGTGTTTGTTGTATTCTTGTTAAGATACGGCGGAAAAGTGTACAACTTTACAAGTATGTGCTATAATGTGGGTGTCACAAGGATAACACTGTAAATAAGCGAGGGCGGCTGACGTCGCGTCGCCGTACCTTCACCTGGCATGTTTGATGAGGGGGATTATTTATGGCTATCAAAAACATCGAAATGGATCGCCGTGATAGTGCGAGTTATCGCAAGCATCTGCGGAATGTAGGCTTTCTCTCCGCGAGCTATCTATCCACCAGCGGGTTCGATGTAGCGTCCTTGAAAAAGCTGGCCCAGGAAGGCAAGCTGGACGCCATTCGTTGCGCCATCGGCAAATCTGTACGCTGGTATTATCGCGAGCGTCAGGCGGAGCTGGCGCATCTGCGGGGACTGGCTTGAGCAGTCTTTGAGCGCTGGTATTTATACCCACAGATTATGATTATGCGGAATCGGCAGGTGCCGGTTCTTTTTTTTCGCCTAAAACCCAGGCTGGCATGGTACAATATAAAGGTATGTAGTGTAAGTAAAAGGGGAACTAAGGCTTTATGACTTTTTTGCAAATACTCGTAGCTGTGCTGGCGGCACTGCTGGTACTGATCTGCTGGGCAGTGTCCTATATCTGGCGTGGGCGGTGGCGATGGGGCGTGACGGCGCTGCTCCTGCTCATCGATGGCGCGGCGCTGGCTGGCTTTGTGCTCGGGGGGCGGCATCCTGCGTGGCATTTGGCTGACTGGGTGTACCTGGGGCCCACCTTGCAGGTCCTGACGGTGCTCTTTACCGCCCAGGTGCTGCTCGTGGCGGGCGTGTTTATCACGGTCGTAGTGCGCTGGCTGTACCGGCGCTGGCGGCGGCCCGTGGCTTTTGATGCCTCGCGGCGGCGTATACTCAAAAAGGCCGCGTTCTATCCGGTCGTGGCACTGGGGGCCGGGCTGTACGGCGAGGGCATCGAGCGGCGGCAGTTGGCCGTGCGGCGCTATGCTATTCCTGTAGCAGGTCTGCCTACGCAACTGGCGGGTTTGCGCATTGCGCAGCTCAGCGATGTGCATTTGGGGATGTTTTACTCGCTGGCGGATTTGCGTGCTTTGCTGACGCGTACGGCGGCAGAGGGGGCGGATTTGCTGGCGGTTACGGGTGACCTCTTTGATGACAATGTCATCAATGTGCAGGCCGTGCATATTTTGGCCGAGTTTACGGACAGGTTCCCACATGGCATCTGGTTCTGTCTGGGCAATCATGAACATTTCCGCAACCTTGGTGAGGTGCTGGCGGCACTCAAGACTACGCAGGTGCACGTACTCATCAATCGTGCTGAGCCCGTAGCTGGCTTGGCACCACTTTGGCTGGTGGGGGCGGATTATCCGATGCACCGGCCCAGCTTTGCCCAGGACAAGACGGCCTATGCAGACAAGGCCTTTGCAGAGGTGCCCGAGGGGGCGGTGTCGATTTTTCTTGCGCATCATCCCGAGTTTATCGATGACGGGGCGGCGCATGGTGCGGCGCTCACACTCACGGGGCACACGCATGGCAGTCAGTTCGGTTTTCTGGGGCTGCCGGTGTTCCCCGTGTTCAAATACACGCGCGGCTTTGTCAACATCGACGGGCATTATGGCTATGTGCACAGTGGTAACGGCAGTTGGTTCCCCTGCCGTATCGGCTGCCCGCCCGAGCTGGCTATTTTCACTTTGCAGACGCAGGCCTAGAGCGGGTGGTATGACCAGTGTGGCAGCGTAAAGGAGGCAGGAAGATGCAGACGGCACAAACGGCGGCTATCGAGCGATTATTGCAGGACGGCCAGCCACGGGCGGCTCTGGCGGCGGTGCGTGAGCTGCGGGCGGCTGGCACCGTGCCTGCCTGGCGTGTAGAGGAACTATTTGCGGCCTGCTTCCGTTTACTCGGGGATGCGGAGGGCGCGGCGGCGGCACTATACCATGCGGCGCAGGCTGATATATACTTGCGGCAGCAGCGCGAGCATTATTCTGGCTATCTCTTTGCACTGCATTATCTGCCGGGCCTGACGGCGCGGGCTTTGGCCCAGCAGCATTTGACCTATGGGGCACTTTACCGCGAGCAGGTGACCCTGCCGCCGCGGCCTCTGGTGCCACACGACCGCTTGCGCATCGGCTATTTGGCGCCGCACTTCTGCGACAGTGCGGCGGCACGTTTTTATGCGGCCATGCTTACAGCCTTGCCGCAGAAGCAGTTTGACCTGTATTTATATGCCTGGACGGCTAGGCAGGACGGCTTTACCGCGCAAATGCAGCAGTTGGGGACCTATCGTGATTTAGCAGGGCAGTCGCTGGCGGTTGCGGCCGAGGCTATCCGCGCAGATGAGGTGGATATTCTCGTGGATTTGGGCGGGCATACGGCGGGCGGCGTGACACTCATGGTCATGGCCTACCGCCCGGTGCCTGTGCAGCTTACGGCCTTGGGCTGGTTTGACACGACGGGGCTGCCAGCGGTCGATGGCCTGCTCACGGATGCGGTACTCGACCCGCCTGCGCAGACCACCCCGGCTTTTTTCACGGAGCATTTGTGTTATTTACCTCAGACGAGCTTTTGTTTTACGCCGACGGCGGCCATGCAGGCGGCACGGCAGAAAATGCTGGCAGAGGCGTATGCGCCTGCGTCGGCAGAGGGCGTGGTTTTTGGCTGCTTGCAGAATTTCCTTAAAATCAATGCGGCGGTGTTGGCATGCTGGCGGCAGATTTTGGCGCAGCTGCCTACCGCGCGGCTGGTGCTGCAGGATGTACTGCCGGTGCCCGAGCGGGCGGCAGCCTTGTGCGAGCGTTGCCTGGCGGCCGGACTGCCTGCGGAGCGGTTGACGGTACGGCCCGGCAGGGCAGAGTATCTGCAGGACTACGCGGCTATCGATGTCGTGCTCGATACGTTTCCCTATCCCGGCGGGGCCATGACGGCTACGGCGCTCTATCTGGGGCGGCCTGTGGTGACGCTGGCAGGGGACCATCACAGTGCGCGTTTTGGCGCGGCTATCGTGCAGGCGGCAGGACATGCGGAGTGGGTGGCACAGGATGAGGCGGCCTATGTGGCGTTGGCAGTGCAGCTGGGACGCAGTCAGCAGGCCATGAGGTCGGCTAGGCAGGCCTTACTGCGTGATTTGCCGCAGTCCCCGCTGATGCAGCAGGCGGCCTATGGCCAGCATCTGGCCGCGCTGTATCAAAGGTTATGGGCGGCGCAGCTGGCCCCAGACAGTATTTGAGATGATTGATGAGGAAAGCAGGCAGGTTATGACAGTACAGCAGGCATCTGATAGTCACGTTCAGGCCAAAACACAGACGCGTACGGATTTGCGGCATTTTCTTTATGCGAGCCCGTTGCCGCTCAAAATTCTTACGGTGGACAGCTCGCTCTATATGCCGCTTTTGCGCGAGCTCTGCCCGCAGGCCGAGCTCACGGCAGTGACGGATTTCGTGGAGCTGCCAGAGGTGCCGGCCTATGCTGAGCTGGGAGTAACGTGGCACGTGCGGGAACAGCGTGGCGAGAGCCTGCAGGCACTGGGGCTGGCCGAGGGGCAGTTTGACTATATTTTGGCCGAGCAGGCGCTCGCCTCTGCCTATGAGCCCTATGATACACTGATGACGTTCAGCCGCCTGCTTACAGATACAGGCACGCTGCTTGCGGCTTTTCCCAATGTACGCTATACGAGGGTGCTGGCGGGCTTGCAGGCGGGAGCCTTCCCCGTGCGGGGCCAGCACCTCTGGGCCAAAGACGAGGTCGTGCGCCTGCTCAACGATACCCTGTTTAAGGAGATTGCCTTCGTGCCGGGCGTACAGGATGTGGACACGGTGGCGGAGCAGGCTTTTGCAGCGCAGGGCTTTGCGGACTACAGCCGCGACCTCGCGACGGAGGTTTGGCTCGTACGTGCCAGCCGGGCCACGGCAGCTGTTGCGAACCTCAAGGGCCTTTATGACAAAAAGACCCGCGCCGAGCTGGCACGGGTCTTACATCGTATCGAATATGATGTGGAACGGGAAAAGAATCTGGTGGCGTTGCAGGAACTTTGCAACGGGCAGATGATTTTCCCCGACTATCTGCATGATTTTGTGGAGAGTGCCTGCATTCATGCAGGCAGGGTGTTGCCATTACTCAACGAGGTACACCTAACAAAATAAGGCGGACGCCGAGGGCGAACATCGCGAGGGAGAGCAGGGTGAGGATGAGCTTGCTCTTGGTCTTTTTCGAGAGTTTGGCTCCCACCTGCGCGCCGATGGCTGCACCGATGGAGATGCTGATAGCCGGCACCCAGACGATATGGTCCATAAGGAAATGGGAAATCACGCCGAAGGTCGAGGAGCAGGCCAGCACGAAATGCGAGGTGGCCGTAGCCACATGCACGGGGAAGCCGAGCAGGTAAATCATCAGGGGCACGTGGATGACGCCACCGCCGATACCAAAGATACTGGAGAGAAAGCCCACACCGAAGCTCGCGATGATACCGAGCACGCGCGGATACTGGAAGTTGTCGGGAATTTCCATGATGTCCGTGTGCGGCTTGTGCATATTGTTCCAGTACATGATGCAGGCCATGAACAGCAGGAAAATACCGAAATAAAGGTCGAGCTGGGTACCGCTGAAGTCATCGACGATGCTCGAGCCGAACCAGGCACCGGGGAGTGTCGCGATAGCAAAGGGAATAGCCGCGTTGAAATAGACGCGCTTCTGGCGGATGTAGGCCAGCGTGCCCGAGAGAGCATTGGCCATGACCACGACGAGCGAGGTGCCCGCAATTTGGGCTGCCGTGTGGAAATAAGGATAGATGAGGCCGCCGTCGCTCAGACAGAGAATAAAAATCGGCACGCAGATGAGGCCGCCGCCGATGCCGACGAGCGTGCCAAAGATGCCCACGCCGATGCCGAGCAGTAAAAAGAGGATAAAGGCTAACAAGATAGTACCTTCCTTTCGCTTTTAGCTGAGAAAATAAATCCAACAATAGCATTATAACACATCAGGCCGCAGGTTTCGCCCGCGGTTTTTAGCGTGCTGCCAGCAGAGCCTGACCTGCCGCCTCAGCGTGTAGGCGCGGGGAAACTCTCGCGGTGCACGATGACGGCGGGGTAAATGGTCTTCGAGGGCGCGGCGTTTTCGCCGTTTTCCAGCACCTTCGTGAGTACATCGACAGCAGCCGGGCAGAGGATGTCGAGCCGATTGTCGATGCTGGTGAGGGCAGGGGTAGCGCACTCAGCGAGTACGGAGTTGTTGCAACCGATGACGGGGAGACGCAGCTCGTGCGCATACAGTGCCTTCTGTGCGCCTACGGCCATGACGTCCTCCGAGGCGAGAATGGCATCGAACCCGGCCCCCTGCGTCAGGAGCTTTTCTACGGTGTGGTACACGGGCATGATGTCGCGCTCGGTCTGGCAGACGAGTTTGTCGTCGTCTGGGAGCCCGGCCGCGGCGAGTCCGTTGCGGTAGCCTTGCAGTTTGCGCTGGCCACTGTAGGAGAGGCGATCAAAGAGGTAGAGAATCCGCTCAGAGCCGCTTTTCGCCAGCTCCTGCACGGCCATAGTGATACCCGCAGCCTCGTCGCAGAGCACACAGTAGATGTTCGGCAGTTCTACGAGACTGTTGATGGTGATGATGGGCACCTCGCGGGCTACGCTGGCGAGGTGGTCGTTGCTGCCAGCCTCGCGGTAGGGGGAGCCGATGAGGATGATGGCATCCACATGCTTTTGCAGCATGAGCTCGAGATATTTTTTCTTGCCGCTGAGTTCTACGCCCGTGCAGCCGAGGATGACGTCGAGCCCGCGCTCCCGCAGGTCGTGTTCCACGAGCGAGACGGCCTTGGCATAGAACGCATCGGCGATGTCGGTGCAGAGAATGCCAATCATCTTCATGGAGTTGAGTCCCAGGCCCCGTGCAAAGGGGTTCGGTGAGTAGTTCTGCTCCTCGATGGCGCGCAGGACTTTCTGCCGTGTCTTGTCGCTGACTTTGTCGCTGCCGTTGATGACGCGCGAGACCGTCGCGATGGAGACACCGCAGCTCTTGGCGATATCGTAAATAGTCATAAGTGTGTTCCTTTCCCTGGGGCCTGCGTGCAGCAGCTGGTTGTGCTGTCACGCAGGCCACGCCTTTATGCAATATTTTAGTAAAGTGCTTACAATGTTGTATTAGCTATAGTATAAGCCATTTGCGGGGCTTTGACAAACTCTGCCACAAATTTTAGTTTAGGACAAGTCAAAGGGAAACTTTCGTTAACCTTCCTCCAAGAATAAATTTATCTAAGAAGCATTATTTTGTATTGACAAGACTTGTTTTGACGTATACAATGACAACCGTGAGATATCACAAGGGAACCACGTGGGAAAATAACAAAACTCGGTTAAATTCGGTTCTATGTGCGGGCTTTTAGTGAACCGGTATCGATAAATCGGTATACGAGGCGCTGAGAGCACGTTGAGAGGTGAAGGAAACAATGATTAATAAGATGGACTGACGTTTAATCAGTGTTTCCGTAGGGAGGTTTTGGTTATGTTCTTGAAAAAGAAAGTGCTGGCGGCACTCTCTGTGCTGGCAGTAGGTACGATGGTGCTGGCAGGCTGTGGGGGCAGTTCCTCCAGCTCGTCGGGCGGGGACAAAATGGTGCTGCGCTATGCAGAGAACCAGGTCAAAGACTATCCAACGACGAAGGGCGCACAGAAATTTGCGGACCTGGTCAAGGAGAAGACGAATGGCCGTATCACCGTTGAGGTTTACGACAGCGGCCAGCTCGGCGATGAGAAATCGGTTATCGAGCAGATTCAGTTCGGCGGTATCGATATGTCCCGCGTGAGCCTGACGCCGCTCTCCGAGTTCTCGAAAGACCTCATGGCCCTGCAGATGCCTTACCTGTATCGCGATGCCGACCACATGTGGAAAGTGCTCGATGGCGATATCGGCAAGAAGCTTTTGGGCAGCACGGAGAAAGATGGTATCGTAGGTCTCTCGTGGTACGATGCGGGCGCGCGTAACTTCTACAACTCCAAACGCGAAATCAAGAGCATGGCCGATATGCAGGGGCTGAAAATCCGCGTGCAGGAGTCCGGCCTCATGATGGATATGGTCAAGGCTCTGGGCGCCAGCCCGACGCCGATGGCCTACGGTGAGGTTTACTCCGGCCTGCAGACGGGCGTCATCGACGGTGCTGAGAACAACTGGCCGTCCTATGAGTCGACGAGCCATTATGAGGTAGCGAAATACTACGTCGTCGATGAGCACAGCCGCATCCCCGAGATGCAGATTATCTCCAAACAGACGTGGGATAAACTGTCGCCGGAGGACCAGAAGATTCTGCGCGAGTGCGCTGCCGAGTCTGCGAAATACGAGCGTGAGCTCTGGGCACAGCAGGAGCAGGATTCCGAGAAGAAAGTCCGCGATGGTGGTGCTGTTATCACGAAGCTGTCCGAGGAGGCTCGTGCCGAGTTCGTCAAGGCAATGCAGCCGCTGTATGAGAAATACGGTGCTGACTACAAAGAGCTCATCGACCAGATTCGTGCTGTGAAATAACCATTTAAAGAAGCAACTCTTACAATTCATTTTACTAAAAGCATAAATACCCATAACAAACAGACAGGGCAGGTCTTGGGAACAGCCGGAGGCTTTTCCTGGGCACCTGCCATTGTTGTGTTGGTAAAGGAGTGAAATCATATGGCAAATACACAGGGGCAGGAGCCGGAGAGGCTCAATCCCATCATTTCGGCCATTACCTATGTATTCGATGCGGCCTATTCGGTGCTGCTGACCTATTCGCAGTTTGTGCTGCTGGTCATCGTGCTCATCGTCTCGGCCGAGGTCATCGGGCGCAAATTCCTCGGGGCCAGTATCCGCTGGTCGGAGGAGGTCGCGCTGTTCCTCATGGTCTGGATGGCCTTTATCTCGATGGCCATCGGTGTGCAGAAGGGCCTGCATATTGCGCTGGGGTTCTTCTTTGGCCTGTTGCCGAAGAAAATCGCCTGGGTGGTGAATAAAATCGACACTTTTGTGGTCATGGCTTTTGGCGCGTTCATGGTCTACTACGGTACGTGCCTCGTCATGAGTACGATGAGTTCGACCCTGCCTGCGACACAGTGGCCGGCGGGGCTCATGTATCTCATGATACCCGTGGGCGGTCTCTTTATTGTCTATTTCACCTTTATGGAGTTCTTCGGCCTCACGCGCTACGAGCACAAGCAGTTCTATCGTGATAAAACAGAGGACGACGCAAAGACGGACGGGGGTGCTGAGTAATGTTTGATTCTTCATTGGCGATTGCGCTCCTGTTTGGCACGTTTTTCGTCTTTATCATTGCGCGGGTACCGATTACCTTTGCACTCGCGGGGTCAACGGCCATCACCATGCTCTATGTGCATGTGCCGCTCATGTCGCTGGTGCAGCAGATGAGTAAATCGATTAACTCCTTCTCGCTCATGGCGATTCCGTTCTTTATCCTCGCGGGTGAAATCATGTGCGTGGGCGGCATTTCTGACCGTCTGCTGGCCTTTGCGAATGCCCTCGTGGGGCGGTTCCGTGGCGGTCTTTCGCACGTGAATATCGTGGCCTCGATGTTCTTTGGCGGTATCTCGGGCTCGGCCGTGGCCGATGTGTCCTCGCTGGGTTCTGTGGAAATCCCGATGATGGTCAAAGCCGGCTACACGCCGGAGTTCTCGACGGCCATCACGGTTACGGGCGCCTGCCAGGGTGTGCTCATCCCGCCTTCGCACAACATGATTATCTACTCGCTGGCGGCGGGCGGCGTCTCCGTTGGCGCATTGTTCCTCGGCGGCTTTATCCCCGGCGTATTGCTCGGCTGCTGCCTGCTGGTTGTGTCCATCTACATGTCCATCAAGCATAAATACCCGAAAGGCCGCGCGGTTGGCCTCAAGGAGTTCATCACGACGACCAAGGACGCCATCCTCGCCCTCGGTACGGCGCTGATTATCTTCTTCGGTACGGCGCTCGGCTTTTTCACCGCGACGGAGTCGGCGGCCATTGCCTGCATCTACGCGTTTATCGTGTCGTTCTTTATCTACCGTGAGCTGAAACTCAAGATGATTCCGGGCGTGCTCATGAACACGGTCAAAACCATCGCGATGGTGTTCAGCCTCATTGCGGCGGCCGGTGCGTTCGGCTGGATGATGGCCTTTCTCAAGGTACCGGCCCTCATCACGCAGGGCGTGCTCAGCATCAGCGATAATCCTATTATCATCCTGCTTGCGATGAACGTGCTGCTGCTGTTCCTCGGTGCGGTCATGGATATGGCGCCGCTGATTGTCATTATGACGCCGATTTTGCTGCCCGTGGCCACGGCCTGCGGCATGAGCCCCGTGCAGTTCGGTGTCATGCTCATCTACAACCTGGCCATCGGCCTTTGCACGCCGCCCGTGGGCTCGGCACTCTTTGTCGGCTGCGGTATCAGCAAGATGTCGCTGGAGCGCGTGGGCAAGACCATGCTGCCCATGTACGCGGCCATGCTCATCGGTCTCATGCTCGTGACTTTCGTGCCGCAGCTCTCGATGGCCCTGCCGACTATGATGGGTGCGGTCAAGTAAATACGGCTTGTTTGATAGTATCTGGCGACTTGCTGCCGCTGGATACTATTTTTCTTGACGAGTTTCGTATAAATAGATTGACAATTACCACCAAGGGCGATACAATAAGAATTGTAAGAGCTTACAGAACAAAGTAAGCGCGAGTGTAAATTCCTATGAAAAGATAAACTCACACTTTTATTAAAGGAGAGGTTAGAACCATGAAAAAGTTTATGGATGCTGATTTCCTGTTGGAGACGGAGACGGCGAAAAAGTTGTTCCACGAGCATGCGGCCAAGATGCCGATTATCGATTACCACTGTCACATCTCACCACAGGAGATTGCGGAGGACCGCAAGTTCAACAACATCACCGAGGTTTGGCTCGGCGGCGACCACTACAAATGGCGTCTCATCCGCTCCAACGGCGTTGAGGAGAAGTACATCACGGGTACGGCCTCTACGCCGCGCGAAAAGTTCCAGAAATTCGCCGAGGCCCTGCCGCGCGCGATTGGCAACCCGCTCTATCACTGGACGCACCTCGAGTTGCAGCGCTATTTCCACTGTGATACGCCGCTGAACGGTGACACGGCCGAGGAAATTTGGAATCTCTGCAACAAGCGCTTGCAAGACCCGGACATGACGGTGCAGGGCATCATCAAACAGTCCAACGTCAAGACCATCTGCACGACAGATGACCCCGCTGACGACCTGAAATGGCACAAGAAAATTGCCGCAGATGGCAAATGCAGTGCCAAGGTGCTGCCGGCCATGCGTCCGGATGCCGCCATGCGCATCGAGAAACCGGAGTGGGCGAACTACATTCTCTATAAACTGGCACCGGCCGCGGGCATGGAGAGCATCGACACGATGCAGGACATCCGCGACGCCCTCGCGAAGCGCATCGAGTTCTTCGCGCAGATGGGCTGTAAAGCCTCTGACCATGCTTTGGAGTATTGCTTCTGCACGCCGGCTACGGAGGAGCAGCTTGACGATATCGTCGGCAAAGTGCTCAACGGTAAGGGTGAGCCGAGCCAGAAAGAGCAGGAGCAGTACAAGACGGCACTGCTCATGTTCCTCGGGCAGGAGTATGCCCGTCGCGGCTGGGCGATGCAGATTCACTACAGCGCCCTGCGCGACAATAACTCTAACATGTTTGCGAAACTCGGCCCCGACACGGGCTTTGATTGCATCGCGACCTATAACTGCGGCGAGGGCCTCGTGCACTTCCTCGATGCGCTGAACAAGCGTGAGGCTCTGCCTAAGACGATTATCTACTCGCTGAACCCAGCCGACAACGCGATGATTGGCACGATTATCGGCTCCTTCCAGGGCCCCGAGGCGCGTGAGAAGATTCAGCAGGGCGCGGCCTGGTGGTTCAACGACACGAAGGCCGGCATGGAGGCACAACTCCAGAATGTCGGCAACCTCTCCGTGCTCGGCAACATCGTCGGCATGCTCACTGATTCGCGTTCTTTCCTCTCCTATACGCGCCATGAGTACTATCGCCGTATCCTCTGCAACTTCATTGGCAACCTCGTCGAGAGCGGCCAGTATCCGGCGGACCTCGACTATCTCGGCCAGATGGTAGAGGATATCAGCTACAACAATGCCAAGAATTATTTTGGTTTCTGAGGTAACAGACTATAAACCCACCTGTACCGCACGGTGCATGTTGCCGTGCGGTCAGGCTCTAGGCTGTTAACCGTTTTCGTAACCATAGTGAGGAGAACAGACAATGCAGAGCATTACTGATAAATTTGCGCCGCAGCAGCATCCTATTAAGGTCCTGCAGATTGGCGAGGGCAATTTCCTGCGCGCTTTCGTGGACTATGCCATCGACGTCGCGAACGAGGAAAAAGGCTTTGATGCGGGTGTGGCCGTGGTCATGCCGCGCGCGAAGAAGCACAACGAGCGTTTTGACAAGCAGAAAAACCTTTACACGGTATTGTTGCGCGGCCAGAAGGACGGCAAAGCCTACAAAGAAAACCGCGTTGTCACCTGCATCAACGAGATTCTCGGTGCCTATTGCGATTACGAGCGCTTTATGGAGCTCGCCAAATGCGAGACGTTGGAATACGTCGTCTCTAACACGACTGAGGCCGGTATCGTTTATGACGCGGCGGACAAGTTCGCTGACTGCCCGCCCGCGACGTTCCCTGCGAAACTCACGAAGTTCCTCTTTGCCCGTTATCAGGCCTTTGACGGCGCGGCGGACAAGGGCCTCATCATGCTGCCGGTCGAGCTCATCGACCACAACGGCGAGGCACTGAAGGATTGCGTCATGAAATACGCCGATCTCTGGCAGCTCGAGGCTGGCTTCAAGGCCTGGCTCGACACGGCCTGCCAGTTCGTGAGTACGCTCGTTGACCGCATCGTGGCGGGCTATCCGCGCGAGCAGGCGGCGGACTACGAAAAGGAAATTGGCTACACGGACTGCCTGCTCGACCAGGCGGAGCCGTTCGGGCTTTGGGTCATCGGCGCGCCCGCGCTCAAGGACAAGCTGCCGTTGAACTCCGACAAGTTGCATGTCGAGTTTTCCAGCGATATCGATAAGTTCAAGGAACAGAAAGTGCGCATCCTCAACGGCGCGCACACCTCTATGGTGCTCGGCGCCTATCTTGCGGGCCTCGACTACGTGGGTCAGTGCATGGCCGACCCCAGCGTGCGCAAACAGCTCGACCAGTCCGTTTACGGCGAAATCGTGCCGACCGTGCATCTGCCCGAGGCCAAGGCGAAAGCCTTTGCCGACGCGGTGTTTGAGCGTTTCGAGAACCCGTTCGTGAACCATGCGCTGCTTTCCATTTCCTTGAACTCCCTTTCGAAATGGCGCGCGCGCGTGCTGCCGACGCTGAAGGACAGTCTCGCGAATACGGGCAAGCTGCCGAAATGGCTTACCTATTCCTTTGCGGCACTGCTCGCGTTCTATCATACGACGGAGCAGGGCGACGGTTGCCTCGTGAGCAAGCGCGCGGCGGGCAATACCTACGAAATCCACGACGACGCCGACAAACTCGCCAAAGTGGCCGAGTGGGCCGCTGGCGACGACAAAGCCTACGTGCATAACATCATGAGCCAGACGGAGTGGTGGGGCGAAGACCTCACGCAGCTGCCGGGCTTCGAGGCGAAGGTGCTCGCGCATTTTAACCGCATCGCCGAGGTCGGCGCCAAGGCGCATATCGAGGAACTGGGAAAGCAGGCATAAGCATGGCAGAAAGCAAGATTTTCCGCATCCATCCCACGGATAACGTGGCGGTTGCCGTCAGCGGCCTCAAAAAAGGTGAGACGGTGACGGTGGATGGGCAGGCCATTACGCCGCTCGGCGATATCCCCGCAGGGCATAAAATGGCTATCAAGGCCATTAAGCAGGGCGAGGACGTCGTGAAATACGGCTTTGCCATCGGCACGGCCAAGGAGGACGTCGCGCCCGGCACCTGGATGCACACTCATAATGTCAAGAGCAAACTCGGTGACCTGCTGGACTACAAATATGAGCCGGACAAGGCCCACCACAGTGAAGTAAAGCTCGACAAAAAGTATACCTTTGACGGCTATCTGCGCGCCGATGGCCGCGTGGGTATCCGTAACGAAGTCTGGATTGTGCCGACGGTGGGCTGCGTGAATGCGATTGCGCGCACCATCGAGGCGCAGAGCCAGCAGTTCAAGACCGCGCACATCGACGGCATCTATGCCTACAGCCATCCGCACGGCTGCTCGCAGCTTGACGGGGACCAGGAACGCACCCAGAAGATTTTGTCCGGCCTCGTACACAGCCCCAACGCGGGCGCCGTGCTCGTGCTTTCGCTCGGCTGCGAGAACAATCAGGTCGCGCTGATGAAACAGGTCATCGGTGACTATGACCCCGCACGCGTGAAGTTCCTCGTCTGTCAGGACGTGGAGGATGAAATCGCGGCGGGCGTGCAACTCATGCAGGAGCTCTGCCAGTACGCCGACCAGTTCACGCGCACGCCGCAGCCCCTCGCTAAGCTGACCATCGGCCTCAAATGCGGTGGCAGTGACGGCTTCTCTGGCATTACGGCCAACCCGCTCGTGGGCTCGATTGCGAACAAGGTCACGGCGGCAGGCGGCACGGCCATCCTCACGGAAGTGCCGGAAATGTTCGGCGCGGAGACGTTGCTGATGAACCGTTGCAAGGACGAAGCTACCTTTAAAAAGACCGTGCAGCTCATCAACGGCTTTAAAGAGTATTTCATGCGTTACGGCGAGAAAATCAACGAGAACCCCTCGCCGGGCAATAAAGAAGGCGGCATCACGACGCTCGAGGACAAGAGCCTCGGCTGCGTGCAGAAGGGAGGCACGGCCACGGTTATGGACGTACTGAGTTATGGTGACCGCGCACAGGAGCAGGGCCTGCTCTTGCTCCAGGCACCGGGCAATGACCTCGTGGCGGCCAACGCACTCGCGGCGGCCGGCTGCGATATGGTGCTCTTCACCACGGGCCGCGGCACGCCTTTCGCCTGCCCCGTGCCCACGGTGAAAATCTCCAGCAATTCGCGTCTTGCCGCGCATAAAAAGAACTGGATTGACTTCAACGCGGGCCAGCTGCTCGAGGGCAAGAGCATGGACGAGGTCAGCGAAGCATTCCTCCAGTATCTGCTCGACGTCGCCTCTGGCCGCCAGCAGACCAAGAGCGAGGCCCTCGACAAACACGAGCTCGCCATCTTTAAAGACGGCGTGACGCTCTGATGCGGGGCAGAGGAAATTCCTCAAGCTAAGACATTTAGCCAGCAAGATGTGCCAGAACATTTTGCTGGCTTTTTTGTGTGGCTGATATAACATATGTTTTTTTTATGAATACTTAAATTTTTTGTCGGACTGGCCGATATTATATATAGACAGTTTAGCAAACAGGCAAGGATGAACTAAAGAAAGCAGGGATGATATGGCAATGCGTATTGCGCATAACAACTCGGCCATGCTGGCACTGGGTGAGTTGAAGCGCAACGACAAGACGCTGGGCAAGCAGTTGCAGAAGGTGTCCTCCGGCATGAAAATCAACAGCGCCGGGGATGGCGCGTCGGAGTACAGTATTTCGGAGCGTATGCGTGTGCGGCTGCGGGCACTCAACCAGAACAATCAGAATGTACAGACGGGTAAATCCTTGATTAACGTGGCGCTGGGCGGCGTCGAGCGCCAGCTCGATATCATGCGTACCATCAAGGAAAAGGTTATCGACGCGAATAACGACACGAATACGGACAGCGACCGGGATACCATCCAAAAGGAAATCAACCAGAGCTATGACCAGCTGGAAAATATCGCCTACGAGACGACCTATAACGGCAAGGCTGTGCTCGCGGGAACGGCTATTCGTGACCGTATCTATGCCTGGGATAAACAATCCGTGGCCAAGACGGTAACGGATTGTGCGGCTATGAACGTCATCGCGGATAAATATGTGATGACGGGCGATGCGGAGCTCGTGGGCGACCCTGCTAAATATGACCTGCTTTCGGGCGTTTCGCGCAAAACTGGCGAGACGTTGGGGGTCAGCGGTACGCAGAACCTTAGCGGGGGCCAGAACTATAAAAATCAAGCTACGAGCGTAACTTTTGGCTATACCAGCGCGGCGGACTTGGCGGGTAAGACTCTGACTTTGACGGTCAACACGACTGCGGGCACCACGAGCACGTATTCTTTCCTGATGAAGGACAGCAGCGATACGGATAGTTATACAAATGAATCGAGTACCCGTGTGGTGTATTTTAACCAGAGTGGTACGTTGACTGCGGCTTATCAGGCGCTGGCCTCGGCCATTCGTTCGGCCTCGGGCATGACCACCTCGGTGAACAGTGCGGGCAATGGTTTCATGCTCAACGATACGAACAGCAATCAGGCATGGAGCGGTACATTCTCGACCTTTACGGTCAGCAGCGGCCCAACCTCGTCGGCGGTGACGCATACCGACAACTCTACAACTCCACCGACTACGGTGACCGATAGCAAGGCGATGTCGTCACTAGCCTTTTCGGCTACGAACACGCAGAACTATCAGGAGCTTAAGACGGCGACCTATACGTTGAACCTCAGCGGCTATACGAATGTGGAGACAGTCATCGATGATTTGACCAGCGATACCACCAATCACACTGATAAAGGGCTGAAACTGAGTAACGGGCAGCTGTTGGAGTTCTACGACAGCAAGAACAGCAGTTATGAGCTCAACACGGCGCGCAAGCTGGCGGGTTCAACGATGGTAGACCTTAACAATGTGCGCACGGCGGTGAGTGGCGGTGCTACGCTGGCAGCGGCTTTGTCGCAGGCTATTGTCAGTGCGAACAGTTATACGTCGCTGATTACGGACGCCTCAGGGCAGGCTACTGGTGTACTGGTGAGCGCCACGACGGCGGGCGATGCGGGCAACAACCAGACGGTGGCAGGCTACGCAGGCAGTTTGAGTTCGTATGATATCAAATATGGCGACTGGTTTGCCAGCAACAACAAGGGCGATTCCCTGGCGGCGTACCTCAACAACAAGGGGTTTCGCGTTTATGCGGATGGCTCCAACAGCCGCTGGTACAACATCACCTTTACCGATGAGGTTGTGGAAAAACAGATTGGTCAGCGGCCGAGCAACCACAACACGCAGACACAGACGATTGACACTTTGCTCGTCGATGTCACGAACGTGACCGATGCGAAATCGCTGGTGGAGGCTATCCAGAATCAGGCTGATATCGCCAGTGTCAGTAACTACCGTTTTTCAGTCGATGCGGACAACGGTTTGTTAACCGTCTATGACACGCGCACCGGCAACGATGGCGCCTACAACAATGAGAAAATCGCCGACGGTCCCTATGACAGTGTCATCGTCGATACGCGGCATGTGCTGGCGGAGGATGTCTACATCCAGGATAGCGACAAGGGCAGCCAGAACCTGCATCTCTATGTGCCGAAGACTTCCCTTGACCAGATTTTTGAGTTTATCCCGGGGCATGTCGATGTGAAAAAGGACTACACCGTGATGACCAAGGCCATGCGGGCCGACCTCTTAGGCACGGATGCCAGTCCGGGCATCATTGACCGGGCTATTGAGTACCTGCTGGATGCCAGTACGGTGCTCGGCGCCCAAAACATGCGCCTGCAGATTGACCGTAACAACATCGAGATTCAGTCGGAGAACGTGCAGGCCAGTGAGTCTACCATCCGCGATGCTGATATGGCCAAGGAGATGACGGGCTTCACCAAAGCCAACGTGCTGGCACAGTCCTCGCAGGCCATGCTCGCACAGGCGAACTCGAACAGCAGCAGCGTACTGTCTCTGTTGCAGGGGTGAGCGGAATTTTAACTGTGCAAGGGGCTGTTGCAGTTACTAAACCTGTTTCACATTCATCCGTTGCCGAGTGCGCCTTATACAGCCAGCTCTCCCTTTGGGAGAGCTGGCTGTATAAGGCGACTGAGAGGGTAGTTGGGTGCTGAAGACTGACAAATATGCAAAAGCCGATAAAACATCGCGTTTGAACTTAAAACGTCTTGATGCTTTATCGGCTTCTTTGTTCTCGTCCGGCTATCGTATCCGACTACCCTCTCCGCCTCGCATACGCTTGGCACCTCTCCCACAGGGAGAGGCTGCTGTATGAGTGACGTTCAGCAATCTATGGAACCGTTCCAGTAACTGCGACAGCTCCTTTTGCTTTCCGTGCAAACGTGCCTGTGAGGCAATCAGCCTTTCAGATAGCGGTCAAAGAAGTTCGTGATGATGTCGAGGACTTCATCTTGCACCCAGTAGATGCCGCCGTGCTGCGCACCCTTGACGATGTAGCGCTCGGACGGGACGCCGGCTTTTTACAGCGCTTGGAACAGCAGGTCGGTTTCGCTCGGCGAGACGATGGTGTCGGCCGTGCCGTGCATCAGAAGCATCGGGGCGCTCGTCTTGCCGATGTAGTTGATCGGGTTCGCGGTTTTTGCAGCCTCGGGGTGCGCGGGGATGCCGCCATCGACGCCGCCAAAGACCGGCGAGCCATTGACCCAGAGTGCTTCCGTCGCGCCCGGCGAGCGATGGCGGGCAGGGGCTCTTTCTGCTGCGGCTGCAAGATGTCCATCTTCATCGCGACATTCGGGTAGCCGCGCGACGCCACCTGCTCGTAGACGACATTCGAGATCTGGCGGATCTCTGGCGTCTCGATCTTCACGTCGAGCACCTTCGACGGCACCTTGTCCGCGAGCCCTTCCGTCGCGGCATCGACGTGCACGGGCGTCGCCGCCATGCATGCGCCTGTAGGCACCATGAGGGCAGAGAGCAGCAGGGCGGTCAACAGGGATCTTTTCTTCACGAAAAAGTGCCTCCTTTGCTGTGTGTGAAAACGTACCACGTGCGTGGGATTGACAATGTTATCGTAGCGCGTTATCGTGGAGGGCGTCAAGATTTATTTCAAAGGAGTCTATATGAAGGAAACAGAAACGAAAAAGGCGCGGCTGTGGACGCCGGAATTCCTCTCGATGAGCGGCAGCAACTTCCTGCTGTTCATCTCGCAATACATCATGATCGCGGCGTTGCCCATCTACATTATGGACAGCCTCGGCGGCGGCGAGCTCGAAGCGGGCATGGCCATGACGTTCTTCCAGATCGGCACGGTGACGGCGCGGCCGCTTGCGGGGCGGCTGATCGACGGCATGGACAAACGGCGGTTGCTGCGCATCGTCGCGGCGCTGTTCGTCGTCATCATGGCGGCGTTCCTCGTGCTGCCACCGCTCGCGGGCATCTATGGCCTGCGCCTCGTGCATGGCGCGCTGTTCGCCGTGGCGACGACGGCGGCCGCCACGCTCGCCGTACTCGTGCTGCCGCCCGCGCGGAAAGGGACGGGCATCGGCTATTTCGCGCTGTCGGTGAACCTCGCGATGGTCGTCGGCCCGATGCTCGGCCTCGTCATCATCGGTGCACTCGGTGCGCGGGCGATGTTCTCGTTCCTCACGGGCTGCGCCGTGCTGATGGCCGTGCTGCTGCTCTGGCGGCACCTGCCTGACGAAATCATGCAGCCCGCGCATCGGCGGCGGAGGAGCGGCATGCTGCTCCACGAATTCTTCGAGCGTCGCTCCGTGCCGGCCGCGTTTCTCGGCGGGCTCGTGTTCTTCGCCTATGGCGGCGTGCTGACATTTTTGCCGCTCTACGCGCGGAGCCTCGGCATGCAGCAGGAGACGAGCCTGTTCTACGCCGTCTTTGCCGCTGTCATCGTCGTCTCGCGGCCGCTCATCGGCCGGCTGTTCGATCGTTTCGGCCCCGATGCGACCGTCTGGCCCGGCCTCGTCTCGTTCGGCTTCGGCATGGTGCTGCTCGGCAACGTCACAAGCCTCGGCGGTCTCTTCGTCGCCGCTGCCGTGCTCGGCCTCGGCTTTGGCGCGCTGTCGCCCGCGTTTCAGACGCTCGCCGTCACGAGCGCCCCGCCCGCGCGCAGCGGTGTCGCGACGGCCACGTATTTCTGGTCGCTTGACATCAGCGTCGGCCTCGCCGCCATCCTGCTCGGCTTCGTCGCGACCGCCTGCGGCTACGCCTTCCTCTACGGTACCGTCTCCACTGCCGTCATCGCAGCGACGGCCGTCTGCTATGCGTTCTTGCGGCGGAGCACCAAAGGGCGCCGCCGCGCATGATACCTTCGGGGCTGTTGCAGTTATTGCAGGAGCTCCTATTTTTATGCAACAGAAAATCCCGGGCTGTAATGGCTCGGGATTTGGTGTAGAATTGAGATATGCAAACAAACAATTCTATGCTAGATTATACGTCATTGGAGCAACCATATCAACTGGTTCTCCCACTCAATGTTGAGTTCCAGATTCCAAAGGATGACCTCGTCCGCCTGGTGCGCTATTGCATTGGAGGAATGGATCTGTCGGCCCTGTATCAGAATTGTCATCACGTCAATCGAAATCAGGCGTCTCCAGCGCAGATGCTCGCCATCCTCACGTACGCTTACATGAACAGCATCTTCTCCACCCGCAAGATCGAAGATGCCTGCCGCAACAACATCAAGTTCATGTATCTCCTGGAAGGCAAACCCGCCCCGGACCATGCAACCATCTCGCGTTTCCTCACGAAGCGCCTGCGCCCATGCATCCGCGACATCCTTGCGCAGATGGGGAAGTTCCTCGGAAAGCTCGGCGCGGTCTCCTTCCAAGACATCTTCATCGACGGCACAAAGATCGAATCCTTCGCCAACAAGTACAAGTTCGTCTGGCGCAGAGCTGTCGAGAAGCATCGGGATAAGCTCCTAGCCAAGCTCCCTGCCTTCTTCGAAAAAGCAGCCTCCGACTTCGACGTCCACATTTCCTGCAGGGACGCGGTTCATCTGCGCCACCTCAAGAACCTTCGTCGCAAGCTCCGCCAGAAGATCGCGGCGGAGGGCATCGTCTTCGTCCATGGTTCTGGAAAGCGGAAGACGCCGCTCCAGCGAACGCTTGAAGAGCTCGACGGCTATATCATGCGGTTGAAGAATTACATCGCGGATCTCCACGAAATGAGAGGCCACAACAGCTTCGCGAAGACCGACAAGGACGCGACGTTCATGCGCATGAAAGAAGATGCCATGAAGAACGGCCAGCTCAAGCCCGCCTACAACGTCCAGTACGGCAGCGACTCCGAATTCATCCTCTGGGCGAGCATCGGGCCGCAAACTACCGATACTAACACGCTCATCCCCTTCCTGCGTGAGTTCGAGCAGTATTACGGGACATGCTGCGAGAACGTCGTTGCGGATGCCGGCTACGAGAGCGAGGAAAACTACACCTACCTCGAAGAACATGGGCTGAAATCCTTCATCAAGCCCAGCAATTACGAGAAGAGCAAGACGCGGAAATGGAAGAACGACATCGGCCGCTTCGAAAACATGACGTACCTCCCGGAAGACGACGCCTACCTCTGCGCAAACAACCGCAAGCTGAAGGTCGAACAGACATACCGGCATACGACGAAGACCGGCTACAAGAGCGAGAAGACTTGCTACACGTGCGAAGACTGCAAGGACTGCCCGATGAAGGAGAACTGCATCCACGGCAACCACTTCAAGAAACCGGTGGAAGAACGAACGAAGCACCTCAGAAGAAGGCATCGATCTGCGGGTCAACCGGAGCATCCAGGCCGAAGGTGCGTTCGCGGACGTCAAGGTCGACATGAACTTCCGCCGAGTCCTCGGAAAAGGGATGGAAAATGCGCTCGTTGCAGTCATCCTTCTGGCCATGGCGCTTAACGTTCAAAAACTGCACCACAAAATCCAGAACGGAACCTCAAACAGGCATCGGATTCCTGTGAATCAGGCAGCGTAAATCTGCCGAGACAAATGAAAAACGGGCATAGAAAGAAGGCGATTTCACAACCGTCTGAGTTTCTATGCCCGTTTTTCGGTATCTACTGCGAAAATGAGCGTGAAATTCTCCGTTTGTCCCAATGGCACAAAAAAGAGGCCGTGCAGTAGCGAAAAGTCGCTAACTGCAACAGCCCCATCGCCCCAAAAAGAGGGTCCAAAAAATCCCCTATACACCGCCTCACTGATCAGGGCGGACGAGCGTGCTCCTCCGCCCGCGTCGTCAGTCCCATGCGTGCCAAATCCACGGTCAGCCCGTCACGCTCTTCCAGCCGCCCGAGACTCCGCGTACGTGACCGGCTTTGTCATCATCAAGTCCCCACTCCGAGCCGCCCGCCGCCGATCACATACGCGGGCACGAGGGCAGGACGACGCACGGGGCATCCGCTCACGGCTCTCCGGCTCAGGTCGCCTGCCCCATCGGGACGCGGTCTATTTCCGACTGGGGTAGGCGCCCTTCGCCTCCGCCCGCTTCACGATCCCCGCCTGTCATCCTCCCGCGTGCCTCCCGCCACGTCCAACGTGTCCGATAGCTTTGGTGGACGCGGAGCGTCCACGTCGCGATCAGACACGGGCGCATGCCCGGATCACCATATCCACAAATAAAAGGGGCTGTTGCACGTAACTTACGTGTGGCAGCCCTATTTTTGTGCAAAAAAATTATTCCCGAGCCGTTCAAAGCCCGGGAATAGGTGTAGAATTGAATTATGCAAAACAACAATTCTTCTTTCAAATATACAGAGTTTGGAGGAACTTTTCAACCCTGTTTACCATTGAATTTTGAGATGCAAATTCCCGAGGATGACTCCGTCCGCCTCCTGCGCTACTGTATTGGAGGAATGGATATTTCGTCGTTAGAGCGTACCTATCAGCGCATAGATAGGAATTCAGCGTCACCCAGGCAGATG
>Ga0256406_1000633_pt1 | contig 62946 bp, 52 predicted proteins | sample RumenRJG_03DNA_FD_185986 | JGI IMG/M metagenome (GOLD analysis project Ga0256406, IMG submission 185986) | Bovine rumen microbial communities from Lethbridge, Alberta, Canada - RJG_03 | ecosystem: Host-associated > Mammals > Digestive system > Stomach > Rumen | place: Canada: Alberta | collected... | reverse complement strand
GAGAATTGCAACCTTGTTTGCACCTCGAATTAACTTTGCAAATAATAACAAATTCTGGCGAAGCGGCTAAAGTAGGCTCTCCGCTTAAACCAGAAACTTAAAATAATCAATTATTAGAGCCTACCTTTAGTTGGTCGACCTTGTGTTCCAGCTGCTCCACTTTCAGATTGACTCCCTGCCAGGCGCCTATTGCGTGACGAATAGCTACAAACGCCCGCATGATATTGATATTGACCTGTATGGCCGTTTCCGACCGCAGCACCGAGCTTAACATTGCAATGCCAAGTTCTGTAAAGGCATAAGGAAGATATTTGCTATGCTGGCCACGTCCATTTGAAATCACAATTTGTGACTTCAAATCATCTTCACTATTGTTTAAGGTCACAAATTGTGACCTTAAACTGGTCTCAACAACATCAATATCTTCTGTATCAGCATTTATAGTGCTTTCCTTTAAGGTCACAATTTGTGACCTCAAAAATACCCATTCACTTTTATTCAGTCGGAACATAAAGTCCTCGGGGAAACGCTCAATATTGCGTTTTACCGCTTGATTCAGCACCTTGGTTTCAACATTGTACAGTTCCGCCAAGTCTCGGTCAAGCATCACGCGCATCCCCCGCACCTCGTAGATGCGGTGCTTGATGACTTCAATGTTTGACTCTTCCTGTATAATTACCTTATTTTTCATATCATCCATTGTTATTTCAGCAGTTTTATTTATCTTTTCCTCCGGATACTGTAGTTGTTTAAATATTTAAGGATTAGTTATTTAATGTTATATTTTGGATGTATGTGAGACTACAAAGATACGCTTTTTACTCGAATAGTGTAAAAAATGTTTTCAACTGGGGTGAAATCTGCAGGAATGCGGTGCAAAATCACCAACAGTGGTGAAGTGCCATATTGTGCTGTATCTGTATTTTTGTACTCGCAAATCAAAGGTGATTTGCTATGTAACAATATAAAAAACAGTACAATATGAACTACACTGCAAGAAAAACCACTCTTCTTTTTGCCTTCTGGGCCATCGCCATGTTTTTAGGTATGTCGGCTGCGGCGCAGCCGTCGAAGACCGACGCCATGATTTTCGGCCACGTCATCGACCGCTCGTCGGGCCAGCACCTGCCGTTTGTCAACCTCGTGCTCTACAGGGAAGCGCCTGGCGGCAAGCGCACACAGGTGCAAGGCACCGCCACCGACGAGACGGGCCACTACTACCTCCACAATGTGCCCGAGGGGGAATATGTCATTGCCGTTACGATGGTGGGCTACAAGAAGTTGGAGCGCTCCGTCGAAGCCCGCCGCGGCCGCAGCGTCGAGGTCAACATCGAGATTGAGCCCAACGCCACGCGGCTAGAGGACGTCCTTGTCTCCGCCACGCGCTATGAGACCGACCGCCGTTCCTCCTCGACCGTCGTCGGCATGCTCACGCCGGCTGCCATGGAGGACGTCGGCGCAGTCAACCTCGCCGAGGGCCTCGTCTTCCAACCCGGCCTGCGGGTGGAGAACACCTGCCAGAACTGCGGCGTCAACTCGGTGCGTATCAACGGATTGGATGGCAAATACTCGCAGGTGCTCATCGACGGGCGCCCGCTGGTCAGCTCGCTGGCCGGTGTCTATGGGCTGGAGCAGGTGCCGGCCTCGATGATCGACCGCGTGGAGGTGATCCGCGGCGGCGGCTCGTCGCTCTTCGGCGCCAACGCCATCGGCGGCGTGATCAACGTCATCACCCGCGAGCCCCTCACCAACTCGCTCGACATCGCGCACACGGTCAGCAACCTTGAGGGCAAAGCCTGGGACCACGTCACCTCGCTCGGCGCCGCCTTTGTCTCGCCCGACCGGCGCGCCGGTGCCTACCTCTTCGGCTCCCACCGCTCGCGCCAGGGGTTCGACCACGACGGCGACGGCTTCACCGAGCTGGGCCGTTTGCGCGCCTCGTCGCTCGGCTTCCGCTCCTTCTACCGCGTCAGCGAGCGCTCCAAGCTCTCGCTCGAGTACCACAACACCTACGAGTTCCGCCGCGGCGGCGACAGCATCGACCTCCAGCCCCACCTCGCCCTTGTCGCCGAGCAGGCCGAGCACCACATCAACGGCGGCAGTCTGACCTACGACTTCGTCTCCTCCGACTCGCGCGCACGCCTCTCGCTCTTCTCTTCGCTCCAGCACATCGACCGCGCCACCTACTACGGCACCGGCCGCGACCTCGACGCCTACGGCACCTCCGACGACCTCACCTCCGTCTCAGGCGCCCAGTTCAACTACGCCTTCGACACCCTCCTCATCCTCCCCGCACAGCTCATCGCCGGCGCCGAGTATTCGCGCAATATCCTCGAGGACCTCCAGCCCGCCTACCACCGCGAGCTCAACCAGGACATCGCCATTGCCAGCGCTTTCGTGCAAAACGAGTGGAAGAACGACGCCCTGGGCATCCTCCTCGGCTTGCGCGCCGACAAGCACAGCCTCATGGAGCGCCTCGTCCTCAGCCCGCGCGCCACACTGCGCTACAGCCACCCCTCCGGCCTCGTGCTCCGCGCCAGCTATTCCTCCGGCTTCCGTGCCCCGCAGGCCTTCGACGAGGACCTCCACATCATGGCCGTCGGCGGCGAGGTGGCCATCATCTCGCTCGACCCCGACCTGCGACCCGAGTATTCCGGCAGCGCCAGCGCCTCGCTCGGCTTCACCCGCACGGTGGGCGACTGCAGCCTCGACCTCCTGCTCGAGGGCTTCTACACCCGGCTGGACGACGTCTTCATCCTCCGCGAACACGGCAGCGACGCCGCCGGCAACCTCCTGATGGAGCGCACCAACGGCAGCGGCGCCTACGTGGCCGGCGCCAACCTCGAAGCCTCGGCCGCGTGGCCCAACAGCCTGGCACTGCAGGCAGGCTTCACCGTCCAGCGCAGCCGCTACCTCGAGCCCGAGCAGTGGAGCGAGAACCCCGCCATCGAGCCCCAGCGACGCATGTTCCGCACCCCCGACTTCTACGGCTTCCTCACCGCCTCCTACAACTTCCTTCCTGCGCTGAAGGCAGCCCTCTCGGCCACCTACACCGGCCCGATGCTCGTCCAGCACCTGGCTGGCTACATCGACGCCGACCGGGAAGAGGAAACCCCTTCCTTCTTCGACCTCAACCTCAAGCTCAGCTACGACTTCCGCCTCTCGGCTGGCGCCACGCTCCAGCTCAATGGCGGCATACAGAACATCTTCAACGCCTACCAGGACGACTTCGACCAAGGCCCCGACCGCGACGCCGGTTACATCTACGGCCCCAACCGCCCCCGCACGCTGTTCCTCGGCGCCAAACTATCCATCTGACCCGAGTCTTCCCCCCTCCGCCTCCCCGTGGGCGGACGGTGGGTCCATACGTGTACATATATATTACAGAAAAGCCGGAGGCTCCTTGCGGGGCTTCCGGCTTGAAAATGTTGTGTGCAGAGTTTAGAGCGTCTGGACGGCTTCGATGAGGCCTTTGCCGATTTCGATGGCTTCCTCGTTCTGGGGGATGAGGTTCCAGTGGCGCTGGGGGAGGGAGTGTTCGAGTCCTTCGTGGATGTACTGCTTGTCGACGATGGGCTTCAGTTTGAGGAAGCCGCCGAGGACGACCATGTTGAACACCTTGGAGATGCCGAGTTCCTGTGCTTTGGCGGTGGCGGCGATCTTGTAGATGTTGATGTCCTTGCGGGTGGGCTCGTGGGTGATGCCGTTGGGGTCGTAGATGAGCAGGCCGCCAGGCTTGACGCTGGCCTCAAACTTGTCCAGCGACTGCTGGTTGAGGATGATGGCGGTGTCGAACTGGTTGATGATGGGGGAGCTGATGCGCTCGTCGCTGATGATGACGGAGACGTTGGCGGTGCCGCCGCGCATCTCGGGGCCGTAGCTGGGCATCCAGCTGACCTCTTTGTTCTGCATGACGCCGGAGTAGGCAAGGATTTTGCCCATGGAGAGGACGCCCTGTCCACCGAAGCCGGCTATGATGATTTCTTCAGTCATTTCTTTTGATTGTTTTTAATGGTGATTATTGCATGACGGTGAGCGGGTGGTCGAGGACGAGACGCTCGGCGGTGATGCCTTCGGCGATTTTGCCGTCGACTTTGATGTCGCCGACGGGGTAGTTGGGCATCATGTTGTCTTCCATCCACTTGTTGGCGGCGGTGGGGGTCATTTTCCAGCCGGAGTTGCAGTTGGAGAGGATTTCGACGAAGGAAAGGCCTTTGCCGAGTTTCTGGTTCTCGAAAGCTTTGCGGATGGCGGCTTTGGCCTTGCGCACGGCGGCGGGGTTCTGGACGCTCTGGCGGGTGACGTAGTAGGTGCCCGGGAGGGTGGCCAGGAGTTCGGTCATGCGGAGGGGGTAGCCGTTGAGGTCGACGCGGCGGCCGTAGGGGGTGGTGGCGCTGCGCATGCCGACGAGGGTGGTGGGAGCCATTTGGCCGCCGGTCATGCCGTAGATGCCGTTGTTGACGAAGATCATGGTGATGTTCTCGCCACGGTTGGCGGCATGGATGGTTTCGGCGGTGCCGATGGCTGCGAGGTCGCCGTCGCCCTGGTAGGTGAAGACGAAGCAGTCGGGGTTGAGGCGTTTGACTGCGGTGGCGACAGCCGGGGCGCGGCCGTGGGCGGCTTCCTGGAAGTCGACGTCGAAGTAGTTGTAGGCGAGGACGGAGCATCCGACGGGGCTGACGCCGACGGTTTTGTCCTGGATGCCCATTTCGTCGATGACTTCGGCGATGAGGCGGTGGGTGGTGCCGTGGCCGCAGCCGGGGCAGTAGTGCATGACGGCGTCGGTCAAGACTTTGGTCTTGGTGTAGACCTCGGTGTAACCTTCTTTCAGCAGTTCCTGTTTGCGTGCTTCAATATCTTGATTCATTATTCTGTCCTTTCTTATTTGATGATTTTGTTTTCGAGAGCTTCGAGGACCTCGGTGGGGGTGGGGATGATGCCACCGAAGCGGCCGAAATGCTCGGTCTTCACGTTGCACTCGGTGGCGAGGCGGACGTCTTCGATCATTTGGCCGGCGCTCATTTCGACGCAGAGGATGCCTTTGACATGCTTGGCGACTTCGGCGAGCTGCTTGGTGGGGAAGGGGAAGAGGGTGATGAGGCGGAAGAGGCCCACCTTGATGCCTTTTTCGCGGGCCATCTGCATGGCTTTCATGGCGATGCGGCTGGAGGAGCCGTAGGCGACGAAGATGTAGTCGGCATCTTCGCAGTTGATGGTTTCGAAGCGGACTTCCTTTTCCTTCATCTCGGCGTATTTGGCCTGCAGCTTGTGGTTGAAGACTTCCTGGCGTGCGCTTTCGAGCTCGAGGGAGGTGATGATGTTGTGGCCGCGGGAGGCGGGCTTGCCGAAGGTGCCCCAGGGGGCGTGCTGGCGACGCTCTTCCTCGGTCCAGCGGGCGATGTTGTCGCGGGTGTAGAGTTTTTCCATGCACTGGCCGATGGCGCCGTCGGAGAGGATGAGGACGGGGTTGCGGTACTTGAAGGCGATGTCCCAGGCGTCGAAGACGAAGTCGTACATTTCCTGGACGCTGGCCGGGGCGAGGGTGTAGAGCTGGTAGTCGCCGTGGCCGCCGCCCTTGACGCTCTGGAAGTAGTCGCTCTGCGAGGGCTGGATGGTGCCGAGGCCGGGGCCGCCGCGCATGACGTTGACGATGACGCAGGGGATTTCGGCGCCGGCGAGGTAGGTGAGGCCTTCCTGCATGAGCGAAATTCCGGGGGAGGAGCTGGAGGTGGCGACTTTCTTGCCGGTGGCGGCGCCGCCGTAGACCATGTTGATGGAGGAGACCTCCGACTCGGCCTGCAGGACCACCATGCCGGTGGTTTCCCAGGGTTTCTCAGCCATGAGGGTTTCCATGACTTCCGACTGCGGGGTGATGGGATAGCCGAAGTAGCCGTCCGTACCGCTGGCAATCATTGCTTGGGCAATAGCTTCGTTGCCCTTCATCAGTTTCAGTTCTCTTGCCATATTTGTTTCCTCTTTTCGTGTTTAGATTTGTTTTTTGTAAACGGAAATCACCCCGTCGGGGCACACCATCGCGCAGCTGGCGCAGCCGATGCATTTGTCATTGACGGTTTGGGTGTAGTTGTAGCCCTTTCCGTTCACTTCTTTCGACAGCTCGAGGCATTTCACTGGGCAGACGGGCACACAGACTCCGCAGCCTTTGCAACGCTCGGTATCGACAATGATTTGTCCTTTAAATGCCATATTTTTAATGTTATAAGATTAATAAAATGTTGTTTTTTTCCTATAATTAGTGCCTGCAAAAGTACGAAATAAATTCTATTCTATCACCAAAAATGGTGAAAATATTTTTCGATTTAATGTAACGCATTGATTGTTAGTGTGCTGCATTGATAGGTTCTCCCTGATGGAAAAATGCCGAATTTTTTGAAGAAAAACGAAAAAAAGGGCAAAAATGGCTCGGACGCAACTGGCTGATAATAGGCGGTTTGGAGGTATCCTCTTCTTCTCCTCTTCTTACCCTCTTTTTCCTCTCCAGGGCGTCGAGTGGGGATGGCTCGGAGGGCGGAAGGTGGAGGGCGGAGGGCGGAGGGTGGAGGGGGAAAATTATCCAATTTTCATAAGCCTGGAATAGAGTGCATTGTGGAAAAGTTTCAAAAAAATTTAATTGCATGTGTTACTTTTTGCGTATTTTTGCATCTAACTAATGTAGAAAAAGCAAACGGAAAAAGGAATGCGGTGACCCGAAAAGAGACAAGACATATGGAATTCGAGCAGATGTTGCGCCGCTCGCGCTGCATCCTGTACAAGGTATGCCTTGCGTTCACCGACCGGCAGGCGGACAATGTCGACGACCTCTACCAGGAAATCGTCTGCAACCTGTGGCGCGGATGGCCGAAATTCCGGGGCGAGAGCGACCCCACCACGTGGGTCTACCGCATAGCCCTCAACACCGCCGGCATGGAGCTGCGCAAGCGCAAGCGGAGGGAGAGGTACGAGCTTGTGCCGCTCGACGAGAGGCTCCTTGGCACCCTGCGCGAGGACGACGACCCGCGACGCGAAACGCTCTACAACCTCATCGACCAACTGCCCGACGACGAAAAGAAACTCCTCTTCCTGCACCTCGACCACCTCTCCAACGCCCAGATCGCCGAAGTGGCGGGCACGACCGAAGCCGCCGTCAAGCAACACCTCTACCGAATCCGACAGAAGTTGATACAAATGCATAGACAAGAAGATGAATAAAGAAACCCACACAAATCCGCATCCCGGCACTGACGTTGTCGAGGGAGATGCCCTTTTCGCCGACCTGCAGGCCTTTTGGGACGGGCAGTCGAGCCGCATCGAGCGCGCGCTGTCCGCCGCCGGCGGCCGCCCCTGGCCGGCGGCGGCGAGGCGGCAGCCCGCCGCGCCCGGCCGCCTCCGCCTGCTGGCCGTCTATGCCGTCCTCTCGGCGGTTGCCCTGGCGGCAGCCGTCTATTGGGGCGTGCTTTTCCCGACGCTCGTGTTCAACACGGCCTCCCTCGTCACCAGCCTTGTCGTCGAGGCCGTCCTTCTGCTCCTCTTGGCCGGGTGCCTCTACTGGGCGGTCGGCCTCCTGGTCCATGACCCAGCGCGGGTGGGCGTCCTGCGCATGTCGCGCTTCAGGGAAGACGACCGGGTCCGCACCTGCGTCCGCCAGGCTGCGGCGGCCTGCGTCGCGGCGGTGTTCACCCTCACCGTGGCCTCGTGCACCACGACCGGCATCGACGGACACGCCATCACCCAGGACCACCACGGGCGCGCCGCCGCCGTCGAGCATGTCGAACAAATCATAGCCCTGATATGAACACCCGAAGGCTTATAGAGAGACTTGCCTCCTGGCCTGCGACGCTGACCCTCTGCCTGCTGATAGTCCTGGGCGCGCTGGCCGTCAAGCTTTGGCCGCGCACCGTCCCCTTCGAGCAGTGCAGCGAGGTGTACAAAAAGTATGCAGGGGCGGACGGGGTCGACGCCACATTCCTTAAGGACTTTAGGGTCAATGACTCGGTTGCTGTCGATGTGGTCTTGCTGGAAGCCCGAACCGATTCCGCGTGGGGCATGCTGCAACAGGACTTCAACATCACTCCGCCGCCACAGGAAGTACTAGAGATAGCTGGTGATGATCGTATAGACATTTGGGCAGCACCAAAGAAAGACTATTCTCTTCCAATGGATTCAATTCTATTAAACAACGACTTGATTGCCATGTCGTGGACCGATCGCAGAATCAGCGTATTTTCCATCGAAACAATGCAGCAACTGCGTTCCGTGATACACAATCAGTTTAAAGAAAGTATATCCAAAAGCCAAAACTAAAAACCCAAACAAAATGAACAAAACAACTAAAACCGTAGCACTGTTTTCAGTGCTGAGTCTGATGGCCGTAGGCTGTCAGAAAGAAAATGTAGCCGATTTCACATCCGGAGCATACACCTCCGAGGCCGACAGCATGTACCATGTGCAGTATACTGTCGATGGCGTAACCTGTCAAGCAACCTTCCACAGTAAAGTCGAGCGAACAGAGTTCTTCCGTCATCTGTTAGCAATGGCAAGAAACGGCCACGAGGTTGTTTTCTACTCTGGTAGTAAAACCACCCAATATTTTGCCACAAAAGACGTGGTTTATTATTCCACATCCGAAGAGAAAGATGCCCTTGCCTGGATGGAGAAGATGCACGAAGACGGATACAAGGTCAGCGTCAAGTTTGATGCCGAAAAAAAAGTCTATAATTGTGTTGCCTGGAAGTAGAAAAATAACCTGCAAACTCCCATTAGGTGCTGTTTGCACAAACCGAATAAAGGTATGCAGTTCTTCAGCCGAAGCCCCGCACAAGTTTGGTGCGCCGTTGTGTCGGGGCGAGAAAAAACGAGAGGGTGCCAGCGCAGGGAGAGTGTGATTGAATGTTGAAGCTCACAATTCACTCTTCCCTGCCATCCCGCACCCGAGGCATAGAGCGGTCGCTCTACACGTTGGAAACGTAACGTGCACCTACCGGCTTTATTGTGTGGCAGTAGAAAAGTTGCAAAAGGCCACACAGCACCGCTGCAAACACTAAAACTACTGAGAAACATAGAAATTAACAAAAAAGAAATTAAAATGAAAAAATGTATTTGGGCTATTGCAGCCGTAATTATGGTGGTGGGTACGATTACTATCGTTGCCTGCACAAAAGACAATCCTACAAATGAAATGCTTGTCACTTCTCCATCACAACATAAAAATACCAAGATGGATGGAGAAATAATAATTGCGGAATGGTCGGATAATGGAATTTCCTACCGATTCGATAAACATCACGTATTATCTAACATCCAAACACAGTTCAAAGACTCTTTAAACGTGAATTGTGTTATGGAAGATATTCAAATTACAATCAAAGATGTGGATAATGAAAAAGTGCCCATTATAGCTATTTCTTACTTTGACTTTGATAACGAGGTAGCCGTAACAATGTTTGGAATTTTAACGCAATATGCTGAAAAATCTCCTTCCGTAATGCTTGCCTTGAAATGTAGAGAAATCAGTGCTAGATGCATTGGGGTAAATTGCAAAGAAGGTTGTAATCCTATTGTTGGAAAGACTATGTCCGGAGGCACGCTTGTACTTGATTGTTCTAATTGTACAAAGGCCTCCAATCCCAATAAGTCCTATAAATGCGACTATAATGTTACACAGAGATTAGTTTCAAGACTTGTTTTTGACAGCTTCCTAATGGATTTATTCTAACCCACAATCCAGCGAGTAGTTGTGAGACCATGCAACTACTCGCTTACAATCCACAATATGGCATCAAAATTTGTAACGATCTTGATATTAATTGTATCGAGTGTTCATCTAGTACGGTCTCAAACTGCAGCCGAATTATGGAGTAGAACATTTGTATCTGCTGTGCGGAATGCGTCAGGCATAAGTTATTCCCTCACAGTCGACGGCATCAGCTACGGAGAGGCCTTTAATCTCGATACAGTATGTCACGTGATAAGTACCCCTGACGAAATGCGACATATCGATGGCTCCGATGGGTTGGTGAATCTTTACTTGACTCAGGATTCATTTTTACTTTTCAATCGCAGGACTGATGACATTGTATATGGGTCTGTGTGGAAAGATGCTACTCGCACTGAAAGTTCTTCAGAATTCAATTTGTTGATATATCCAAATAAAGTAGCATGGGGTATGATACCCATACACCTGCCGTTATATTTTGCACAGTGGAACTATTTTCCCGAAAAGGATTCTCCTAAAAGTCATCACGACACAATTTGGAACGACTCGCAATATTATGTGTTTTTAGTCGCGGATCATAGTGTTGGTTTAATGGACGGCGGTGTTTTTGTTCCTAATGATGATTCAATATTCTACTTCGTCAACAAAAAGTCCAATCTTATCGAACGTGTGGATATATGCTCGCATAATAGACTGAACGAAGAATATGGCTATCGGTATGAGCGTTATTTGTTTCATAATGTAAAAATACTTGATTCTATACCCACTGCAGATGAAAAATGGAATATTAACAGCCCAATTTACACAAATACACCAAAATACAATATCTACCACCATATTCCCCCTTCGTTAGCCACAATGCGTCCCGAAAAGCAATTTAAAATTATAGACCAAGAATTGTTGGACTACCCTTTATTGGACGTTTATGGAGATACTGTATCCATTGGACGAATGCGAGGGTGGCTGTTGGTGGATTTTTTTCAGTATGGATGTCCGCCCTGTGCAGAGTTTCATAAGATGATAAAAGAAGAAGGTGATAATAATGGAATGTGTGTCTTAGAAAAACATGGGGTACGAATTGTTTGCATACACCCTAAAACGGGTCTTTCAAATGCATTCAAACAATATGTTGAAAAATTTGAGCTACAAGGCAGAGCCTACTGCGCACGCGAATTGGCTCCTTTAGTAGATAACCTGCGCTTTTATCCAAAATATTATCTCGTCTCTCCAGAAAAAAAAATTGTCATCGAGGATGAATACAATCCAGAAATAATAATCAAAATAATGAATGAGTATGAGAAATCTCGCTAACATTTTCCTTTTCTTAATGTTTTCCACTATGCCCGCGTATGGACAACACGTAGCTTGCGCGAAGATTCAATTCCAAGAAGAGGTGTATGATTTTGATACAATTACTGCCGACACTAATAGTTATAGTTGTTTCTTTCATTTTACAAATACTGGCAATGCTCCCTTGTATATTAACGATGTCGTCTCTTCTTGTGGGTGCACAGTAACTGAATGGCCTACAATTCCAATCATGCCCCAAGAAGATGGCTCGATTGAAGTAAAATATGATGCCACTCAACTTGGCAGTTTTGTAAAAACTTTATTAGTTAAATCGAATGCAAATAACAGTCCTAAAGTGGCTCTGCAAATCAAGGGGTATGTCAAGGAATGTTCACAGCACAAAAATAAAATGATACGGAGGGTGACCAATAACCGCAATGCAAACGCTTCAAAATAAGCATTATTTTCCATGTTGGTGGCTATCGCCAAGGTGGGAAATAGCCACGTAAAGACATCAATCCATGTATGAGATAACCAACAAAAACACAATGAAAAAGAAAGCATTAAAGAATTTCGCAAGCATTCTGCTTGTGGCAGCCTCAATGATGGCGTTTTCCTGCGACCCCGACGAGAAGGCCTCGCCCAGTCCCAATCCGACAAGCGATGTGTACCACACCGCGTGGATCAACGTGCAAACCGACACCTACGAAGACGAGTACGGCAACCTGCACGAGTCGGTCGAGACCAACATCATCAGGTTTGAGACCGAGACAACGGGCCGCATGGAGTACAAATACGTGACAGCCACGGAAAACGAAAGCGAAAGCTATCCGTTCACGTACACTTATTCCTCGCCCAACGGGACTTTCACAATCAGCGAAGGTGGCGAAACCGAGACGTTCAATTTTTCGTACAACGCTGGCAACAACACGCTGGCACTCTACGGCAGCGGGGGATTTTACCTGATGTTCTCGCGTCTGCAGGAGTGACGGTGCGCGCGCCGTGTGGGACAGATTCCAACTTCCGTCTTTGCACAAAGAACAGAACGGTTTTGCGTTTCTGCAACAGAAATCGAAGAAAAGATGGATAGGGGTAGCTCCCTTACGATCAATCCCTATCTCATTACATTTTGTTTATTTATTAACAAAAATTCCATCAATAATGAAAAGAATCAGAACATCCAAAATCCGCCCGCCACTCCTCTTGATGGCCATGGTCTTCTCAATGACAGCTTGCGGCAATAAAGAAGATAGCAGACTGGAGGTTTGGCAGTGTAATGTACCCGATGCTTACACCATTACCATGAGTGTTGACAAGGCCCCAAAAACAGCACATTGTGTCGTGCATAAAACAACCTACGGAGAACAGTTTGAATTACTATTCAAAGATGGCATTTCATATGTCTACTCACTGTCATCCGATACCTCTTTGACCATTATGCCATTGGGGGAGTTTCGGTACTATACAACCTCAACAGGGGAGGTCGAATTACAATACAAGGGCTTTAACAATACTTATGCTGGAACAATAGACACATACAAATTCATAAAACAACAACCAATATGAAAAGAGTAGCCTTTTTAGTATCAATGCTGATATTGTCTCTTACAATATCGGCGCAAGATTTGTATTATATGTATGGGAAACAACGTATTCCCCTCCAAGCCAAAGAAAACTCGCTTGTTCTCATGGTACATAATACAGATGGTATTTTTGATTTAATAAATGAATTGGGGAAATATGGGGAAATTCATTACGAACTATCCAAAACAGACGGTTTCGTTTCCATTGAAATCCCTCATGAAGAAGTGTTCAACAATGTGATTTCCATCGCATCTAATAGTAGTTTGGTTAAAACATATTCACCGGCCTTCATATGCGAAGACTTTACTCTCCCATCGTATTGTATTGGAGAAGTCATCACAAAACTCGCTTCTGGAAAAACAAGGGCGCAACTTGATAGTGTAGTCGAATCATTAGGGTATTCTATTAAAAACGATGATAAATTTGTGAAAGAACAATTTATTGTATCCGTAAACAAAAAAGATGGTAACAAAACAATCGAAGCTGCAAATCTACTATTTGAGACCGGGTTGTTCGAGTTTGCAGAACCCAATTTTCTTGTAAACGATGCATTTAACACATCAGATCCTTTGTTTCAGTATCAGTGGGGGCTAAAAAACACAGGGCAGAATGGAGGCATAGAGGGAGTGGACATTAATGCTGAACCAGCGTGGGACATCACGACTGGTTCGGCAAACATTGTGGTTGCAGTTGTTGACAATGGAGTGCAAATTAGATCATCCTGATTTAGCGTCCAACCTAATATCAGGATACGACGCAACGGGAAACGGAACGGATGGAGGACCACTCAATAATACCGAAAATCATGGAACTGCATGTGCTGGCATTATTGGCGCCAGACATAATAGCAATATGGTTGCTGGTGTCGCTCCTTCTTGCAAGATAATGCCAATACACGTAACATACGGAAGCTATTATACAGACTCTTGGCTTGCAGCAGGGATTAACTACGCCGTTACACATGGTGCTAGCATAATAAGCAATTCATGGGGAGGGGGAGCATATAGCACGGCAATAGATAATGCAATAAAAAATGCAATTGAAAACGGACGCAATGGGAAAGGATGCGTTGTGGTCTTCTCATCAGGAAATAGTAATTGTTCAGAAGTAGAATATCCGTCATCAACAAACGGCGTTATCGCTGTTGGTGGAGTTGATAGGTGTGGACAACGTTCTGGACGTAGTGATATAGCAGAAGATCCCTGCGACCCGTGGCCGAATAACTATAAACCTGGGAGTTCCTATGGGTCAAAATTAAGTGTAGTAGCACCTGGAACAAATGTTTACACAACAACAATAGGAAGTTCTTATGTGAGCAATTTCGGTGGTACATCAGCCGCCTGCCCACACGTGGCTGGTGTAGCCTCCCTCATATTATCTGTGAATCAAAACCTTACATATCTTCAGGTAAAGCAAATAATTGAGGTGACGGCTAGGAAATTCGGAAACTATGACTATCAGTTACACGAGGAACATCCCAACGGTACATGGAATAACAAGACAGGTTATGGAATGGTAGACGCCTACGCGGCCGTTGAGATGGCGCAATCTTTTAAACCCGATTTGTTTATTCGCGATAGTGAAAATGACAATGGCATAACACCCAGTAATACACAAATCATGTGGAATAGTCCTGATATTTGGATTGAAGATATATCTGGTAACATTTGCAACCCTCCAGGTAACACCTTGTGTTATGTATGCGTACGAATATGGAACAATAGCACCCTTTATTCTGGAGCGCAAGAAAGGCTCTTCTTGAATTGGGCGAAAGCAGGTTGTGATCTTCGATGGGATTGGAATTGGTCTGGGCAAAATAATTTCCCCTGTGGAGGGGAACCATTTACTGGTGGTGTAATTGGTTCTGCAAACGGAATACCTATTTATGGTATTGAGCCCGGGGGCTCCAAGATAATGCGTATACCTTGGCTTACACCAATGGCGGAAGATTATCAAAACTGCACTCAATTTGATGCAGACAGGTGGCATTTCTGTATTGTTGCTAGAGTACACGATGGTTATCCCATTACAGGGGAGCACCAAAGTAATGGAGAAATGGGAGGATTTACAATCAATAATGACAATGTGGCATGGAAGAATATCTCAATACTAGATGCACAATACAATACAGCCGTTGTTTCTGTCTCCAATCCTTTTGACCATCTTCAAAGATTCCGTTTGCGTTTCAACACTAAACCTAACGGAGCTGGCGACATTATTTTCAAACATGCCGAAGTCTTCATCCGCCTAGATGATGAACTTGTCAGACTATGGAAGGACGGAGGAAGCGTCTGTGTGGGCGGCAAATATCTGGGCGAAAACAGATTTCTTGTACAAGAATCAGACTTTTATCTCGAAAATATTGTAATGCCTATAGGCCGTCATTATACTATTGAAGCTGGAGTACGCTTCTTTACGCAAACCACCCCTCTCTGCAATGAGTTTGAATTTGATATCATAGAGGAAGACGAAAAAGAAATTATCGGCGGTGAGCATTATCTGGCAATTAAAGACCCTCAAAAACGATTTAAGGCCGTCGCACTTGAAGACAAAACCGTGCTATCGGGCGATAGTACAGCGTTTACTGCACAAACAATTACTGAAGATGCACAATACACTTGGTTCAGTACTACAGGCGATACTCTTGCCATTGGCGACCTGTTGCAGACATCACAGAATACAACCCGACAGTACATTCTTGAAGTGGTATCTGACGCGGACAACTACAAAGATGTCGACACCGTGACGGTCACTGTACGCCGTGCTGCCATTACTGCACTCACTCCCAATCCCGCCAATAACCAAACTGTGGTCAGCTACCGTTTGGCCGTCGATGTGTCCAGTGCGTCTATCGTCATTGCCAATGCCACAGGTCAGGTGCTATACTCCGCACCGCTCGATGTGACACTGACTACCCACACCGCTAACCTACAGGCTATCCCATCAGGACAATACACCGTCCGCATCGAATCTCAAGGCTCACCTCTCGACTCCAAAACTCTCATCGTCTACTGACCCTACTGATTTTTTCTATACCCACGAGGGTATCCCATAAGTCGACAACGCCGCATCGCGGCGTCGGATAACGGTCGTGGGCGCGTCTGCAGGAGTGACGGTGCGCGCGCCGCTGACTCCGCAAGCCGACAGGACTGCGCCGCGGCCACAGGTAGGTGGCCGCGGCGCTCCTTTTGCGGGGGACACAATAAAAAAGGCGAAAGTGCGTTAGGGAGGGGTAAAAAGGAGTAGCCTATGAGTATAAACCTACGCGAGTCGCTTAAATATATCAAGCAGTATTTCAACCTCTTGCATGACAAGGAGGACGAGCAGGAGGTCATCGAGCAGGTGCGCGGCAGCATTGTGTTCCGCGGCACCAACCTGTGGATTCTCATTTTCGCCATCCTCATCGCCTCGCTGGGGCTCAACGTGAACTCGACGGCGGTCATCATCGGCGCCATGCTGGTGTCGCCCCTGATGGGTCCCATTATCGGCATGGGTCTGGCGGTGGGAATCAGCGACTTCGAGCTGCTGAAGCAGTCGCTGAAGAACTACGGCGTGGCGACCCTCATCTCGGTGGTAACGGCCACGGTCTATTTCTTCATCTCGCCCCTGAGCGAGGCGCAGAGCGAGCTGCTGGCACGCACGTCGCCGAGCCTGTACGACGTGCTCATCGCCTTCTGCGGCGGCGCGGCGGGCGTGCTGGCGCTGACCTGCAAGAGCAAGGGTCAGGTCATCCCCGGGGTGGCCATCGCCACGGCCCTCATGCCTCCCCTCTGCACGGCAGGCTACGGCCTGGCCACGGCCCAGTGGAGCTACTTCTTCGGTGCCTTCTACCTCTTCTTTATCAACACCGTCTTCATCGCCACGGCCACCTTCCTGGGTTCCAAGCTGTTGCGGTTCCACCCGGTGCATACCGTCAACCCCGAGACCGCCCGGCGCGGACGCCGCATCATCTACTCCATCGTCATCGCCACCCTCCTGCCGGCGGCCTATATGACGTTCAACATCGTGAAACGCAACGTGTTCGAGCGCAACGTGAACACCTTTGTGCGCACGGAGCTGGACCAGAGCGGCACCCAGATTCTGTCGCAGCAGGTGCAGCACGACACGCTGCGCGTGGTGGCGGTGGGGCGCGAAATCAGCGACGCGTCGATTGCCGAAGCGCGCTCGCGGATGAAGTTCTACGGGCTGACCGACTACCAGCTGCTGGTCATCCAGGCCGCCGGCGACGAGGCCAACTTCACCATCACGCAGCACCTCTCAAACGCCGAGCATACCAATGCCCTGCTCAACGCACAAATCGCTGACCTGCAGCGGCAACTGGGTGCCTATACCGCCCTCGACACCCTCTCGGCGCGTGTCAGCGAGGAGGCCGCCCCGTTGTTCCCCTCGGTGCAGCACATCGCCATCGGCCGCCTGGACGGCACGCTGACGGCGCTGGTAACGGTCAGGCGCGACGCCTCCGGCCCCGATCGCAACCGCCTCGCGCAGTGGCTGCAAGTGCGCACACAGGACGACGAGCTGGCGGTAATCTACCGCTAGCGCGAAACGTTAATAAATCCAAAAAACACCCCCGTGCAAGAAAAAAAAAGTTGCATGTACTAAAATTTTAGTACTTTTGCAGGTTGAATGCCGCGGGGCATACCACCGCGCAAAGCATCATAAACAACAGAATAACAAACATTAAAACACTCATAACAATGAAAAAAATCGCACTTTTCGGCCTGCTGGCCACCCTGGCTTTCGGCATGGCCCACGCCCAGGACACCGAGAAAAAAGACATCCCCGCCAACGGCGCCAAGATTCGCTTCACGGAGACCATCCACAACTACGGCGACATCGTCAAAGGCGGCGACGGCACCTGCCAGTTCACCTTCTTCAACGACGGCAACGAGCCCCTCATCCTGCAGAACGTGAAAGCCTCCTGCGGCTGCACCACCCCCTCCTACACCCAGAAGCCCGTCATGCCCGGCCAGAGCGGCACCATCGACGTGAAATACAACACCAACAACGTCGGCAGCTTCAGCAAGACCATCCGCGTCACCAGCAACGCCGTCGACAACCCCAACGTCACCCTCACCATCCGCGGCAACGTGCAGCAGGCTGGCGCCTCCGAACCCGCCAAGGTCGAGCCCAAGCCCGCCCCCCAGGAGCAGCTGCAGAAACCCGCCGAGCAGGCCCCCGTCATGAAACCCGCCCCCCGCCTCAAAAACTAACCACTGACCACTGACCACTGACCACTGACCACTGACCACCGACCACTAAACACTAAAAAAATATGCCCCAGATTTCCAACAAAGGCCTCGAACTCCCGCAGTCGGCCATCCGCAAGCTCGTCCCCTTTGCTGACGCCGCCAAGGAGCGTGGCGTACACGTATACCACCTCAACATCGGCCAGCCCGACATCGAGACCCCCAGCGGCGCCCTCCGTGCCCTGGCACAGACCGCCAACCACATGGCCGAAAACCACGGCGTGCTCGAATACAGCCACTCCGCCGGCATTCAGAGCTACCGCCGCGCCCTCTGCAACTACTACCACCGCCACGGCATCAACGTCACCCCCAACCAGGTCATTGTCACCACCGGCGGCAGTGAAGCCCTCCAGATGGCCTTCACCGTATGCCTCAACCCCGGCGACGAAATCATCATCCCCGAGCCCTACTACACCAACTACAACACCTTCGCCAAGCTCTGCGACGCCAAGATTGTCACCATACCGAGCGACATCAAGACCGGCTTCGCCCTGCCCCCCATCGAGGACTTCGAGAAGGTCATCACCCCGCGCACCAAGGCCATCATGATCTGCAACCCCAACAACCCCACCGGCTACCTCTACACCCACGAGGAGCTGCTCAAGGTGGCCGGCCTGGTCAAGAAGTACGACCTCTACCTCTTCGCCGACGAAGTCTACCGCGAGTTCTGCTATGGCGGCGAGAAACACTTCAGCGTCATGCAGCTCGAAGGCCTCGAGCGCAACGTCATCCTCTTCGACTCGGTCTCCAAGCGCTACAGCGCCTGCGGCGCCCGCGTGGGCTGCATGGTGACGCGCAACAGCGAGGTCTACGCCATCGCCATGCGCCTGGCCCAGGCCCGCCTCTCGCCCCCCTCGTTCGGCCAGATCTTCGCCGAGGCCGCCGTCGACACCCCCCAGGAATACTTCGACAAGGTGCAGGCCGAATACGTCGCCCGCCGCAACGTCGTCGTCGAAGGCATCAACAAAATCCCCGGCTGCTTCTGCCCCATGCCCAAGGGCGCGTTCTACACCGTCATCGACCTCCCCGTCGACGACAGCGACAAGTTCTGCCAGTGGCTGCTGACCGACTTCAACTACAACGGCGCCACCGTCATGCTCGCCCCCGCCACCGGCTTCTACGAAGACCCCGAGCGCGGACGCCATCAGGCCCGCATCACCTACTGCATCTGCATCGACGACCTCAAGGCCGCCGTCCGCTGCCTCGAAGAGGCCCTCAAAGTCTATCCCGGCCGAATTAAATAATGAAACAGTCAATCCTCATGGCGACCAAGGCCTTTCTGATCTTGGTCGCCATCTATTTGTCTCTGGGCCTTGTGGCCTACCTCGTGCCCGACGCACCCGTCGTGCGCCATATCAAGCAGACGGTCGACAACGGCGACCTCTGCGAGGACTACCCCAAGGCCATCATCGTCAACCGCCCCGACACCCAGGACCCCTACACCCTCGACAACTTCACCGACGCCCTCATCCTCAACCAAGTCCTCCACCTGCGCTCCGAGGGCCTGCGCGGCATCCTCCTCATGGCGCGCCACGACGAGGGCATCCATCAGTACAACAACCTCATCCAGAGCCTCCGCGGCAGCACCGAGGGCCGCACCATCTACTACCCCCGCTACTGGCACGGCAGCACCTTCCTGGCACGCATCATGCTCGCCCTCACCTCCTACGCCGGCGTGCGCTACTTCCTCTACCTCCTCTCCTCGCTCCTCCTCCTCTGGTGTCTGATGCGCCTCTGGCAGGCGGCAGGCAAGGCTGTGGCCCTGGTCTTCGCCTTCGGCCTGCTGGCCGTCGACCTCTTCGTCATGCAGTTCTCCCTCCAGTTTGTACAGGTGCTCCTCATCGCCTGCGGAGCCGCCTGCTGGCTCACCCGCCCGCGCGCCGCCGAGGGGCATCGCCCGTCGCTGCTCTTCTTCATCGTCGGCTCTCTCACCGCCTTTCTCGACCTGCTCACCGTGCCCACCATCACCCTCGGCCTCCCGCTCGTGGTGCTCGTCGCCCTGCGGCGCGAGGGAGACCTGCGGCGCGGCATCACGCTCGTCGTCGCCACCGCCCTCTGGTGGGCCGCCGGCTACGCCCTCACCTGGGTCGCCAAGTGGGGTCTGGCCACCCTGCTGACCGACATCAACACCTTCTCCGACGCCTTCGACCAAGGCTCGCGCTGGTCGGAAGGCAGCGGCTCCTACCTCGCCGACGCCTTCTCCACCACCGCCTCCTACACCCACTGGAAGTACCTCTTCCTGGCCCTCGTGGCGCTGGTCGCCGCGGCACTCTTCCGCCGTCGCCGCAAGGCCTGGCCTTTGGCAGTACAGTACGCCCTCGTGGCGCTCATCCCCCTGGCCTACTACCTCCTCATGGCACGCCCAACCGCCCACCACGCCTGGTTCGCCTACCGCGCGCTGGCCACCTCCGCCATCGCCTTGCTGATGCTCGTCGCCTCGCAGGTCGACTGGCAAGCCTGCCGGGCATGGTTCACCGCTAAAGTACGCAAGCAACAATGACCCCGCAAGAGAAACGCATCGAAGTGATCAGCGCCTGCATCGCCCACCAGCAGCAGATTGCCGACGTGGCCAAGCAGGAGATGGACTCCGCCCAGCAGCAGAGCAACGACTACGGCGCCAACGTGGACCGCTACGACTCCTACCGCACCAAAATGATGCGCAACCGCGACATGTACGCCCGCCAGCTCGCCACCGCCCAGGCCGGCATCCGTGTGCTGCAGGACCTCCTGCGCCTGCCGCCCTTCGCCACCGCCGACCACGGCGCCTGCGTCGTCACCGACCGCCAGGCCTTCCTCCTCTCCATCGGAGCCGGCAAGTTCACCGTCGCCGGACGCGTCTTCTTCGCCATCAGCGCCCAAACCCCCATCTACCTCGCCCTCAAGGGGCATCGCGTGGGCGACAGCTTCGTCATCAACGGCCAGACCCAGACCATCCATGAAATCTTCTAGCCCCTACCTCATCGCAGGCCATATCGCCTTCGCCCTCTTCGCCTTCCTCGCCGTCTGGTTCGCCGAGGAGCGCGTCCTGCTCATCGACTCCGCCTACCAGCTCTTCCACGACATCAACCACGAGTCCATCCTCATCAACGACAACCGCTTCTCGATGGTGCTCTCGCAGCTGCTCCCCTGGCTGCTCATCAAGCTCCACGTCCCTCTGCGGTGGCTCATCGTGGCCTACTCCGCCAGCTTCGTCATGCTGGCCTACGCATGCTTCCTCCTGACGGCCTACGTGCTCCGCCAACCCCGCGTCGCCGCCGTCATGGTGCTCACCTTCCTCGGCCTCTGCTCCACCTTCTTCCACTGCATCTCCGAGACCTTCCAGCTCATGTTCTTCGCCCCGATGCTCTACGCCCTCGCCCAGTTCAGAATTCAAAATCCAAAACTCAAAATCCTCTACTGGCCCGCGCTCGTCCTGGCCGAAGCCCTGGCCTTCTTCATCCACCCCGTGGCCGTCTTCTTTATCTTATATATAATAGCCCTCCGCATGGTGGAGCGCAACCGCCTGCGGATCGACGCCGTCTCGGCGGTCCTCCTCGTCGCCCTGGCAGCCTTTGTGGCCATCCGCACGCTCCTCGGGCAGAGCGGCCACGACGAGAGCTTCATGCCCACCGCCGACACCCTCCGCCACGCCCTCACCCACTTCTTCTCGCTCCGCAGTTTCAACTACTTCCGCACCTGGTTCCTCATCTACCTCTTCCCGCTCGTCCTCTGGGGGCTCACCCTCGTCGGCTATTTCCGCCAGCGCCACTGGCTCCGCCTGGCCTTCGTCGGCCTCTACCTGCCCGCCTTTTTCGCCTTGAGCGTCGTCGTCTACTGGCAGGGCGACGGCTCCATCGGCATGGAACGCACCTACCTGCCGCTCTACTTCTTCGCCGGCCTCCCCTTCTTTGTCGACGAGCTGCCGCGCCTCGCCGGCTGGCGCCGCTGGACCGTGTTCGGCTACTTCGCCGTCATGCTCGTCATCGGCTTCACACGCATCTCGATGGACATCCACATCTACGCCAACCGCCTCGAGGAAATCAAGCACATCGCCGCCTACAGCCGCGCCCACGGGCAACACAAACTCATCGTCACCCGCTCCACCGCCGAGCAGCTCTTCCGCGTCAACATCTGGGGCCTCGCCCTCGAAAGCATGCTCCTCACTGCTCGCGACGGCGCCGACCAGACCGTCAGCATCTACATGGAAGAAGACGACTTCGACCGCAGCAACGCCGATTTCTACGACAACTCCGACGTCTACATGTCGGTCAACTGGTGGAAGCGATGGCTCGTCGCCGACCTCAACCCCCACTACTTCAGCCTCCCGCCGCAGGGCTACCAAGAGTTGCTCCACACCCCCGACGGCTATGCCCTCTCTCAGGTAAAAAACGCGCTAGGGGAGGGGAGGAGACACCGGATTTGACAACGGAAGCCCTCCTCGAAAACGAACCGGATGGGCTAATAGTCAGCTGATTAAGAATTCTTCGTAAAAATTATTTTGCCAGTTCGGAAATAGTTCGTACCTTTGCACCCGATTTTGAGAGACGGATTTTGGATTCAAAATTCAAAATTCAGAAATCAAAATTCCACACGGTGGGCGTAGTTCAGCTGGTTAGAGCGCCAGATTGTGGATCTGGAGGTCGAGGGTTCGAGCCCCTCCTCCCACCCCGAAACAAGTCCCTGCAGCAGTCTCGTTGCAGGGACATCTCTTTCCCACATCCCATCCAACCGCCGAAGGGAGTCCCGAAGGAGCGAGCGCAGAGCAAGCTTGCTTGCTTTGCCGAGCCGAAGGGACGCAGGTTCTGATAGGAACCAACAACCGAAGAACAACCGAAGAACAGACGAAGAACAGACGAAGAACAGCCCTAGTTGACCCCTACGGTCCACCTACCGAACCCCTAGCCTCCCCGACCCGAAATTTGCCAAATCCAGCCCTTCTCACACCCGATTTTCGCCCCTTGTCCGAAGTGTCCATGTAAAAATATGTAATTCTTAATAACCTGTAATTCAGTTTATTGCAAAAAATATTACTCGAAAAACAAAAAAATATTTGGCCAGTTGCCAAAAAGTTCGTACTTTTGCACCCGTTTTCAACAGCAGAGAAAACGTCAAACGGTCCGGTAGTTCAGTTTGGTTAGAATACATGCCTGTCACGCATGGGGTCGCGAGTTCGAGTCTCGTCCGGACCGCCAAACAACAAAGAAGTTCTCCTCGAAGGGAACTTTTTTTGTCAACTTACAGCAAAAAGGTGCGGCCGAGGTTCTATAACCTTTAACCTATAACCTTTAACCTATCAAACCGGGGCTGCTTGGTTTTGACAGCAAGGATAATGGGTTTGTAAGCATGCAGGCTGACGCGCCAGAAGCCTCAACCACAGACGCAAAACAATAATTGGCGAAAGAAACTACGCTCTCGCTGCCTAACCGAAGAACAGTAAGTTCGGCTTCATCGCCCTGCCAGGCAGGGTGACGAGACATCTCCCAGCCGCCCCGACCGTCGGCTGCTGACACGGAGGTGCTAATAAAGACAGTCTAGCCCGCGCGACGCCTCTACACGCCGGCGAAACCCTCAGAGGCTACGGGTGGCCTTGGGTGCCGATGTCCGGCGCCACCCCGACAACCAACCACCGGATAAGCATGTAGAAAGCACACTTGTTACTTGTTTGGACGGCGGTTCGACTCCGCCCAGCTCCACTAGGAAACATCGGTTCCAGAAACGCTTTTTTTTCTTGTCATGGAAGGATTTATACTCGCTGCTGGACTCGGCACTCGCCTTCGCCCGTTGACCAATGACAGGCCCAAAGCCATGGTGGAAGTGAATGGGCATCCCCTCCTCGAACTCGCTATCCAACGCCTGGCCTCGGCCGGCGCTCAACGTATCGTGGTCAATGTGCACCACTTTGCCGACCAGGTGGAAGCCTTCCTTGACTCGCACCCCTGGCCTTGCCCCGTCAGCGTCAGCGACGAGCGCAGCCTGCTGCTCGACACCGGTGGCGCCCTGCGCCATGCTGCACCGCTCTTCAGCGGTGCCGACGACATACTGATCCATAACGTCGACGTCCTCTCCACCCTCGACCTTCGCGACCTCCTCGCCCGGCATCGTGCCGAAGGCAACCTGGCCACCCTATGCTGCAGCGACCGCCCCACCCAGCGGCGCCTCCTCTTCGACGAAGACCGCCGCCTCCTCGGCCGCGACAACAACACTCAAAATTCAAAATTCAAAACTCAAAACCCCCTCCCCCTCGCCTTCAGTGGCATCGCCGTGGTCCACCCATCGATGCTCGACATGCTGCCCGATGCCGACCATCCCTACTCCATCATCGACCAATACATCCGCCTCGCGGCCTCCCACCCCATCCGCTGCCACCTCCATGCTGCCGCGCAGTGGCTCGACGTAGGGCGCCTCGAAACCCTCGAAAAAGCACAATCATGGTACCCTTCCTCCATCAAGTAGCCCAGCGCATTGCCGACGCCTATCCCAAGGATACCGACCGTGTACTGGTGGTGTTCAATAATAATCGCTCCAAGCGCTTCTTCATCAATGAGTTCGAGCGTTTGGGACGACTCATGTTTCTCCCTACCGTGAAAACCATCGACGAGCTCGTCTCCGACCTCGGCGAGCTGGAGGTGGTGCCTAACGAATTCCTCCTCTTCGAACTCTATGATATTCACGTTCAGCTTGGTGGACCCGAGCGTAAATACAACACCTTCGAGGACTTCATCTCCTTCGGCGACTTGATGGTGGGCGACTTTTCAGAAATTGACCAATACATGGTCGATGCACGACGCCTATTCTCCCATATCCACGACGAAAAGGAGCTCGGCGAATGGAAGGTCGACGGCAGTGCACTCACCCCATTCCAGGTGGACTACCTTGACTTCTACCGCTCTCTCTTCGATTACTACTCACTTCTGCGCGAGCGTCTGCTAAAGCAACACAAGGCCTACAACGGCATGGCCTATCGCCACGTGGCCGAGCATATCTCTACCCTGGCCACCCCGGACCGCTGGCAAGCTGTCTATTTCATCGGCTTCAACGCCATGAGCGAATGCGAACGACTCATTATCAGCCACTACCAGCATCTCGGCATCGGACACCTGCTGACCGATTACGATGCCTACTACCTCGCCGACGAGCAAGAGGCAGGCCTCTTTCTCCGCAGGCACAAGGAACATTTTCCCGAGTTGCAGCCTCCGGCACAGTCTGTTTTCGCCGAGGGAACGCGCAAGATACATCTCGTCGAATGCCCCGAAAACATCATGCAATGCAAGTTCGCCGGTCATGTACTCTCCGGCGGTTCTACTTCCGGCACCGCCCTTGTGCTGGCCGACGAGAGCCTGCTGATGCCTGCCCTGGGCGCGCTGCCAGAAGAGGTGGGTGCCAACAAGGTCAACATCTCGATGGGCTACGCCTTTGCCGACAGCATGGTGCATGCACTGGCACTCAAGGTGCTTTCGCTCTACCGCAGAAAGTCGCCACGGGGCTACTACCATGCCGATGTGCTTGCCCTCGCTGCCGACCACCATATCGCTGCCTTTGCAGGCACGGGCGACTTTCATCGCCGCCTGGAACGCCACCTGCAGGCGAACAACATCATCCGCTGCACCGCTGCCGACCTTGTCGACCTGCTGCCCGAGCAACTGCGATTCCTGCTGCCCGACGAGTCGCCTGCGCCGCAGGACTGTGTCGACCTGCTGCAACGTCTGGCTTCGCTCATCGCACAAAGCGACATCCTCGCCACCGACGGCAAGGAGCGTCAAGCGCTCGGAAGCCTCAATGAGGTGCTCGCCAATCTCCACTCGTTGCTTATCTCCTACCCCTTTGTCACCAATATCGAAACCCTCGAGAAGGTCTACACCCGCATCGCCCGTCGCCACCAAATAGCCCTCGTCGGCGAACCCATGTCCGGCCTCCAGATCCTCGGCGTCCTCGAAACCCGCAACCTCGATTTCGACCGCGTCATCCTCCTCTCGGCCAACGAAGGCGTCATCCCCGGCGGCCGCAGCGGCAACACCCTTGTGCCCCAGCACCTCAAAGTTCACTACGGTTTGCCCACCTATTATGAAAAGGACTCCGTCTACGCCTACAACTTCTACCATCTGCTGCAGCGCGCCTCGGAGGTCTACCTCGTCTACAGCTCGGAAAGCGAAGCCATGGGCAAGGGCGAGCCGAGTCGCTTCCTACGGCAGGTGGAGACGGAGTTGGCACCTCGTTTCGGCATCGAGGTGGACCACATCGTCGTCGGAGCCAACACCGCCCTCACGGCTGGCACACCGCCCACCCTTGGCCGCAAGACCGACGCCGTCATGCGGCGTCTATGCGAAATGGGCGCAAAAGGGCTTTTCCCTACCAGTTTCGCCGACTTCATCGACTGTCCCCTAAAGTTCTACTTCGCACGTCTCCTCGGCATCAGCGAACGGCGCGCCCTCGACGAAGAACTCGATGCCGCCGACCTGGGCGAAGCGGTCCACAACGTACTCCAACACATATATCAACCTCACCTGCACCAGCCCCTGCGCGAAGCCGACATACAAGCCGCCCTTGAACTCTTGCCCGCTTTGTTGCAGACCGAGTTCGACCGCCTTTACTCCCACGGACGTACCGCCGAAGGACACAACCGATTTCTCTATTCTGTGGCCGAGAGCCAGCTCAGACACCTGCTTGAAAACGAACTCGCTACACTCCGTGGCGGCCACACACTGCAGATCGAAGCCACCGAGGAAAATATCACTCCGTATGCCATCCTCACCGCGCCCGACGGAAGTCCTGTGAATATCAAAGGCAAAGTGGACCGTGTCGATATCTACGACGGCAGGCTCCGCGTCATCGACTACAAAACCGGCAGCCTCGATGACAAGGAAATCACCTTTGCCAACCCCATGCCTGGCAAGTGGCTACAGCTGATGTGGTATGCCCTGGTCTACACCAAGTCGCATCCGCTGCCAGCCGACCATGCTTCGCTCCTCGCGGGCATCTACCCCCTCCGTAACCTCCGCTCCGATGTACGCCTTGCGCGTTGGGACGCCGACACCTCCATCACACCCGACCGATTGGACCTCTTCGAGCAGATGCTGCGAGACAAAATAGCGGAGCTGATGAATCCCGAACAGGACTTCGTAGCCACCCCCTCAACGACGGCCTGCAAATACTGTCCCGCCAAAACCTTCTGCGACAGTAAAATGACGTAACGCATACCACCCCGCCAAGGCCAACATCAAATGAAATAAATCCGCCATCCACAGCACAACACGTGCCAAGAGGGTGTCCCCCTGAGGGATGCCCTCTTTTTGCATTTTGCGGATGTCTTCCTACCCCTTCCCTAATATTGAAGAAGAGGGGAAAAAGAGGGGAAAAAGAGGAGAAGAAGAGGATGCTTTTAAAGTGCTGATAATCCGCCGTGTATGGATCTGCAATTTTGGCCCTTTTTTTCGTGTTTTTTCATTTTTTTCGACGGTTTTTTACCCCCTGTTCCAACCTGACTTTTCGAACCAAATTACATCCATACCTTACGTAAATTAGGAGATTTTAACAAAATTTAGTTATAAAATGCAAAAATATGTTGTATCTTTGCACTTATAATTTACCGTCATGCTAAGCGGTAAGTAAATGATTTTAAACATGATAGGAGTGATTGGAAGTGGCACATGGGCCACTGCAATTGTCAAAATATTGTTGGAACAAGAGGGCCGGAAGGTCAATTGGTGGGTGCGGAGCGACGAGGTTCGCGAGGGTCTGCTGGCCACGGGCCGCAACCCGATTTACCTGCCTTCGGTACAGTTCGACCTGGAACGTCTCTGCATCAGTGGCGACCTGGCGCAGGTGGTGGCCGACAGCGAGTACCTCTTCCTGGTGGTGCCCTCGGCCTACATCGGCGACACGCTGGAACAGCTCCCCAAGGCTGCCTACAAGGGCAAGAAGATGATCTCGGCCATCAAGGGTGTGCTGCCCAAGCGGCGCACGAGCGTCAGTGTCTTTTTGGAGAACACCTTGAAGGTGAAGCGCAATGACATCTGCGTCATCTCCGGTCCCACGCATGCCGAGGAGGCCTCGCGCAAGATGCCCACCTTCCTCACCATGGCCTCCAACAGTCCCACGCTGGCCATCGAAGTGGAGCAGATGATGCGCTGCAGCTACCTCCACACGACCCACACGACCGACATCCTGGCCGTGGAGCGCGTGGGTCTGACCAAGAATATCTACGCCATCGCCGCCGGCATCTGCCAGGGCCTAGGCTACGGCGACAACCTGAACGCCGTGATGGTCAGCGCCGCCATGCGCGAGCTGAGCAACCTGCTGAAAGTGTTCCCCTCCACCACACGCAACATTGCCGACAACTGCTACCTGGGCGACCTGATGGTCACCTGCTGGTCGCACCACAGCCGCAACCGCCGCCTCGGCGAGTTGATTGCAAAGGGCAACAAGCTCGACGACATCTTCGACAAGATGGGCACCGTGCCCGAAGGCTACTACTCGGCCCAGAACTACCACGAGTTGGCCCTTATCATCGGCCGCACGGACGACATACCCATCGTCGAGGCCGTCTACCGCATCCTCTACGAAGAGGCCGACCCCAAGACTGAAATCGACTTCCTTATCGACAACGTTTTCTAAATGGACACCCCCAACTTCGACGACATACGTCCCTACAACGACGCCGAATTGCGCGCCGCACTCCCCCGCATCGAGCAGTGGGAGCTCATACAGCAGATCCTACGCTTCATCTATCCTCCTAAGCCCGTGGAGGAAAGCCTTGAACAACTGCGCAACGTGCAGAGCGTAAAGGAGTTGCAGACCACCTTCATGTACGACGCCATCCGCCGTGTCATCGAGACCACCTCCGACGGTTTCACCTGCACCGGCTTCGACTACATCAAGCGCGACCAGCCCCACCTCTACATCTCCAACCACCGCGACATCACCATCGACGCCTTTCTGCTGCAGATGGAGTTCATCCGCCGCGGCCGCGACACCTCCTATATCGTCTTCGGCAACAACCTCATCGACTCGCCGCTCATGCGCGACCTCTTCCTGAGCAACAAGCTCATCCAGATGGACCGCGGCGGCAACCCCATGGCGTTCTACCGCAGCCTGCAGCACCTCTCGCAATATATCCACCAACTCATTGTGGACCAGCAGCAAAGCGTGTGGATAGCCCAGAAGAACGGTCGCAGCAAAGACGGCATCGACGCCACCGCACCCGCCATCATCAAGATGCTCACCCTCGGCAGCAGCAAGCCCCCGCTGCAAGCCATCGCCGACCTGCACATCGTGCCGCTGGCCGTCTCCTACGAATGGGACCCCTGCGACGCCATGAAGACCCACGAACTCTTCACCCGCGCCCACGGCGAATACCACAAGGCCGAGGGCGAGGATACCAACAGCGTCGTCACCGGCATTATCGGCCCCAAGGGGCGGATCCACCTCTCCATCGGCAAGCCGCTGTCGGTCAGCGAGCTGAAGCCCGCCGAAGGTACCGACCTGGCCGACCACCTGGCCGCCCTGCTCGACCGTCGCATCCAGCGCCTCTACCACCTCATGCCCACCAACTACCTCGCCGCCGACCTCCTGGCCGGCACCTCGCGCTACCGCCAGCACTACGACAACAACACCAAAAACCTCTTCCTGCAACGCATGAACCGCCTCCCCTCCGACGAGCACCGCACCATCTTCAAGCAGATGTATGCCAACCCCGTCCTCTCGGCACAGCAACGCTAAGGCCTAGGCCTCGTCGGCAAAAAAACTGGAATCGAAGTTCAAAAGATACACGCGGTCCGTGGCGCGTGTGAACGCGGTGTAGAGCCACCGCAGGTAGTCCCTGTCCACCATCCCCTCGCCCAGGTAGCCTGCATCCACGATAACCGTGCGCCACTGGCCGCCCTGCGTCTTGTGGCAGGTCAGCGCATAGGCGAATTTCACCTGCAAAGCATTGTAATAGGGGTTCTGGCGCAGCTCGCGCAGGCGGTCGGCCTTGTGCGGCAGGTCGGCATAGTCCTCCATCACCGCCTCGAAAAACCGCTCCGCCTCCTCACCGGTCAGCGAGGGCGACTCGCTATAAAGCGTAGAAAGCAGCAGCTTGCAGTCGCGCGGCTCCTCGTCGGGATAGTCCACAAAGCGCAATGTGGCGTCGGCAAAACGGAAGCCGTACAGCTCCTGCACATTCCTCACACTCAGCACCTCCACGATGTCGCCGTTGGCGATGAAGCCAATGTTGCTCTCCTGGTCGAGCCAGTAGTAGTTGTTCTTCACCACCATCAGGTAGTCGCCCGCGTTGACCTCCTCCTCGCGGAAGAGGACACTGCCGCGCACGCCTTGGTTGAAAAGGTTGGCCCGCTTATTCGAGCGGCAGACCACCACCACCTGCTCCAACGAGAAGTCGCCATACTCGCGGTAGAGCGTCTCCATCAGGTCCTCGCCCTGCAGGCGTACAACGTCGGAGCACCCCTCGGTGAGGAACAGAGGCAGCTGCGCCTCGTCGCCCTCCTCAAGGCTGGCGATTTGCGAGCGCAAGCCGGTGGCATTGCGCAGTATGCCGGAGAGTTGCTGCTGGCGAACCACTTCGGTCAGCTCGCTGCTGATGAGGTTAAGGCTGAACGACGCCGAGAGGAAGCGCTCGTCCAGTGCCGGGCTTTCGCTCTGTCCCACGGGCGGAAGCTGGGCCGTGTCGCCGATGAGCATCAGGCGACAGTGGCTGCCGCTGTAGACATACTCAACCAAGTCCTCCAGCAAACTGTGGCGCGACACCCCAGGATCGATACCGATCATTGAGGCCTCGTCGACAATAAATAATGTATAGGTGTGCTTGTTGATGCCCCTCACTGTGCGCACCACACCCGAGGCGTCGGTGGCGGTCATGTATATCTTCTTGTGGATGGTGTAGGCCGGTCGGCCGGAATAGCCGGCAATCACCTTGGCGGCACGACCCGTTGGCGCCAGCAGCACGGTGTTCACCCGCAGGGCCGGCAGGGTCTGTATCAGGGCAGAGACGAGCGATGTCTTGCCCGTGCCGGCGTAACCTTTTAGCAAAAAGAGCGACCGTGGGTCGCCATCGTATAGGAACCGCGACATAGCGGCACAAGCATCCCGCTGTCCGCCGGTGGGGGTATGCGGAAAGCGGGATAGTATGAGGCTCTGAACCCTCTGCTCTACGCCATGTGTATCCATGGCCTAGTCGGTTGGGTTATTCGGCTTCCGGGGCGGGAATCTCGACCGGCACGGTGGCGGCGGGAGCCTGCTGCTGCACGGGGCTGAAGTCACCGACCTGGACCTCGGTCTGCATCGGGTCTTCGGCGGTACCGCGGTGGATGCTCATTGTGGCGATGAGGCAGAGGACAATCATGATGCCTGCGAGCCACCAGGTGGCCTTCTCGAGGAAGTCGGCCGTCTGGCGGGCGCCGAGCACCTGCTGGGGTGCCTGGAAATTGGCAGCAAGGCCACCACCCTTAGAGTTCTGAATGAGGACGACACCGGCCAGAAGGATGGCCACAATGATAATCAGGATGACAATAACTGTATACATGTTCTTACTATTATTTGCTGTTGATTTGCTGTTCTAATTTCTCAATTCGGGGTGCAAAAATACTACTTTTTTCGGGATTACGCGCCAACAAATTCTTATAAATTGCGAGGGCTTTGTCGAATTTGCCCTGCTGCTCGAGTATAACTGCCAGAGTTTCAGTTCCCAACGAAGCGTCTACCTGAAGGCTTTTTTTGTCGTCGAGAACCGACAATGTCCTCGGTTTGGCAGGCTTTTTCTCTTCCTCTTGAGCATCGGTTTGGAGAAAATTGGACAAGATTTCGCTTTTGGGAGCTGTTTTGAACGAAACTTCACGGAAGGTGTTGATTTCGTTCAGGATATCTGATGCGGGAGGTTCGGGGTCCGGATCGGTCTGGGGAGGAGTGGGAGTGGGTTCGGAGATGGGGCGGGGCTGGGTCGGAGCGGGTTCGGAGTGGGAGCGTTGGGTGGCCGAAGCGAGGAGGGCATCGAGAGCAGCGGCATCGCAAACCGAGAGGGCGGCGGCGCGACGGTCGGCATAGGTGTCGTAGCCGTGGGCGTGGTCGGCCAAGAGGGCCAAGGTGCGGACGACCGACGAATAGGGGTAGCGCGAAAGCTGGGCTTTGAGCCATCCGCGGTCCTGCGAGGAGAAAATGCTCGGATGTGACACCAGGTCGACAAACTCCTTTTTATCCATATTGTGCTGTTTAAAACTTTGCCAATTTTAACATTTCTTCACAGTCGAAATTGGAAATGCAAAGGTACAAATAATTTTTCAAACGTAGGGAAAAGAATTTATTTTACATATACAAGTCGCACTAACACAGTATCTTGTGTGGATTTTTTTTTACCGCACAATATTTTTTCATTGCCATGTTGAAAAAAATGTGTACTTTTGCACCTCCAAAATTGAGTTAAAAAGATGAAAAGAACATTCCAACCTTCCACGAGAAAAAGAGCGAACAAGCACGGTTTCCGCAAGAGAATGTCGACCGCCAACGGTAGAAAAGTGCTGGCCGCACGTCGCAGAAAAGGCAGAAAGAGACTGACCGTTTCGGACGAAATGTAAGCCGCTCCACCGAAGATGGAGCCTATGAAGGCATTGCAAAGAGAAAAAGAAGTATGGACGATACTTCTTTTTTTTGTTTTATAACCCCTTAATACCAAGCAAATGGGACGCAGAAAGAAGGATTTGCCGTTGCTGACGGAAGTGACGATAGCCGACGCCGGAGCCGAGGGCATGGCGGTGGCGCGGGTGGACGGGCTGGTGGTGTTCGTGCCATTCGTGGTGCCCGGCGACGTGGTGGACATACAACTATATAAAAAGAAGAAGAACTACGCCGAGGGGCGGGCTGTGAAGTTCCACAGCTATTCACCCCTACGCGTAGAGCCGCTGTGCCCGCACTTCGGGGTGTGCGGCGGATGCAAGTGGCAGACAATGAGCTATGAAGCGCAGCTGGAAGCCAAGCAGCGCCAGGTGCGCGACAACCTGGAGCGGCTCGGCGCGGTGGACTGCTCGGGCATGCGCCCGATATGCGGCTCGGAACGGACGAGCTACTATCGCAACAAGCTGGAATTCACCTTCTCCAACCGTGCATGGCGGACAGCCGAACAGCTGGCCGAGGGCAACGACCCGCACCCCAACGGCGGCCTGGGCTTCCACATACCGCAGGTGTTCGACAAGGTGCTGCCCATCGAGCACTGCGCCCTGCAGGCCGACCCGAGCAACGAAATCCGCCTGGCAGTGAGGGACTATGCCGAGGCCAACGGACTGGAATTCTACGATATACGCAACCACACGGGCTACCTGCGCAACCTGGTTATACGCAACACGTCGGCGGGCGACTGGATGGTGATCGCCATCATCGCCTCTGAAGACACCGCACCCCTGCTGCCGATGCTGGACATGCTGCAGGAGAAATTCCCACAAATCACTTCGCTTCAATACATTATCAACCAGAAGATGAACGACTCATACTCCGACCTCGAGGTGCACACCTATCGCGGTGCCGACCATATTGAGGAGCGGATGGAGGGCTATGCCGGACGGCCGGCCCTGCGGTTCATCATCAATCCCAAGTCGTTCTACCAGACCAACTCGGCGCAAGCGCAGAGGCTGTACAGCCACGTAGCAGAACTTGCTGAGTTGCAACCCACTGACACCCTTTACGACCTCTATACCGGCACGGGTACCATCGCGCTGTTTCTGGCGTCGATGTGCCGGAAGGTGGTGGGCATCGAGTATGTGGAGGAGGCGATAGCGGACGCCAAAGTGAACGCGAAGCTGAATGGGTTCGATAATACTTCGTTCCACGCCGGCGACATGGCGCAAGTGCTTACGCAGCAGTTTATTGCGGCCAACGGACGCCCTGACGTGGTGGTGACCGACCCCCCGCGGGCGGGGATGCACGAGAAGGTGGTGCAGCAACTGTTGGAGGCGGCGCCGAGGAAGATAGTGTACGTGAGCTGTAATCCAGCCACCCAGGCACGCGACCTGCAGCTGCTGTCGGCCCGCTACGAGGTGCGCCGCATACAGCCGGTGGACATGTTCCCCCACACCCACCACGTGGAAAACGTGGCCGAACTGGTACTAAAGGCTTAACTGTTGACAATCAGCAGGCTAGCCAACAGGCAAAAACTGCACATTTTTTTGACAAAAAGAGGAAAAACGGCCGAATTTCGGCCGTTTTTATTTAGCTGACTATCAGCATATAAGAAGCATCCTCTTCTTCCTCTCTTCTTCCATGCTAGGAGGGTGAAAAGGCATCGAAGAAATATTTTTTTTGGACGAGGGTGTGTACAAGTTGGTGTTTTTTTGTAAATTTGCAGTATCGCCACAAGGGTGCGAACATGCATAACGCACTCATAATAAGGTGTATAATAATATTATCGGCTGCAATAATTGCAGCAAAGCAAGTGACAAAGCAACAAAAACCGACAACGAAACAGACAGAACAGAAAACAGAACAATAACATAACCATAGCGTTTGCTGATATTCGAGTCTTTCTAAAATCCCCCAAAACAGAAATAGACAATACCGAGAATAAGCACGACGTCTGCGCACGAGGCGTAGGTCTGCTTGTTGGTATTGTGGGCATGGGGATGCCTTGAAAGACGATGAGCAAAGAACCGATTGCCTCGTCGCCTTTTTTTGTATCCCGCCCACACACCTCGATAGGCAGCCACGCTAGAAACGAACAGTAAACCGCGCAGCACCATGAACAAGACACGCGAAGAGCTGGTGGCCGACCTTCGGCGGAGGGTGGCCGACCACATTCTGGAACCCACCAATGCCGCCCTGCTGGAGAGGCTCATTATGCAGGCCGTCGACGACAACGAGGCGGTGATGATTGCCTCGCTCGGCACCACCTACAAACGCACGGGCCTCCATTTCGACAAGCGACTCGAGCGCCCCACGCCGGAGATCCACTACCTGCGCCGCAACAAGGCGCTCTCGTTCGGCGACGACGAGAACCCCCACCGCCTGATTATCGGCGACAACCTGCACGCCCTTCAAAATCTGCTCATCCAGTACCGCGGGCAGGTGGACGTCATCTATATCGACCCGCCGTATGGCAAGGACAGCATGGGGGAGTTTGCCGAGACGAACTATGAGAACGCCATCACGCGCGACAACCTGCTCTCGATGCTGCACCCGCGCCTGATGCTGGCTCGGCAGCTGCTGAGCGACAGCGGCGTCATCTTCTGCTCCATCGACGACCGCAACCAGGCCTACGTCAAGTGCCTCTTCGATGATGTGTTTGGGGAGAGGAATTTCATTGCGACACTCTGCTGGCGAAGGAGAAAAACTCAGGCCAATCTCGCCAAATTTGTTTCACAGGTACATGAATACATACTCGTCTATTCAAGAGAGATTGAAAGGACGAACATCAATAAAGTCCCGTATACTGCCGACTTTATTGCCAAGACTTTCAAGAATCCAGACAATGACCCTAAAGGATTATACCAAACTGGTCCTTTAGCACGACCCGACAATTCCTCAAACAAGGAGTACACGTTGAAACTGCCAAATGGAAGGGAAATAACAGCCAAGTGGAGTTGCAGCCAAGAAACATTTAACCAGTATGTGGCGGAGGGTCGTTTGGTTATACCGCGAGATGGAGAAGGAATGCCGCGCATCAAAATCTACTTGTCCGAATTACCAGGAATGATACCGAACACTTGGCTCGACGACATTGCTTCCAACGATGATGCAAGCCGAATGATTGAGGAAGTCCTAGGTACTAACGCTGCATTCGCCTATTCAAAGCCAAAGGAATTGATAGAATATCTAGTTAAACTTGTGGAATCCAAAAGCAAGGATGCTCTCGTATTGGACTTCTTTGCCGGCAGCGGGACCACAGGGCAGGCGGTGTTGGAGTTGAACCGGCAGGACGGCGGCAACCGTCGCTTTATCCTCTGCCAGCTCAACGAGGTGACGGACACCACGCCGAACGGTATTGCGCACGACGTGACGGCCAAGCGGCTGAAGAGGGTGATGACGGGCGAGTGCTACGACGGCACGCGCGACTTCGCCTGGGCGCAGAAGAACCAGCCCTACGGCGGCAGCCTCGAGGTGGCGGACATCGCCACGGTGGCCGACTTCAACGCGCGGCCCGGGCAGTCGGCCTTCGACGTGATTGACGAGACGCTCTACGGGCAGCAGCGGTTCGAGCGCATGGAGAAAAAGGTGGAATGGGTGTGTCGCAACTTCGAACCCACGCAGGTGAGCCTCGAGGGCGACCGGGAATGGCGGGCCCGTCGGATGGAGGCCGACCAGCGATGACACAGGAAGCGAAAGAGCTGCAGCTGCGCGCCGTGTCGCGGCTGGTGGAGTTGCTGCCCAGCCGCAGCGAGCTGACTTTCCGAGCCCCCACGGGCAGCGGCAAGACGCGCATGATGGCCGACATGATGAGCCGGGTGCTGGAGCAGCACGGCGAGGTGGTGTTCCTGGTGAGCACCCTCTCGAAGGGAGGCCTGGCGGAGCAGAACCATGAGCAGTTCCGGCGCCTAAGCGCCGACGGCACCTTCCCCACCCTGCGCCCCTACCTGATCAACACGGAGGTGGGGAGCGAAGAGCGCCTCTTCATTCCTGAGGGGTACAACGTCTACGTGCTTCCGCGCGACCTCTACAAGCGGGGCGGGCGCCTGATGCAGGGAGCGATGCAGGAGTGGCTGATGAACACGGTGATGGTTGGCGGGCACCCGGTCTATCTGGTCAAGGACGAGTGCCACCAGGCCACCAACAACCTGGACAACCTGGCCTCGGGCTTTTTCAGCAAGGTTGTCAACTTCTCCGCCACGCCCAACCTGCGGCGCGGGCAGCACCCCGACGTGGAGATCAGCGACGAGGAGGCCGTGCGCGCCGCCCTCATCAAGCATGTGGAGATGGGGAGCGCCGACGACACGGTGGAAGACGCGCTGCGCAAGCTGGAGGAGATGCAGCCGATGTACCGCGACCTGCTGGGGGTGAACCCCTGCCTTATCATCCAGATTTCGAACAAGCAGAAAGCCGCCGAGGAGCTGCGCAGCATAGAGGAGCGTCTGGCGCAGCACCAGCAGTTGAAGTGGATGCTCATTGTGGACAAGGAGAAAGACTGCCGCACCAACGACAAGGTGGGGCGGCTGCCCGTGGGCCGGTGGAAGGACTATGCCAAGGGGGACAGCGCGACGGTGGACGTCATCGTGTTCAAGATGGTGATTAGCGAGGGGTGGGACATACCGCGGGCCTGCATGCTCTACCAGGTGCGCGACACCACCAGCAAGCAACTCGACGAGCAGGTGATGGGGCGTGTGCGCCGCAACCCGAGGCTGGCCGACTACGAGCGGCTCACCCCCGAGGCGCAACAGCTGGCCACCACCGCCTGGGTGTGGGGCTTGCCGCCCGAACGGATGCGCCGGACGATGGCTGTGCGCCTGGCCGGCAAGGAGGAGATACCGCCACGGCTGCAGGTGAAGACCACCATGTTGCTCCCCCCGACCGAAAGCAAGGAGTTCGACGCCGGGACGATGCTCGGTGGCATCAAGGAGGATGTTACCCATGCCTCCGTGTTCACCCTCTACCGCCGGCTGCAACGTGCCGACGAGCATGTGCAGCGGCTTTGCTACCAGTATGCCGACGGCCACAGCGGGCGCTGGTGGCACTTCGTGGAGAATATCGGCAAGGTGGAGAAGGCGTACACGAGCCACATCTGCGACTACGAGAAGAGCATGGTGGTGCGCGAGGGGACGGTGTCGCTGCCTGTAACCTCGTTCTACACCGACAACGAGCACTACGCGAGCATCGGCGACTGGGTGTGGCGACGGCGCGACGGGCGGGACCGCTTCTCGTTCGACAGCGAAGCCGAACGAGAATGGGCGGAGATCCTAAAAGAGCTTTCGCACAAAGCCATGATGCGCACAGGCGACGAGAGGCTGCCCGACAGCGGGGACCGCTATCTATGGGGGAAGAACTACCTGGCCGGCTCGGCTATCAGGTTCGAGTATTACCAGTCGGGCATACACGCCTCGTACCCCGACTTCGTGATGCGCGACCGGCAGGGGAGGATACACCTGTTCGAGGTGAAGAGCGTCAACGCCGCACAAGGCAAGATGTTCGATACGGAGGAGTACAAGGAGAAGGTGAGGGTGCTGAAGGAGTGCTACCTGCACTGCTCGCGCCTCACGGGGCAGCTGTTCTACCTGCCAGTGCTGCGTGGCGACGAATGGCAGATAACACGGTTCAGGGAGGGCCGGGAAGACCTTCTGACGCAGGAGCAATTCCGAATGGAATTTTGATGAAAAAAAGTGGTGAAACGGCCGAAATTCGGCCGTTTTTATTTGGCTGATAATCAGGATGTAAAAGGCACCCTCTTCTTCCTCCCTTCTTCCTCTCCAGGAGGCGGGGAGGGGGTGCGGGAAAGAAGAGGTCGGAAGGAGGGTGTGAAGGGGGAAAAAATGGGCGGGGAAGAAACCTAAAAAATGCTAAAATAAATTTTTTTGCTCAAAAAAATCCGCCAATCCAAAAAAAAGTGTTATCTTTGCATGTTGTTCCAGCATCGGAGTGGACATGCAAAATGCGCACAACGATTTGAATAACAAAACCATGCGCTCCAAGAGCGCGATAACAAGTTAAGGGAAATAAAAGAATAATATAAAATACACAACTAACAAGATGAAAAAAGCATTATTCAGTCTGTTACTGACCATCGCATGCTTGCCCATGGCCTTCAGCCAGCAGCCGGCAAATGTGCACGTTGAGACGACCGAGGCCGTTTCGTGCGGAAGCTACAATTGGATTGACGGCAATGCCTACTCCAGCGACACTATCGTCACGCTGCTGCGTAACGATACGGTGTTTGTGCTCGAACTGACGGTTTCGAACCTTCCGGTGGACACTCTCGAAGCTATCCAGGTGACCGGCCACTGCTATGCCGAATGGAACAACAAGACCTGGAACACCGCCGGCACGTACATCGACACGATTTATGCCACGGCGCTGGGTCAGTGCGACAGTGTGGTGAAAGTGCAAATCACGCTGGCCGGCAACGACAGCATTGACCTGATTGACGACACGGTTTGCGGTATGTACATCGCTCCTTGGGGCGACACCCTGACCGAGTCGGTCAACGGCAACGATGTCAATGTTGTCTATAATGGTTGCACCATCAATGTTGGCGAGTTTTATCTGGTTGTAAATCATGCCTCTGATACGGCTGACACTGAGGTGGTGGACGAAGCCGAAGGCTGCAAGATGAACTGGCATGGCATCGAGGTGAGTAAGACAGACTCGGTCTACTACACTACGCTGACCAATGCTGTGGGCTGCGATAGCGTTGTGAGCATCAAGGTGCTCAGTTTCAGCGGTAGTTCCTATGATACGACTTATCGCACCGTATGCGACTTTTACGTGAACGGCGAAGACACTCTGTTTACGGACTCTTACATCACGACCCTCGACACCACTGGCGACTGCCCCGTGCATCGCACCCTGGCACTGACCATTGACCACTCCTATCGCGACACCGCCAATGTGGCTGTGCGTGACGTGGAGGGTGGCTGTTCCCTGACTTGGTTCGGCAACAGATACGATGCCAGCGCCATCGGCGACACCCTCTTGGCCTATGACCGCACGGTGGCTGGTGGCTGCGACAGCCTTGTCTCGATTCGCATCACTCGCTTCACCGGTGTCCACCACGACACCACCTCCGTCAGACACTGCGGTCGCTATATTTGGCGCCACGGCAATGTCCGCGACACCCTCTACACCGACACCGAAATCATCGATTCTACCGTCACTGAAGGCTGCACTTCGTACCAGCACCTGATTGTTACCTTCTACGAGAAGTATGACACCGTCGAGGCTGGTGAAGTATGCGCCCGCTATCGCCACATGTTCTTCTCCCGCACCCCCGCTATGGCTTCCTACTACTACGCCAACTTCACCGAGACCGGTCTCCACACCACCGATGAGTTCGGCGAGGCCCTCTATTCCACCGACTACTCTACCCATTGCGTCACCAACCACGCTGTGAACGTCGTCATCAAGGCCCCCGAGCAGCGCGAGAGCTCAATCAACTACGACACCGTGGTCTGCGATCAGTTCACTTTCGTCTTCAACCGCAATATTTACACTTGGGATTTCTCGGCCGACAGCGCCCTGAGAGACTCGGTCTACACCAAACGCAGCTGCTACGACATCTATGGCCACGTGAAGGTGACCGTCAACAAGCGCGACACCGTCCGCTATGAGGTGGATGCCTGCGACAGCTACACTTGGACTGGCTACAGCGACGAGACCTACACTCGCTCGACCACCGCTAGCATGGTGCTGCCCGACACCCTCGACAACAACGGCTGCCGCGTGGTCGGTATGCTCGACTTGACCATCAACCATACTCCCGAAGTAACCATCGAAGGCGACTGGAACCTCTATCAGGACTCCACCAACAGCACCACCCTGACCGCCGTCAGCAATATGCCGATCAGCAACTACAAATGGTATCGCAACGGAGTGCTGCAGAGCGAAACCAGCAACGTGTTACGAGTCAACAATGTCAACACGAATATTGACATCCGCCTCGAGTCCGAGAGCAACGAAGGATGTGTTGCCACCAACTGGATTACCATCACCTACAACGTGGGTATCGAAGAGAACGAGGCCGTTGAGGTGAACATCTATCCCAACCCCGCCACCCGCTACCTCAACATCGAGAGCGCCGAGGGTCTGAAGGAAGTGGTCATCTACAACGCCATCGGCCAGCAGGTGATTGTGCGCAGCCTCGAAGGCACCCGCAGCACGCTCGACCTGGGCAGCCTCGCCTCGGGCAACTACACCATGCGTATCACCGCCGCCAATGGCGAGCAGGTAACCCGCAAATTCATTGTGAACAAATAATGGAATTCCATTATAAAAAGAGAAGCGTTCGGCACCGCAGTGCCGGACGCTTTTTGATAGGATTGGCGGCAGTGTCTCTCGCGGCATGCCAACATCAGCCGCCAACCCAGCTGACGGGCTTTGCGCAGGGGACCACCTATAGCATCCTCTACCTGGACCCGCAGCAGCGCGACCTGCAGCCAGGCATCGATTCGCTGCTGGCCGAGATCGACCAGACGGTGTCGCTCTGGGTCGACTCCTCGCTCTTGCGGCGAGTCAACGCCAACCTCACCTGCAAGCTAACTCCCATGCTGTCAGACCTGATGCGCTATTCCGACAGCATCCGGCGCTACACCGATGGTGCTTTCGACGTGCGCATCGGACGTGTGGTGCAGGCCTGGGGATTTAGTTTTCGCGAACGCGAAGAGATAGATACGCTGACGCTTGACAGCTTGCTCTGCGCTGCACGATGCAAGGTAGGCCTCCACGGAGACAGCCTGCAGAAGGAGTGTCCCGAGACCGAACTCGACTTCAATGCCATCGCGCAGGGCTATTCGTCTGACCTCGTGGCGCGATATTTCGACAGCCTGGGCGTGGAGAACTACCTTATCGACATTGGAGGCGAGGTGAAGGCACGCGGCACCAAGGGACGGCGCAACCCCTGGCGTGTGGGCATCGAGAAACCCGCACGGGAGAGCGACAGCCCGCGCATGATACAGACGGCCATACGCCTTGAAGACAAGTCGGTGGTTACCTCGGGAAACTATCGTAAATACTATGTCAAGGACGGTGTGCGCTATTCCCATACCATCGATCCCTCCACAGGGCGCCCGGTCACCCACTCGCTGCTCAGTGTCTCGGTGGTGGAGGAGGATTGCTGGCTGGCCGATGCCATGGCCACGGCCTACATGGTGATGGGGCTCGAGAAAGCCAAGCAATTCATCGCAAAGCACCCCGGAGGGCCCGGCACCGAGGCCGTGATGTTCATCTACGACGACCACGGCGATCTGGCCACCTATGCCACGCCGGGATTCAACAACCTCTTGTCAAACAATTAATCTACATAGCATGAAATCAATGACAGGCTACGCCAAGGTGCAGTCGACCTATGGCGACCGCAAACTGAACATCGAAATCAAGACGCTCAATAGCAAACAGTTGGACCTTATCGTGAAGCTACCGGCCCGCTACCGTGCCAAGGAGTTGGAGGTAAGAACGCTGCTCGGACAGCTGGAGCGCGGCAAAGTGGAGTGCATCCTGAGCGAAGAGAGCAGCGCCACGGCGGCGACGTTCAACGAAGAGCTGCTCACCACGCGCTTCGAATCGCTGCGCCGCATTGCGCTGGCCTCTGGTGCCACGGATAAATATCTGCTCAACAGTCTGGTCGCTATGCCCGACATCTGGAACAGTACCGGTGGCGACGACGAGGTGGGCGACGAGGAGTGGGCGCAGAACCTTGCCGACCTGCGCAGGGCTATCGCGTTGACCGACGAGTTCCGCAGCCACGAGGGGGCTATCCTCGAAGCGGATTTCCACAAGCATGTGGACCTCATCGAGGCCAAGATGAACGAGATACCGGCCCTCGAGGGCGAGCGCATCGAGACCGCCAAGGAGCGCATCAAGCGCTTCATGGCCGAGGCCGCCATCAAGGATGTCGACTCGAACCGCTTCGAGCAGGAACTGATATACTATCTGGAAAAACTGGACATCACGGAGGAAAAGGTGCGCCTGAAGAAGCACATCGACTACTTCCGGCAGACGATGGCCGAGGAGGAGACCTGCGGCAAGAAGCTGGGTTTTGTGGCCCAGGAGATGGGGCGCGAAATCAATACCACCGGATCGAAGGCGAACCACGCCGAGATACAGAAGCTGGTGGTGGAGATGAAGGACGAGCTGGAGAAGATCAAGGAGCAGCTGGGCAACGTGCTCTGACCCGTGGGGAGGAGACACCCTCATCCAGAGGGCTGGGGTTCTCTAGGGGAATGGTAGGGGTTTTCTAGGGTAATAGATAGGCCTTTTCCCATTATTACCCACCAATGGGAAAATAGGGATACTTTTTTCTAGAAGTTGTAGACGGCGGAGAGGGAGAGGCGGAGGTTGGCGACGGGATCGTCGTAGGCGGCGAGGGTGTATTCGGCTTCGGCGGTGAAGTCGAGGCCCTTGAGTGTCTTGTAGGTGAGGCGTGGCTGGACGCGGAGGAGGTGCTTGATGTCGTGGCCGCGGCCCATACGGTAGAAGCTGTCGTTGGGGTCGTAGTCTATATCGTAGCTGGGGGTGGTATTGAGGCCGATGCCGCAGAAGAGACCTGGGCGCCAGTGGCCATGGTTGCGCTCGAGGTCGACCCACAGGGTGGTGAAGACCTCGTCGAGGGCACCCCAGCGGCCCGTCGAGTCGTTGTAGATGAGGGTGTAGCCGCCCATCGAGGCTATCTCGTAGAGGTTGTTGTTGAAGATGGCCTGCGAGCGGACGGTAATGTGCTTGCCACGGTAGGAGCCGAAGAGCGAGAAGGATGGCTGGTGCATCAGCCGCCCTTCGGGGTCGGGCACCACAGGCTGCAGACTCTTGAGGTTGAAGGCCATGCCCAGCAGGCTGCGCTCGGTGCGGCGGCGCAGCTGCAGGTTGAGTTCGGGAATGAGGCTGTGGCGGGCGAAGAGGGTGCTGCTGGCGGGCGAGCCGTTGAGCAGGCCCTGGCTCATATTGTCAAGCTGCCATGCCGCCACGCCCACCGCCTCGAGGCGACCCAGGGTGTAGGTGTAGCGCACCTGGGGCTGACGCGAGTTGGGGTGGAAGGGGGCCCCCATGTTGAGGGGGTTGGTCATGGGCATAATCTCGTGCACCACCATGGGATGCCAGTATTGGCCAGCCACCACGCGATGGTGCTGCCACTGCAGGTCGATGTAGGCGTGGCGGAGGCGCAGGTTGTTGATGGTGGCGTTGGTGGAGCCGGTGAAGTCGCCCTCGATGTAGGCGCTGGTTTTGGCGCCGAGCATGTCGGGTCCGGTGATGCGGAGGCCGAGGCGGGCGGTGATGGCCAGGAGGTTGGCCTGCCAGCCGTCGTTGATGTCGCGGCCGAGGCTGTCGCGGAGGATGGGTTTGGGATAGAAGAGCATCATGTCCTCGCGGCCGCCGACCACCGAGCGGCTGTCGGCATAGTAGTGGGGGTTGACGAAGCCGCGCCAGCTGAAGGTGAAGGGGGACTGGGCTTCCAGCTGGACTAGCTGGACCAGCAGAAGCAGTAACAACAGGGGCTTTTTCATTTCTTGAGGGCGAGGATGAGGCCGAGGGCGACGCCGAGCAGAGCGGCGAAGAGGACCTGGAGCGTGGGGGGGAGGATGAAGGTGATGGTGTGGGCCGGGAACCAGAAGAGGGGGATGGTCCGCTTGATGACGAAGTTCCACTGCATGTCCCAGTTGACCTTGTGGGCGAAGATTTCGCGCATCTTCATGGGTCGGAGGAGTCCGCGGACGGTGCCGCCGTTGTCAAGGATATGAATGTCGGTGCACTTGTGGAAGGTCATCATCACCGGGGCGAAGATGCTGTTCATCAGCACGCTGACGGCGAAGGCGACGCCCAGCTTGCCCCACGAGAAGGCGGGTGCGGCGAAGAGGGCGGTGGCCTCGTGCCAGCCCAGGCTGCCGAGGAAGGCGGGGACGCCGACTTTGAAGATGACCATGGCCATGGCGATGCACATGCCGAGGAAGCCCCAGACCATCATGCGGGGCACGACGCCGAAGCCGGGCTCGTTGTAGACGCCCTTGCGGATGCGGAGGGCCAGGCACTCGCCGAGGGTGGCGAGGATGGCGAACTTGAAGAAGGCCATGATGTAGGGGTGGTTGCGGGTGGCCCAGTCGAAGCCTTCGGCGCAGCGGGTCTGCGGGATGGCGAAGAGTGCCGCCACGGCAGCAACACAGGCGATGAGTATCCAATCAGCTTTTTTCATAATTCAAAATTCATGGTTCAAAATTGATACGTGGCGCCGTCCTTGCCGTCCTTGACGGTGACGCCGGCGGCGGCGAGGGCGTCGCGGATGCGGTCGGAGGTGGCCCAGTCCTTGTTCTGCTTGGCGGTGGCGCGGATGTCGAGGATGATGTGCATCAGGCTGTCGATGAGTCCGGTGTTGGCGCCGGAGGCGGCCTCGTCGCGCATGCCGAGGATGCCGAAGAGGAAGGTGTCGAACACCCAGCGCAGCTCGTCGATGTCGGCCTGGGAGAGCTTCAGTTTGCCGTCGGCGGCGGAGTTGATGATGCGTGCGGCGTCGAAGAGGTGGGAGATGACGGTGGGGGTGGCGAAGTCGTCGTTCATGGCGTCGTAGCAGCGCTGACGGAGGTCGGAGGTCGGAGGTTGGAGGTCGGAGGTTTCAGGCTTCAGTCTGCCGAGGGTCTTGTAAGCCTCGAGGAGTTTGGCGAAACCTTTCTCGGCGGCCTGGAGGGCCTCGTTGCCGAAGTCGACGGTGGAGCGGTAGTGGGCCTGGAGGATGAAGAAGCGGATGGTCATGGGCGAGTAGGGCTGGTCGAGCATCTCTTTGCCATCCTTGGGGTTGACGTGGCTGCCGGCGAAGAACTCGTCGAGGGTGATGAAGTTGCCGAGGCTCTTGCCCATCTTCTGGCCGCCGATGGTGATCATGTTGTTGTGCATCCAGTAGCGGCAGGGGGCGTGGCCGGTGGAGGCCTCGCACTGGGCTATCTCGCTCTCGTGGTGGGGGAAGACGAGGTCCATTCCGCCGCCGTGGATGTCGAACGGCGAGCCGAGGTACTTGGCACCCATGGCGGTGCACTCGGCGTGCCAGCCGGGGAAGCCGTCGCTCCAGGGCGAGGGCCAGCGCATGATGTGCTCCGGCGAGGCTTTCTTCCAGAGGGCGAAGTCGCCAGGGAAGCGCTTCTCGTCCTGCCCGTCGAGCTCGCGCGTGGTGGCCAGCATCTCGTCGATGACGCGGCCGGATAGGCGTCCGTACTTGTGGGTGTCGTCCTGGTACTTGCGCACGTCGAAGTAGACCGAGCCGTTGCTGACGTAGGCGTAGCCGGCGTCGAGTATCTGCTGCACGAGGGCTATCTGCTCGATGATGTGGCCCGAGGCCTGGGGCTCGATGCTGGGGGGCAGCACATTGAGGCGCTCCATGGCGGCATGGTAGCGGCCCATGTAGTACTGCGCCACCTCCATGGGTTCGAGCTGCTCGAGGCGTGCCTTCTTGGCAATCTTGTCTTCGCCCTCGTCGGCGTCGTGCTCGAGGTGGCCCACGTCGGTGATGTTGCGGACGTAGCGCACCTTGTAGCCGAGGTGCTGGAGGTAGCGGAAGACGACGTCGAAGGTGATGGCCGGGCGTGCGTGGCCGAGGTGGGCGTCGCCGTAGACGGTGGGGCCGCAAACATACATGCCCACCCGCCCCTCATGCAGGGGGCGGAAGAGCTCCTTCTGACGGCTCAAAGTATTGTAAATCAACAGTTGCTGTTCCATAACGAAGTGGTGGTTGAATTCTGTAATAGCGGGTGATAACCACTAGCATTATTTCTTCGTCAGCACCTCGTCAATCATGCCGTACTGGAGGGCCTCTTCGGCGGTGAACCAGTGGTCGCGGTCGCTGTCTTTCTCCACCTGCTCGAAGGGCTGGCCGCTGTGGAGCGAGATGATTTCGTAGAGCTCTTTCTTGAGCTTCAGTATCTCGCGGACGGTGATTTCCATGTCGGTGGCCTGACCGTCGGCGCCGCCCATAGGCTGGTGGATCATCACGCGCGAGTGGGGCAGGGCCGAGCGGCGCCCTTTCTCGCCGGCACAGAGGAGCACCGAGGCCATCGAGGCGGCCAGGCCGGTGCAGATGGTGGCCACTTTGGGCTGGATGAACTGCATGGTGTCGTAGATGCCAAGGCCCGCGTAGACCGAGCCGCCGGGCGAGTTGAGGTAGATGGTGATCTCGCGGTCCGGATCCATATTCTCGAGGAAGAGGAGCTGGGCCTGGATGACGTTGGCCGTGTAGTCGTCGATGGCGGTGCCGAGGAAGATGATGCGGTCCATCATCAGGCGGCTGAAGACATCCATCTGGGCTACGTTCAGCTGACGCTCCTCGACGATGTACGGAGTGAGGGAGTTGTTGATGGCCGAGGTGTACTTGGCCATGGTGGTGCTGCTGATGCCACGGTGGCGGGTGGCGTATTTCTCGAATTCGTTCATGATGACTGTTGATACGTTGATATTTTGATACGATGATATGTTAATGCTTAAGCAATTCAGGGCGGCGCTCTTTGGTGCGGGCGATGGCCTGCTCCATGCGCCACTGCTCTATCTTGGCGTGGTTGCCGCTGAGGAGCACGTCGGGCACGCGCCAGCCGCGGAACTCCGGCGGGCGCGTGTATTCGGGCGGTGCCACGAGGCCGTCTTGGAACGAGTCGGCCAGCGCCGATTGCTCGTCGCCAATGACGCCCGGGACGAGGCGGATGACGGTGTCGGCAATGACGGCTGCCGCCAGCTCGCCACCGGTGAGCACGTAGTCGCCGATGGAGATTTCGCGCGTGATGAAGTGTTCGCGTATGCGCTCGTCCACACCCTTGTAGTGGCCGCAGAGGATCATCAGGTTCTGCTTGAGCGACAACTGGTTGGCCATCGGTTGCGAGAACATCTCGCCGTCGGGGGCGGTGTAGATGATGTCGTCGTAGGGGCGTTCGCGCAGGAGGCCTTCGATGCAGTTGGCGATGGGCTCCACGCACATCACCATGCCCGCCGCGCCGCCGTAGGGGTAGTCGTCGACCGAGCCATAGCGGTTGAGTGAGTAGTCGTGCAGGTTGTGGAAGTGTACCTCCACGAGCTCCTTCTTCTGCGCCCGCTTGATGATGCTCTCCTCGAAGAACATCTGCATCATGTTGGGAAACAAGGTCAAAATGTCAAGCCTCATAATTCAATAACCGATAAACCTTACCTCACCTTCAGTTTCTGTCCTTCGCGGATGGTCTTGTTCTGCTTGATGCCGTTGAGGCTGCAGAGGTCCTTGATGCTCATGCCGTGACGCTTGGCTATCTTGCCGAGGGTGTCGCCGCGGCGGATGGTGTAGGTCTTGGTGGCGCCCCCGGTATTGCCGGCAGAACCAGCCTGACTGGCAGAACCCTTGCCACTGCTCTTCACACTGCTCGAGCCGCTGACGCGCAAGCGGTCGCCCGGATGAAGTACCTTGTCCTTGCTGATGCCGTTGAGTTGGCACAGGCGCCTGACGGTGGTGCCGTGGCGGCGGGCAATTTTCTCAAGCGTGTCGCCTTTGCGCACACGGTACCAGCCGCTGCTTGAGCTACTTCCGCCACTGGAGCGTTTGTGGCTGCTCACCTTGCGGAACGAGGCCGGCGTGAGCGTCAGGCGGTCGGAGATGAGGTCGTGGGTCGCGCAGTTGATGACAAGCTCGGGATTGATGGCATTGCCCTGGTAGCGTATCTCGAAATGCAGGTGGCTGCCGAACGAGCGGCCGGTGTTGCCGCAGAGGCCAATGACATCGCCGGCTTTCACGTGGTCGCCGGCGTCCACCAGGCGCTTCGACATGTGGGCATAGTAGGTCTCCAGTCCGTCGGCATGCTGGATGATGACCAAGTGGCCGTAAGAGCGGTTGCGTTTCGATATGCGCACGGTCCCGTCGAAGGCGGCGTAGATGGGCTCGCCCGTGGGTTGCGCCAGGTCGAGGCCGTAGTGGAAGCGGCGCCAGCGCGGACCGAAGTGCGATGACGGACGGGCGCTCTTCGGTGTCGGCCAGTGGAAAAATTTGCCCTGCGACTCGTCGCGCAGCAATATGGTGACAGGCTCGACCATACGCGACACATCCAACTTCTCTCGGTGTATCTCCGACGTGTCGAAACCCTCAATCAGTATCTCGTCCTCGCTCGCGGCGCCTTCGTCGCTGAGGTTGTAGTTGCCGGGCAGTTCGTCTGCATCGTCGGTCTCCAGCTCATCCTCGGTCTCAAAAATGAAAGGTGCCGTATACAGGTACTGCTCCGTCTCCTTGTCGTTGCGGTGGTCGATTACTACGCCTTTGAACTCCTCCTCCTCGTAGATCACATCCAGTTTATTGACCTTGATTTCCGACTTGTCGGTTTTCTTCTGTGGTTCGCGCACCTGTGCCATGGCGGCAAACGGGGCTGTCAAGAGGGTGAGTAGCAATAAGATGCGTTCAATATATTTCATTCCTTTATTTTCAATCAGTATACAAAAAGTGTTGCAAAAGTACGCATTTTCCCCCATACGGCCAAACATTTTAATCTTAAAAAGTTGTAAAACGCTCGTCCGACAGGGTATACCTCCTCTAGAAAAACGCCGTCTCAAAAGTGCATTTCCCCGTTCCCCAAAACATCCGCTACCATAGAAGAAGAGAGGAAGAATAGGATGCATTTTATATGCTGATATACAGTCTGTTATGTTTGGACGATTTTGGGCTGTTTTTCGGTTTTTGTGCAAAAAAATCCCCCCAAATGGAGCTTGCCATAATGCGCTATTGCTCAGCATATTGCATCGGTTCTCGAGAAAAATGCCGCCGAGTGGGAAAAAAGGTGTATTTTTGCACCCCGAAACGCTATGGCAAAGAAGCAGAAATACTACGTGGTGTGGCAGGGCAAACGCCCAGGCATCTACACCGACTGGGAGACCTGCAAGGCGCAGGTTGTGGGAGTGCAAGGCGCACAGTACAAGTCGTTCGACACGATGGCCGAGGCCGAGTCGGCCCTGCGGATGCCGTACAGTAGTGTGGTCGCCAGCACCGCCAGGGCTGCCGCCTCCGCTGGCACCCCCAGCGTCCTCTTCGTCGACGAGAACGGCATGACGGCCCTGCGCCCGGGGACCGAGAACCCGCCGGTGCTCGATGCACTGGCCGTCGACGCCGCCTGCAGCGGCAATCCGGGCGTGATGGAGTATCAAGGCGTCTACATTCCCACGCGCACGCGCGTGTTCCATCATAAACACCCCAAGGGAACGAACAACATAGGCGAATTCCTGGCCCTCGTGCATGGGTTGAGCTACCTGAAAAAGCACGGGCTCAATCAGTTGATCTATACCGACTCGGTCAACGCCATGAGCTGGGTGCGCCAGCGGCAGTGCAAGAGCAAACTGCCCGTGGACGCTGCGACTGCCGACCTGTGGGACTATGTGCACCGCGCCGAGAACTGGCTGAAACAGAATACTTTCACCACCGAGATACGCAAGTGGGACACCGACCACTGGGGCGAAATCCCGGCCGACTTTGGACGCAAATGAATACAGACAACCTCCGTTTCCGTTCCAACCGCATGCGCGATGTTATCGCGCTGATGCATGCGGAGTTGGATAGTCTGTATGGCGCCGGCGAGGTGAATGCTTTCGTGGAGATGCTCTGCGAGGCATGGCTGGGGTGGGACAGGGTGCAACTACTTGTGAACAAGGATAGTACCATCAATCAGAGCGACCTCCTGCGTTTCCACTGGGCGCTGGAAGACCTGAGGAGGCAGCGCCCGATACAGCACATCGTCGGGCATGTGGACTTCTGCGGCTGCCGCATCGAGGTGAACCCCAGTGTGCTGATACCCAGGCCGGAGACCGAGGAGATGACCCGGTGCCTCACGCTCGGCCCCGTGCCCATGGGGGAGGGAGGTGTGCTGGACCTCTGCACAGGCAGCGGATGCATTGCCATCGCGCTGAAGAAGGCGTGGCCCGAGGCGCAGGTGACGGCGGTGGACCTCTCGGAGGAGGCCCTTGCCGTGGCGCGGCGCAACGCCGAGCGCAACGGGGCGGATGTCAACTTCTTGCAAGCTGACATACTCGCGCCGGAACTTTCAACTTTCAATTCTCAATTTTCAATTATTGTCTCCAACCCCCCGTATGTGCGGCAGTGCGAGCGGACGGCGATGCGTGCCAATGTGCTGGACCATGAGCCGGCGATGGCGCTCTTCGTCGACGACAGCGACCCGCTGGTGTTCTACCGCGCCATTGCACAGATAGCGTCCAAGCACTTGACGGACACGGGGCTGCTGGCGTTGGAAATCAACGAGGCATTGGCCGACGAGACCGCCGACCTGCTGCGTGGCTATGGGTTCCGCCCCACGGTTCACACCGACTTCCGCGGCAAAGAGCGCTGGATCAGCGCCGTGCGCTAGAAGAGGTCGCGCTGGTGGGAGTCCATGACAATGGTGACGGGGCCGTCGTTGAGCAACGCCACCTGCATGTCGGCGCCGAAGACGCCGGTGCGTACCTCGCGCCCCAGCAGTTGCCGCAGACGGTCGACGAAGCGCTCGTAGAGCGGCACCGCCACCTCGGGTCGCGAGGCGCGGATATAGCTCGGGCGGTTGCCCTTGCGCGTCGAGGCCATGAGGGTGAACTGGCTCACCACCAGCACCTCGCCCCCCACGTCGCCGACCGGCAGGTTCATCACCCCCTCGGCGTCGTCGAAGAGGCGCATCTTGACCACCTTTTGGGCCAGGTATTCGATGTCGTCGTCGGAGTCTTGATCGCAGATGCCAACGAGGATGAGCAGGCCGTGGCCGATGGCGGAATGGACATGGGCGTCGATGCTGACGGAAGCGGATGTGACACGTTGGATTACAAGGCGCATGGCAAATCAGGGGTTAAAGTTCAGGAATTGCGGATGGTCCACAGGATGGCGGTGGCATTGTTGTCGGTGAATATGAAGTAGCGGCCGGGCGGCATGGCTGGGAGCTGGAGCGAGGTGGCGCCGTCGGGCACCGGCAGTTGTGCCAGGATGCGGCCGTTGATGTCGTAGAGGATGACCCGCGTGGTGCCGGCGTCGAAACGTAGCATGCCGCTCTCGTCCACAGCAAGTTGTGGTTCTGGGGGTTGCAGTCCGAAGTAGCGGCGGTATTCCTCAAGCATCAATTGCGGCTCGGTGCGGAGGTAGGAGTCGATGGCGGCGATGGCGGTGCGCCAGGCCATCATCGACGAGGGGGCGTCGAAGCGCTTGATTTGGTAGGGCACCTCGGCCAATACTTGCGAGGCTATCTCGTTGAGCAGCGGTGCGGTGCGCCGGTAGCTGAAGTGGCTGTCGACCAGTTCGGCCATGCGCTGGGCCGACCGCTCGAGGAAGCTACGGTTCGACAGCAGTCGCCGGAACAGCAGGGTGGCTTTGGGTGAGGTGCGTGTGGTGAAGCCGGCGTCGGCATAGGTCATGCGGTCCAGTATGGCCGGGCTCTCGGGGAGGGTGGCCAAAGTACCGTCTCCGTCGAAGAAGACCCAACGCCAGGGCATACCGGGCGCGGCCCAGAAGCGCACGTTGCTGATAGGCCAGTCGTCGTTGGCCACAAGGATTTGCATCAGCATATAGTCCATCAGGGCACCTGTGTCGACCTGCGAGGCGAGATAGTTGTAGTTGGGAGTGGATGTGAGGTCGGCGCCGAGGAGCCAGTCATAGAGAGCGTTCCAGCGGGTGTTGGAGCCGTTCTCCACCTCATCGCCCCAGTAGGCGAGGAAGCTGACGGCGCGGTTGTCGACGCGGTAGTGGTCCTGGACATAGTGCTCGTCGGCCTTCTCCTCGAGGAAGTAGATGCCCCAGTATTCGCCATTGAGGAAGAGGACGACGGGGCGCGAGGCGAGGCGGTCGAAGCGCAGGGGCTCGGCGATGCGCTGACAGAGCCAGTCTTCGACACCGGCGGCGCTCCACGAGGTTTTCCACGGCCGAAGCACCAGGCGCTGGAAGCGCTCGAGGGGGCTGTCGGCGAAGAAGGGGAGGTCGAAGTGGGAGGCGCCGTAGAGGTTGCGGGCGTAGAGCGAAAGGCCTTTCTGGCTGAGCACCCGCTGGCTGTTGCCATGGATGCGGAGGCCGCAGTCGATGGCCAGCGAGGCACCGCTGCTGTCGTAGTATTCGAAGCTGGCGGGGCGCTCCCATAGGATGCCGCGCTGGAAGTAGTTGCCCGTGCGGAAGGGGTGGCGGGGGTCGAAGCATTGGCCACGGACCAGGATGCCGGTGTCGTAGTCGAAGAGTGCGAGCGAGTCGGCACAGAGCGAGATGACGGGCAGGGGGATGGTGCGCCGCAGGAGGCTGTCGATGAAGAAGGACTGTGTGTTGACCGGCGAGCGGCGGGTGCCGGTGCTGTCGAAGGCGGCGGCGCGGACGACGATGATGCGCTCGACGGAGTCGGGCTGGAACCAGCGGTCGTCGGGCACGTTCTGTATGCGGTAGGCGGCCGAGGGCGAGTAGAGGGCGGAGGTGAGTGGGAGGGGAGCGGAGTAGATGGGGTCGCACTCGGTGGGGGTGCCGCCGTTGAGGGTGTAGTGGATGGTGAAGGGTTCGCCTTCGGGGGCGAGGTCGAGGCGCATGGCGAGTGCGAAGGTGTCGGCATGGAAGCCGCCGTAGTGCGAGAAGAGGACTACCTGGGAGTGGGAAATTGAGAATTGAAAATTGAAAATTAAAAAAAACAGGAGTGAGAGGGAGTGAAAGGGAGTGAGAGGGAGTGAGAGGACAAATGATGAAGACGATGCTATTGTCCTTTCACTCCCTTTCACTCCTTTTTCACTCCCTTTCACTCCCATTGCTTTCATTCAACGATGGAGAGTTTGGCGAACTTGAGCATGAGTTGCTTCTGGCCCACGCCCTCGAAGAAGACGATGGCCTTGCGCGAGTCGCCGCTGCCTTCGACGCCGAGCACCTTGCCGATGCCGAATTTTTCGTGCTGGACCTGCATGCCGGGCATGATGGCTGCGATGGCGGCGGGCGGGTTGGGGGCGACGGGTGCCGAGGGGCGGCGGGCGGGTTTGGCGGCGGAAGCGGCGGGGGTGGCGGGCTTGCCGGCGTTGAAGAAGGCGCGCGGCAGGGTGCCGGCCTCGGGGAAGGCACGGCGCGAGGAGGGCATCTCGATGTATTTGGGGTCGATTTCCTCGACGAAGCGGCTCACTTCGCCCCCCATGCGCTGGCCGTTGTTGAAGCGGCTTTGGGCGTAGGAGAGGGTGACCTGCCGCTCGGCGCGGGTGACGGCGACGTAGAACAGGCGGCGTTCCTCCTCGAGCTCGGCGCGGCTGCTGGCCATGAACGAGGGGAAGATTTGCTCCTCCATGCCGACGACGAAGACGTAGGGGAACTCCAGGCCCTTGGCGGCGTGGATGGTCATGAGGCTGACCTTGTCGGCATCGGTGTCCTTGTCCTTGTCTTCGGAGGTGTAGAGGAGCACCTGCTGGAGGAACTGGTCGAGGGTTTTTATCTCCTCTTCCTCGCAGAATTCCTGTATGCCGTTGAGGAGTTCGTCGATGTTGTCGATGCGCTCGGCGGTGTCGGGCTCATCCTCTTCGCGCAGGGCGCGCAGGATGCCGGAGGCGCCGACAATCTGTTTGGCCAGGGTGAAGGCGTCGGTGTTGTCCACCTGCCCCTGGAAGCGCTTGATCATGAAGACGAACTCGGTGATTTTCTGCACGGTGCCACTGTTGATGGGGAGGCCGAAGTCGGGCAGGTTTTCGAGCACGGTCCAAAGGGGGACGTCGTTGTCGGTGGCGGCGACGCGGATGCGGTCGAGGGTGGTTTGGCCGATGCCGCGGGCGGGGTAGTTGATGACGCGGACGAGCGACTCGTCGTCGCAGGGGTTGACGGCGAGGCGAAGGTAGGCGAGGACGTCCTTCACTTCGCGGCGGCCGTAGAAGGAGAGGCCCTGATAGATGCGGTAGGGTATGTTGAGGCGCCGGAGGGCATCCTCGACGGCGCGCGAGAGGGAGTTCTGGCGGTAGAGGATGGCGAAGTCGCGGAAGTCGGCGTCGGCGTCGAGGCGTGTGTTCTGTATGGCGTCGGCCACGAGGGTGCCCTCGGCCTTTTCGTCGTCGGCACGCAGCAGGCGTATGCGCTGACCCTCGGCGTTGTCGCTCCAGAGCTCTTTCTGTATCTGGTCGCGGTTGTGCTCGATGATGCTGTTGGCGGCCTGGACGATGGTCTTGGTGGAGCGGTAGTTCTGCTCGAGCTTGAAGAGGTGCATGTCGGGGTAGTCGCGCCGGAAGTTGAGGATGTTCTGTATGTTGGCGCCGCGGAAGGCGTAGATGCTTTGGGCATCGTCGCCGACGACGCAGATGTTCTGGTGGCGCGCGGCGAGCTTTTTGACGATGAGGTACTGGGCGTAGTTGGTGTCTTGGTACTCGTCGACCATGATGTACTGGAAGCGGTTCTGGTACTTGAGGAGCACATCGGGGAAGTCGCGCAGGAGGATGTTCATGTTGAAGAGCAGGTCGTCGAAGTCCATGGCGTTGGAGTTGCGCAGGCGCTGGTCGTAGTGCTGGTAGATTTGGCCGATGGCCGGGCGGCGGGCGTCGATGTCGGTCTGGTAGACTTCGGGGTTCTCCATGTAGTCTTTGGGCGAGAGGAGGTTGCTCTTGGCCATGGAGATGCGCGAGAGGACGGTGGAGGGTTTGTAGGTTTTGGGGTCGAGGTTGAGGGCTTTGACGACGTGCTTGATGGCGGCCTTGGTGTCGTCGGTGTCGTAGATGGTGAAGCTTGAGGTGTAGCCCAGCCGGGTGGCTTCGGCGCGGAGCACACGGGCGAAGACGGAATGGAAGGTGCCCATCCAGAGGTTCTTGGCCTCGGTGCCGACGAGTTTGGTGATGCGGTCGCGCATCTCGCGGGCGGCTTTGTTGGTGAAGGTGAGTGCGAGGATGCCGAAGGGGTCGACGCCGAGCTCGAGGAGGTGGGCGATGCGGTAGGTCAGCGTGCGTGTCTTGCCGCTGCCGGCGCCGGCAATTATCATGACGGGGCCTTGGGTGCATGCCGCGGCCTCGCGCTGTGGTTCATTCAGTTGTGCAAGAAGTTCGCTCATAACAGATGTGCTATTGGGGGTGCAAAAATACGAATTTTTTTTGAAATTTTAGACTTTTTTTCAAAAAATCGGCTGCAGGCAAACTGGTGATTTCCAGGCGATTGGATGTATCCTCTTCTTCCCCTGTTCTTCATTGGCAGGCGATGGGGGGCAATAAAACAGAAATTGTGGCGTTGTAGGGGTGTTTGGGGAAGACAAGAAAGACAAGAAAAACAATTTTTGAAAACAACAAGCAGACAATGGCAAAGTTAGAGCAGGGCATCCTCGGGCCGTTCCGGGGGAAGGTGGGTACCGTGGTGGGGTACCTGTGGCGCGGCAAGCACGTTGTGAGGGCTTACCGCAGGGAGATCAATTATCCGAACACGGAGAGTCAACAGGCTGAGCGGGAGTGGTTTGTGGGGATGGTGCGGTTCGCGGCGACGGCGCGGCAGGCGCTGTTGCTGGGGCTGCGGGAGCGGGCGGAGAGGGACGTGATGACGGAGGGGAATGTGTTTGTGAGGATGAACAAGGGGTGTTTCGGTAGGGACGCGGCACGCCGCGTCCGTACAGGGATTGATTATGAACGCATTCGCATTGCGGAGGGGAGTGCGGCGCCGGTGAGGTTCACGACGGCGAGCGTGGATGAAAACAATGTGCTGCACGTTGATTTCGAGAGGAATAGCGGGATGACGAGGGCGAAGGCGTCGGACCGGGTGTATGTGTACGTTTACAATACGGATACGCGCGAGGGTTTGCTGAGCGCCGCCGCGGAGCGGCGGCGGGGAGGGTTGCAGATGCAGCTTCCGGCGGGGTGGAACGAATTGAATATCAGGATGTGGGGATTTGTGGTGGACAGTGAGGGACGGGCGAGCGGGTCGCAGTATGTGGCGGTGGGGGATGCCGTGCCGGAGGATGACGATGTGGCTGACAAAAACCAATCCCAGTGCCTTCCGCGACTACACCCCGATGGAGGGGAGGTGTCGGGCGAAGGCCAAAAAAGTGTCGACAGAAACAAAAAAAGTTGTATCTTTGCACCTCCGAATATAAATATAAATAAACAATAAAAACAGTTTAAATCAATGAAAATTCGCACTTTAGCACTCGCGTTGGCGTTCAGCCTGTTGCTGCCCAACGCCGCCCGTGCCGACGAAGGCATGTGGCTCCTGTCGCTCATCGGCAAGAACTACACCGACATGCAGCGCGCCGGCTTCAAGCTGACGCCGGAGGACATCTACAGCATCAACCGCAGCTGTCTGAAAGACGCCATCGTGGGCCTCGGCAACGCCGGCACCCCCTTCTGGCACTTCTGCACCGGCGAGATTATCTCGAAGCAGGGCCTGATGAGCACCAACCACCACTGCGGCTATGGCAAGATCCAGGAGCACTCGACCGTGGAGCACGACTACCTGCGCGACGGATTCTGGGCCTACACGAAGGACCAGGAGCTGCCCAACCCGGGCCTCACCGCCTCGATCCTGGTGCGCATGGAGGACGTCACCGACAAGGTGAAAGAGGTGATCACCGACGAGATGAGCGAGGACGACCGCCAGGCCGCCATCGAGAAAATCTCCGAGCAGCTGTCCGCCAAGGCCACCGAGGGCACGCTGTACAACGCCATGGTGAAGCCGATGTTCAACGGCAACCAGTTCTTCCTCTTTGTCCACATGATTTATCGCGACGTGCGCCTGGTGGGCGCCCCGCCGTCGTCGATGGGCAAGTTCGGCGGCGACACCGACAACTGGAGCTGGCCGCGCCACACCTGCGACTTCTCGCTCTTCCGCATCTACACCGCCCCCGACGGCACCCCCGCCGACTACTCCAAGGACAACGTCCCCCTGCAGCCCAAGCACTCGCTCCCCGTCAGCGCGGGCGAAATCAACGACGGCGACTTCGCCATGGTGATGGGCTTCCCCGGCACCACCGACCACTTCCTCACCAGCTACGGCCTCGAAGAGACCATGGACATCACCAACAAGCTGGTCTATGAAATCCGCACCGTGAAAATCAACATCCTGCGCGAAGAGATGGCCGCCGACCAGGCCACCCGCATCAAATACGCCTCCAAGTACGCCTCCTGCTCCAACTACTGGAAGTACAGCAACGAGCAGAACAAAGCCCTCCGCAACCTCAACACCATGGGCCTCAAGCGCGACGTGGAGCGCGAATACATGGACTGGGCCCGCCGCCAGCGCAATCCCAAGTACGGTCGCGCCCTCGACCTCATCGCCAACGGCTACGCCGAGCGCCGCACCGCCGAAGAGGCCAGCCTCTACCTGCGCGAAGGCCTCCTGAGCGGTCCCGAACTGCTGCTGCGCGCCTTCCGCGTGGGCAACACCTTCGAAGCCATTCAAGACCCCCGCTACGACGAGATGCGCGACCAGATTATCGAAGGCCTCCGCTCGTCGGCCGCCGACTTCTACAAGGACTACAACCCCCAGACCGAGCAGCGCGTCATGACCGGCCTCCTCAACTACGTCTACGCCCACATGAGCGAGGACTTCATGCCCCAGTTCCTGCTCGAAGCCGGCAAGAAGGGCAAAGGCGACTGCACCAAATTTGTCGACAACCTCTTCAAGAAATCCATCTTCGCCACCGAGGAGAGCTTCGCCAAATTCATGGAGAAGCCCGACCTGAAGAAGCTCCAGAAAGATCCCGCCTTCGTGGCCGGCAAGCAGGCCTATGAGCGCTACCGCGAGGTGAACGAGCTGGGCTCGAAGGAGGTGAAGGACGGCCTCGAGCGCGGCATCCGCGACTTCACCGACGGCATCCTGCAAATCAACGACAAGAACGGCAAGCTCATGTCGCCCGACGCCAACAGCACCATCCGCCTCACCTATGGCAACGTGATGAGCTACGACCCCAAGGACGGCGTCTCCTACCACTACTTCACCACCATGAAGGGCGTCATCGAGAAGGAAGGCCCTGCCGGCGGCGAATTTGAAGTGCCCGCCCGCCTCAAAGAGCTCTACGCCAAGCGCGACTTCGGCCGCTACGCCAACCGCCGCGGCGAACTGCCCACCTGCTTCATCACCAACAACGACATCACCGGCGGCAACAGCGGCTCGCCCGTCATCGACGCCCGCGGCCGCCTCATCGGCCTAGCCTTCGACGGCAACAGCGAGGCCATGAGCGGCGACATCGACTTCGAAGAGAACCTCCAGCGCTGCATCTGCCTCGACAGCCGCTACATGCTCTGGGTCATCGACGTCTACGCCGGCGCCAAAAACCTCATCGAGGAGATGGACATCGTCAGATAGTCCATAACCTGCCATTATGGAAATCGTCCGCTAAAGAATGAAACAAGTTCAGCGACAGCAACTGCAGCAGAGGCTATCACCGCAACAGATACAGCTGATGCGTCTGCTGCAGTTGCCTGTCACTGACCTCGAACAGGCCATCAAGGAGGAGATAGAGAAGAACCCCCTTCTGGATGCCGAAGCACCCGACGACACAGCCAACATCGACGACATCGTCTCGGCTGCCGACAACGACAGCTCGGACTGGGACAGCGACGAGGAAGACTTCGGATACGACTACCGCGAGCACCTCGAGAGCGACCCCAATGCGCGGCAGCGCGAATTCGTGGTGGCCGACAGCAGTTCGTTTGCCGACCGCCTCGCTTCGCAGCTGGTCAGCCGCGACCTCGACGAGCGGCAGCAGCGCATAGCCGACGAGCTCATAGGCTCGCTCGACGATGCGGGCTACCTGGGCCGCGACCTCGACCTGCTCACCAACGACCTGGCCTTCCGTCAAGGCATCGACGCCTCGCGCGAGGAGGTGCTCGGCGTGCTGCGCATCATCCAAAGCCTCGACCCGCCCGGCATCGGCGCCCGAAGCCTGCAGGAATGCCTGCTGCTGCAGTTGCAGCGGATGGAGGCAACGGACGAGGTGGACCGCGCACTCGACATCGTGGAGCGCCACTTCGACGACCTGGCTAACCACCGCTACGAGCGCATCTGCGCCGACCTCGGCATCAGCCAGCAGGAGCTCGACGCAGCCACCGCCCTCATCCGGCGCCTCAACCCCAAGCCCGGCAGCTCGGAGGCCGACAGCGACCTCGCGGCACAGACCATCACGCCCGACATCGTGCTGCAACAACACGACGGGCAGCTCAGCTTCTACCTCAACGACAGCCACCTGCCTCGCCTCTCGCTCAACACCTACTATACCGACATGCTGGCCGAGATGGAAAAGGCGAAGGGGGACCGCGAGACGCTGCAGTTCCTGCGCACCAAGCGGGACGACGCGCAGGGCTTCATCGACCTGCTGCAGCAGCGGCACGACACCATCGTGCGCGTCATGCGCTACCTGGTGCGCCACCAGCGCCGCTACCTGCTCACGGGCGACCCCGACCAGCTGCAGCCCCTGCGGCAGCGCGAAGTGGCCGAGGCCACGGGGCTGGACATCAGCACCATCTCGCGCATGGCCAACAGCAAATATCTCCAGACCGACTTCGGCACCATACCGCTCAAAGAGTGCTTCTCCAAAGGCATGATGGGCGACGGAGGCGAGGAGGTGTCGGTGGAAGCCATCAAGCAGCATCTGGCCGACGCCATCGCCGCCGAGGACAAGCAGGCGCCGCTCTCGGACGACGCGCTGACGCGGATGCTCAACGCGCAGGGCTACCCGCTGGCGCGGCGCACGGTGGCCAAATACCGCGAGCAGATGGGTATCCCCATCGCGCGCCTGCGGCGCACGCTGGTGTTGCTGCTGGTGCTGCTCTGCGGGCTGGGGCGCGTGGAGGCGCAGCAGTCGTATTTCGACTCGCTCATCGCCGTGCGCCTGGAGCGCGCGAAGAACCCGCCCAAGGTGGTCAAGAAGGTGGACCCCAACAAACCCAAGCCCAAGGCGACGCCCGAGCGGAAGGCGGTGCAACCCGCGCCGGCGCCCAAGGACTCCGCCGCGGCACGGCCCGCGATGGACCGGGCGATGGTGCCGATGTGGTACGACGCGTTCCCGCAGCACCGCGTCAACCCCCACGGACGCACGCAGGTGGACATGCTGCCCGACGAAATCATCCTGCGCCTGATGGCGGATACGTCGGACTTCTGCTTCCCGGTGCGCAACACGAAGACCTCGGAGTATGGGTGGCGGTGGCAGCGGGGCCACCACGGGGTGGACATCGCCCTTGCGACCGGCGACCCGGTCTATGCGGCTTTCGGCGGCATAGTGCGTGTGGCGGCGCGCATGGGTGGGTACGGCAACTGCGTGGTGGTGCGCCACCCGAACGGGTTGGAGACGCTCTACGGGCACCTGTCGAAAATCAATGTGCAGCCCCACCAGCAGGTGGCCGCCGGCGAGGTGCTGGGGCTTGGTGGAAGCACGGGCAACAGCACCGGGCCGCACCTGCACTTCGAGTGCCGCTTCCTATACCAGACTTTCGATCCGGAGTGGATACTCGATTTCGAGAACTACACGCTCCGCACGCGGCGGCTGCACCTGGACAAGACCTACTTCGGCATCCGGAAGCCGACGGCCGGCCACGAGTCGCACCACAAGCCCGACGCCAGCCGCATCAAAGAGACTCCCAAGGGCAAGCGCCGCGCCGCCAGCGTGGCAGCCCCTACATTTAATATAAAAGACTTCTAGCATGAAAAAGACCAACCTTTCAGCCTACGACCCCGCTGCCATCCCCTCGGGCAAGGGTCGCCACTTTGCCATCGTAGCCGCCGAGTGGAACCCCGAAATAACCAATGCCATGCTCCAAGGCGCCCTCGATACCCTGCGCGAGCACGGAGTGGAGGAGGAGGATTTGCTGGTGCGCCGTGTGCCCGGCACTTACGAGCTCACCAGCGCCGCCGATATCATGCTGAAACGCACCTCAGTCGACGCCGTGATATGCATCGGCTGTGTCATCCAGGGGGAGACGCGCCACTTTGAGTTTATCTGCCAAGCGGTGTCGCAGGGACTGACCAACGTGGCGGTCAAGCACGAGCGGCCCGTCATATTCAGTGTGCTGACCACGGAGACGATGCAGCAGGCGCTGGACCGCGCCGGCGGCCGCCACGGGAACAAGGGCATGGAGGGAGCTGTGACGGCGCTGAAGATGGCAGAGTTCAATGACAGTGTTGAATTTGAATTGCCGTTCTAGCGATGCGAGTGGTATTCCTGGGCACGCCCGATTTTGCGGTGGCGTCGCTGGACGCGATTGTGCATTCGGAGCATGAGGTGGTGGGTGTGGTGACGGTGCCCGACCGGCAGGCCGGGCGCGGGCAGAAGGTGGTCTATAGCCCCGTGAAGCAGTATGCCCTCGACCACGGGCTGCCGCTGCTGCAGCCAGAGAAGCTGCGCGACCCGGAGTTTCTGGAGTCGCTGGCGGCACTGGGGGCCGACATTTTTGTGGTGGTGGCCTTCAGGATGCTGCCGGAGGCGGTGTGGAACATGCCGCCGAAGGGGACGTTCAACCTGCATGCGTCGCTCCTGCCTGCCTACCGCGGCGCGGCGCCCATCAACTGGGCCATCATCCGCGGCGAGCAGCGGACGGGCGTCACCACGTTCATGCTGAACCACCGGATCGACGAGGGCAACATCCTGCTGCAGGCCGAGACGCCCATTGCGGCCGAAGACAATGCGGGCACGCTGCACGACCGGCTGGCTGAGATGGGGCGTGGACTGGTGGTGGCGACGCTCGACGGCCTGTCCGCCGGCACCCTCGCGCCGACGCCGCAGGAGGGCGCGGCCACGACGGCTCCAAAAATCTTCAAGGAGGACACGCGCATCGATTTCCGCCAGGAGGGGAGGCGCGTGGTGGACTTTGTGCGCGGTCTGTCGCCCTATCCCGCCACCACCCTCACGCTGCGCTCGCCCGAGGGCGAGGAGGTGCCGTTCAAAATCTACGATGTGGCTTTTGCGCCCAGCGTTGCAGGCACGCCGTGCAGGCTTGAAAGCGATGGAAAAACATATATAAAAATCGCTGCAAATGACGGAATGGTCAGCATTTTGAGCCTGCAAATGAGCGGGAAGCGTAAAAATTCTGTCGAAGAATTTTTACGTGGGAAGGATGTAAGCGATTGGGAATTAATTGTTTAGTGAATTGAGGTTAAGAATTTGCAAAAAAAATGAAAAAAAAATTTGGTGTAAATAAAAAAAAGTTCTTACATTTGCAGCGTGATTAAGACACAAGAAATCAAACAAATATTAACCCTTTAAACATAAACAATTATGAACAAAACCGAACTTGTTAACGCAATGGCCGAGAAGACCGGCATGACCAAAGTCGCCGCCAAACAGGCAATGAGCGCTTGCTTCGACACCATCCAGGAGCAGCTCAAGAAGGGTGAGAAAGTCACCCTGATCGGCTTCGGCACCTTCAGCGTTGTGAAGCGCAAAGCCCGCACCGCCAAGAACCCCCGCACCGGCAAGCCCGTGAAAGTGGCCGCCAAGAAGGTCGCCAAGTTCAAAGCCGGCAGCAAGCTTATCTAAGTCAGCTTCGCGCCTATTGGCAAAAGAATGGGAGCCTGCAGATGCAGGCTCTTTCTTTTTTGTCTTTTTGATGGATCCTGGATGGGTCCTAGATGACTCCTAGATGGGTCCTGGATGGGTCCTGGTGTGGGGTGGGTTGTGTGGGGTGGTGGTAGGGTGG